>Ga0179587_10001721_pt1 | contig 10139 bp, 7 predicted proteins | sample CZODoug2_1_08_16_FD_185932 | JGI IMG/M metagenome (GOLD analysis project Ga0179587, IMG submission 185932) | Vadose zone soil fungal communities from Angelo Coast Range Reserve, California, USA - CZODoug2_1_08_16fungal | ecosystem: Environmental > Terrestrial > Soil > Vadose zone | place: USA...
ATTTTCGTTTGTCTGCTTGCTCCTCCTTGCCGTTGCGGCATTGCCCTCCTGCGGCGCGAACTCCGCTGATCAGGCACCTTCTACTTCAAATCACGAGGCCCTTGCGCTGGTTGTGCCCAGCCAATTTCGATTTGTCGCATTTGGCGATACACGCTTTCACGATCCTGCGGACACCGAAGCGGCGAATGCGGTTGTCCGGCAAACGATGGTGAAGGCCATTGACGAGGAGAAGCCGGCCTTCGTATCCATTGGTGGTGACATTGTCTATTCTGGGGACAATCCAAAGGACTGGCAGGTTTGGGACACGGAAACCACGCTTTGGCAAAATCATAAAATAGTCATTTACCCCGCGCTGGGAAATCATGATCTCCACGGTGACCAGAAAACAGCGCTCGGAAACTACTTTGCGCGTTTCCCGGCGATCAAAGAGAGCCGATTCTACTCCGTGCAGGTCGGAAACTCGCTGTTGCTGGTCCTGGATAGTGCACTCGATGAACTGAGCGGGCCGCAGGGTGAATGGCTGCGCGCCCAAATCGAACATCTTGCTTCAAATCTTGATTTCGTATTCTTCGTATTTCACCACCCTCCGTACACCAGTTCATCCGATGAGAAGGCTTACGGCGGCGGGCACTCTGCGCGAGATAAGGAGATGGGTCTTGCCGCGTATCTGGAAGAAAAGCAGAAGCAGGTGCGGTCCCGCTTCATCGTATTCAGCGGACACGTACACAACTACGAGCGGCATGAGCACGCTGGAGTGGTCTACTTCGTAACCGGGGGCGGGGGAGCACACCCGTATCCCATTACTCGAAAGGCCGACGACGCCTACCAGGATCCGGGAATCAACTACCACTACCTGCTGGTGGAAGTGGACAAGAGCCATGCCCGGATCACGATGAAGAAATTGGAGTTCAAGGACGGAAAACCGGTCTGGACCCAGCCGGACGAAACCGTGATCCCGGCGTCCCTCGCGAAGTCAGTGGGCACTCCGTAATCCAGCGGCAAAATATACCGCTGATTTGTTCGGTGAAGAATTGCCGTATGATACGGGCATGCGACTTCTCCTGGTCGAAGACGACGCGCGCATCGCACGTTTCGTAGCCAAAGGCCTGCGCGAAGAGTCCTACGCCGTCGACGCCGTCGAGAACGGAAACGACGCCGTCTACCAAACGGAAATCAACGATTACGATTTAATCGTCCTCGACATCATGATCCCGGGCATGGACGGTTTCGCCGTCTGCAAGGCGATCCGCGCCGGCGGCAAGCGCACGCCCATTTTGATGCTGACCGCGAAAGACGGAGTTGACGACCGGATCAAAGGCCTGGATTCCGGCGCCGACGACTATCTCACCAAGCCTTTCGAATTTCGCGAACTGCTTGCCCGCCTCCGCGCCCTGCTGCGCCGCCCCAACGAACTTCGCCCCCCGCGCATAATCGTTGGCGATCTTGAACTCGACACGGCGTCACAAACCGCGAAACGCGGCGCGCGTTCCATCCCGCTCACCGCGAAGGAGTACGCGCTGCTCGAATTTTTTGCGCGCAACGTTGGCCGTGTCATTGGCCGTTCTGAAATCGCCGAGCACGTTTGGGACGAAACCTTCGATCCCTTCTCCAACCTCATCGAAGTCTACGTAAACCGCCTCCGTCGCAAACTTGGCGAAGAGGCCGGCAAGCCACTCTTGCAAACCCGGCGGGGCAGCGGCTACGTCCTTTGCGACAACGAAACATCCGGCAAGAAGCACGCCGCGCAAACTTCCGGCGGGACGAAGAAATCACATGCTTGATTCTGTCCGCTCCCGTATCACGATCTGGTACAGCGGCCTCCTCGGCCTCTTTCTGGTCCTGCTCGCAGGCCTCACGTATTTTCTTTATTGGCACAACAGCCTGCTCAGCACCGACAGCAATCTGCTCGAATTAAGCGAAACCTACGTCACCACGTTCAACGCCGAGATCAAGGACGCATCGGGAGCGGACCCCAGAATAGAAGCCGCCCGCGTGGCAATGATCGAACATCGGTTCCGTGACGTGGTCTTCGCGTTGGTGAACGGCCAGGGCCAGGTAATTTTGAGTTCCCTGGATTTGCCTGCCCTTCGCGGCGGCCGCGAACTCATCACCCCAGCCATTTTTTCTTCGCAGGAATTTCTCGCCCTGGCCCATTCGCCAACAACCGCCAGCACCGGCACATTCCAAAATGTCCCCGGCGGCAAAAACGGCTTCCGCGGCTATTCCCGCTTGTTGGAGCCCGAGGATCGCACCGTTTCCCTGGTGATTCTGCAATCCCTCCATCCGCAGAAGGAAATCATGGAGGACATCCGCCACACGTTCTACTGGATTATTCCAATCGCACTGCTCCTCGCCAGCGCTGGCGGCTATTTCCTGGCAAGAAAAAGCCTTGCGCCGGTCACCGACATGGCCGCGCAAGCCCGCGGGATGGGCGCCGCCCGGCTCAGCGAACGCCTGGAAGTTTCGAATCCCCGGGACGAACTCGGCACCCTCGCTCTTTCCTTCAACGAACTGCTCGATCGCCTGGAAAAATCCTTCGAACAGCAGCGGCGCTTCGTGGCCGACGCCTCGCACGAACTCCGGACCCCGGTCGCCATCCTGCAAGGCGAAACCGAAGTGACTCTCTCCCGCCCCGATCGCCCGCCTGAGGAATATCGAGAAACTCTCGCGATCCTCCGTGACGAATCGCACCGTCTCGCCCACATCATCGAAGACTTGTTCACTCTGACTCGCGCCGACGCCGGTCAATACCCCCTCAAGCCACGCGATCTCTATCTCGACGAACTCGCTACCGACGTCCTGCGTCGCACGCGTTCCCTGGCCATCGCCAAAGGAGTCACGCTCACCTCCTCGATCCAACCGGAGCTTCCCCTTTACGCGGACGAAGACCTGCTCCGCCGTCTGATGCTGAATCTGCTCGACAACGCGATTAAGTACACGCCCGCCGGGGGAATGATCAACGTGGATTGCCGTCTCGATGGCAGTTCCTACGTCATCCGCGTCTCCAACACCGGGCCGGGAATCCCGGCCGAACTCCAGTCGCGCATCTTTGAGCGTTTTTTCCGCGCCGATAAAGCCAGGTCCCGCGCCGAAGGCGATACCGGCGGTGCGGGGCTCGGCCTTTCCATCGCCCGCTGGATTGCGGAAGCCCACAACGGGCGCCTCGAACTCACGCAATCCGACAGCTCGGGCACCACCTTCACCGCCTATCTCCCTGCGCCAGTTCGCAGCGCGATTTCCGGTTAATCCTGCGTTTATCTCTCACCCGATAGCGTGTATTCAGATACAGCGGCCAAGTTGATTTTCCGGATATCCACGAACTGGAATGGGCGTTGGAGGTAGCGATGAAGCGAACTTTGATACGAGGGATGGTAGCCGGGTTTCTAGCGGTTGGCTTGTGTGTCGCGGCCGGGGCGCAAACTCCAGCTCCCAAGAAATCGAAGATTCCCGAAGCACTCAAGAAGGACGCGAAGATTTCCGTCGAAGCTGCGCGCGCCACTGCGCTGAAGAAAGTGCCGGGTGAAGTCCAGGAAGAAGAGCTGGAAAAAGAAAACGGCAAGCTGGTCTATTCCTTCGACATTCGCGCGACCGGGCAAAAGGAAATCACCGAAGTGCAGGTGAGTGCGATCGACGGATCGATTGTCAGTGTCGAGAAGGAAAATGCCGCCAGCGAGGCCAAGGAAAAGAAGCAGGATTCTGGGAAGCCATAAGAGCACGCCGGCTTTAGGGGTCATGTGAAACGGAAACCAGTTGATCGAGGGAATTAATTTGCATCGCAAACTTCAATTCGGATTGATCGCGCTGATTTTTGGCTGCATGGCGTTGACTGCGAAAGCTTGCCCTGCCCAGCAGCCCGAAGCCCCGGCGCCGCAACCTGAGGCCGTGGCCAAACAGAAGCAAGCAGCCACCCCCAATTCGCCAACACCGGGTGCCCCACTCCGCTTAACCTTGCAGGACGCGCTCGCGCTCGCCCGCAAGAACGAGCCAACGTACAACTCCGTGGTCACCGCTGCGGGCGTCGCCGGCGAAACCCGGGCGCAGTCCCGAGACGCTCTGCTCCCAGGCGTGAATTTCAACACCTCCGTCATTTACACGCAGGGCAGCAATGGGCCAAGCACCGTGAGGTTCATCGCCAACAATGCTCCCCACGAGTACATCAGCCAGGGTAATGTCCATCAGAGTCTGGACCTGGCGTCGTGGGAAAACTATCGGAGCGTTGCCGCACAGGCCGCGGCTGCGAAGGCCAAGGCGGAGGTCGCGGCTCGCGGCCTGGTGGTGACAGTGGTGCAGAACTATTTTGCCGCCGCAGCGGCTGAGAAAAAGCTCGAGTCAGCAAGCCGCACTGCGGATGCTGGTGAAAAATTCCTGCAACTTACGCAAGCCCTCGAAAAGGGCGGGGAAGTGGCCCACTCCGACGTGATTAAAGCGGACTTGCAAGCGCAGGAGCGCCGCCGCCAACTGCAGGAAGCAAAACTCGGATTATTGAATGCCCGCCTGGACCTCGCCGTTCTTCTCTTCCCCGATTTCAACGACCGTTTTGAAATTGGGGACGATTTGCACAGCAATGTCGCGCTGCCGCCGCAGCCGGAATTCGAAGCCCAGGCTGCCCAGAGCAATCCGGATGTCCGCGCGGCCCTTGCTGGGGTGCAAGCGGCGGGGCACGATGTGAATGCCGCCCGTGCCGGATATCTTCCCTCCATCAGTCTCGATTATTTTTACGGAATTGACGCTGAGCAATACGCGGTGCACGACGGCGTTGCTACCAATGGAAGCAAGATATCCAATCTCGGCTCCTCCTACATCGCGTCGCTGAGTCTTCCGGTGTGGAACTGGGGAGCCACGCAAAGCCGTGTCCGCTCGGCGGAGTTGCAGCGTACGCAAGCCAAGCGCGAGCTTTCGTTCGCGCAACGCAAACTGCTTGCCGAAATGCGGTCGCTCTATTCCGAGGCGGAGACCGCGCTCAACGAACTTGCAGGACTGCAGCGCTCGGCCGAACTTTCCGAGGAAAGCCTGCGGCTCACGACGATGCGTTATCAGGGCGGGGAGGCCACCGTGCTTGAAGTCGTCGACGCGCAAACCACTTTCGCGGCCGCAAATGCCGCTTATCAGGACGGAGCCGTCCGCTATCGCGTCGCGCTCGCGAATCTCCAGACATTGACAGGGGTGCTGACAACTCCATGAACCACGTAGAACGCAAAGTTAGCGCAGCAAAATCGCGGCTTCTCGCTCGGAGTGTGCTGCTCCTCGCCGGAGCAATCATTCTGAACGGCTGCAGTTCGTCGGAGAAAGAACCTACGCCGTTGGTCACAGTGCAGGTCACGCCGGCGAAACGCGGCCCCATCGAACTCGAAGTCAGTTCCGACGCGGTTGTCTACCCGCTGCAACAGGCGATCCTTACGCCGAAAATTACTTCGACAATCGCGAAGTTTTACGTGCAGCGCGGCGCGCGCGTGAAGCAAGGCCAGTTGCTCGCGGTGCTGGAAAACCGCGATCTTGCCGGCGCCGCCGAACAGAGCAAGGGCGAATTCGAACAAGCCGAAGCCAGCTATGCGACCACGGTGGGCGCCAGCCTGCCGCAGCAAATTCAGAAGGCTGAACTGGATGCCAAGGCAGCGAAACTGGCGTTCGACGCGCAGCAGAAAGTCTACGACGCGAGAAAACAGTTGTATGAACAGGGCGCGTTGCCCCGGCGGGATTTCGACATGGCTGACGTCGCTCTCGCTCAGGCGCGCAGCACTAACGAACAAGCGCAAAAGCAGTTGGCAGACCTCCAGCGCCTGGGCAAGGAGCAAGCCCTGAAATCCGCAGGCGGACAGCGTTCCGCGGCAGAAGGAAAATACCGGAACGCCCAGGCGCAACTGAGCTACTCCGAAATCCGCAGTCCGATCGATGGCGTGGTCACCGACCGCCCGCAATATCAGGGTGAACTTGCGACGGCGAATCAGCCGCTGCTGACAGTGATGAATACTTCGCGCCTGATTGCGAAAGCTCATATCTCGCAAAGCGAAGCCGTGCTGCTGAAAGTCGGCAACAAAGCCGAGATTGAGCTGCCCGGTCTTGAGGAACCCATCAAGGCGAAAGTCACGCTGGTGAGTCCCGCGCTTGATCCCGGCAGCACGACGATTGAAGTGTGGGTGGAATCCAGCAAGACGAATTCGGCTCTGAAGCCCGGCATGAGCGCGCGCGTCAACGTGATCGCCAAGAGCGAGGAAGACGCGCTGGTCGTTCCCGCTTCCTCCGTATACAAATCGGAAGAGGCCGGGGATTTTGTCATGCTCGCCGGCTCCGATAAAAAAGCACACCTGACGAAAATTAAGGTTGGCATCAAGACCAAAGAATTGGCGCAAATCGAATCCGGGATCAAGGAAAACGATTCCGTGATTACCGTCGGCGGCTATGCGCTGCCCGACGGGACGCAAATTCAGATTGAGGCCACCCCCGCGCCCGAACCCGAAAAAGGCGGGGCCGCCGATGAAAAAGGCGGCAAGGACGGTAGTAAGGACAAAGACGACGAAAAACCAGCCGCGCCAGCAAAGCCTGCGAAGGGCAAGGAGTAGCGGCGCATGGCACTCGGTTCCGGTGATTCGCAAACAAATCCAAACGGCCAGGCGCAGGGCGCCACCGAACTGCCGTGGTTCAAGAAACTTTCTAGCCCGATTCTATTTCTGCTCATCAGCCTGGCACTGGTCGGAATTTTTCTGACGATCAAGATTCCAGTGGCGGTCTTTCCAAGCACGGATTTCCCACGCATCGTCATTGGCGTTGACAACGGCGTCATGCCCATCGACCAGATGCTGGTCACTGTCACCAAGCCCATCGAAGAAGCGGTCAACAGCGTCCCCGGCCTCAGCAGAGTGCAATCCATCACCAGCCGCGGTTCCGCCGAAGTGGATTTGTTCTTCGACTGGCACTCGGACATGATCCTGACGCTGCAACGAGTGGATGCGGTTGTAGCCCGCCTGCAGCCGGAGCTGCCCGCCGGCGCGAAGATCGAAACCCACCGATTGACGTTCGCCACGTTTCCGATTCTGGGCTATAGCTTAACTTCCGACACTATTCCCCAGAGCAAGCTCTGGGAAATCGCCACTTACGATCTGAAGCCGCGCATCAACCGGCTCGACGGCGTGGCGTTCGTTCTTGTTCAGGGCGGCCGTGTGCCGGAGTTCCAGGTCACTCCGGATCCCGCGCGGCTGCACGCAGCGGGGATCACTGTTGCCGATATTCTGGACGCCATTCGGAAAACCAACCTGATCGATTCGCCCGGCCTGCTGGAGCATGAACATCAGTTGGTACTTGGGCTGGTCAGCGGCCAGGTTCGCACGCCCGAAGAGATTGCGCAGATCGTCGTCAAAAATTCCGCCGCGGGAATTCCCATCCGCATCGGTGACATCGCCAAAGTCGGCCCGTCCGAAGCTCCCGTCTATACGGCGGTCACGGCAAACGGAAAGCCGGCGGTTCTGTTGAGCGTGAACCGCCAGCCCGACAGCAACACGCTGGACGTCGCGAAGCTGGTTCACGAAAAAATCGCCGAGTTGCAGCCGACGCTGCCTCCGGGCGTGCATCTGGAAGTTTTTTACGATCAATCGACGATCGTGCAGGAATCCATCTCCAGCGTGCGAGACGCGGTGCTGCTCGGCATCATTCTTTCCGCCGCCATCCTGGTGCTCTTTCTGCAGGACTGGGGCTCCTCGTTCGTGGCCGCACTGGTGATTCCTGTTACGCTGGCGCTGACCCTGATCGTTCTGTGGATGAGTGGCCAAAGTTTCAACCTGATGACGCTCGGCGGCCTTGCCGCCGCGGTGGGCCTGGTGATTGACGACGCCATCGTCGTGCTCGAAAACATCGTGCTGCACCGCGACGCGGGCGAGTCGCGCTTTCAGGCTATCCAAAGCGCGCTGAAAGAAATTACAGTCCCTCTCGTCGGCTCCACGATCACGCCCATCGTCGTCTTTCTCCCGCTCATCTCCGTCACCGGCGTCACCGGAAGTTTCTTCCGCGCGCTGGCCATCACCATGACGGTGTCGCTGCTCAGCTCATTGCTGCTCGCGCTGACCTGGACACCCACGCTCAGCCAATACTTTGTCCGCCGGAAAGACACGGTGGGTCCCAGTGGCGCCCCACAAGGTGAACACGACGTCGCCGCCTTGCTCGCCGCCGAAGAGGCGCACCTCTCCGGTTTTTTTGGCCGCATCGTGAATTTTTACGCCCGCAGCATGCAAAGCATCCTTAAAAAGCCGGTGCTTCTGCTGGTCTCCTCCGTCGTCATCGTCGTCTTCTCCTACGTTTGCTACAACTTTCTCGGCTCTGATCTCTTGCCGGCGATGGACGAAGGTGGGTTCATCCTCGACTACTACACGCCCCCCGGCAGTTCGCTTGCCGAATCCAACCGCATCCTGCTGCACATGGAAGAGATCATCCGCTCGCAACCCGAAGTCGAAAACACTTCGCGCCGCACCGGTATGCAGCTGGGTCTCGCCGCCGTCACCGAAGCAAACCGCGGCGATTTCACCGTTAAACTCAAACGTGACCGCAAGCGTGGCATCGACGACATCATTTCCGACATCCGCGCGGAAATCAAAAAGACGGAGCCCGCCGCCGACGTCGAGTTCATTCAGGTGCTGCAGGACATGATCGGCGACCTGACCAGCCAGCCGGAACCCGTGGTCATCAAACTCTTCTCGCCGGACGGCAAGCTGCTGAACACGACCGCGCCCAAAGTCGCCGAAGCAATCCAGAAAATTCCTCACGTGGTCGACGTTCTCGACGGCATCGAAAATTCCATAAGCGGCCCTGCTGTAACCTATCAGGTGAATCCGGCGGTCGCCGCGCGCTCCGGTTTTTCTCTCGACGAAGTGGCCATCGATGCCGCGGCCGTCCTGGAAGGGGAACCAGCCGCGACTCCTGTCGTCCTGAACGATCGCCTCTACACCATTCGCGTCCGCTTCCCGGAACAAAGCCGCGCTTCGCTTGACCGCATGGGCAACACCCTGCTCACCAGCGCGACGGGCAAGACGGCAACCCTCGGTAGCCTGGCGACCATCACCACGGATCCCGGCCAAACCGAAATTCGCCGCGAAAATCTCCAGCGTCTCGTCGAGGTTACGGCGCGCTTCGAAGGCGTTGACCTCGGCTCGGGTATGGCTTCGATCCAGAAAGCCGTCGCCAACATGCACCTGCCCTCCTCCATCCGCGTCGAATACGGCGGCCTTTACGAAGAGCAGCAGAAATCGTTCCACGATCTGCTGGTGGTTTTTCTTCTTGCGCTGCTGCTGGTGTTTGTCGTGCTGCTTTTCGAATTCCGCACTTTCTCCGCGCCGCTCGCTATCCTCGGCTCGGCGGTGCTCTCGACCTTCGGTGGCTTCCTGGCGCTCCTGGTCACGAACACCACGTTCAATGTCGCGTCCTTTATGGGAATGATCATGGTCATCGGCATCGTGGCCAAAAACGGTATTCTCCTGCTCGACGCCGACCAGCGTTTTCGCGAACTCGGTTTCACGCCCGAAGAAGCCATGATCCAGGCCGGGCGCCGCCGACTCCGCCCCATCGCCATGACCGCCCTCGCCACCATCGCAGGCATGCTCCCTCTCGCCCTGGCCATCGGCGCCGGCTCGCAAATGCTCCAGCCGCTCGCCATCGCCGTCATCGGCGGTCTCCTCAGCTCCATTGTTCTCTCTCTCGTCTTTACGCCAACCATTAACTATTACCTGGACCGCATTCAGACCCGGGGAAGCACGGAAGCCCCTGTCGCCTGAGAAAAATTCGTTTCAGGTGTAATCCTCCTTTAATTGACCGTTCACAAACGTTTCCTACCATCGGCGCACTCAGATTTCGCCGCGCACTTTTGATTCGTTGTAACTGAGCCAGAGAGGGACAGGCTCGACCAAACGAAGCACTCGCCCCGGCGCGAAGAAATGGCGCCGCTGCAGATAGCCGCCGAGGGCTCCCGAGACCTGCCGCTCTGGAATGTTCATTCAGGAGGGACTGCGATGAAGAAATTCTTTTTCCAATTTTTAATTTCCGCCCTGGTTTTAACCATCGCACCTATGCCGGGCGCCCTGGCCCAGAACGCCAAGGGAGCGATTTCCGGCCGTGTGACCGACGCCTCCGGCAGCGTCCTCCAGGGCGCCGAGATCGAGCTG
>Ga0179587_10001723_pt1 | contig 10137 bp, 9 predicted proteins | sample CZODoug2_1_08_16_FD_185932 | JGI IMG/M metagenome (GOLD analysis project Ga0179587, IMG submission 185932) | Vadose zone soil fungal communities from Angelo Coast Range Reserve, California, USA - CZODoug2_1_08_16fungal | ecosystem: Environmental > Terrestrial > Soil > Vadose zone | place: USA...
TGACGACGATTCCATCGATATTCGTGTACTGGGTGGATTCCGAACGGGCCGCGACGATGCTGCTGTGGGTGTTCGTGCCCGCCGTGTACTTCTACATCGGCCCGATCCTCGGCCTGCTGCAGAACGTGATCCCGGCGCACATGCGCGCCACGGCGTGCGCCGTCCTGCTGTTTACGGCCAATGTGGCCAACCTGGTGATCGCACCGCAGGTCATCGGGTGGCTGAGCGACTGGTTTGCAGGATCCTTCGGCGCGGGCCAGGAGTCGCTGCGGTGGGCCCTGCTGTTGCTCGCGCCGACGGGCTTCTGGGCTGCCTGGCACCTGTGGACCAGCGCCGCCACGATTCGCGAGGACGAGACTCGGGCCAAAGCTCCGCCGCTCTGAAATGACGATTTGTGAGCTCAAGCGTCCGCCGCCGCGCCCGCGCCAATGCATAGGCGCGGGCGAAGCCGTGGGCACTCAAATAGCGGTCAGTTGAGCCCGAGCTCGGCCGCACAAGACGGCGCGGGCTGATCAGTCCTCAGCGCCTGACCCTGTGCCGTGATAAACCACGCGATCAGGTGAATATTGCTGGTCCCGATCACGCGGTAGTAATGGTGCTGACTGCCCTCCACCCACGAATCGCCCGCACTGTAGACGGTCGGGACACAATTCTCGTCGTACCATTGGATGGAGCCGGAAATGAGGGTCACGGCAACCAGGCCGGGATGGGAATGCCAGCCATTGTGACCGCCGGTAGCAATGGAGCCGTCCTGGGTCGTAATCGTAGAAGGGCCTTCTGTTTCAAGTTCGACCTTGAACTGCTCACCGTTGCTCATGACAGCAGTTCCTCGCGCATGGATGTCCGAGGCTTGCGTACCCACGGCGAGCAGAGGCGAGATCAGTCCGACGACCGGCGTTGCCAACGCGATACCCACGGCGGTGACCATTGCGGTTGCACCGATGAGAAGTTTGATCTTTGTTTTCATTTGCATCCTCTCCAAATACACTTAGACGAATATCGGAGAAGGATTCAGACAACGCGTTTGAGCGGCACCTTGAAAGACCGGCGCGGCGACCCGGGCAGCAGGAGTCGGCAGTACCGCGAGGCGGCTACACGTTCATTGCCGGTTCACTTTGGAATCAATTGAGTATCCCCATATCATGGCCAGTTCCAGAGGTGCACGGCGAAGCGGCGATCATCATGTCAAGCGCCGAGCTTCGATGTGGCCGGCTCTGCTCGCAGGACTGACGGTGATGTTGAGCGCGATCGGCGCCACGGCGCAAACGACGTCGAGGCAGAGCGCTGTGACGCTGTATGGCGCCTACCGCGATGGCGGCAGCTTCGTCGATGACACCAGCACCCAGACATTACGTCTTCACGGTTCCAGCGCTTGGGCGGTCAGCTACGACAAGGGCCTGGACCGCAGCCGCCAGCTGCAGTTTTACGTGTCGTACCAGAGCACCGGTTTAAGACCCGACCCGTTGGCGGTCGTCAATCCGCCGTCGGGCACGACTCCTGCCCCGCTGTCGGTCAAGGTGATCTACTTTCACCTGGGCGGCACCAACTTCTTCGACGGTCCGATCGGCCGGGGTGCGTATGTCGTCGGCGGTCTTGGCGCTACGCTGTTCCAGCCGGGATCGAGCGGCTACAGCAACGTAGTGCGCCCTTCGCTGAACGTCGGCATCGGCTATCAGGCGGTGCTGGCAGAGAGCATCGCGCTGCGCATCGAGACGCGTGGCTACGTCACGCTCGTCAACAGCAGCGGCGGGCTGTTCTGTTCGGGTGGCTGCCTGGTCAAGATCAAGGCCGATTCAGTGACTCAAGGCGAAGTGCAGCTGGGTCTGTCGTACCGCTTCTGACCGGCCGACCGAGAGCGCCCGCCGCACTCCTGGAGCCATTTCACAGCCCAACCTGAAGCTAAAGCGCCTCCGCCGCGTGATCGGCCAGCCGGGAGCGCTCGCCGCGCTGCAGTGTCACGTGACCGGCGTGCGGCCAGCCCTTGAAGCGATCGACCACGTAGCTCAGGCCCGAGCTGCCCTCGGTCAGGTACGGGGTGTCGATCTGGGCGATATTGCCCAGGCACACGACCTTGGTGCCGGGGCCGGCGCGCGTGATCAACGTCTTCATCTGCTTGGGCGTCAGGTTCTGCGCCTCGTCGATGATCAGGTACTTGCTGATGAACGTGCGCCCGCGCATGAAGGCCATCGCCTTGATCCGGATCCGCGTCCGGATCAGATCGTTGGTGGCGGCCCGACCCCAGTCGCCGCCGGAGTCTTCGCCGCGGTTCAGCACTTCCAGATTGTCTTCCAGCGCACCCATCCACGGCGCCATCTTTTCTTCCTCGGTGCCCGGCAGAAAGCCGATGTCCTCACCCACCGGCACCGTGGCCCGCGTCATGATGATCTCCGAGTAGCGCCGCGATTCGAGCGTCTGCGCCAGCCCGGCGGCCAGCGCGAGCAACGTCTTGCCGGTGCCGGCCTGCCCGATCAGCGTGACGAAATCGCAGTCGGGGTCCATCAGCAGATTCAGCGCGAAGCTCTGCTCGCGGTTGCGCGCCGTGATGCCCCACACGGCGTTCTTCGCATGCAGATAATCGCGCAGCACGCGCAAAACGGCCGTCTTGCCTCGGATCTCCTTGACCTGGGCGTAAAACGGCGGCGTAGCCACCTCCAGGAACACGAATTCGTTGATCAGCACCTCGGGCACCAGCGGCCCGGTGACGCGGTAGTAAGTGGCGCCGCCCTGTTGCCAGGATTCCATTCCCTTGGAATGCCGGTCCCAGAAGCTGTCCGGCAAGGCCAGAACTCCCGTGTACAGGACGTCGGTGTCCTCGAGCACCTTGTCGTTGGTGTAATCCTCGGCCGACAGGCCGAGCGCGCGCGCCTTCACGCGCATGTTGATGTCCTTCGACACCAGCACCACGTCGCAATCGGCGCGCGTCTGGCTCAGCGCGCGCACGACCCCCAGGATGTGGTTGTCGGCTTTTCCGACCGGCAGGCTGGGCGGCAACACCTCGGCGATCGCCTCCGTCTGTAGGAACAGGCGCCCGCTGGCTTCGGTGTTGCCGACCGATGACAACGGGATGCCCTGTTCGATCGGCTCGTGGCAGGTCGCCACCAGCGCATCCAGCGAGCGGCTGGCCTGGCGTGCGTTGCGAGCGACCTCGGACATGCCCTTCTTGTGACCATCCAGCTCCTCGAGCGTCATCATCGGCAGGAAGATGTCGTGCTCTTCGAAGCGAAACAGGCTCGTCGGGTCATGCATCAGAACGTTCGTGTCCAGCACGAACAGCTTGGGGCGAGCGCTTGCGGCCCGCGGCTTGCGGCCGGAGACGCGCGTGCGCGTCTCGACCAGGGCCAGATGGGCCGCCGGGCGCTCCCGCGCAGGCGCTTCGGGCGCAGGCTGCACCTGCGGCGCCGGCGGCGCCGGCGGCGCCGGCCGGCGCGCTCGAGGCGCTTCGGCGGCGGGGGCGTCGGCCGGCAGAAGGATGGTGGCCGGTTTGCTGGGTGCTTTGGGTAGTGGCATGCGATCAGCGGTGGGTTGGAATTGGACAGCTCAAAACGGCGGGCGCCAGTTAACCGAGCGAGCGCACCGCGGCCAGCGCCTCGTCGACGTGCCCGGGCACTTTGACGCCGCGCCACTCACGGCGCAACACGCCCTTGGCGTCGAGCAGAAAGGTGCTGCGTTCGATCCCGCGCACCGGGCGTCCGTACATGGTCTTGTTCTGGATCACGCCAAACAGCGTGCACACGCGCTCTTCGGGATCCGACAGCAGTTCGAACGGCAGATTCAGCTTCTCTTTGAAGCTCGCGTGCGACTTGATGCTGTCGCGCGAGACGCCGACGATCCGGGTCCGATGATCGGCGAAGCGGCCGTACGCGGCCGCGAAATCCTTGCTTTCGGTGGTGCAGCCCGACGTGTGGTCCTTCGGGTAGAAGTAGATCAGCAGCGCGGAGCCGCGCGCATCGCGCAGGTGGAATTCACCAGCCGTGGAAGCAGCGGAAAAATCCGGCACGACCCGGTCGACTTCAACCGTCACGACGCCGTGTCCTCTTGCAGCAAGGCGCCGGCCACGCGACGGCCGTCGGCCACCAGGATGTTGTAGGTCCGGCAGGCCGCCTTGGTGTCCATCGTCTCCAGCGCGACCCCCGCGCGGGCGAGCAGCGCGGTCAGGCGGGGATGGACCAGGCGATGGCGCAGGCCGGTTCCGAGCAGCACCACTTCCGGTTCAAGGCTGAGGACCGGATCGAAATCCTCAGCCCTCAGGGATTCGAATCCGGCCACGCTCCAGCGCTGCACCGACGCGGCTTCCAGGATGAGGTTTCCGGCATGGCGCTCGCCGTTGATCTCGATATAACCCGGGCCGTAGCCGGTCACGGTGTTCAGGTGCGTGACGCGCTGTTCATGCAGCTTCAATGCTTCTCCTGCATTTGCTGTAAATTATGCACAGAAAGAGCGCCGAATGGAGCACGTTTCATCCGAATTTCCCCGCATCAAGCGCCTGCCGCCGTACGTGTTCAACATCACAGCCGAGCTGAAGATGGCGGCGCGGCGGCGCGGGGAAGACATCATCGACATGAGCATGGGCAATCCGGACGGCCCCACGCCCAGGCACATCGTCGACAAGCTGATCGACGCGGCCCAGCGGCCGGACACCCACGGCTACTCGGTGTCCAAGGGGATCCCGCGGCTGCGGCGGGCGATCGCCACCTGGTACCAGAACCGGTTCCAGGTCGAGATCGATCCCGACTCCGAGGCCATCGTCACGATCGGCTCCAAGGAAGGTCTGGCGCATCTGATGCTCGCCACGTTGGACCGCGGCGATACGGTGCTGGTTCCGAACCCGAGTTATCCGATCCACATCTACGGCGCGATCATCGCCGGGGCTGACATCCGCTCGGTGCGGGTTACGCAGGGGACCGACTTCTTCGTGGAGCTGGAGCGGGCGATCCGCGAGTCGTTCCCGAAGCCGCGGATGATGGTGCTGGGTTTTCCGAGCAATCCGACCGCGCAGTGCGTGGACCTGGACTTCTTCCGGCGCGTGGTCGAGCTGGCGCGCACGCACGGCATCTACGTGGTGCACGACCTGGCGTACGCCGACATCGTATTCGACGGCTACCGGGCCCCCTCGATCATGCAGGTGCCGGGCGCGCGCGACGTCGCGGTCGAGTTCTTCACTCTGAGCAAGAGCTACAACATGGCCGGCTGGCGCATCGGATTCATGGTTGGCAACCGCGACCTGGTGGCGGCGCTGGCGCGGATCAAGAGTTATCACGACTATGGCACGTTCACGCCGATCCAGGTCGCTTCGATCGCGGCGCTCGAGGGTCCGCAGGAGTGCGTGGCCGAAATCTGCGCGCAGTACCAGCGCCGGCGCGATGTGCTGGCCAAAGGACTGCAAGAAGCCGGCTGGCCGGTCGAGGCGCCGAAGGCTTCGATGTACATCTGGGCCGAGATTCCGGCACCTTACCGCGCGGGCGGATCGCTCGAGTTTGCCAAGAAGCTGCTGGCACACGCCAAGGTCGCCGTGTCGCCGGGCGTGGGCTTCGGTGAATACGGCGACACGCACGTGCGCTTCGCGCTGATCGAGAACGAGCACAGGATCCGGCAGGCCACGCGCGGGATCCGCGACATGCTGCGGCGCGACGCGCTGGTGCCCAAGGCTGCGGCCTGAACAGCGTGACTGCTTCTCCCTGTTCACATTGGCTGGGGGAGCGTTCTCTTGCTCCCGCTTTTGTCCCCTCAGCTACGACGTTGTCGAATCGGGTGCCACTAACTGGGCAATTTGGGCTATGAATCCGATCAGGGTCGGTTTGCTTGGCTTCGGAACGGTTGGCCGAGGCACGTACGAGATCCTGCGACGCAACCAGGAGGAAATCCAGCGCCGGGCCGGCCGCGGCATCGAGATCGTGCAGATCGCAGTGCGCAATGCGGCCCGGGCCCGCACCGTGGTGGGTGGCAGCATCGAGGTCACCGACAGTCCGGAACAACTGGTGCGCAGCGGCGGAATCGATATCGTGGTCGAGCTGATCGGGGGGTGCGATCCGGCCCGCTCGCTGGTGCTGGAGGCGATCCGTCAGCACAAGCACGTGGTCACGGCCAACAAGGCGCTGCTGGCGCTGCACGGCAACGAGATCTTTGCCGCTGCCCACCGGGCAGGCTTGATGGTGGCGTTCGAGGCCGCCGTGGCCGGCGGCATTCCGATCATCAAGGCCCTGCGCGAGGGCCTGACCGCCAACCGGATCGAATGGATCGCCGGCATCATCAACGGCACCAGCAATTTCATCCTCAGCCAGATGCGCGCCACCGGCGCCTCGTTCGAGTCGGTGCTGGCGCAGGCGCAGGCGCTCGGCTATGCCGAGGCCGACCCGCGTTTCGACATCGACGGAGTGGACGCCGCGCACAAGCTGACGATCCTGTGTTCGATCGCGTTCGGGGTGCCGATCCGATTCGAGGCCGCGACGATGGAAGGCATCCGCAACCTGGCCGCCGCCGACATTCGCTACGCCGAGCAGCTCGGATACCGGATCAAGCTGCTGGGCATCACGAAGCGGACCGCCCACGGCATCGAACTGCGGGTGCATCCGACGCTGGTGCCGATGCAGCGCTTGCTGGCCAGCGTCGAAGGTCCGATGAACGCGGTGCTGGTCAAGGGCGATGCGGTCGGCACGACGATGTATTACGGTCCCGGCGCCGGTGCCGAGCCGACCGCATCGGCCGTGGTGGCCGACCTGGTGGATGTGACGCGGATGCACACCGCGGACCCGGACAACCGGGTTCCGCACCTGGCTTTCCAGCCGGACGCCCTGGTGGATCTGCCGTGGCTTGGCATCGAGGACACCGTCACCTCGTACTACTTCCGGATGCGGGTGGCGGACCGGCCGGGCGTTCTGGCCGACATCGCGCGGATCCTGGCCGATCATCGGATCTCGATCGACGCGATGTTCCAGCGCGAGCCGGGCGAGGGCGAGAACCAGACCGACATCATCCTGCTCACGCACGAAGCGCTCGAACGCGACGTCAACGCGGCCATCGCCCGCATCGAGGTGCTGCCGACCGTGCTGGCGCCGGTGATCCGGATCCGTCAGGAAGAACTGCTCTAGTGCCCTGAGTCGGGGGTTCGCCGAACAATGACAAACTCAGGGCACTAATGCTTTACGTTTCCACGCGGGGGCAGACGCCGCCGGCGCGTTTTCGCGCTGTGCTGCTCGAGGGCCTGGCGCCCGATGGCGGACTGATGGTTCCCGAGCGCTATCCCCGCGTCGATGCGACGAGGCTGCGCGCCTGGCGCGGCCTGTCGTATGCGCAACTGGCTTGCGAGCTGATGTCGTTGTTTGCGGACGACTATGCACCGGGAGAGCTGGCCGGGCTCACGCGCAGCGTGTACACGCCAGCCGCGTTCGGCAGCGACGACGTCGTGCCGCTGGCGGACCTGGAGCCGGGACTGAAGCTGCTGCAGCTGTCCAACGGTCCGACGCTGGCGTTCAAGGACCTGGCGATGCAGCTGCTGGGCGGCCTTTTCCAGTTCGAGCTGGAGGCCGGCTCGGGCGCGCTGAACATCCTGGGCGCGACGTCCGGCGACACCGGCTCGTCGGCCGAATACGCGATGCGGGGACGGCCCGGGATCCGCGTCTTCATGCTTTCGCCGCACGGCCGGATGAGCGCATTTCAGCGCGCGCAGATGTATTCGCTGGCCGATCCGAACATCTTCAACATCGCGGTCGAAGGCACGTTCGACGATTGCCAGGACATCGTGAAGCAGATCGCCTCCGACGTCGAGTTCAAGCAACGGCACCGGATGGGGGCGGTCAACTCGATCAACTGGGCGCGCATCGCCGCGCAGGTGGTCTATTACTTCCGCGGTTACTTCGCCGCGACAAGAGAAGACGGCGCGGATGGCGGCGCCCGCCACCGCGATCCGGTGTCCTTCTGCGTGCCGTCGGGTAATTTCGGCAACGTGCTGGCCGGATGGATCGCGCGCAGCATGGGTCTGCCGATCGACCGGCTGATCGTGGCGACCAACGAGAACGACGTGCTCGACGAGTTCTTCCGCACCGGCCGCTACCGGCCGCGCAGCCGCAGCCAGACGCTCGCCACCAGCAGCCCGTCGATGGACATCTCCAGGGCGTCGAACTTCGAGCGCTTCGTGTTCGAGCTGGTTCAGCGCGACGCCGACCGGATGCGCGATCTGTGGGGACGGCTGCAGGCGCACGGCGAGTTCGACCTGGCCGGCACCCCGGTCTGGCAGGGTGCGGCCGCCTGCGGATTCGGCTCCGGGCGCAGCACGCACGAGGACCGGTTGGCAACGATCCGCTCCGTGTATCAGGCGAGCGGACGGATCGTGGACCCGCATACGGCCGACGGCATCAAGGTTGGCCGCCAGGCGCGCCAGCCGGGCGTTCCGATGATCTGCCTGGAGACGGCGCAGGCGGCGAAATTCTCGGACACGATCGTCGAGGCGATCGGACGGGCGCCGCCGCTGACCGCGCCGATGAATGAAATGCTGGCGCGCCCTCAGCGCTTCGAGACGATGCCGCCCGACGTGACCGCGGTCCGGCACTTCATCGAGGCGCGGATGGGGTGGCCGGCATGAAGGTGGTCGGATTCGTCGGTCTGTCAGGGTCGGGCAAGACGACCTTGATCGAGCGCCTGATTCCGCTGCTGGCGCAGCGCGGGCTGACCGTGTCGGCGTTGAAGCATGCGCACCACGGTTTCGATATCGATCGACCCGGCAAGGACTCGTTCCGCTTCCGGGCGGCCGGCGCCGCCCAGGTGATGGTCGCCGCTCCTCAGCGCTGGGCGCTGATGACCGAACTGCGCGGTCAGGCTGCCGGCCTGGAGCAGTTGCTCAGCGAGCTGGCCCCGTGCGACCTGGTGCTGGTGGAAGGCTTTCGCAGCGAAGGATCGATTCCGCGCTTCGAAGTGCTCGGTTCTTCGGACGGCAAGCCCTCCGTACCCAGGAGCGCGCGAGAGGACTTGTCCTCCGAAGCGCGGGGCGCGCAAGCGCTCGGCGCGAAGGAGGACCTGAATCTGATCGCGGTCGTGTGCGATGATCCGGTCGAGCGCGGGCTGCCGCGATTCGCGCGCGACGATGTGGCGGCCATTGCCGCGTTCATCGTTCAGCATCTGGGGATGGAGTGATGATTTCCCTCGAGCGAGCCACCGAGACGCTGCTGGCACAGGCTTGCCCGATGGCGCAGACCGAGACGGTGGCCACGCTTGACGCGCTGGGGCGGGTGCTGGCCGAGGCAGCCGTCTCCGGCATCGCGGTGCCGCCGCTGGACAATTCCGAGATGGACGGCTATGCGGTGCGCTGCGCCGATCTGACCTCGGTGCCGGCCAGCCTGCCGGTGTCCCAGCGAATCCAGGCCGGGCAAATCGGCCAGCCGCTGGCGGCCGGGTCGGCCGCGCGCATTTTCACCGGGGCGCCGATTCCTCCCGGCTCCGACGCGGTGGTGCCACAGGAGGCCACGCAGTCGCACCCCGATCGGGTCGTCGTGCTCACGGCGCCCACTCCCGGGCAATTCATCCGGCCGGCCGGGATGGACATCGCCGTGGGGGCTCACGTGCTGTCGCGCGGGACCCGCCTTAAGCCACCGGATGTCGGTCTGGCGGCCTCGATCGGCCTGGCCCGCCTGTCGGTCTATCGGCGGCTGCAGGTCGGGCTGCTGTGCACCGGCGACGAGCTGGTAACGCCGGGCGAGCCATTGCCGGCCGGCCGCATCTACAACTCGAACCGCTTCGTAGTCTCCGCGTTGCTGCGGGGCCTGGGGTGCGAGGTGATCGACCTGGGCATCGTGCCGGATCAGTTGGAGGCAACGCGAAGGGCCGTGGTCCGGGCCGCCGAGCACGCCGACCTGGTGATCAGCTGCGGCGGTGTGTCGGTCGGCGAAGCGGACTACGTGCGAGCTGCGGTCCAGGCCGAAGGGGCGATCGACCTCTGGCAGATCGCGATCAAGCCGGGCAAGCCGTTCGCCTTCGGTCACGTGCACGGCGTCCCGTTCATCGGGCTGCCGGGCAATCCCGTCTCGGGGCTGGTCACGTTCGCCATGCTGGCGCGGCCATTCATCCTGAAGCGGCAAGGCGCGGTCGACCTGGTCGCGCGTGCCATTCCGATGCGGGCCGACTTCGACGTTCAGCGACCCGGGACGCGGC
>Ga0179587_10001724_pt1 | contig 10137 bp, 17 predicted proteins | sample CZODoug2_1_08_16_FD_185932 | JGI IMG/M metagenome (GOLD analysis project Ga0179587, IMG submission 185932) | Vadose zone soil fungal communities from Angelo Coast Range Reserve, California, USA - CZODoug2_1_08_16fungal | ecosystem: Environmental > Terrestrial > Soil > Vadose zone | place: USA...
GATTGTACCCTTGCCCCAACTCGCACAGCACAGAATACTTGGCCCCCGATCTGCGAAGAATTGGAGAAGAGACTTGGACAGTATAAGCCTCTGGTAAAATGGTCATTGAAGTGCAGAAGAATTGTAGGCGACTTTATAGTACAGTTCGACATGAAAGAGTCCGGTCCGACTTCCGGCATCTATGTAGCCATGCTTGGCAAAGCCTTGCCGGACAAATGTCGACACCTACCTCATCGACCTGGAATCCTCCAAAGCGCCATGCCCTCACCGCCGTGGAGAAACAACGCGGGCAGCTTGAAAAGTTACTTAAGGACCCGGCCAAATTAGCCTATGTACCTCCTCCGCCAAAGGAAAAGACAATTAGACCTGCGAGGGAGATGATGAAGAATGTCCAAGGCTCTAGCGCTGGTGCAGGGAGCGGAGAGTTTCACGTATATAAGGCAAGCCGGCGGCGAGAATATGAACGTATCAAACTCTTGGAAGAGTCCTCCCAAAAGGCATGTCCCTTGTGCTCAAAATGTAAACCTTCACTTATGCCACTGCAGGAACTTATTGATGCCGAGTTTGAACGTAAACGACAAGAAGGGGAAGAGTTGGCAAATGCAAAAACCTTGAAAAATAGAGCAAAAAGGCAGAAGAAGAAGGAGAGGTCGAAAGCCAAGGGTTCAACTGGGGAAGAGTCTCGAGCGATTGAACGCGATGGCAGCAGGGCAGAGGCGCCATTAAAGAAGAGGAGGTTGGTAAACGGAAAGGAACTAGTGTTCCGCCAGCCGGGTGTGGAAAGCGATGAGGAGGAGGACGACCCAACTGAGCACCCTAGCCCATCCGAAGCACCAACTAGCAATGGAGATATAAGCACACCTCAGACTGTGGAACTTCATAAAATTATCTTCCACGAAGATGATTGAAATCATCCCCAAAGGTGTGTCAGGTAATGGTTGTTCAGTAGTATAGACAATTGTACGTCATGTGATCTTAAAAGCAATGTCTGTGGGGGTCGACGCCGATGTCGAGGCTGCATCATTTCTTGGCGAACAGCTTATTGCTTCCATTTTGGCGGACGAGCCTGTCAAGGGACTCGTCGATAATGGTGCACCTCTCTGGTATCAAAACGAGGAAGGAACATCCTGTCTGCATGCCGCTGCTTACCGGCAAGACACAGATCTTGTAAAGTATCTTATTGAAAGGGGCGCTATCTGGAATGCAGGTGTGTCTCAACTGGTTCGTTCTCGTGTTATTGCCACAAGCATCCCTTAGTCGACAACTTTCAAAATGCTGCGGGAGATGTTGCTCTCTCATTTAACGATGCCGAGACATATACGGCAATCCGCGATGCTGGGATACGCGCAGGTAGCTTTTATTTCAGAGAGATGTATTTCAAGGGCTTATGATCGCTAGAGCTACTCCTATCCCTGCTTTCGTCTCGTGAAAATTCCGAGGACCCTTCTGCCCTTATTCTGATGGAGAGGGATTCTACTGCTGCTGGTTCAGTGGATGCTTTCCTATCCTCTAAGTTGAGGTTCACGAAAGATGAACGCGGTCAAGATATCTGCAAGCTGAAGGTTGGTGATGAAGAGATAGGTGTGATGATGGGATGGGAGCAAGGTATTATGAACGAAACGGTTCGAAGGTTGTGCGATAATCGCGACAACACACAGCCGCCAAAAATCCTTAACGTGGGATTCGGCTTGGGTATCGTCAGTAATATCCCTGCTTGTGTCGTCCCACAAAGCTGATGTTCCTCGAAGATAGATAACCTCTTTCAATCCCTTGCGATCCGTCCTGCGCAGCACGTCATCATCGAGCCTCACCCCGATGTTCTGCAACACATGAAAGACCACGGATGGTATGCGAAACCCGGAGTTAAGATCTTGGAGGGAAAATGGCAAGACATGATGGATAGTGAACACATCCTCGGTGTTGGTGGATTCGACGTGGTCTATATCGACACCTTTTCTGAAAATTACGGAGACCTCCACCGTTTTTTCGAACACCTTCCCAACCTCCTTGCTGGACCCGACTCTCGATTCAGTTTCTTTCATGGCCTTGGAGCAACAAGTGAGGAATCCATGTATTCCTATTACTCGCTGCTGATGCATCATTGCTTAGATGCGCTGTTCTACGACGTGTATACACATATCACGGAGTTGCATCTTGCAGATGTGGGTATTGATGTCCAGTGGTTCGACGTAGATGTCAACTTTGACGTGGGGGAAAATCGCTGGGGCGAAAGCCGGAAATACTTTACGCTGCCGCTGTACCGCCTGCCGCTTGGTAAGATGGTCACAATCTAGTGATAGGAGGTTCCTACCACGCCAGGTTTCACCCAGCTACAAATGTTGGATACCCTTGTGCGCGAAGGCACACGATGTCATTAACATGGAAAAAATCACATTATCGAAATCTATATTTAACGCAGGGGGCCATCTACTCGTCCTTTGCAACGCGCTTCTAACTCGGCAATGGAACGGTCTGTTGGTGGGTCACTGGATACTACGTTGATAGAATGAAACAAAATATCAGCGTTGGAGGAAGAATGAAATATGAGGCAGATGGCAACCAGGACACGATGTGAAGATATACATCAACGTGTCACTAAGGATGCCCTTCAGGATTCCAGGGACATGGCACCAGATGGGCTTGGTGTCGTAAAGGATTTTCGGGCTCATGAGCACCTGCATAATGGCTGCATGACACCCATCATGGTAGACCGCACGGAGCTGGGAGTGGAGGAGAACGGACAAGTTTACTTGTTTGATAGTCATCACGCATGGTTGTTTCCCAGGTTCCGTGAACTAAGTATGAGGAGCTCGAGGGGCGATGCGAGAATTTCGAGGTGTGATGCCAAATGAATATGCCCTTCTACGAGGGAGTTATGTAATGCGGAGTACTGCAGTGCTCGCTCAACTACTCGATGACGATAAACAGTCTTTACATCTATGACAGGCGCGTTATACGTGTCTTAAAGCCTCTGATAGTCTGCTCAACAACCCGTTCACTATCAGACATTGTATCTGTGTCTACTATCAAGATTGGCACAGAACAAGGCGGCCCAAGCCTGCAGTCGAAGGAGGCATCCTTCCTGCCGTTGCACAAGCCCTGTTGCCCCCAAATCCTGTCGATACCACATCCGGTCCTTCGTCCGGCTTTAGCAGCCCTCGCAACACCCTCTCTTCTGGCACTAGCATTGCCGGCGCCCTGAATGAAGCAACGGTGCAATCACCGCTCACTTCCTTGTTGCAAACACCCGTACTACCGCCAACAGCTCTATCCAGTACTGGACTGGCTTTCGATGAAGAGGCAAAACTGGTCTACGGTGTCATCCTCTCTCTACGCAACATAATTAAGAAGATTTCCGGAAGGCGAGGAGATCCTTCTTTCCCCAGCTCTTCGTACTGAGTTTACCTTTGTAGAGATGAACAATTTGTGAATTACCGCACGTCTTCTTATAAGCTTCATGTATACCAGACTTTGTCGGGATACAAGTTCGTGATGCTCAGCGACCCCAATACCGATTCCCTTCGCTTCGTCTTGCGCCAAATCTACGTCGGCCCATTCCTGGAATACGTTGTTCGCAATCCGCTTGTTAAAATGGACTCGCGGGAATACGGAATCGATAACGAGTACTTTCGCTCGAGTACCGACCGCCTCGTCAGAGGGTTATCAGTCTTCTCCTAGTCCACATGCTGCACACCATTCAATCAGAGCGCAAAGTACCAAGAACGACGAAGTCTAAGATAGATGCAAGATAAAGTGCGTGTCTCCGATAATCCCAGGGTCTATCGATCCAGGTAGTCTATTTAATTAGTAGCGTCTTTTGAATTGCTTGATATCCCATTCTCCTGCTGTTTCTCGAACTGCTGCCTGAGCGTGTTCATTAGTGATGTCTTCATATCTCGTTCGGGCTCGCTTTCCCCCTTCTCGTCGGCGTCACCTGCAACAGCCTCGTCAAGTGCCAGCTTGGTTTCCCCGAGTTTCAGCATGTCCTCTTCTATAGTACCACGTGAGATGAGCTTCACGACCTCGACGTCCCGTTTTTGTCCAATTCTATAGGCGCGGTCCTGCGCTTGTCGATCGTTGTGCGGGTTGAAATCTTGGTCAAACCTGCATAATACATCGGTGGCATCGGCACAGTATAAGTAGAGGCAAATACAAAAACATACATGATAACAACTGAGGCAGCAGTAAGATTGATCCCCATTCCTAGCAATGTCGATACTCAGTACAAACGCAGTATAATCAGAGGATACTCACCTCCCGCCTTCGTAGATAAAAGGAAAATAGGTATTGATTCATCTTCTGTAAACTCGTCGACTAGTGTTTGTCGCACATCCACAGGCGTGCTTCCAGTCAACATAAGATAACTGATAGATTTATGCTTGAGAATTGCCTGAAGTATGTCGAGAATTTGAGTAAACTAATCAAAGGAAGATGTCAGCCACATATCATGGAGACCGGGTTGTTTAGATCAAACCTGAGAAAAGATTAGAACTTTTCTTCCCTCCTTGCCATACTTAGCAAGGAGTTTCATGAGCACATGAACTTTGCCCGCGTCGAGATAACAGTTTTCGTCCTGTAGGTACTTGCGCGTTGACTACCAAACTATGTGAATCCGAGCTATCATGCATACTCAACCCGCTCCAACTAACCTTATATGTTGCGCAGAACACCTGAAGCTCAGCATCAGTCATGACCGTCATGTCTTCCTTGACAAGATTGTAAAGAGCGCCACGTTTCTTGAAATCAGGTTCTTTAAGCAGTTGCTTCGTGATCCCGGACAGAATGTCATCTGTATATCGTTTTCGGAAGAGCATAGGATGCGATGCTGCCTTGCGCAAGTCCATCAACACATTTGAACTGTTCTCGAGATACATCTTGTCCTTCGGCCGTGCGTTTACCCGGGCTTTCTTCTTGACTGCTTTGGAGTGACCGTTGGTTGGAGGTGTGTCGGCACTATCGACGGAACTAATTTCTGCTTCAAGCACGGTCTTCCTCGAACGCTGAAGTGCATCCATGTAGATGGACCGTTGCAACTCGGTCATATCACACCACTCGATGCGCTCCGTCTTATTTGGAAGATCCTTCAGTACCTGGTTAGATCGAATTCAGCTAGATCGGCACTGAGAAGGCATAAGGTTAGTTGCCTGATCTTTCCGCCGGCGGAGGACGAATGGTGTCATCATCTTTTTCGCCCTCGAAACACGTTCTTGAGCAAGTAGGGTAACTTTTGAGTCACCCTTCACTTTGAATATAGCACGTAGCGACGTCAATGACTCAGTGAATTGCTGAGGCAAAACAAAATTCATCAACGACTACGGGACTAGGGTGAATGTCAATTCAGTTATTGAAACTACAGTCACATACCACAAGCTCTTGTAAATTGTTTTGTAGAGGAGTTCCGGTTAAGAGTAGTCGCCATTTCGACTCGTACTTTATAAGGGATTGATATCGCTGGGACTGGAAATTCTTCAAGACATGTCCTTCATCATAAACACAGCACTTAATCCAGACGATCGACATTATGATGCAAAACTACAAAAGAAGTGAACAAGGACTCACATCCCATTCCATCTTGCGGAAGAATTTGCGGTCTCGTTCGTCTCCTTGGGCAAGATTATATGTCGTGATGAGAACCTCCCACCCTTCCCCGTTATGGCTTTTGCATCTTTGCGTCTCGACAAGTGTTTGGCGAAGGACTGGCCGGTCTTCCTTCCCAGCATAATATGTCTGTACAGATATCGATGGCGCAAAGCGGGCGAATTCGCGACACCAATTCTCGAGGGTCGAGGAGCTGTTCAGATTGGGTTTAATGAAAGAGGAGATGAAGTCGTTGTACTTACGGCACAACAACGAGATGGGGTCCTTTATGACCTCGTTCTTTCAACAAAGCAAAGAAGCTAATGACCTGTATAGTTTTTCCCAGACCTGATCAGACGCAATTAATAAAAGGCGGAACGACAAGGAAGCAGAGAATACATACCCATTTCATCGGCTAGAATGCAGCTGAGATTGCTGCGATATAAGAGATGGAGCCAATTGACACCAAGTAGCTGATAATCTTTCAACTGCACGGTCTCGGAAAGTAGTGTCGGCTGAGTGAGTAGATAATCTTTCGGCTTTTGGTGCCTTGACGGGACAAAAGATACAAAGCTAAGAGCCCCCTCTTCCATGCCACCCAGCGCTTCTTCCTCCTTAGCCTTACCCTTTCCAACCACCGCCGGGGTTGTCGTCCATGTAGCTATGGCAGCACGAAGATCGGCACCTATTTGTTCACAGTCGTCGAGGATACTGTCAACTTCGCCATATCCCTCGAAGATGGCCTGACACTCTTCAAACATTCTAGGACTGATACCTGTTGGGCCAACCTTCTTTCTACCCTGGCCTAGTTTAGTGTTCAAGTCATCTACAGAATTGAATGGACGGAGTCCAATTATTGCATTAGCTTGCTCAGGGGAACAGCCTGGAGAAGTATAGATTAATACAGGGCCATAGAAGCAGAACACCTTGCATACCTGTCAGCTCCTGCAAGGCTTCGGCACCAGCTGTATTAAAATAATCTAATGCAGGAGTCTGATTCGTGACTTCTGCCTTCCCACGTTTGGTGCTCCTCTCGTCCTCGTCACTATCTTGGAATGTCCCTTCAGAATCGGAATTCACCACCATTTGTTTGACGCGCTTTCGACGGACTGGTGGGACAAGGGGAGTAACAGGGGACACGGGGGGTGCAGCGGCGAGGTCAATCGCCCTTTTGGATGCCGGCGGTGTTGAGGTACTTGGTTTGACCTCCAGTATTGGGCGGTTAGCGTAGATCATAGATTTTCTCCCTTTCTCCTTTGCCGCTATCCTCTGTGCCTTGGTAGCTTCGTCAATCTCTTTCACTCTCCCCGTAATATCATCCCGAACATTCTTAGGAACAATCCAAGAAGGATCAGAAAGCAGTTCGGTAGCTTTCTTTACATCCCCTTTCGCCTGTATCCAGGCATTTTGTATGCGAGCAGGAGATTCCAATGGCATAGTCACTCTGAAGCGGATAAACTTGGGGTCAGCACTAAGATCATTCGCAGGGGAGACATCTGGAGTGGATGGACGACCCTTCGTGATACGTGGTTTGGATGGCCCAGCAACAATTCGTGGGACATCCGGTAACCAGTCATCATCATCAGAGGATAGATTGTCCGTACTGTTGTTCGCAATACGGCGCCTGTGACCAGGACGCTGAATATCAGGTGAAGGAGGTGACTTCGCGACGTCATACGCGTCGTGCGGAGGATCATGTGAGGGTCCGCGGTTGATCCGTTTGCGAGGAGGACCATCTTCTAGCATCCCCTCCATCTGTCCCTCACCTGGGCTCCATGGGCGCCGTAAAGACGCGTGCACACCAACTCCGTTCGAAAAAAACCCACTGGGAGCACTGAGTGGATCAATGTTAAGCTTTCGGCGAGGTGGGTCCCACGTATTCGAAGGAATGAGGTCAGACGTTGGTGCCACGTCATATAGTTGAGGCTGGCCGTATGGTTGGTAAGGCCGTTGGTTAATTTCGGGGGCGAGTGGACTTGAACTGGGGACAAGGATAGTTCCCATGGAGGATGATGGTGTTGCAGGAAAAAAGCGTGAAGGGACCGTTGCATCACGCGATTGAGGTGGAGGAACATACGTTGAGTGGGCTGGCAGAGAGCTTGATGAAGATGAGGTTTCTGGGTGGGTTGTATTCTGCTTCCTATGAAATCTAAGCTGGTCGAGTGCCATTCTCTAACAAGAGCGAACAATATCAGAAACAACGGTGATGATATCTGCAGGATACACTGACTTTATTATGCTCCGCAACCTCAGCGCTGGTCTGCATCTAGGACAGCGAGCGACAGTTAAAGAGGTTCAGTGTATGTGTCCGAAGCTTAGAATGGAATTGTGCCTCAGCACTGTGACTTGGTTCAACTGAATGGCAGACGAAATTTACCAAGTGTCGGAGAGTCAAAACAATGTGGCAAAAGAAGATAGTATTCCTCGTAGTAGGCGTATGTACAACACTGTCAAGTGTAGGAAAGGTTCAAGCTAAAGGAGGGAAACATTAAATATGTCACCCTCTTCGTAACAGACAGGACGTCGTTCACGGTTGACAGACCCAGCAGCAGGTACTGCGAATGAATGGGTAACAATATCCTGTAACGACTGGTCAACCAAAAGGAAGTACCATTTTCTTTTTCCAGAACGATGCTGGCCTGCCACTGCCTGGTAGCTGAAAACGAAGCAACTCACGGAATTGTAGTTGGCATCGAGATCGGGCAAACCCTTGATCACCATTCCGGTGGAGAAGCGCCCTGTACGATGACATTGGAGTCATCTCGGTGGCAAGGACCGGCGACCAGTTGCAGAAGTCAAATAATAATAATAATAATAAAAAGGGGAGAGAATACTTTTGCAGCAAGAAGGCCCTGCGGCGTTCTGCACTTGGCAGCTAGAATTTGTCTGGATGAGATTACTCAAGAATGTACTTACGCCCCCCTTGATAAGACCAACTGGCAAAGAATACTTGAAGTTACGAGAATCTAGGGCTCAGCGAATTGGTTAACCTGTGTCAAGCAAGAGCAAGTCTGTGCTTCCAAGGACCGGGATACAATTGAGTCGATAGCTCAGGCTCGCAACTATATGGAGACCAAAGCCTCCAGTAAAAGAAGTCTTCACAAGAATGCGGCTAGACTAGATTTAGCAACCAACAGAGAAGCCCTGGTTTCCGGACGAAAACAATCTTTGTAAAACCGCGAGCGCCAGAGGCGAAGGGATGGAGCGGGTCACCAAAGTAAGCCATCACGGGGATGAACGCGCATGAAGGAGTTCCGAAAATTTGAGCGACCACAGTCAAGAAGTGGAGTGAAAACAGGTTTCCACATATTGATCCAAAAGGCAAACGGTATGGAGCGATAGGTGAGGAAGTCACCGAGGATAAACTCTCGGTTCTGGGGCAGTCAAAGAGAAATGTCACAGGAATTCCCATAGGCAAGACATTTTATAGTCATAAGCGACAAAGAACGATTCGGAATGGAACGCTGCGTTCGCTTGTACGTTAAACATGAGGCCCCGGTTTCCCTTGACATAATTCATCGGCAGGCCTACAACGCTCCGCTACGTTTGATAAGTCCAACATTTTAGTCATAGCATGCATGAACGAAATGAACCCCGCACGATGTTTTGATGATTGTGAGGTTGGAAGTTCGAAGTCAACCACACTAGAATCAATCTATCAAGTGACAAATTTTTCGGAGCGCAGACAAACCGCACTCACCCTGAGACGCAACCATACAAATATAATCATCGGCAGGCACATCGGAAAAAGAAACATATCACGGTGACATTGAGGTGGGGAGAAAGCCTACGGAAAGCGACCAGGCGGTGGCCACAGGAACCAAGAAGGTCACAGACTAACAACAGATATGGCTAGACCCCACAACTGCCTGTATAACTCCTGGTAGAATTCGTGGGTCAGTCCAGCGCTTTGTGTATGCGGAATCTTGACAGCAACAATAACACCGTTGATCACTGGGTCGATTTGTGAAGCAGGGAGATTGAAACGAATATTCGGACAACCATAAAGGCGTTGGTACAGAGACTGAAGCTACATGTTAGTGACTACCAGCTGCTCGCTTGGCCTGGCATCAGAGTGCCTTGTAGAGTTGTATGCGGTACTGAAACAGCCTTGACTGCGGCGCATACGCAACGTCAACAACACGTGCGAACTTGGAACTTCCGACTCAACTTGTGCAGGCAGCCACCTTGCAATGTTAGACTTCACTGAACTGTTGATTCTTATCCCCACTCTGGGATTGTCTTTGGCCATCATCGTGCCGCTCACTGGTATATTGGTGCGATTTAGGGCTAATTACAACCCAAAAGGCCTTCAGCTGGACTCCGAAGGTGGGGTACAGCCTCATACAGGGCCTGTCGTCCATTCTTACTTCGCTATGGGCGCGAGGGTCTACAGGATTGAGGTAGGCTCCCTTCTGGCTTAATATCGACCGTTTACGAGACGTCGATCTTTCCATAGGGATGGGCTGGTCTCTACAAGGGCTTAAGCACGTTTCGGTTCGCTCTTCGCTGCATGTTATATAACGTTACTATTGCGCAGTGCCGACATTGTTGAGCACG
>Ga0179587_10001725_pt1 | contig 10135 bp, 6 predicted proteins | sample CZODoug2_1_08_16_FD_185932 | JGI IMG/M metagenome (GOLD analysis project Ga0179587, IMG submission 185932) | Vadose zone soil fungal communities from Angelo Coast Range Reserve, California, USA - CZODoug2_1_08_16fungal | ecosystem: Environmental > Terrestrial > Soil > Vadose zone | place: USA...
GGTGCCGAAGAAGTTCACGAAGGCGCCGAACTCCATCACCTTGACCACGGTGCCCTCGTAGATCTGGCCGACCTCCGGATCGGAGGCGATCGACTTGATCCACTTGATCGCCGCCTTCATCGCCTCGCCATCGTTGGAGGCGACCTTCACGGTGCCGTCGTCCTCGATGTTGACCTTGGCGCCGGTCTTCTCGACGATCTCGCGGATCACCTTGCCGCCGGTGCCGATCACTTCGCGGATCTTGTCGGTGGCGATCTTGAAGGTTTCGATGCGCGGCGCGTATTCGCCGAGTTCGGCGCGGGCAGCGGTCAGCGCCTTCGACATCTCGCCCAGGATGTGGATGCGTCCGTCCTTGGCCTGGCCGAGCGCGACCTTCATGATCTCCTCGGTGATGCCCTCGATCTTGATGTCCATCTGCAGCGAGGTGATGCCCTGCTCGGTGCCGGCGACCTTGAAGTCCATGTCGCCGAGATGATCCTCGTCGCCCAGGATGTCGGACAGCACCGCAAAACGGCTGCCCTCGAGGATCAGGCCCATCGCGATGCCCGCGGTCGGCCGCTTCAGCGGCACGCCGGCATCCATCAGCGCCAGCGAGGCGCCGCACACCGAGGCCATCGACGAGGAGCCGTTCGACTCGGTGATCTCCGAGACCACGCGCACCGTATAGGGGAACTCGTGATGCGGCGGCAGGATCGGGTGGATCGCGCGCCAGGCGAGCTTGCCGTGACCGATCTCGCGACGCTTGGTGCCGCCGAGGCGTCCGGTCTCGCCGACCGAGTAGGGAGGGAAATTGTAGTGCAGCAGGAACGTCTCTTTATACGTTCCCGACAGCGCGTCGATATACTGCTCGTCCTCGCCGGTGCCGAGCGTGGTGACCACCATCGCCTGGGTCTCGCCGCGGGTGAACAATGCCGAACCGTGGGCGCGCGGCAGCACGCCGACCTCGCAGACGATGTTGCGCACTGTCTTGGCGTCGCGGCCGTCGATGCGCTTGCCGGTGTCGAGGATGTTCCAGCGGACGATCTTGGCTTCCAGCTCCTTGAACACGCCCGCGATGCGGAGCTTGTCGTATTTCGGCTCCTGCCCTTCCGGGAAGTAATGCGCCATCACCTTTTCCTTGGCGGCGCCGACGGCGGCGTAGCGATCCTGCTTGACCGGGATCGCATAGGCTGCCCGCAGTTCCTTCTCGATCAGGCCAAGCATTTCCTTCTCGAGCACGCTTTCATCGACGATCTTGACGTCGAGCGGCTCATTGGCGGCCTTCTCGGCCAGTTCGATGATCGCTTTGATCACCGGCTGGAAGTGGCGGTGACCGAACATCACCGCGCCCAGCATGATATCTTCGTTGAGCTCCTTGGCCTCCGATTCAACCATCAGCACGGCATCCGTGGTGCCGGCGACGACGAGGTCGAGCTTGGTGTCGACCATCTCGTCGAGCGTCGGGTTGAGCACATATTCGTCGTTGACGAAGCCGACGCGGGCGGCGCCGATCGGGCCCTTGAACGGCACGCCGGACAACACCAGCGCGGCAGACGACGCCACCAGCGCCAGAATGTCGGGATCGTTCTCCATGTCGTGCGACAGCGTGGTCACGATGACCTGGGTCTCGTTGCGCCAGCCATCGACGAACAGTGGACGGATCGGGCGGTCGATCAGCCGGGAAACCAGCGTTTCCTTCTCGGTCGGACGGCCTTCGCGCTTGAAATAGCCGCCGGGAATGCGGCCCGCGGCATAGGTCTTTTCCTGATAGTCAACGGTGAGCGGCAGGAAGTCGACGCCCTCGCGCGGGGTCTTGGCGGCGACGACGGTGGCGAGCACCACGGTCTCGCCATAGGTCGCCATGACAGCGCCGCCGGCCTGGCGGGCAATCTTTCCGGTTTCAAGCCTGAGGGGACGTCCACCCCAGTCGATCTCGACTGAATGAATATTGAACATTTCGGTCTTCTTTCATGAGTTCACGAAAGAACGCACGGTCCAAACGCAAAAAACCATGTGCAAGATTGCGGGACGCTGATCGAAGCTCAGCGTCCGGCGATCCTGCCATGGTTTTCGGAATTTGGATGGCGTGCATCCTTGTCGGTCATCACGGGCACCTTGCCCGTTGCGCCCAGCTGCCGGATTGCTGCTGGACGCTTACGCTCGAGCGCGATCGTTTCGGAAGAGCCGGTATCCGCCCCGTTACATGCGGGGCAGGCCCTCTCCGGATCGCGCTCTTGCCCATGATCGCCTTCGAAACCGCATACGCTGGTTTTCGAGCGATCACGCAACGACGCGCGCAACAGGCGCGCGTATACTTACAAACAAGCTCAACGACGAATGTTGTGCTTTTCGAGCAGCGCCTTGTAACGCGCTTCGTCCGTCCGCTTCAGGTAGTCCAGAAGCGAACGGCGTGTCGACACGAGCTTCAAGAGGCCGCGGCGCGAATGATTGTCCTTCACATGTGTCTTGAAGTGCCCGGTGAGGTTGGTGATGCGTTCCGACAGGATCGCGACCTGGACCTCGGGCGAGCCGGTATCGCCGGCCTTGTTGGCACTTCCCTTGATGACTTCCGCTTTGCGTTCGGCGGTAATCGACATCGTCAAACTTTCTCGTTGCGACCGGTGCTGGCAGTCAGCCCGGTCAGGTTAAACACGCGCTTGGGGATGAGTTCGCCGTTGCCAATTTCAGCAAGCGCCAAAAGACGGCCTGCCACCGTGACATAGACTGTGCCGCTACAATTGGGCGCATCCCGTCCGCGCAGCAAAACGGCCTGGCCCCGATGGAGCCTTGCCGCATCTGCCCGAGTGACGGCCAGCGCCGGGATGTCGTCCAGCGCGGTCTCAACGGGCAGTAGCGCGTCGGCGAGGCTGCCCTCGCCGGACGCGGCTCTATTACACAAAGCCTCCAACTGTTCCAGCGGAATCATGTCATTTTCGCCGAATGGCCCGACCAGGGTCCGCCGCAAGGCGCAGATATGGCCGTAACAGCCCAGGATCCGGCCCATATCGCGGGCCAGTGCCCGGACATAGGTTCCCTTGCCGCACTCGGCCTCGAACACTGAATTTTCGCTATCCTGTTGTTCTACAAGGGTTAATCGGTGAATCTCGACCGGCCGCGGGGCCAGTTCGACGATTTCGCCGTCGCGCGCCAGATCGTAGGCGCGCTCGCCCTGTACCTTGATGGCCGAATAGCGCGGCGGGGTCTGTTCGATCACGCCGGTAAATTGCGGCAGCAGGCTGCGGATCGCCTCGGCGCTCGGCCTGACGTCGCTGGTCTTGACGACCTGTCCCTCGGTGTCGTCGGTGTCGCGTTCTTCGCCCCAGCGCACCGTGAAACGGTAGCGCTTGCGGCCGTCCATCACGAACGGAACGGTCTTGGTGGCCTCGCCCAGCGCAATCGGCAGACCGCCGGAGGCCAGCGGATCGAGCGTGCCGGCGTGGCCGGCGCGCTTGGCCTGGAACAGCCGCTTCACCACGGCGACTGCCTGCGTCGAGGTCATGCCGATCGGCTTGTCCAGCACGATCCAGCCGTGAATGTCGCGCCGGTCGCGCCGCGGCTGATTGCCTTGATGATTCCCTTGGTGATTGCCTTGGCGCTGCTGCTTGCCGGCGCGGGGATCGTTGTTGCCGCGCGATTCGTCGCGCGGCCGGTCTGAAAGATTATTTTTTTGGACGGGGCGCGCTTCGGGGTTTTGCGAATCGATCTCGCTGTCTGCGGGTCTCGAGTTCATGAGTCTTTGTCCGAATCTGGTGCGAGGTCTCTTTGCACCGCAGGCGTTCGCAGTAATTTCTCTATTCGTTCTGCCTCATCGAATCGATCGTCGACACGAAAGCGGATATCGGGAGAAAATTTTAAGTTAACGCGCTGCGCGACTTCGCCGCGCAGGAATTTCTTGTTGCGCTCAAGCGCCGCGATCACCGTTTCGGTGTCGCGTCCGCCGAGCGGCATGATGTAAATGGTTGCGAGCTTCAGGTCCGGCGACATCCGAACCTCCGGCACAGTAATGATGTGCCCCTCAAGGTCGGCGTCGTGAACGCTACCCTGCGAGAGAATATCGGCAACAGCGTGGCGCACCGTCTCTCCGACGCGCAGTTGCCGTTGCGAGCCGCCGGGAGTGGATTTCTTCTGATGATGGCGTGGCATAGTCGTCCCTAAACGGCGTCGTGCCCGCGCCTTCGCGGGCCTCCCATTGCTTCCTGGTCTTCAGGTAAGTCGTGGATGGCCGGAAAAAGTCCGCGCCAGACGCGATTTTCTTGAGTTCAGAAAATCCACGCGCTTCGCAAAGATCGGTCTTCCAGGAAGATTTGGACTTACGGGAAGACCAGAACTTATGAAAGCGCCTGGACTTACAGCGAGCGCTGGATCGTCTCCACGCGATAGCATTCGATCACGTCGCCGACCCGCATGTCGCCGTAGTTCTCGAACGCCATGCCGCATTCCTGGCCGGACTGCACTTCCTTCACTTCGTCCTTGAACCGCTTCAGGGTCGACAGCTTGCCTTCGTGCACGACGACGTTGTCGCGGATCAGCCGCACATTGGCGCCGCGTTCCACGGTTCCGTCGGTGACGCGGCAGCCCGCGACCTTGCCGACCTTGGAGATGTTGAAGACCTCCAGGATCTGGGCATTGCCGAGCATGGTTTCGCGCAGTGTCGGCGCGAGCAGGCCGCTCATCGCCTTCTTCACGTCGTCCACGAGATCGTAGATGATGTTGTAATAGCGGATCTCGATGCCGTTGCGCTTGGCGGCCGCGGCCGCTTCCTTGTTGGCGCGCACCGAAAAGCCGATGATGGCGGCGTTGAAGCCTTCCGCCAAGGTCACGTCGGATTCCGAGATGCCGCCGACGCCCGCATGCAGGATGCGGGCGGCCACTTCGTCGGTGCCGAGCTTCTCCAGCGATCCCAGGATCGCCTCCAGCGAGCCCTGCACGTCGGCCTTGATGATCAGCGGGAATTCCTTGCGGCCCGCCGTCTTGAGCTGCGACATCATCTGCTCGAGCGAGCCGCGCATGCCGGAAATGCTGGCGGCGGCATTTTCGCGCTTCTGATGGGCGCGATAGCTCGTGATCTGGCGCGCGCGGGCTTCGTTCTCGACCACCGCGAGGCGGTCGCCGGCCTCGGGCGGCCCGTTGAAGCCGAGCACCTCCACCGGCACCGCGGGACCCGCCTCGTCGACCGTGTCACCCTGATCGGAAATCAGCGCGCGGACGCGGCCCATTTCGGCGCCGGCCACGATGATGTCGCCGACGCGCAGCGTGCCGCGCTGTACCAGCACGGTGGCGACCGGGCCGCGGCCGCGATCGAGCTTGGCTTCGATCACGGTGCCTTCGGCCGGACGATCCGAATTGGTCTTGAGGTCGAGCAGGTCGGCCTGCAGCGCGATCATCTCCAGAAGACGATCGAGATTGGTCTTGTTCTTGGCGGAAACCTCCACGTCGACGACTTCGCCGCCGAGCGATTCGACCTGCACCTCGTGCTGCAGCAGTTCGGTGCGCACCCGCTCAGGGCGCGCGTCCGGCTTGTCGATCTTGTTGATCGCGACGATCATCGGAACCTTGGCCGCCTTGGCGTGGTTGATCGCTTCCACCGTCTGCGGCATCACGCCGTCGTCGGCGGCGACCACCAGAATCACGATATCGGTGACCTTGGCGCCGCGCGCGCGCATCGCGGTGAAGGCGGCGTGGCCGGGGGTGTCGATGAAGGTGATCTTCTTGCCGCTCTCGGGCGAGGTCACCTGATAGGCGCCGATATGCTGGGTGATGCCGCCGGCTTCGCCCGACACCACATTGGCGTGGCGCAGCGCGTCGAGCAGCGAGGTCTTGCCGTGGTCGACGTGGCCCATCACGGTCACGACCGGCGAGCGCGGCTCGGTATCGGCCGAGTTGTCGACCGTGTCGAACAGGCCTTCCTCGACGTCGGAGGCGGCCACGCGCTTGACGCTGTGGCCCAGTTCCTCGGCGATCAGTTGCGCGGTGTCGGCGTCGATCACGTCGGTGATCTTGTGCATCGCGCCCTGCTTCATCAGCATGCGGATGACGTCGACCGCGCGTTCCGACATGCGGTTGGCGAGTTCCTGGATGGTAATGGCTTCCGGGATGACGACTTCGCGGATCAGCTTTTCCTTCGGCTCGTTCGCCGCATGGCCCTTCAGGCGCTGGGTACGGCGACGGAACGAGGCGATCGAACGCTCGCGTACATCGTCGGCATTGAGCGCGGTGACCAGCGTCAGGCGGCCGCGCTGCTTTTGCGGCGCCGGCTTATGGGTGACCTTCGGCGCGGCGACCGGGCGCATGGCGCCGCCGGGACCCCGGCGCACCAGGCGCGGACCCTCATCCTCCTCCGCCTCGGCGGCAACGGGCGTCCGGGCGGCCGGCGTCGCCGGTACCGCGGTGCGCGTGGCAGGCGTCGTGATGCGGGCGGCCGGGGCAGGGGCGGCGGCAGCGGCCGGCGCACGGGCCGCTTCGGCCTCGCCGAAACGCTTCTTGGCTTCGAGTTCGGCCTTGCGCTTGGCTTCCTCGTCATGCCGATGGCGTTCTTCCTCGACCTTGCGGCGGGCTTCCGCCGCTTCACGCTCGGCCTGCTCGATCCCCTCGCGGCTGGCGCGACGCTTGGCTTCTTCCTCCGCCTGCCGCCGCTCATCCTGTTCGCGCAGCCGGGCGTCGGCCAGCGCGCTGACGCGCGCGGCATGCTCATCCTCGGTCAGCGTCCGCAGCACCACGCCCGAGGCGTTGCGCGGCTGAGACTGCTGCGTGTTCGCCGGACGGCTGAACTGCGGCTTGCCCACGGGGGCGGGCTTGGCCGCGACCGGCTCGGGGGCGGGGTGCGGGGCCTCATTGGCCGGGGCGTCGCCGCCGACCCGGCGCTTGCCGCGCTTTTCCACGACCACCTGCTTGGTTCGGCCGTGCGGGAAGCTCTGGCGCACGGTGCCCGTCTCGACGCGCGGCTTGAGCGTCAAGGTCTTGCTCGGTACACTCAATTTCTTGTCGCCGGGAGTATTCTTATCGACCATTCAGCAGTCCTAATCTTGTTGTGCGCGAGCGCACCGTCGTTTGATGCAAGTTCTCAGCTATTTCGAATTCCTGGCTCGGTTCCGGCAATCTTGTCGTCGTCGGCCGACCGGTATCGGACCAGGGTCTGGCTGCGCGACAGGAATGTCCTGCTCGCCGGGCCCGCGAGCAGGGCAGCATGTATCACATTTGCCCTACCCAGTGCCAAATCCAATTCTGCAGAGGTCAGCGGGCTGACAATCGGAATTTCATGGGATTCACCGATATTCCCCCGATTTTGCCTCGCCAGCGCGTCCAGTTTCCGGATTCCGTCCGGGGCGCCGTCCAAGGCATGAATCAGCGCCGCGAGCCCGGTTTTGTCCGGTCGTCCCTGCAGGGCGGTTTCGACCTTGGTGAAACCCGATAGCACCTGGCCCGCCTTGGCGGCCATGGCCAGCGCCTCGATGACGCTGCGCGCCAGCAAATTCTCGGTATCAGTGGCAAGCGTCGGGGCCACGCGGACGTCCCGCTTGAATCCCCGCTTAAATTGGTGACGCCGCACCGCTTCCGCAACCGACCGGCGCGACGCCGAGACCCATAATCCCCGGCCGGGAAGCTTGCGCTTCAGATCGACGATCACCTCGCCCGACGGCGCGACGACGAACCGGATCAGTTCGCTGATCGGCCGCACCTCGCGGCTGACCGCGCACATCCGCACCGTCGTGGACTTTTCAGTCCGCGGTCCGTTGTCGAGTTCGGGGTCGGCCAAAGCGAGCATATGTGCGGCATCTCCTTGCTCATTTGCGCGGATAGTCGGCGCAAAACCGGGGTCTGTTCCTGTTCAACACCCGCCTCACGCCGGCTGTGCTTCGGCGGTTTCGCCTTCGGGTGTTTCGCCTTCGGGGGTCTGCTTGGCGAGGTCGGCTTCGGTAATCCAGCCGGCCTTGACGCGGGCCTGCATGATCATCGCCTCGGCATCGTCGCGCGAGACGTCGGTGCCGTCGAGAATGCCGGCATGCTTGGTCTGCTCGCCGCCTTCCTTGCGCTCGGTCCAGCCGACCAGATCGTCGGTGGCGCAGCCGGCCAGATCGTCCACCGTCTTGATGTCGTTCTCGCCGAATTTCACCAGCATTTTCGATGTCACGCCCGGAACCGTCTTCACGGCGTCCTCGACACCAAGTTCCTTGCGCTTGGTCTCGAGCTCGGCCTCGAGCTGCTCGAGATATTCCTTGGCGCGGTCCTGCAATTCGGTGGCGGTCTCCTCGTCGAACCCCTCGATGCCGGCGAGTTCCTTGACATCCACCAGCGCCAGCTCCTCCACCGAGGTGAAGCCTTCCGACGCCAGAAGCTGGCCGACCACCTCGTCGACATTGAGCGCTTCCATGAAAACCCGGGTCGAGTTTTCGAAATCGGCCTGGCGGCGCTCGGATTCCTCCTGCTCCGTGAGGATGTCGATGTCCCAGCCCGTCAGTTGCGAGGCGAGGCGAACGTTCTGTCCGCGCCGGCCGATCGCCAGCGAAAGCTGGTTGTTGGTGTCGGGAACCACGACCTCGATGCGCTCGCGGTCCTCGTCGATCACCACCTTGGCGACCTCGGCGGGCGCCAGCGCGTTGACGACGAAGGTCGCGATGTCGGGCGACCACGGAATGATGTCGATCTTCTCGCCCTGCAGCTCGTTGACCACGGCCTGCACGCGCGAACCGCGCATGCCGACGCAGGCGCCGACCGGATCAACCGATGAATCGCGCGAGATCACGCCGATCTTGGCGCGCGAACCGGGGTCGCGGGCCACCGCCTTGATCTCGACGATGCCGTCGTAGATCTCCGGCACTTCCTGGGCAAACAGCTTCGCCATGAATTGCGGGTGGGTGCGGGACAGGAAGATCTGCGGGCCGCGGGTCTCGCGCCGCACGTCGAAAATATAGGCGCGGACGCGGTCGCCGTTGCGGAAGACTTCGCGCGGCAGCATTTCGTCGCGGCGGATGATGGCCTCGCCACGGCCGAGATCGACAATGACGCTGCCATATTCCACGCGCTTGACGACGCCGTTGACGATGTCGCCGATGCGGTCCTTGAATTCCTGGTACTGCCGGTCGCGCTCGGCCTCGCGCACCTTCTGCACGATCACCTGCTTGGCCGACTGGGCGGCGATGCGGCCATATTCCAAGGGCGGCAGCGTGTCGGCGATGGTGTCGCCGATCTGCGCGCCGGGATTGGCCCTGCGGGCGTCTTCCAGCGAAATCTGGTTGGCGGAATTTTCCACCGTCTCGACCACCAGCATGTGGCGCGACAGCCGCAGTTCACCCTTCTTGGCGTCGATCTCGGCGTGCACGTCGGTCTCGCTGCCGTAGCGCGCCCGTGCCGCCTTGGCGATGGCGTCTTCCATCGCCGAAATCACGATGCCGCGGTCGATCGATTTCTCGCGCGCGACGGCATCTGCAATCTGCAGCAGTTCGAGTTTGTTGGCGCTGACTGCCATGGCTCAATCTCCTTCGGTCAAATCGGTATCGCCCCGGCGCGCCCTCTCGGCGGCGAGGCGATGTTTCTTGGTGTTCTCCGGGGCCGGCTTCTTCGGCGACGTCGACTTGTTCGGCTTCGTCTTGTTCGGTTTCGGCTTGACCGCGACGCCCTTGGCCGCCTGCTCTTTCGCATGCGGTGCCGGCGGCGGTTCAAGCCCGAGGCTGCGCTTCAATTCGCGCTCGGCGGCCTTGCCGCGCCGCATCGATTCCGCGATCAGTTCATCGGTCAAGACCAGCCGCGCTTCGGCGATATCTTCCATGGTCAGGAGGACGTCGGCCTCTTCGCCGGCCTTTGCATCATCGCGGCGCAACCGCACGGCGTCTCCTTCGACGCCATCGAGCAGGCCGCGGAACCGCTTGCGGCCCTGATGGGCGACCGCCATCTCGACCTTGACGAGATGGCCGGCGTAGCGTTCGAAGTCGGAGCGTCGCACCAGCGGCCGGTCGATGCCGGGCGAGGACACTTCCAGCCGATAGGCCCGCTCGATCGGGTCGGCGATATCGAGCACCGGCGACAGCGCCCGCGAAATCGCCTCGCAATCCTCGATCTGCATGCTGCCGTCGGGCCGTTCCGCCATGATCTGCACCGTGCAGCCGGCTTCACCGGAAATCTTGATGCGCACCAGCCGGTAGCCCAGTTGCTGCAACACGGG
>Ga0179587_10001727_pt1 | contig 10132 bp, 6 predicted proteins | sample CZODoug2_1_08_16_FD_185932 | JGI IMG/M metagenome (GOLD analysis project Ga0179587, IMG submission 185932) | Vadose zone soil fungal communities from Angelo Coast Range Reserve, California, USA - CZODoug2_1_08_16fungal | ecosystem: Environmental > Terrestrial > Soil > Vadose zone | place: USA...
CCCCAACGCGCCAGTCGTCGGATTTGCGGCTCGCCGTGTAGTACATGTAGAACTTGCCGTTGCGGTAGACGACCTCCGGCGCCCACACGTCCGCCTGGTTCCAGGCTTCGGGATTGTTAGACGCGCGCAGCACAGGCCCAACAGCATCCCAGTGCACCAGATCGGTGGAGTGGTATGCGAGGATCGGAGAGCCGCTGACGTACAGGTAGTATTCGCCATTCCACTTCAGCACAAATGGGTCGGGTAGCTCCTGCTCTACATGTTGAGGATTTCCGAGCACCGGATTGGCGTAAGGGGTTTGCGTCCTCAGGCGAACAGGCGCGCAAACGATTACCAGCAAACATAGCAAGGCGGCAACCCACTTCGCGGCCAGTCCTTGCATTTGCCGCGCGAAACTCAACCGCTGTGTCATTGCTGTACCTCGCTTGCACCCTCTGCGGCTGAAGTCACAAAAATCTGCGGCGCAAGACCTGTGGATTTTTCGTACGCGCTGGCCACATGCCGCTGAAAGTCGTCGACAGCCTCCGCTCGGACCAGGTTGATTGTGCAGCCACCGAAACCACCCCCCGTCATCCGTGCTCCGAACACGCCCGGAAAGTTTTCAGCAAGCTCAACCATCAGGTCCAGCTCGGCACAGCTCACTTGATAGTCATCGCGCAGACTGACGTGAGAATCATGCATCAGCCTTCCGAACGTACCAAGGTCTCCGCGTTCAAGGGAGGTGGCAGCGTCAGTCACGCGGGCGTTCTCGGTGATGACGTGACGGCATCGCCTGCAAATTATCTCGGGGAGATTGGCTGAGTATCTATTCAAGTCTTCCAGACTTACGTCGCGTAATGACCGCACTTGCGGCAGGAAACGGGAAAGCTGGCGCACTCCCTCTTCGGATTCAGCGCGTCTCGTGTTGTATTCGCCGCTGGCCAATTCATGCTTGACCATGGTATTGCAGATGACCAGACTGACCTCGCGGGGCAGTGGAATCGGGCGGTAATCCAAAGAACGGCAGTCCAGCATGAGCGCGTGCCCGGCGCGCCCACAACAGGAAACAAACTGATCCATAATGCCGCAACGCGCGCCCACGAAATCGTTTTCTGCGCGCTGGCACAGCTTCGCGAGTTCCACGCGGTGCATCGCGAATTCGGAAACTTCCAACAAAGCGAGCCCCGCGGCAACCTCGATTGCCGCGGAAGAACTCAGGCCGGAACCGATCGGTACTTCACCGTGCACCAGCAGACTGGCGCCACGCAGGCGGTGCCCGGCGCGTTCCAGCATGACCGCAACTCCAAACACATAATCACTCCAGTGATTTCGAGGCCGCGGTTCACCACCTTCTAGATCGGCTTCGGCGCTGGCGAGATAATTACTGGAATGGACCAGCAGTTTGCGGTCACGGCGGGGTGCAACGGCAATCCAGGTATAGAATCCGATGGCCGCCGGCATGACGAAACCATCGTTGTAGTCCGTATGTTCTCCGATCAGGTTGACGCGTCCCGGAGCACGAAAGATCCTTGGCCTGGTGCCAAAAAGTTGCTGGAATTTTTGCCTTAATTCCTCTGCTCTAATGTCGCCCACGCGTTTTTAGCCTTCTCAGCGAAATGAGAATTCAGCGCGTTGAACGCTGGTCCGCACGCCGGCTGAACATAATCATGATCAAGCCGAAACCGAGCATCACCAAGCCCCACCAGAAGTTGACGTTGATTCCCAGCGAGGCTTGATAAATTGCCTTGCCAGCCAGAAGACCATAGCTGACCAAGAGAAGCCCGATGACAGTGAACAACCCGCCGATCGGCAACCGGATATCCAGGCCCATGAAAACCTCCGTCTTTACCAAAAAATCAGATTCAGCATCAGTGTGAGCGCAATGACAGCGAGACCCAAAGCCGCGGGCCGCCTATACCACGCCAAGTGCTCTTCGCTGGGACGTTCGGTCATCGAGTAAACCAGACCCACCAATTCTTTTTCATCGCGTGCTCGGGTGAGCAAGCTGATGAGGATCGTCACCGCGAAACACGTCGTCCAAGCCCAGATGGCGGTCCAAAAGTTTTGCGCCATCTCGCTCGGATAAGTGTGGAGTATGGTGCCCAACCAGGCGCCCTTTATCCCCGGTGCCGCGCCGGTCGGCAAGGTAAGACCATGATGCGCGGCGGCGGCGGCGGTACCCGAGATTAGCCCGAAAAAGGCTCCGTGACCGGTGGCACGTTTCCAAAACATGCCCAGCAGAAAGGTCGCGAACAACGGTGCGTTCACAAAGGCGAATACCAACTGCAGCATATCCATGATGTTGTTGAAGCGAGTGGCGGCATACGCGGCGACAATAGACAGCGCGATACCAAATACAGTTGCCACCCTTCCCATCCAGAGATAGTGGGCGTCGCTGGCGTTTGGCCGGATATAAGATTGGTAGATGTCATAGGTCCAGACGGTATTGAACGCCGTAACATTCCCAGCCATACCGGACATGAAGCTGGCCAGCAACGCAGTGAGACCGAGACCCAGGATTCCGGTAGGAAAGTAGTGCAACAGCATGTTGGGAATTGCCAGGTCGTAGTCAAGGACCGCCTTGCCATTCTGGTCCAGTTGAGGCTGTCCCGTAGCCTCATTGATTTTGGCCGGGATGAGCCCTTTTCCGTACGCGTGATGCTCTGGCGAAGACGCCCGAGAAACGGACATCGGAGCGGATGGAGTGGAAATCTGCTTTGTAGGCAGTCCAACCGCGATCAGCCCGGGCAGAATCACCAGGAAAGGAAACAACATCTTGGGAACCGCAGCAATCAGCGGTGTGCGGCGGGCGGCGCTCATGGAATCGGCCGCCATGGCACGTTGCACGACGAGGAAATCCGTGCACCAGTAGCCGAAAGAGAGCACAAAACCCAGGCCCATCACCAATCCAAACCATTCCACCCCTAAAGGATTGGTCTGGGGGCTGCCCATGCCAACCCAGGAGTGCGAGTAGCTACTCGGCAGCTTTTGCACCAGCCCGTGCCATCCGCCGACATTCTTCAGACCAAGCCATACCAGAGGCAGAAAGCCGGCCACGATCAGGAAAAATTGCAGGACCTCGTTGTAGATGGCGCTGGTCAGCCCGCCGAAGAATATGTAGGCCAGCACAATCAGAGCGGAAAACGCGATACTGAAATGAAATATCCAGTGCTGCGGGATCCCCAAACGTTGGAACGGGCCATCAAGAACATGCAGGATCTGGATCAACCGCGCCATGGCATACATGGAAATCCCGGATGAAAAAACCGTCATGATCGCGAAAGAAATGGCGTTAAGTCCGCGAGTTTTTTCGTCGAAACGCAGCCGAAGGTATTCGGGCACGGAGCGCGCACGCGAGCCGTAGTAGAACGGCATCATGAAGATTCCCACGAAAACCATGGCGGGGATGGCGCCAACCCAGTAGAAGTGGCTGGTAGCGATGCCGTATTTCGCGCCCGAAGCCGCCATGCCGATGACTTCCTGCGCCCCAAGATTGGCGGAGATGAAGGCTAAGCCACAGACCCATGCAGGAATCGCGCGTCCGGCGAGAAAGAAATCGGTGCTGGTCTTCACTTTCTGCCTGAGCAGAAAACCGATGCCCAGAACGAAGACGAAGTACACGAACATGATGGCCCAGTCGATACTAGTCAGGTTCACAGGTCAGCCCCCGCTTTGGGTTTTGCAATCCCAAGCACAACTCAAATTTGACCGAGCGCTCAACTACTCTCCAAAATCGCTCGCCTTCGGTCATCGCACTAATCCGCAGTTGCCAGGGTTATCACGGAAACCGAATGCCGGGGCAAGTCCACCACGAAGCGGGAATCCGCTCGAATCCTGCTCCGCCTTGTGGAAACGGCTTCCGGAGATGCGAAGCTGTTGGCCGCCGTAAGAGCGTCCGCTGTGATCGTTGCCATTTCTGCTTCCGGACGGACTCCGGTGCCAGAAATCTGGACAACGGCGCGAAGGGCGTGCTTCTCATCGGTATTAACGGCTTTGATGAATATCTGCTTTCCATCCGCCGCGCGGCTCACGCTTACGTCCAGGTAAGGCACACCCTTGCCCTCACGGCTCGTGTCGAATGTCGGGCCGTCCACACGAGCCGCCAGTCTTTGCGCACCGAGACGCCGGTTGTAGAGTTCGTTGACAAGGTAGACAGGGGTCACAAACACACTGTGGCGGCTCGCTTGCACTATGCCTCCGGACCAGCCATTCACCATGTCTGAAACCGCGCTCATCCCCACAATCTCATTGCGTTCGAAGATGTTCATTAAGCGCGCAGCGTAAAGGGCGGACTCCATGGAGTGCTGCCGTGGCAGCGGCAGTGAGGTGTTCCACTCGTTGATGTTCAACTTGATGTCGCGTCCCGGGGCAACTTCATGAATCAACTGCGCAACCTTATTGTAAAAAGCTTCGTAATGGAGCGGGTGGGCTATCAGGTTGCGCGCGTCGTCGCCCATCTCCTCGGTACCGTAGTAATGGTGAATGGCAAGATAGTCCAGGTTCGTTCCCGCGATGCGAAGAACGGTGCGGTCCCAGTTCAGGTCATGGTCACCGACGGCAATCAGACGGATGGAGGGATCGACAGCGCGCATCGCTGCGGCGTAGCGGTTGAAGTTTCGGGCGTAGTTTTCTGCGTCGCTGTGAGCCTGCACCCAGGTTCCCCAAATCTCATTGCCGAGCTCCCAGTATTTCACCCGGAATGGTTCGCGGTGGCCATTGGCCGCGCGCATGGCGCCGTACCTGGAATTGGCGGGACCATTGGCGTATTCCACCCATGCGGCGGCCTCGTCGGCCGTGGCTCCACGGCCTTCCACGTTCACTGTGAGCGAAGGCTCCGTGCCCAGATTGCGGCAGAATTGAATGAATTCGTCGGTGCCGAAATCGCTAGGTTCAACTTCGTTGGCCCAAGAAAGATTCACCCAGGTGGGGCGCTGATCGCGCTGACCTATTCCCCACATCCAGTGATAATCCTGAGCCACATTGCCGCCGGGCCAGCGAATGAAGGCGGGGTGCAGCGCCTCAATCTTTTGAAACACATCCCCACGGACGCCGTCCACAGCGTTTCCCGGAAGCAGTGAAACCTGGTCAACCCAGACACGCCCGCGTCCATGGAAAAGCACCACAAATTTGGCCAGCGGATCAGTTTTGTTGGGGGCCAGAGTGAATTCATATTTCTTCCATTCGCTCGCGATGTTCTGGATTTGCGCCTGCGCGTAGCTTTCTCCCCCGGTTTGGTCGGCCTCCAGGGCAACGGCTATCTCTCCGGAGAAACTACTCGCCTTCAGCCAGAGATAGCCGTGATAGGAAACGCCCTGCCTGACAGGAATTCCGCCCTGGTGGATGCCCCGTCGCTGACCGTCGCTGGCGGCGACATCCACGCGCAAAGAATGTTCAATCTTTTCGTTTTGGAAGTGGCGGGCGATCGGGTAAAAAACAGAATCGTCCCAACGGAAGTGGAGCGCTGGATCATCATCGCGGTCGTCAGGCTCCCGTTCCCAGTAGCGTGGCAATCCAATTGCGTTGGGCGCTGCATCGAAGCTGCGGTCGCGGACCAGTTCGGCATGCAGTCCGCCCTTTACGCCTTCAAACATGAATTCGTCAAATTGGCCGTACAGCATGGGGCTGATATTCCCCTCGACTTTGCCGGCATCGATGGAAATCGTTGCGGGGACGGAATCGTCCTGGGCCAGAGCTGCCGGACCACATAGCGCCAGGAGAAGAAACAGACCTCGCAGGTGCCCGGCACTCGTTTGAGGAATCGTCATCGAACCGCTACTCTTTCCCTGTGTTGGTAACCATGTTGAGTCGAGGCGCAAAGCCCGGGCTTCCCGCATAGTGAATGATGGAATCTAGCAGCTGTGTGGCGTAGGGGTCCTTGCCGTAGGCATCAAACCGAAAGGTGGTAACAAGGAGTTTGCCGTTTCCCGCGTTCACCTGGACGGCAAGAGCCGCATTCTGATTGATCCAACCGTAGAATACGCCCGACAACACGTCGTCATAATCCTGTGCATCAACACCTTGGATGATGTAGTGAGGCACCACGCTGGCCGATTCAGGCCCCAAGAGTCGGCCAAACGCAACCGCATCGAACGGCGGCGCGTTTGCGCGAACCCAATTGAAGTTGCTGACCCAGTTGCCGTCGAGATCGGAACCGTCACGGGGCGCCAATTTGAGAGAGGAACCAGGCGGCAGCGCATCACTTGAATCGATGAAAAGGACAACACGTCCGCCCTTGTTCAGTTGGGCCTCGACTTGAGCGTCGTAACGCGCGGCGAGCATCACGGCGTTGGCATCCGCGGTAGAAGAAGACCCGGGGGAATATCCGGCCGCAAGCAAGACCTCTGCGAGCCCTTTTAAATGTTTCTCCGGATCGTGGACTTTCAGCGCCCTTCGATTAACAGCGTGCCGCTCCGGAAAAACAAAGTATTCATAGCGATTCTCCGCCAGCAGCGCCCCATCGGAGCCTCGAACTTCGAGGTGCACTCGCTGGCGCTGCGGCTTGTCAACAATGGGCGCCGGAAAAGAGATGGACTGCAACGGCCTGACTTCCGCACGCTGTGCAGAATGCTGGATCTGGTATCGCCCATTTGCACCGGAGTCCGAAAACCACGTGACCCATGCGCCGCGCAAATCATTGTCGCCATAACGCGAGAACTTAACCTCCAATTCCACCTTCTCGCCACTCTGAACGTTATGCCGGGCAAATTTTCCTAGGACCACATCCGATTGCTGGATACGCGCCAATTCGGCGGCGTATACCTTTGGCTGCCGCCACATATCCATCAGCCCATTCACCTCCCAATTAACGTCGGTGAATTCAGTGATGACGTAGCCCTGGATAGAGGAATGGCTGCGGATGTTCTCGATTTCATGTTTGAGGGAGAAGAACTGATGCCACTGGCTCTCTTCCGCGAGTACCTCGAACGAGCTGAAAATGTGGTCCAAACGAAACTTCTGGAAACGATCCAGGACACCGGCGGGCTTCGTCACCTCGCGCCCCTCGAAATCGCGGCCATACCACCACGGCCATTCCTGGGGAGGTTTGGGCAGCCCCCAATTTCCGAACTCGGAAACGATCAGCGGTTCGCCACCAGTCGGCTCCGCATCTCCGAAAGGGCTGAAGATCCACTTGGGGCGCGAGGCAAAGTCCGCCGTCCACTTGTCCCACTTGTCAGCATTATCCGGAATGGAATAATACTGATGAAAATCGGCGAGATCGCTTTTTACGTGGAAATTCTGGCAGCAGGCGCTATTGTCATCAATCACGTGGCCAAGTGGCGCCGTAAGCTGCTTGGCGCGCTCAAATGCCGCGCGCAGCCAGCGGCGCTGATCCTGGTGCTTCAGGTCGGCTCCCCACGATTCGTTGATGACGCTCTGAATCACGATGGAAGGATGGTTCCAGTCGCGGTTCACCATCGCCGCGAAGATTCTCTCGCCGCGCTCTGCTGCCGCCGGAGTGAAATGATGTGCGTCGTTCCACGAGGGAATCTCATACCACACCAGCATCCCCACTTCGTCGGCGGCCTGCAGATAAAGCGGATCGGGAACCTTGATATGGCAGCGGAGCATATTCAGGCCAAGAAGCTTGCCCGTCCGCATCATCTCGCGGACATACTGTTCTGACGGCGGAGTGTAGATCCCTTCCGGATAGAAGTCTTGATCCAGCGCCGCGCGCATGTAAAACGGCTCTCCGTTGAGATACAGCATGCCATTGCGGGCTTCAAACGTGCGAAAACCGAACCGGTCGTGAACCGCATCCTCCGCAGGACCACCCAGCGCAACTTCCACGGAGTAAAGCACCGGATGGTCAGGACTCCACAATCGCGGCGAATTGATATGTCCTTTGATCGTTTGCGCAGGACCGGAACCGACCTCTACCGCTTTGTGAAAATCAGGATGTCCGCTCTCATCGCGCACAGTGACGGTCAGGGGAATCGGATGCGTTGCGTGGCCTTCGCTACCCGCCAATCGCACCACGATCTCGAAATTGCCGTTCACGTTGGGAGTAACGTGGACTTGCTCGATGTAAACGCTGGGACGAAACTCGAGCGACACCGGCTGCCAAATCCCTCCGGTCTGCACGTACCAATTCTGCTTGCCGTGGGGAATTTCGTTGTACATCCATTCTGGGAAGTGCTCGCGGTTTTCCATCTCATTCATCGGGGGATCCACCACCCGAACCAGGATCTGATTCATCCCCGGATGGACAGTTTCCGTTATGTCCAATGTAAAAGGTGTGTAACCGCCTTCGTGTTGTCCAACGGATTTCCCGTTCACAAAGACTTCGCTGAAATAATCCACGGCCCCGAAATGCAATAGCGCGCGGCGGGGTTGCGAAAATCGGGGCGCCTCGAAGCCCACTTTGTACCAGGCGACTCCCGCGTAATCGCGCAGATCATCGAACTGGGCATTCCACGAGAGGCCCGCGCGGACGGCGCGCCAGTCCCCCGCGTCAGCAGAATTGGCCGCCGACAAATTACCAGAGGGGTCCGGCAAGAACTGCCACGACTCAAGGCGGACTGTTTGGGCGCTTGCGCTGCTTGCGAGGCAAAGCAAGATTACGATTCCGGAAAACAGCAGTCCACCAAGCCAGGGCACGGCTTCATGGGACATGATCTTGAACTCTTTCGATTCCATCTTCACCTGCCAACGTCGCGGAATCATTTCTCCAGGAGTAAGATTCAAGGCTGCACTCGCTTGGTGGTAACTACGCGCGCCGAGCTCCAGTTGTTCTCCGATGAACCATACCCATAGAGCATCAGCCAAAAATCCTGAGGCAAGTTCTTTACCGTCTTTTGAAGTCCCATCTGCCCATTGAGCATGAAAAGAAATTCGTCGCCCCGGCGCACAATTCCTAGCATCGGATTGTGTATCTTTGTTGCTAATTTGCGATTATCAAGCCGTTCGCTCTGACCATTCACCACCGCCCAGGCTTCAAACGTTCCTTCGCTGGTGTAGATCCATTCGACCCGGTTGCGGCCAGAATCGTCGAACAGGACCGTAAGGTTGGCATCACCCGGAGTCAAGCCGCCACTGCCCGGCTCCGGAAGCGCGGCCCCAACTTTGGCAACCATCGCTTCGACAATAAAATGATCGCCAGTGAATTTTTGTTTGGAGCGCACACCCGAGCGCGAGCCATTAACGCTCCGCATTCGCAACTCTCCATCTTCGATCTTGAACGTGCCGCCTGCCCCGCCTTCGAACGTGAAACGCTCCCATTTTCCGGCATCGAGCGAACTTCCCTGAAATGCACCATTCCACTCCTCCACCGCTGGATTCGTTTGCGGAAATGCCCGCGCTAGCGAAAACAGCAGGCAACAAGTCAGCGCCATTGCAAGTAAGAATCTCTGTCTCAGCACAAAAAACCTCCATCAAACGTATCAATAGCGGACATCGGCAAGGCGGCGGACGATCTCGCGCCGTTCGTTCTCGGACTGTTGCTTTTGCTCGTTGCTCAGTTGCTCGAATCTGGTGGCCGCCTCATGCGCGTCCTTTCGCCGCTGGAGGCGCGTGTAGACTCGGCTTAGCTGGTAGTACGCCTCCGCCACTCTGGGATCCGCTCGCACGACACTTTCAAGTTCCCCGGCAGCGTCCTCGAAGCGATTGGCTCTCAGATAAAGTTTGCCTAGCGCCAGGTGTGCCTGCAGGAATTCTGGATCGAGCTCCAGTGCGCGCTTCAGATGCTCTTGCGCTTGCACACCATCGGCCGGGGTGAGTTTTCTGAAGGCCTCTGCAATCAAGTAGTGATTCACCGCAGAGGACTCCTCAGCCGCAATGGCCTTCTGGTAGTACGCAACGGCATCCGGGATTCTGCCTTCGTCGTCACAGATCATCCCCAAATATGCAAGCGCTGGAGACATCTTGGGATCACGTTCCAGGGCGCGAGAAAAACCATTCACCGCTTCTTTGTTCTTATTATCGGTAAACTGGGCCACTCCCAGGGCGAACCATAGCTTGGAGGAGCCAGGAAAATCATCGAGGGCTTCCCGAAGGCGAATGACTGCGGCCTGAGGGGCGTTTGCACTTGTCAATAGCATCGCGTAGCGAAAGCGGAATGCCTCGCTCTTGGGATCGAGCTGGATGGCTCGCCGCATTGCCGGGATTGCTTTCTCGATTTCGCCGCTCCCCTCGTAGATCTCCGCCAGGGCGGCGA
>Ga0179587_10001731_pt1 | contig 10118 bp, 10 predicted proteins | sample CZODoug2_1_08_16_FD_185932 | JGI IMG/M metagenome (GOLD analysis project Ga0179587, IMG submission 185932) | Vadose zone soil fungal communities from Angelo Coast Range Reserve, California, USA - CZODoug2_1_08_16fungal | ecosystem: Environmental > Terrestrial > Soil > Vadose zone | place: USA...
GCTCCCAAAAGAGTGCGGATGGAAGGATGGCGACAGAGGCGGCCCGGCTCAAACGAAAAGAACCCACTGGGAGAAAAACCGACTTGACACTAACCGGCCTTGTCATGGAAGGACGTGGCCAAAGTTCCCAGCATCAGATAGTACTTTTTGGATCGTTGTCTTTGCGGATGCAACGAAGCCCTGCGATTGCCGTCCAAGTCCCAAGCAACAGGCACCAAATCAAGAGCCCGGCACTTCTCATGAGCCGCATCAATTGCCCAGTAACGGTGCCGTATTCAGACCAGAAATGTAGCTGGTCGGCAATCAGGTAGGCGAGGAATCCCAAGAGACCCAGCGAAATAGTCCACAAGCCGACCGCTTGCCATATGCGATGAAGGGAAATTTGCGTGGGGACCAATCCGAAGTCTATCCGCCAGCCTATAAACCACCACCAAACCAGAATGGTTAGAAGCTCCAATGCCAATGGTTGCTGCCCTGATTTCAGCTCAAAGGCCGCGATAACGGGCAAGCCCATTAAGCGTGCGGGGGCGTTTATTCCTTGCAGAAGAATCCAAGACGCTTGGTAAGGCCAGACGGGTGGACCGGTATCCCACGCCATCCCCATGCTCTGGATCACTCGTTCGTTGTGAAACTCCCAAGCAATGAGTACAAATGAAACGAGACCAAAAAAGATTGGCAAGACCACTCGATAGCGAATTGTCCGCATACATGTATAGACACCACAAGTGACCCGCTCGGACCAACTTTCTGACACCAAAAGCCACATTCCGATAAGCTGACTTCACAAGACTTGGAATCACATGAGCTTTCGATCTGCCCGGGCCGATCAGATTGACCAGGACTTTGTTCCAAAGTGAGTGTAGAGTCGGCACATCGTGAAATGGTATCTCCAAGCCCTGAGGAAGTATGCAGTCTTCGCTGGCCGGGCTCGCCGAAAAGAGTACTGGGTGTTCGAGTTAGCGCATTTCCCGATTATCGTGGCGTTGGTTTTTGTCGGTAAGATCGTCCACAGCACTAACCTTGGTCTATTGCCAACGCTCTATATACTGGCAATGATTATCCCGTCTCTGGCGGGGGTTGTTCGCAGGCTTCATGACACCAATCGCAGCGGGTGGTGGTTGTTCATCAATCTCGCGCCGGTGGTGGGTCCGTTGATCCTCTTGAGCTTCACGATAACCAAGGGTAACGTTGGCGACAATCGATTCGGACCCGACCCGAAGGCGGAAGCAATCGTTAATGCGAACGCGCTAGCCAGCCAGATGGGGTATCTGGCTCCTCCGTTTCCTCCAGAAAAATAAACTCCAGAGAGGCGCAGTTGTCTAGCGTCGAAGCCCGCGCCAAGGCCCGAGAGACCGGGTTTTCGGCGACTGGGGGCGTTGGCAAATCCCAGTTGACGAGAAGCGGACTTATCGGGACTTGAACGTAATTCCCCATTGAATCAAAATCGATTCCAACAAAAGTGCATCGACGGTGTCTAATACTGATGCAGCAAGAACACTTATGAAATGCTGCCGCCAAAACCTGCCCATACAGTCAAAAAGAGAGGTCAAGAATGGCAATGTCATCGAAATATTTGTTGGGCGTTATGACGATTGCCTTTTTATTAATTTCCTGCAAGACGGACAAGGTTCGCCTGGAGCCGTGGGAGAGAGGCGGAGAATGGCTATCATGGACCCAGAGTGAGAGGAATAGGTACGTCATCGGGTTCCTCGACGGTTATCTGATGGCACGCCACACAGCGTGCATCGCAGCGGATAGCCTTTTCGAGGTCGGCCAGCCTCACCGAATGGGAGATGAACAGCATCCAACCGAATTTCCATCCGGGCGATGCCTCGCGAGTGTAGATGAATACTCAAGATTCAAATACATAAACTCGATGGTGGACCTTAGTGCTTACACAGTTCCAATAACTGAGTTCTACGCCAAGCATCCTGAACATCGGGGTATTTTCGTCTCATCTCTGATGGAGTTCCTGAGTGATAAAAAATGTAGTACGTCCAATCAGCTTTTCCAAATGGCTCAAACGGGGAAATTGCACATCATTCGTTAGCGGGCCAAGTCCTGATAAACTTCACGGGACTTGGCGCACCGAATCCGATCTCAGTTTATTGCCGTGGTACTATCCGCCAGTCGGGGCGGTTCTTAGCGCGTTTCAGGCGACAACATTTCGTTTGCCAAAGGTCAAGATGATTCTCACGAAAAGACAGAAGTGGGCGAGCCTTCTAATCTTTGTGGTAGTTACTGGAGTCATTGGCAGTAGGTATTTCTGGTGGGGATTTCGTTCGGCTACTACCAATGATGGCAAACCTCTTCCAGTAAGCCGACGATACTATCCCTTACGTCATTGGAGTTTGGCTGGGCTTCCAGGAGACTCAAGCACCCTCTTTATTTCCGATCCACACTTTTTATCTTCTGACGCAATGCCTTTTTCCGAACCTGTATTGAAAATGCTGGCTAGTCGTGATGGTACCTTTCGCATGATCGATATAAACCCGGGTTTTAACGACCTCACCTCTGAAATTCTCCTCTTGATTACCATCGGCGATTCAACTTTTCAGTACTCACTTGAATTCCCCAAGGGCCGAAATGTACAGGCGGTAATCGTCTATCCTGACTTACCACAGGGAAGAATCTTTCCGTATAGGAATCAGTTAGCTCTACTTGTTGATTTCCTTGGTAGAGCAAAAGGGGTGTACATGATTCAGATGCCATTGAAATCCGCACTGACGCTGAGCCTGATTCCTACGAGTGATCCTCAATTCTATTCCATTGCGAAGGAGTTCCACGCGGTCGGGAATGACGAGACGACAAAGTCTGATTTTTGCGACAAAAAACGCAAAGACTTTATTACTTTTTACGAAGAGTATAGCGGATTGTTATGCAAGGTAAGAGGCGGCACCTATGAGGAGTTTTGGAAATAGAACTATTCGGCTTCCAAGTCCTGAGAAACGGCGTTACCGTCAACTGGAAATTTGGCCCCGGACCGACACAAAGCCGCCTTCCCGGCCTCACCACGCTGGCGGCTGACTTGCCGTGAGGCTGGCTGGCACCAGAAGCAGCCGGTGGTCCTTTAGTGTGCGGCGGGAGTCTGAAAGACGAAGGCTATGACAGTTTTTGATGTGATCGGCTTGCCATCGAAAGTTGCTGCCTGAAAACGCCACTTCCTTAGCGCATCCGAAACCAAATTGTTGAAGCCCACCATTCCGTGAAGAAACTCGACGCCCTTCACGTCTCCCGAGCCGTCCACTGTCAGTTGAACCACCACGGAGCCCCAAGCGACACTATTGACGGGATACGTCGGATACGCGAACGATAAGATGCCGACCGGGACGTAGTTTCCATGCTCAGAGGGGTTTGACTGATTAGCAGGCAATACCGGGGCGAAGTCTTTTGGAGAGACCGCAGCCGCGTTACCGTAATTTGGCGGACGGTAAACAAAGCTTACTATCATTCGAGAAGGTGCAGAAGCTGGGTCTTTAGACGCCAGTTGGAATTTCCAACTGCTTATGGATGTTTTGGCGGCACCGGGCATCGCTCCGGGATCCCTCAGAGCGTCGATCCGCTCGACTGTGCCATCGTCGTTTAGGACCACATCGAAAACAAAGAATCCATCGATCATGACTTGGAATGGAACGTATGCATCACCGGCTGAAATTACTCTAGCCGGTTTGTAGTTTGGTTGCGCGGAGACAGGCCATGAAAACCCGATCAAGACGAAGATTACAAGAGCCCTTTTCATGCTCTTATTTTACGCCTGTGCGCCGATTCAATAGTTTCATTTAAGCGGGACGGATTCCGCCTGAGAAACGGGGTTATCGGAATGTGGCAGTCCAGTTTTTCGCGACACCGACTTACTTGGTTCGGCCATTTAGCTCAAATTCAATTCCGGTATCGCCATCTGGGTCACCGATACCCAGCCAAAGCCTGTAAGGAGCCGCTTGACCCAAAATATACATTCCGCGATTCCAGCCTGTACCACATGGGTCCGATTTTGCATCCGTCGCCTTTGTCAAACCAACTGCATCGAATCGAATCTCCCAGTCGTTTCCCAACAGTTTCCACGTTGCTGCGGTTGAAATTTCCTTGCCACCACAAATATCGAAATCGGGGATATTGGACAAGATGGCCATGTGATCAGGGTTGATCGTTACCGAAACGTCTTGTCGATTTCGAAAGTTCTGAATTGTGCTCGAAGCACCGCCAATGTCGACGGTTCGCACTTGGCGAATATGGTACGTTCCGGCAAGACTAGCTGCCGTGGGCTCTTTCCTCGTGTAATCCCACATGCGGGGATACCCGAACGGCGCCCCCAACGACGGACAGCCCATCAGAAAGACGCATAGTCCACAAATCATCAAAATCTGGCAAACACGCTGCATATTTATCAGTCACGAGTATACCGTGCGAGGGTACCTTCACAGCGCCGCTAAGCCAAGTCCTGAGAAACGGAATGTGGCTAAGGAAGAGAGGCTGAGGAAAGTCACATCTGGTCAAGCTGGCATCAAGGGATCTGGTCCCTCGTGTTGCTGCCTCATGGCGAGTGATGTACCCTTCGTCTAACAAAGGTGTGCATCTGTGTGTTTGTTAACGGCACACTCTTTCAGTGGACTTGGTCAGACTAAATTAGGAGAGCGAACATGGATCCGGCGACTACTGTGCTGTTAGTTATGGGAAGCTTGGTTGTCATCGTTGCCTTGAGCGTAGTATTTGGTTCCTTCTTCACGGTAGAGACCGCACAAGTGGCCATCGTCCAGCGGCTGGGGAAATTCGCGCGAGTCGCCGGTCCAGGTTTGAATTGGAAGACGCCCTTTATCGAGGTCGTGGTCCAGCGAATGAGCATGAAGGTCCAGCAATTCGACGTTCAGGTGGAGACCAAGACTCAAGACAATGTCTTCGTACAGATACCCGTTTCGATTCAATACAAGGTAATGCCGGACGCCGTCGAGTCTGCGTTCTATAAATTGTCCGACCCGGTCAAGCAGATCGAATCAATGGTGTACAACGTTGTACTCGGCCACGTTCCAAAAATGAAGCTGGACGATACGTTCCTCAACCAAGCCGACATCGCAAGCGACTTAAGAGACAGCCTCGACGGATCAATGAAGGAGTACGGCTACTCCATCGTCAAGGTTCTGATTTCCGACATCGTGCCCGACACGAAAGTGAAAGCAGCGATGAATGACATCAACGCGGCGCAACGCGAACGGGAAGCCACCGTCTCCCGAGCCGAGACGAACAAGTTACTTCTCGTCAAGCAGGCCGAGGCTGAGGCTGAATCAAAGCGGCTACAAGGAGAAGGTATCGCGAATCAGCGCAAAGCGATCATTTCTGGTTTGAAAGATTCAGTCGAGGATTTCGCGAAAACTGTACCGGGTTCGACCCCGCAGGATGTGATGCAGCTCGTTCTGATGACGCAATACTTCGACACATTGAAAGATATTGCGGCGAACGATCACACCAACACAATTTTGGTCCCGCACACGCCGAATACACTCACAGACCTATTCGGCCAGATCCGGAACGCCGTCATCACAGGCACGGAGCTAACCAAGCAGCCTGATATCACCTTGCCAGCAGCCGCAGATACAAGGAAATAAAGGCGCTTGTTAGATATCCACTGTCCCACCCTCTGTAGGAGGGATGCGGCATGACCGAAGAGGTGTTCGGCCCGATGAGGGCACCCGGGCCACATTCCGATAAGACTTCATGCGCCGTTGGCGCACCACCAAGCATGAAAATAGAGTTCAGCGGGCTGGTCCGAGGAGACGGGTCAGTCTGTGGTACAAGCAACGCTGGATGGCGGTTGCTTGGAGGTCGGGAATCCGCGTGTGGGCATCGATCCCGTCGATAAGACTGACCCGCGTCGGTAAAGGTACCACCTTTTGTCGCACCCAGAAATTGGGAAGGACGTATAGCAGTGTCTGTACCAGACCTACGGCGCAGCAATCGCCTCCGCTAAGGAGGCACTATGCAAACTCTAGTGGAACGTGGTTGCGGAATGGATGTGCATCAAGCCACCGTGGTGGCTTGCTTGTTGGTTGTTTTGAAAAACGGGAAAGTCCAGAAGCAGATACGCACGTTTGGCACTACCACGCGAGAGTTGCTGAGCTTGCGCGAATGGTTGCTCTCGGAAGGCTGCACCCATGTAGCCATGGAGAGCACGGGAGTGTACTGGAAGCCGATCTACGCCATCCTGGAAGGAGCCTTCGAAATCGTGGTGGCCAACGCACAGCACGTCAAGAAGGTTCCCGGGCGCAAGACGGACGTGAAAGATGCGGAATGGATCGCGGATTTGCTCTGCCACGGGCTGCTACGCTCCAGTTTCGTGCCGCCTCAGCCCATCCGGGAACTCCGTGAATTGACGCGTTATCGCCGCAAGCTGGTAGAAAGCCGGTCAGCGGAGCGCAACCGACTGCTGAAGCTGCTGGAGACCGCCAACATCAAGTTGGCCAGCGTGGCCACGGATGTTTTCGGGGTTTCCGGTCGGTTGATGCTGCAGGCCCTGGTGCAAGCAACAGCCACATCGCAACAGATGGCCGATCTGGCAAAGGGGCTTTTGCGCAAGAAGATTCCCGAACTCGAGCTGGCCCTGGAAGGGAAAGTCGAAGAACACCACCGTTTCTTGTTGAGCGTGCAACTGCGTCGACTCCAGGCGGTGGAAGAGGATCTCGGCCTTCTCGAGCAACGTCTCCAAGAGAAGCTAAAACCCTATGCCATGCAGCTGGCCTTATTGCAGGAAATCCCAGGTGTGGATTGGACTCTGGGGGCAGTGATCATCTCCGAATTGGGCGTGGACATGAGCGTATTCGGGAATGTTTCACAGCTGGCCTCTTGGGCGGGGATCTGCCCAGGCAACAACGAATCAGCCGGCAAGCGCAGGAGCAGCCGCATCCCTAAGGGCAATGTATATCTGAAGACGGCTTTGGTGGAGGCAGCCAACGCGGCGGCAAAAGCCAAGGGCACTTACTTGAGGGACAAATTTTACCGTCTCAAAGCCCGACGTGGATACAAGCGCGCAGCAGTGGCGGTGGCTCATAAAATCTTGGTGGCCATCTATCACATGTTTTCCCACCAAGTCTGTTACAACGAATTGGGCGATCTTTACCTCGACACCCTTAACAAACACCACCTGACTCGAAATTTGGTCCACCGCTTGGAACGTTTAGGCTATGCCGTGACGCTAGAGCAGAAAGCTGCGTGATCTGCACAACCGCCCGCTGAACTCTATTTTCATAGCAGCTGACTTCTCGAGACTTATCGGGACAAAGTCTCTTGCGTAGCCCTACCATAATTACTTCGTTAACGTATTCGCTCCACAACTTTCCTCCCGCCTAGCGGGTATAGGCATCGACTTGGCTTTCAGGCGATCAAGGGGAACCGAGCCAGTGCCCAGCAGACAGTGATACTTCGGCTGGTTGATCCGGCCCCGTCAAGAATACCGAGCGCACATTTCATGTCCTAACTCCACCAGACATTTCATGTGCTGCCGACACCAAGAACAAAACTTCTTGACACAATTCGCCAACGGTGCTAGACGATGGCGCATTATCCCTTAGCTGTCTAGCCGTCGCGTATCGTTATCCGGCCATTTTGGGGGTGCAATATGCTAATTGCGGTGTTTCGACGAAACATTAGTGTCGCTCTCCCGGTATTCGCTTTAGCCATCAGTTTGCTTGGCGCAGGTCGGGCGCATGCGCAGGTTTCTGGAGCCACCGTCTCCGGAACGGTGACTGATCCGTCGGGGGCGACGGTTCCCAATGCACAGATTACGGTCACGGACGTTGGCAAGCAGGCAAGCCGGACCGTTACCACGGATTCGGATGGCTTCTACACGGCGCCTAACTTCGTGCCGGGAATCTATGAGGTGAGGGCCACGGCTCCTGGCTTTTCGACCAAAGTGCAATCGGGCATCCAACTCACGGTCGGAGCTAAGCAGGTGCTGAATATCAGGATGGCGGTCGGGCAAGTATCGGAAACAGTTCAGGTCACGGTTGAGGCTCCCCAAGTCGAGCTCATGTCATCCACCCTCGGCAACGTGGTCAACTCAACAACCGTGGTGGAATTACCACTAAACGGGCGCGATTGGGCGCAACTGGCAACCCTCGAGAGCGGCGTAAATACGCTCCAGACTCAGATAACCGGTGGTTTTACTGCACCCCGAGGAAACCGCGGGTTCGGGACTCAATTGACGATTTCCGGCACACGGCCGCAAATGAATAACTATCGCCTAGACGGGATTAGTCTTGTTGATTATTCCGGCGGGGCTCCGGGCAGCGTCCTGGGCATTACCTTGGGCGTCGATGCGATTGGGGAGTTTTCCGTCTTGACAAGCAATTACTCCGCCGAGTACGGGCGGACTTCAGGCGGAGTGCTCAACGCCGTGACCCGGTCAGGTAAGAACCAGTTCCACGGAGATGCTTACTGGTTCATTCGCGATGAGGGGTTTGACGCGCGAGGTTACTTTGACACCGCAAGCGTTCCTCCATTTCATCGCAATCAATTTGGAGCGTCGGCGGGAGGTCCTATTTTCAAAGACAAGACCTTCTTCTTTGCCAACTATGAGGGGTATCGGCAGACTCTGGCTAATACCAACGCTGATAAAGTTCCGTCGGCTGACGCCCGCAACGGCATCATCCACAATGCCGACGGTACGACCTGCACGATAGGCGTCCCGGGCCCGGGATGCTCGCTGCAGAACTCTGCGGGAACTGTCGGCGTCGACCCCAAGGTGCTGCCCTATCTGGATATCTGGCCCGTGTCCACCGGGAAGGCAATCGGAAGCGGGAACACGGTACACTACGACGTTGTCACAAGCCAAAACGCAAAAGAGAACTTCGTGACCACAAGGATAGACCATAAGTTCTCCGAAAAGGATAGCCTGTTCGGGACTTGGTTCTTGGACAAGGCTAGAATGAGCCAACCGGACGTGCTCAGCACTGTGCGTTTAGGAAACATCTCTACCCGGCTAATGGTGACTGCGGAAGAAACTCACGTCTTCAGTCCTTCCCTGGTCAATTCTTTACGCATCGGCTACAGCAGGATACACCCGACCCAGAACCTGCCTATAGAGGGACTCAGGCCGGTGGCCACGGACAAAAATCTGGGTGCTCTAGGGCCGGGGACGGTTGCGCCACAAATAAATGTGTCAGGCGTCATCACCACTTTCGGCGGGGGCTTAGGACAGGCCTCATTTAATAATCAGCGCTGGAACTCGATCCAGCTCTACGACGATGCATTCCTAAATGAGGGTACTCACTCGTTAAAATTCGGCTTTGCCTTCGAGAACATGCGACACACCCCCACCAATGCCCCCGGGCCAAACGGGGCCTGGGTTTTTGGCGGGCTGCTTCAACTTCTGCAAAATCGGCCCAAAAGCGTCAAGTCGCCAGGTCAGCCAACGGCTGCGGCATTGCGACAGAGCCTTTTCGGTGGTTATCTCCAGGATGACTGGCGCGTTCGCCCAAATTTGACTCTAAACCTGGGCCTGCGATACGAGATGGTCACGGTGGTGTCGGAGGCACACAACAAGTTTATTAGCAATTTGCGGAATTTCACCACGGATGTTGACCCTGCTTTGGGTGCCCCTTTTATCCAGAACCCGACCCTGCGCAACTTCGAGCCTCGAATTGGTTTTGCGTGGGATCCCTTCCACGACGGCAAGACTTCAGTCCGAGCGGCTTTCGGGATTTTCGACATCCTGCCTTTAATTTCTCAATTCTTCACTACGACGACGTCGACGTTTCCCTATGTTAAGCAATTCAATGTGGGGAACTTGAGCCAGGGTGATTTTCCGACGAAATTACCCATAATCATGCAAGGAACGCCAAACTCGGTTGTGTACTCGACGTATCAATTCAACCCTCCCCGCGATTACGTCATGATCTGGAATCTGAACATCCAGCGTCAACTGACTGCGAGCACCACGTTGACAGTCGGTTATGTGGGGAATCACGGGGTCCACATGTTTGACAGGTCGGATGATGCCAACACCGTCCTGCCGACGAGTTCCGTTAGCGGACAGCCATTGTGGCCGATTCCGGGCAGCGGAACCCAAGAAGCCAATCCGAACATCAATGGTCCAATCCAGCTCTCGTATTGGGAGGTGACGCCGTGTACGA
>Ga0179587_10001732_pt1 | contig 10117 bp, 4 predicted proteins | sample CZODoug2_1_08_16_FD_185932 | JGI IMG/M metagenome (GOLD analysis project Ga0179587, IMG submission 185932) | Vadose zone soil fungal communities from Angelo Coast Range Reserve, California, USA - CZODoug2_1_08_16fungal | ecosystem: Environmental > Terrestrial > Soil > Vadose zone | place: USA...
CCCGGCCCGGGAACGCTCCCAAGAGACCGGAGAATTCTTCCAGCTGCTTTACGAACTCTTCAGCTTCTGAACTCGGCCTGGTTAGGAGGCACCGCCGCAGAAAGGCATATGAATCACGATTTTCGCCAAGCGGCGGAAGCCATGGCGTCCGGATCGCCACCTGTTCCATGATTTCTTTGCCGGCCGTTCCTTTCTTCAACTCTCGCAGGCAAAACCAAAGCCGCTCTTGCCAAAGCCGATGATCGGTGCCAACGTAACGCGTTGCCAGGAAGATCGTCGCCGGAAAGTTATGGCGGCGCAGGTGAGGAAACGCAAATGCGAAGTTGTCATACCAACCGTCGTCAAAGGTGATGGCGCAGTGCGGTTTCCCTCCGGTTCTGCGCTCTTTCCTTCTCGATGCCAACTCAACAAGGTCCAAGACGCGGTAGTTCTCGTCAATCCAATCAAGAAACTGTGCAAAGGTGTCTTCGGACGTGTTCAGCTCCGGCTCGAAACACTCCGAACTGTTAGGCAGAACGCGGTGAAACGTAAAGATGGCCGGCCCCGTGACCAACAAAGCATCGACCAATTGCCTGAACGGTGTTATCCCGCTTAAGGACCCGGCTATCCGGTTCAACAGCCCTTTGTAAGACCTGGAACCACCATTTGGCGACGGTTGGGCAGGCCTCGGGTAAATCCGTGGGCGCGTTTGTGTTTCAGCCTCGATCATCAGGGGTTCCAACTTCATCTACCACTCATAAAGCCCGCGTCGAGAAATATCTGGTCGAGTCGTGAAAAGCGGAAATCGGCCAGTAGCCGCTCAAGCAGGCGCTGGGTTTTTCTCAACCCAGTATATTGGCGAAACCGGGACTTCCAAGCCGCTTTGAGTCGCGGCTGTGTCGCATCTATCTCCCAAGGGTGAAGATAGAATACTGCCGGTCGTTCCTCGACGCGGTTGATTCTGCCCATGGCCCAACGAACATATCTGTAGGGCAACATCCGAAAATAGCCGCCGCCGCTAAAGGGAAGGTTCGTCTTGCCGATTCTGACAGTGGATATCGGAACCTCCAGCAAGGATGTCCCGGCTAGCTGATACGGGTGCCGCGGGGCCAGGCGATTTTCGTACAGGTCGTGTGCCACTGGGTGGATACTCGAGTCATAAGCGAATCCAGCTTCTCCAAGAATGTCGACGGCCCATTCGGTCCCAGCGGTAAGCGAGAAGCTCGGCGCGCGGTAGCCAAGAATCCGCGACCCGGTTGCATCTTCGATTGCCGCTTTGGCCCGAAGGGTATCCTCTCGGAACTCCTTGCGGGATAAGGTGAAGATTGGACGATGCCAGTAGCTATGGCAACCAATTTCGTGGCCGAGGTCTTTCGCTTTGCGGACCAGGCTTGGATAGCGTTCTGCGACCCAGCCTAGGAAGAAGAACGCTGCGCACTCGCCGTGCGCTGCGAACAGCTCAAACAAGCGCTCAGTATTGGTGACTACGCGGCTGGGCATCTTATCCCATTCGCTTCTTGGAGCGGCCGAAGTCATCGCTTCCGTTTGATAGTAGTCTTCAACATCAACGGACATTCCATTCAGTACACCAATACGGCTTTCAACCGGACTGGTAGTCAAATCCGTATCGTTTTCCATCCGCGTCAAGGATTCCGTGAGTTGCAAGTGATCTATGTCCTTTGCCTGGCATCCATTCTTTCTGAGTGTGCGTATCGGACGCCGGGTGCTGACTCAACTACAACCACGCACTAGGAGCAGTACCGGCCCTGGCCACCGACCTGAAGTTTCAACAAGGGTCGGTGGTAAATTCACCATTCGGGCGGGGCTTCTGAACTTGTCCTTGCTCTGTGGTTTTCCTCCGGCGCCAACGGAGAGCTTCGGCCAAGAAGCCCGCTCCAAGACCAGCGTGAATCGTCAAGAAGACCAACGGGCCGGCCAGAAGATGACCGAAACCATGACGGCGTGCCAACGCTAAGGAAAACGCCAAAACCGTGGCGCAGTAGAAGGCAGCCAGCAGAGAGAAGGCCACGGCAAGCGGCCTTCCGACCACGGCTAGAATAGGCCCCGCCAGAAGGCCCGTAAGGAAGACTGCGGGAACGATTTGGCTCCACGAAAAGGCCTCGGGATGCTTCCGAATCAGACGTAGCCGGCCACGCCCATAGCGCATCATCTGCCGCCAGAGCGAAACGACCGTGCTGCGCGGCTGATAGTAGATCGTAAGCCTGGGACTCGTAAATGAGCTGAGTCTGGCTTTCAGCACGCGGTAGTTAAACTCCACGTCCTCGCACGCATCAAAGCTTTCGTCGTAGTACCCGATGCGCTCAAACACACTGCGGCGGTACAGGGCGCCGGCACTGCAAGGATCTACAGGGCCCTCATAATCAGTGTTGTAAATCGTCGAATCGCGGCCGTGCCCCAGAGCCGTTGCTCTGACGTGCGCTACGACATTCTGGAAGAAACTGTTTCCTTCTGCCGTGAGCGGTTGGGGCCGGGAAAGACAATCTGCTCCGGTCTTGTTGAACAACGCGACGGCGTCTCTGAGGAGCGTCCTTGTCGGAATATGGCAGTGGCCGTCGATAAAGAAAACCAGTTCTCCAGAACTGTGTCGTGCTCCGACGTTGCGGCCGGCGCTCGAGAGCCCGAGTGGATTGGGCAGCATTCTCATGCGCGTCAGAGTGGTGCCAGCAATCTTTTCAACAACCCGTTGAGTACCGTCTGTCGAATTGCCATCTACAACCAAGATTTCGTAGCGTTCTTTTCGATACTCCTGGTCGAGTAGGCACCGGATGACGGACTCTAGATGAAGCTTTTCGTTTCGTACGGGGATCACAACTGTAATGAATGGTTCTGATCCTAAACGTTGCCGTCCACTCAGCTCGGACTGCGCTTTTACCGGACTGTCGTGCTTCGCGGTCCCAGAAGGCGACGGCGCTAGGGACGCGAGCCGCACTCCTAGCGTTTTCTGATAGATTGCAAGAAGTTCCTCGCGCTGACCGGAGGCCGAAAAACGGGTGCGCGCCCATTCGCGACCATTCCCTCCCAAGTCGGACGCAAGGCGAGAATCTCGCAAGACTTCAGCTACACCGCTTGCCAGGGCTTGTGCATCGCCGGGCGGCACAAGAATGCCGGTTTCCCGGTTTCTCACCAATTGAGGAACCCCTCCAACAGCAGTCGCGACAACTGGCGTGCCAACGGCGAACGCTTCGAGGATCGCGTTGGGAATACCTTCAGTGAACGAGCAGTTCGCGACTACATCGAAAGCTTGCATCCAGTTGGCAACGTCCTTGTGAAAACCTGGTAGAACGACGACTTCCTGCAATCCGAGCCCATCTCTCAGTGATTCTAGGTTCTCGCGTTCGCGGCCTTCTCCTAGAAGAACGATTTTCAAGTCGGTGAATTCCCGCACAAGACTAGGCGCCGCTTCAAGCAGCAACCGCTGCCCCTTCTCGATGCTGAGCCGGCCAACAACCCCAATCAGTCGAGTATTCGGAGAAAACCCGAGATGGGTCTTGGCGGCCTTGCGATCAAACAAAGAAGCCGTATCTATACTGTCGAGCATCGCGTTGTGTACGACGGATACACGACGCCGTAGCCACCGCGTCGAATTGAAGTACTCCGCCTGGGCCTCGGAGACACAGATGATTCGGTCGGCAAGCGCAAGAAAGCGACGTTCTAGGAACTCATAGAACCGGACCCTTCTCGTTTCTCCCGTCCATCCGCGGCAAAACGCGATTTGCGGCACACCCACCAAATTCTTGGCGAGCGCGCCAATTATGTTGGCTTTGAATCCGTGCGTGCAGAGGATTTGAATCCTCTCTCGTTTTAGAAACGCTGCCACGTCAAAGATGGCGCGTGGATCGAGAGCAGCTGGCCGCTGCGACTCGAAGATCGGCAGACCATGTTGCCGAGCTTTCCGAAGGAGATCCGGTTCGCCCTTTTCGTCCCGGAAGGATCCTATCCAAACTTCAAAGCCGACTTCGCGAATATCTATCGCGTGATGAAGAATCTGCTTCTCCGGGCCTCCTACAAAATTACTGGCGCGCAAGTGCAGGATCCGAGGACGAACGAAATCCTCGCGATGGCCGCTAGCCGCTGTGCTGGACCAGACGCTCTCCAGTTTTTCCGCGATGATGTTCCATCCAAAGCGCTCGGCGACTAATTTTTTTCCGTTTTCACCAAGTCTCCGACGCTCCGCAGGTGAGCCAAGGAGTTCCGCCACCTGTTGGGCGAATTCATGCGAAGAATCCGCCACTCGTAAGTGCTCCCCGGCTTGCAGTTCCAAGCCTTCTGCACCGATTGAGGTAGAAACCACGGCTTTGCCCGCGGCGAGGGCTTCCAAGATCTTTAGGCGGCTCCCTCCGCCGATGCGCAGTGGAACGACAACCACAGCGGCGCGATCAAGGTATGGTCGTACGTCTTCTACTTCCCCAGCAAACTCGACACCCGGGATCCGGGACAGCCTCTCTTTCAACGCGTCGGGCGGTCGGCGTCCCACTACCCGAAGTACCGAATCTGGTTTCTGAGACCGGACCAAGGGCAGGATTTTCTCCGCGAAATACTCGATTGCATCGACGTTCGGGAACCAATCCAGAGAGGCAATCGAGAGAATCTCGTTCCCTTTGTCTTGTTCTTGCGCTGAATCGTAATACTCGAGATCAACACCGTTCGGAATCACCGTCGGACCATCGACGCCCCAGCTTCTCATTGTGGAGGCATCGGGCTCTGTAACCGCGGTTGCGGCAGTGGCGCTTCGCAGGGCTCGACGCTCGAAGCTGGCCATCTTCCATTCCTGGAGTCGGAAGAACGCACGCTGAACCACGCCCTGACTTTGGTCCGCGCGTCTTTGCCAGATCTGTGATTCTATGTTGTGGCTGGCAATGAGCGTTGGCACTCCAACGCCGCGAAGGAATCTGGCGTAAGGGGTCCATTCGCAATGTACGAGGTCCCATTTTTCGCTCTGCAGCAGGTGGTCGAGAGCAGCCTGAAATCTGTGGGAGAAGTGTTTTGTTACCGAGAACGGGAGGTGCGAGAAAAGGTTAGCAAACAGCCGCGCATACAGAGAGACGCCAGTCAGCGCATCTGGAGGATCCACAAGATGCAGGACGACGCCGGCGGCGCGCAATACGGCACAAGACGTCTCTTCAGCCCGGCCGTAGCAAAGAAGATGAACGGAATGCTTTTCTGCCAGCCGCTTCAAAAGATTCCACGTGCGGATGCGCTTCCCCGAATTAGCTGGATAGGGGATCTCTTCATCCAGCACGAGAACTTTCAGTGCTCTTCGAATTGCTTGGGGTGCCATTTGAATCAGTGCCCACGCACTTCGCGCCAACTCAAAGTGCTCGGGGCGTCGTATCCTTACCGAACTCATCGGCCGATGATCGATCCGCCAATGCCACAATAACTCGATCTAATGCCCGGCGTTCCAGAGTTCCGCTAACGTCCACGACAAACAGCCACAGTCGCATGCACTTTCGTCACTGTCGCCACCGACCAAATCCATTCCCAGCTCAGACCGCGACCCGATGGCCCGCGAATAAGTTCACGACTCTATCTTTGCAAGCTGCATGCCAGTACTGTCATACAGCTGGATTTCTTAAGCATTTGATAAGAGGGCGTTTAGCTATAGCCTACGAAGGAGGGAACCAGGTGGGGATGCCTCGCAAGGAGCCGAAGTCTCAAGAAGTTCCCTGATGTTGTAGGGAAGTGGACTTCAAGGAACAAGAGTCATCCAATGGGCACCACACGCTGCTAAACCCTCGAAGTCTGCGGCTTCGTAGCATCTCATCTAAACGCCTTTGTTTCAATAATTTACGTAGATTTTCACGGACCAGACCTCCCCAGACCTTCCAGACGCATCAGCGGTACGTCGATTGCCTCACCAAATGGAGTGGAATGGTTGCACTTTCGTGAATGAACTCTCAGGGCTCAGAGCGGATTGATCGCCAAAGACATCATTTGGATTGTTTCTGTGCCCGTAGCCGTATTTATCCCTACGGCTATCGAGTCACCAAGGTCGGGCCAGATGCTGCTCCCAGCTCCGGAGACTGGAAACCGCCCTTGAAACTACGGTGACTAAGCTTAGTGCTGAAACGAATCACAAAATCTGCCCTACTACGCCTTCGCGTTCCGCAAGCCGTGCAACGGTTTGCTCCTCGAAGGGTCCTGGTCCTACGGTTTCATTCGGTCCGCGAGGAGCCTTTGCTCCTGGACCCCTACATTCCAGTCGGAATCACCCACTCGGCGCGTACTTTCGAACGGCAAATGCAGTACATTGCGAACACCTGTAACCTTATCTCGCTCGATCACCTCTTGGAATTGATCTTGCATTCACTGCCGACGCCGAAGAGGGCCGTTGTCATAACCTTTGATGACGGTTTTCGGGACAACTACGAGATCGCCGCTCCGATTCTCGAGAAATTTGGGCTTCGTGGCGTCTTTTATATTTCGACCTCCTCCATCGAAGGTCGGCCACTCTGGTTCGTTAGGCTGCGTTCTTGGAGCACCCGGACAAACAAAACGTGGGAGCAATTCCTTGAAGCCTCCCGCCGTTGCGCTGTTTTGGGAGAACAGCAACGTGAGCAGTTTCTCTCGGAATTGGAAGGCGGCGACTCTGTCTCTGACACATTTACTATGACCTGGGCGCAAGTACGCGACTTGCTCAAGCGCGGACATACCATCGGTTCACACACCATCAATCACCCGAATTTGGCGAAAATTCCCCCGGCCGACTTGAAGGACGAATTTGAAATTTCTAAAAGGACCCTTGAATCAGAGCTGAGCGCTCCGGTGAAGCATTTTTCTTATCCAAACCCTATTCTTGAACCTCATTGGGACCCAACTACGATCCAGGCATGCCAATCGGCGGGATATGCGACAGCAGTGACAAGCACCCCAGGTACCGTGGTCACAGGAAGCGAGGCTCTGGCGCTACCCCGTCACTACGTCGCTAGTTCATTTCGCGAGTTCGTTTGGAATCTCGAGTCGGCTTTCTGTGGTTCCAGACGATAGCCCTCAAATGCATGAAGAGTCTGGGGGCAGAGGACTGTGGCCACATTCGGAAATGATCTATAGAGGCTTGGCTGGTTATCGAAGCGTCATCTTCTCAGCTTGCTCGGCTATCGCTTCAGTAGGCCGCGTCAGGTGTGTCCCTGGCGAGGCTCCCGGAACGAGCTTCGCCTTCAAGCCTCGAACGGACTCAGAGACCACGCGCATAATGTCGGCCGTTTCTTTGTCGTCGGAAAGATAGGGGTCCCTAATTTCTAACGTGGGTTTGTCGGCGAACTGCCCTAGAAAAAGGACTTTGTCCTTATGTCCGTCGAACTGTCCGCAGAAGTTCTCGAAGTCGCGAATATCATGCAGGAATATTGCGTCGGCCTGGCGGACCATATCAACGTCGACTCGAGTGGACGACCATCCCGACAGGTCGATTAAGTACCTTTGAGCGACTTGTTGCACATGATCGGGGCAACCACGCCTGGCAACAGGATAAAATCCTGCGGAACAAATATCAGTTTGCGGGTAAAGCTGCTTTGCGATAGACGCTGCCACCGGACTGCGGCAGATGTTTCCGTAGCAGAGAAACAACCACTTGCCGGCAGTCCGCCCAGACCCAACTAATTTCCTTAAGTTTTCCTTATGCATTTTTAAGGCGAGCCTTCGCCGTCGAGCGACCGAGAGCTGCTTTCGTGCGGATCGCATCTTTTCCGAAAAGAAGTTCGAGAGGTCCTGAAATAGGACGTGATCTTTCCAGTCGAAATGGTCCCAAGTCTCAGCGCCGATTAGTGGTCGCAGCAACCTCAAGGATTCCACGAACGCTTTGGAGTCTCCCTGGCGAACCACGCGAGTCCACAGCCAGTTTAGATCCGCGCTTAAGTGTCGGGTGTAATGGTGGATTTTGTAATCGGGTTGTGGAGGCAACTGGTTTCCCAAGGCAAGGCATAGTAATCCCCACGGAAAATCGACCCCTGAATCGATAGCCAAAGCCAAAGAGCCCCAAAAACGCGGATTAATTTCCATAAGCCAGCAGCGCCCATCATCTGCGACCTTGAACTCCACTTGCGCCACGCCGTGCCATTTCAGAGCGTCGAGCAACTCTTTGGAATGTCGCAGTAGCGCGGCACTTGGTGTTATCGAACGCCGGTAGGTGCTTCCACTTCCTAAGCCTGGGCTGCCATAACCCTCGTGGAGCCTTTCGTGCGCGAAATGCCAAACAAGTTTCCCGTGGCAGTACAGCATTTCTACGCCAATTCCGCGGCCGGCGACGTGCTCCTGCTGCAAGACCGCGCACTTTTTCAACATACTCTCCAAATGTCGTTTGCGTTGACACTCGTCCTTAGCGACCACCGGTCGAACTGCCTCAAAATGACCGTTCTGAACCAAGCTGGAAATCGGTTTCAGCACGACCGGATACGAATCGGATTCGGGAATGACCGCGCCTGGAGATACAAAGCGAGTCCTGGGAACGGGAATCTGCAGTTTCAGGGCTGTTTCGAGAGTCAGAAGTTTGTTCAGGGCGGTTCTTAGGGACTCGCTAGATGGAAGAACCGCTTTCTTTTTCAGCGGGTCGGATTCCCCTAGGGTCAAGAAGGGATACAAAGACATTTCCGATGAAGGCACGATCAACGCATAGGGAGATTCTCGATCGACCTTTCTCAGCCATTCGATAAACGCAGCGCCAGTTTGTTCAACTTGAGGTTGCCTCAAGCGGTTCCGAATACGCCGCGACTGGAAGGCAAGGCAGTCACGCTCGGAGGCGACGTCCACCGCGACACTCCGATCGGTTAAAGCGTGAAGCACTTCGACAGCGGCCCGGGAGTGGCCGTCAAGTACTAGCGCATTCATTTGTTAGACCTTCGAACTGCTGAAATGTAAGGATCTTGTGAGCATGGGAGAAACCTCCATCATGAAGAAGCGGAACACGACGGATTCAAGATGTATGGTCCTAGGTAGCCATGCCTCGTTTGGAGCCTGCCTCTCCGTCTCCTGTCATGCAATCAGGTAATCACCCTAATGCCTTGCCAGTAATCATCGGATAACCGTCCGGGGCCGTCAAGTGCGTCTCGGCTGTCGCAAGCAACAGCCTCGGATCGAGGGGGAATCGGGCCCGGCAAAAGTCGATAGGTCTTAGGCTTTGCTTTGTACAGTAAAAAGTTATCGCCGCCCATCATAGACTGCAATTATTAAGCCAATATTAAGAATTCTAAAGACTTAGTACACTGGGTGAAAGAACGTGAAATCCGCAAAAGGTGCTTTCATCATTTCAGAAACCTCTGCATCATAGAATGGTCGAAAACCTTGGACGCCATCTCATTGGACCAACCACCGGATTCCCGTCGACACGCCAAGATGATTCTTGGGAGCCTTTGTTTCCTCATTTCGTCTATTTTGGTGGTTGCCGCGCTCTGGCCTTTCAACCCTTTTCCCCCTAATCGCGTCAGTTGGTTGTCCACCGACAGCGGTCTCCGTTTTGACCCAGACGGCATAGTTCAGAGTTCGGTCGTTTTCCGCTCTAGCCATTCCGCCGGGATGGCGTTTTGCAGCCTGGAGATTTCGCTAGAGCCGGCCATTTCAAATGTTCCTGGCTCTGAAACGATCCTGGCCTTCTATAAGCCGGATGATTCGACTGGATTTAGATTGCTCCAACACTTCGATGAATTCCTTGTCCAGCGAGACTTCATAGATGGGCAACACCGGCTAGGCACGGCTGAAATCAAAGTCATCCAAGCGTTTAATAGCCCTGGCCGGAAGCTATTTACGATTACTTCCCATTCCAATGGAACGGCGATCTATCAGGATGGCAAATTCGCAGAGTCTAATTCAGGTTTCGGCATGACGTGCGAATCGCTATCCGGCCAAGTCACACTGGGTAACTCGTCGACGGCCTACGATTCGTGGCAAGGAAATGTCTCTGGCTTGGCTTTTTATCGTCAGGGACTCACACCGGCGCAAATCATGAATCATTACCAATCCTGGAGTCGCGCGTCGGGTCCAGGCGAACTCAAGAACGATGGCCTGTTTGGCTTCTATTCCTTCTCGGAGCATGGCGGCAGAACCATCCACAATACCGTCGGTGACGAGCCCAACCTCTTTATTCCCAGCACTTTCTCGATTCCACACAAGGCGTTCCTGGAGTTACCTT
>Ga0179587_10001738_pt1 | contig 10106 bp, 7 predicted proteins | sample CZODoug2_1_08_16_FD_185932 | JGI IMG/M metagenome (GOLD analysis project Ga0179587, IMG submission 185932) | Vadose zone soil fungal communities from Angelo Coast Range Reserve, California, USA - CZODoug2_1_08_16fungal | ecosystem: Environmental > Terrestrial > Soil > Vadose zone | place: USA...
CTGTGCCACCTGGATCTGGCCGAGCAACCCGCCGAGCAGGACGCCTGGGCCACCAGCGAGCGCGGAGAAGGTAGCACGCTGACGGATGGGGATCTGGTCCGGGATAATAGCCGAAAGTGTTACATTGAGCATGTTGATCGGGACTTGCAAGACGATCCACCCGAGAGCGAGAGCGAACAGCGAGGGGGCGTGAGCCATCAGGAGGATGTCAATGACGGTGAGCACCCCGCCAGCGATGTACCAGGGACGACGCCTGCCCAGGCGAGAGGTTGTACGATCGCTGAACATGCCCACCACGGGATTGGTCAGCACGCCAACCAGTGAACTCAGCCCCAGGATCAAGGAAAAGATACTGGCTTGATTGCCACGAGTAAGGATGGCGATGTGCTCTGGCAGCAAGATAGCGGCGATGGCGATGTTGCCGACCCCGATCACCATGCTGGCCACGGTGAAGAGCGCCATGAAGGGCAGGTTTTTGGAGCGTGTGGGTTCCCGCAGCGCTTCAGGTAACTCCACCTGCACCTGTGGTAATGCTGTGTCAGATATGATAGATTCATCCATGAGTAGAAGCTCCTTTTACGTCCGAGAGGTGATACCTGCGACAAAAATGCTAGGCTTCGAGTCGAAAAATATACAAACAGGGTTTCACGCCAGTCACAAAGGTGCGCATCAAAAGATAGAAACGCGAGCGAGCCATTAGCAACATTCTAGTTTTTGATGCGTTGATCTCTCAAGTGGCGTAAGACCCTGCTCACCCTGTAAGGGATGGTAGAGCCCTCCAAGAGAGCCTTCGTTTGTTTGGGCCATGTTGTTCCTTTCTCGCTAGCTGTTATCCGCTGGCTGATGTCTATGACTATTTATTGCTGCTCTTGATATCCATTTTTTCTTTTTCATTTGTTCTCTGATAGATGAGCAACACTTGCTCTAATTATACATGAACGTCTGTGACTTGTCGAGAGTACGTCCACTGAGAGGGAAACCTTGCGCTTTGAGACAACATAGTGTATGCTACGCTTAGTACACTTGGTTATAAGTGTGATCCAAGTTTGTCATGGAATGGGGACTGAATAGAGCCATAGCAATGCAGAGGAACAACTTGTCGTATCCTGCACCTTTCTTGCCCAGTCTGATCAACTCTATTTTGTCATAAGGAGAAGATGCAGCATGCCAGATATTACTCAAGGGAATAGTAGCGAAGCAAGACTCCTTGCCGATGAGCAGTTTCTACGCAAAATTGTCTCTATGTATTATAAAGATGGACATTCCCAGGAAACGATTGCTGATATGGAGTTTTGCTCCAGGCAAACCGTGAGTAAGGCCCTGCAAAAGGCGAAAGACCGAGGCATTGTCCATATTTCTATTGTACCTGATTTGCGCACAGGCTACTTGCGCAATCTTTCCCGCGAGATACGTAGGGAGCTTAACCTGGAGGATTTAGTGCTCGTTCCCGGTCGCAACTTCGAAAATGTCGGAGCTAATGAAACGCTCGACGAAGTAGTAGCCGAGATTGCAAAGGCCGCCGCCAACTACCTTGGTCAATTACTCACGGACTCAGATATTCTCGCTGTCTCTGGTGGCAAAATCTTCATGCGCAATGTTGTCCGTTACTTAAAATCTGCTAGGCTACTACCGCATTTACAAGTTGTCTCTACTATCGGATTCGTCGAGCCTCGCACGAGTTCTGGCGATGCGAATCTGATTGCCTATGACATTGCCCAAGCATACGGCGCTTCACACACATGGCATCCTATTCCTGCATTCATACGGGGGAACATATCGGGATTCTCGCCAGAGGCGGTCATGGAAGAAAATTCCCGTTCCGTTATAACAGGGCAACCAGTCGAACTCTGTGAAAAAGCTAATGTGGTCATGATGGGACTCTGGCCTCCACACACGAATGATGAAGTAGTTATAAGAGGCATCCTCGGCAGGGAGCAGATCGATGCGATCGGGCCATTCCACCCAGCCGTAGATATCAACCACTGGGTTTTTGATGCAGACGGGTGTTGTATTAATGAAATAATGGACCCCCCGCCATACTATCCCACAGGTTTTCCGATTCCTCGTCTGAAAGAGAAAATCAGAGCAGAAGGCACCAAAGTGATTCTTGTCGCAGGAGCAGGTCCTTCCTATGTCCCCGCTATCCGTGCTGCTCTGAAGGCTGGCCTTGCAAACATCCTGATCACTGACCATATCACTGCGCAGCTACTGCTCTCAGCAGAATAATACAGAGGTAAATAGAGAGAAGAGGAGAAGATACAGCATGGCAGATATTACTCAAGGGAATAGTAGCGAAGCGAGACTCCTCGCCAATGAGCAGTTTCTCCGCAAAATCGCCTATATGTATTACGAAGATGGGCATTCCCAGGAAACGATTGCTGATATAGAGTCTTGTTCCAGGCAAACCGTGAGTAAGGCTCTGCAAAAGGCGAAAGACCGGGGCATTGTCCGTATTTCTATTGTACCTGATTTGCGCACAGGCTACTTGCATAATCTTTCCCGCGAGGTACGTAGGGAGCTTAACCTGGAGGATTTAGTGCTCGTTCCCGGTCACAACTTCGAAAATGTCGGAACTAATGAAACGCTCGACGAAGTAGTAGCCGAGATTGCAAAGGCCGCCGCCGACTACCTTGATCAATTACTCACGGACTCAGATATTCTCGCTGTCTCTGGTGGCAGAATCTTCATGCGCAATGTCGTCCGTTACTTAAAACCTGCTAGACCACTACCACAATTACAAGTTGTCTCTACTATCGGATTCGTCGAGCCTCGCACGAGTTTTGGCGATGCGAATCTGGTTGCTTATGACATTGCTCAAGCATATTGTGCTTCACACACATGGTATCCTATTCCTGCACTCATACGGGAGAACATACCGGGAGTCTCGCCAGAGGCGCTCATAGAAGAGAATTCCCGTCTCTCTGTAACGGAGCAGGCGGTCGAACTCTGCGAAAAAGCAAATGTGGTCATAATGGGGCTCTGGCCGCCACACACGAATGACGAAGTAGTTCTAAGAGGAATCCTCAGCAGGAAACAGATCGCTTTGATCGAGGCATTCCATCCGGCCGTAGACATCAACCACTGGTTTTTTGATGCAGACGGGCGCTGCATTAATGAGATGATGGACCCACCACCATACTACCTCACAGGTCTTGCGATTCCTCGTCTCAAGGAGAAAATCAGAGCAGAAGGCACCAAAGTGATTCTTGTTGCAGGAGCAGGTCCTTCCTATGTCCCCGCTATCCGCGCTGCTCTGAGGGCTGGCATTGCAAACATCCTGATCACTGACCATATCACTGCAGAGCTATTGCTCTCAGCAGAATAATACAGAGGCAAACAAAAGTAAACGCCGTGTCTAAATCCCAGATGGCAATCATGAACGTCCGTGGCTTGTCGAGAGGAAAAACACATCAAGACCATTTCGCTGGTGCCTTGATTATTGGTGGAGCTGCTGTGATTTTGGTCTGGGCTTACTACCCCAGGCAGTGAGTATGGTTCCTATTGCAAGAAAATCAGGTTGGCGCATCTCTTGGAGGGCCTGTTGGTAGATAGCCTCATAATCCTTAGCAACACATCCCCATTTTTGAATGAATGGGCGTACCGTTTGAAACAGAAGCATCAGATTTTCGTAAAAAGCCTCCCCTTCCGGCGTTCCTGCTCGATACTCGATGGCATAAGTCTTGGTCTGCACCTGGTCGCACCCATACTGATCGAGGAGTCGTGCTAGGTGATCAATTAACCCTGTATTTTCTTGCGTGAAGAGATGACCTGACCGGAAAAGAGCACATTGCTCCATCTCAAAGAGCTGTGTCAGCGCAGGACTATTGCTCTGTGAGCCAATCTCGCCCTCAGTGACTCGAATAACTCCACCTGGGCGAGTAACACGCAACAGTTCGCCCAGCATTTTCGGCCAGTCCCAGGTGCGCACGAAGCTGACGCCAAATCGCAGGTTGACCAGATCAAAGGAAGCAGCAGGAAAGTCGAGCGTCCGTAGCACATCCATAGTGTGAAACTCGACCCGGTCGTCGACGTGATGGGCTTTGGCTTGAGCTGCTTCGATGATCCAGCCACCTGCCCCACAGCCGACATCGAGCACACGACCAAAGACAGCCGGGTCGGGCTGCTCTGGCAGGGCACCACCCATCACGGCTGTGATCATCTGATCCTGAACCTTTAAACGGGTAAGTTCTTTCTTGTTTTTTCTATCCTGAACAAAATACGTACTGGGATTATCGTTTACACGTGGGTCTAAGGGGGTCGGCATGACACTGCGCTCCTCCTTTTATTGCTATAGCTGTCTAGTTCCTCATACTCGCCGAGCAACACTGCCTCTTGCTCATCCCGTGCTCCAAGTACGTGTTACTCACTTCCTCGCTAGTATACAGGAGTAGACCTCTCTTGTCGAGAGGAAAAACATCTGCCGGTCAGTGAACAGTGAGGAAACAGCTGCAAAGCAAGCTCTGGTGAACCGGTTTTCTGAGCCCATTATAGACCTCTTATCCCGTCACTACGATGGGCTTTACCAAGTACAAAGTGGTCGTCTCGTCTGTCTCCGCTGGTAGCGCAACTTCGTAACGGGGCGAGATGCAATGCCAGGAACAATTCCCAGCGTCAAAGCTCTTCAGGTCGGCAACGTATCGCTGCAGGTTATTGGCATAGTCAGGGAAGAGGGTAGGCAAACGCTCTCCCATCTCCAAAACGGTCCTAGCTGCCGAGGAAATCATTTGACAGGCTTTCTCAACAGCCTCTGGCACGCTGCACTGTTCATCATGTTGCAAAACGGTGATGAGATTGTGGGGGTCATTCGCAAGACTTTCCTTGTTTCTAGAAAACACATCATTGACCCATATCACATGGTTACCAGCTGCTTCACACAGCATCTGCATCTCCGGGCTGAGAAGGACGGAGGGTGGGAGAAAGAAGTGTTCAGCATATTCGACCAGATCAACCAAGCATCTTGGCATGCCTGTATTTGATCTTAATACATGATAAGACTCCAAATCAGGTATAACTCCTTTGACACGATTGTCTGTCTCATCCGCGTGAGCCATGATATAGTTCCCCAGGTTTTGGGAAAAGCGCTGACGCCAATGCAGAGGTATATGTGGGAAAATTTCGCGCCAGATATCATGAAGGGAAAGTGCCAGAGCTGGGGAAAGAAGCCTCTGGGAGTCGGGTTCATCTATGCGATCAACCGTCAGCAGAGAGGCACATTGGCTCAGCATCGTCCTGCCATATGCTAGTGGTTTCTCATCTAGGCTGTCAGCGATAATGTCTAAGAAGGATGTCAATACTAAGAGCTTGGTCAACCACACCAGCTCATCAAATCCGGCTGTGGGATAGATATAACCCATATAATCTGCGAGGTAGGTGTGTCGATAAGTCTGTTCAAGGTTTGTCCCTTTTCGCACCAGTTCCATTTGATCGAGCCAGGAGTAAGCCCGTTCACGGGCTTCTTCCATCAAAGGATTCACCTGTGATATAAAGGGGCAATAAACATTTGCTGTCACAATCTGTTGCATTGAGTCCTCCTTGTAGGTTTTGTAGTCTTCGGAAAGCCAAACAGATTGCATTTCCTGGCAGGGCCTACGCATCTTATTTTTCAGGCTGTACCTGTCTGATGTGAGAAGCAACACAGAAAATCAGGGCTGATACCAACTTGCATTCTGAAAGACAATTCTCAAACACGGAACTACCCATGTGAGATTTCTACCACTGAACGCAGGTTGGTATGATACGCTTGCTTTCATGCGAAGCCAGGAAATTGCTCAGAATTTAGATGGTTAGACCCTGCATTCTCTTACTATCTGTGTTCAATAGAAACGAGAACACCATTTTTGGGACGCAGACCGAGCAGTGGTTCCAGCTCAAAATGGTGTCCAGGAGCCAGAGAGACTCTATACTGCTGGGCAATAGTGGCAAGGATCAATTGCATCCCAGTCATGGCAAAAGTATTGCCTATGCAGATACGAGGGCCGCTACTAAAGGCCATATAGGCATGACGTGAACGTTTAGCTGACAGTTCTTCCGAAAAATGGTCAGGATAAAATTGCTCTGGCTTTTCCCAAAAGTCTGAGTGGCGATGGGAAATATAGGGACTCCAGAGGATAGAGGAGTTAGCCGGGATGTGATACCCATCAATCTCATCGTCCTGTATTGCTCTTCGCATCAATTGCCATACTGGCGGATAGAGTCGCATCGCTTCCTCCAGAACCATGCGTGTATAGTCGAGTTGAGGAAGATCTTCCACTGTGGGGATACACCCGGCCAGGATTTGATCAAGCTCGGCATGTAAACGCTCTTCGGCCTCAGGGTGCTGAGTAAGTAAGTACCAGGTCCATGCTAAGGCATTCGCTGATGTTTCATGACCTGCTACTAACAGAGTCACAATTTCATCACGCAACTGCTTGTCATCCATTCCTTGCCCATTTTCGTCGACTGCATTGAGCAATATTGAGAGCAAATCACCAACATCCTCCTGCTGCTGACGTCTGTTGCGTATGATCTCGTAAGCGACGGCGTTCATCGTCTGAATAGCCGACCAGAAACGGCGATTGCGTGGAGTACTGATAAAGAGAGGAGGGAAAGGCATACAGAAGTAGTCAACGAGAAAAGCACTGGCTTGTAAAAACGCTTGACAAAAACTATTGGTCTTTGCGCTTACATCAACACTGAACAACGACCTGCTGACAGTTCGGAGTGTTAGATTGGCCATCTCTTCAGCTACATCAAATACTTGCCGTTCACGTGCATAGGTGTCCCACTGCTGCAACATCGCCTTTGTTGCATCGGTCATGAGAGTACCAAGAGCTGCAATACGTTGGCGATGGAAGGCAGGTTGGACTAACCTTCGCTGACGCAACCAGTCGTTTCCTCCGACCACTGTAGCTAGTCCATCACCTACTAGTGGTCTGGCAAGTTGAAACATGGGCACATCTTTATCATAGTTACGGTGATTGTCCTGCAAAACATGTTTGATATAGTCTGGGTGACTAATGAACACCATTGGCCAGATGGCCAAACGAAACTGAGCAATATCACCATATTGCTTCTGTAATTCAGCTAAAAACTGTAGTGGGCGGTGCTGAAAAGCAAGGGTGTGTTTTAAAGGATTGAATGAACGTGGACCTGGAACTGTTTTACACCGTAGAGGGGTCATCATGGTCATTGATCGTCTCCATCTTTAGTAATATCAAATCTCTTGGGTTACTGTAGCAATGCTAAATCGAAGTGGCTCTACAGGTTAAAGTATCCTAGCACCAAAACTACAGTGATTACTCGAAATTGAGATGAATTACTATTTCCGCTTGATATGAAGACAGCCGACAATGCAACTAAGAGCATGTTCTCCTGTACATGAGACTTGATGGTCTTCGCGCCTCCCCCATAAGGAAACTATTCACCACTTCGATTGTTGTCAGGGCTTGCAGCCCCAAGCAGTGAGCATGTTTACTATTATGAGGGAATCAGGTTGGCGTATCTCGTCAAAGGCTTGTCGATAAATAGCCGCGTAATCCCTAACGGCGTACCCCCATTTCTGGATGAATGGGCGAAGCGTTTGAAACGCAAGCTTCAGATTTTCGCAAAAAGCCTCTCCTTCTGGCGTTCCCCCTCGATACTCGATGGGATAAGCTTTCGTCTGTATCTGTTGGCACCCACACCAATTGAGAAGCCCTGCCAGATGAGAGGTCAATCCTGTACTTTCTTGCTCAAAGAGAAGTCCCGCCCGAAAAAAGGCACATTGGGTCATCTCACAGAGTTGCGTCAATGAAGGACTATTGCTCTGGAAGATGATGTCGCTCTCTATGGCCCGAACAACTCCACCTGGGCGAGTGACTCGTAGCAGCTCACTCAGCATTTTCGGCCAGTCCCAGGTGCGCACAAAGCTAACGCCAAATCGCAGGTTGACCAGATCAAAGACAGCAGCAGGAAATTCGAGCGTGCGTAGCGCATCCATGACATGAAACTCGATCCGGTCATGAACATGATAGGCTTCGGCTTGTGTACATGCATACCTGATCATATGCTGGCTAATATCTATGCCCACAAGTGACATGGCTGGATAGGTTTGGGCTGCTTCAATGACCCAGCCACCAGTTCCACAACCGACATCCAATACGTGACCGAAGACAGTCGGGTCGTCTTGCTCTGGCAGAACCCCACCCATCACTGCTGTTACCAAACGATCCTGAATCGCCAAACGAGTGAGTTCTTTCTCGTTCTTTCTATCCTGAACAAAGTATGTGCTGGGATTCTCGCTTCTACGTGAGCCAGACATAATGATACGCTCCTCTTCCTTGCTGTTTCTCTCGTGCCTCATACTCACCAAGCAACACTGCCTTTTGCTCATCACATACTCACAAGTACGTGTTACTCACTTGCTCGGTATTATACAGGAATAGACCTCACTTGTCGAGAGGTAAAATATCGGCTGGTCAGTCAACAGCCTGGGGCTCTTATGATCTTGGTTTGGGCTTGCTGCCCCAGGCAGTGAGTAGGTTTCCTGTTGCGAGAAAATCAGGCTGGCGCATCTCGCTGAGGGCTTGTCGGTAGAGAGCATCATAATCCTTAGTGGCACAGCCCCATTTCAGGATAAATGGACGCCCCGTTTGAAAGAAAAGCATCACATCCTCATAACAAGCCTCTCCTTCCGGCGTCCCTGCTCGATACTCCATAGTATAGGTTTTCGTCTGCACCTGCTCATAGCCATACTGATCGAGGAGTCGTACCAAGTGGTCAATCAATCCTGTAGGTTCTTCCGTGAAGAGGTGACCTGATCGGTAAAGGGCACATTGGCTCATCTCACAGAGTCGCGTCAGCGCAGAACTGTTACTCTGTAAGACGATCTCGCTATCTGTGACTCGAACAACTCCACCGGGACGAGCGACCCGTAGTAGCTCACTCAAAAATTTGGGCCAGTCCCAGGTACGCAGATAACTCACACCAAACCGCACATTGACCAGATCAAAGCAATCAACAGGAAATTCAAGGGGACGTAGCGCATCCATGACCCGAAACTCGACCCGGTCGCGGACCTGATGGGCTTTAGCTTGAGTGCATGCATACTCGATCATGCGCTGGCTGATGTCTATACCCACCAGCGACATCTCAGGATAGGTCTGGGCTGTATCAATGATCCAACCACCAGGACCGCAGCCAACATCGAGCACACGACGAAAGACTGCCGGGTCAGTTTGTTCTGGCAGAACACCACCCATCACTGCTTTTACAGCCTGATCTTGGATCGTCAAACGGGTAAGTTCTTTCTGGTTCTTTCTATCCTGAACAAAGTACGTACTGGGATTATCATTGGTGCGCGGGTCAAGGGGAGTCGGCATGATATTATACTCCTTTTCCTTGTCTGGGCTTGCTACCCCAAGCAGTGAGCATATTCCAGATAACATGAAAATCAGGTTGCCGCATCTCCTTGAGGGCCTGTTGATAGATGGCATCGTAATCCTGGCTGGCACAGTTCCATTTCTGGATGAATGGGCGAGTCGTTTGAAACAAAAGCATCACATTCTCGTAAAGAGCTTGTCCTGCTACCGTTCCTGCTCGATACTCCATGGCATGAACTCTCGTCTGTACCTGCTCACACCCATACTGATCGAGGAGTCGTGCCAAGTGATCAGTCAATCCTGTATTTTCTGCTGTGAAGAGGTGTCCTGCACGGAAAAAGGCACATTGGAGCGTCTCACCGAGTCGCGTCAGCGCAGGACTATTGCTCTGGTGGACGGCCTCGGTATCTGTGACCCGAACAACTCCACCTTGGCAGGTAACCCGTAGCAGCTCATCCAGCAATTTCGGCCAGTCCCAGGTGCGCAGAAAGCTGAGGCCTAGCCGCAGGTTGACCAGATCAAAGGAAGCTGCTGAAAAGTCGAGTGGGCCTAGCGCATCCATGACATGAAACTCGACCCGGTTGCAGGCCTGATGGGCTTCGGCTTGAGTACGTGCATACTTGATCATGCGCTGGCTGATGTCTATGCCCACCAGCGACATCTCAGGATAGGTCTGGGCGGCTTCCATGATCCAACCCCCAGTGCCGCAGCCGACATCCAGCACACGACGACAGACGGTTGGGTCGGCTTGCTCTGGCACAACACCGC
>Ga0179587_10001741_pt1 | contig 10102 bp, 15 predicted proteins | sample CZODoug2_1_08_16_FD_185932 | JGI IMG/M metagenome (GOLD analysis project Ga0179587, IMG submission 185932) | Vadose zone soil fungal communities from Angelo Coast Range Reserve, California, USA - CZODoug2_1_08_16fungal | ecosystem: Environmental > Terrestrial > Soil > Vadose zone | place: USA...
AAGATTCGCGCCGACGGAAGGATGGTGCATGACATGTACCTGGTGCAAGTGAAGGCGCCGGGCGACGTCAAGGAAAGGTGGGACTATTACAACGTGAAAGAGGTCATCCCCGGCGATGAGGCTTTCCAACCCCTTTCCAATAGCCGGTGTCGCCTCGCGACTCAGTGACATTGCCAATTGGCTTCTCGGCGCGCTGCGCGTGGATAGGTGATAGGAACGCCACCCATTCGATAGGACCACCGAGTGCCGTTGTGCCGGTCTTAGCGGATGAGGGCCCTCTAGGAGCCTGTCTGAATAGTCGCCGTTCAATTCTAAGGGAGTCTGATTCAACCTTTGGCTATGAGCAGATATTTTCGGCCCTGGAATATCGATCAGACGCTGCTTCTGCCGCCGACTGTGCAGGACTTCGTGCCGAAAGGCCATGTGTCGCGGTTTATCGTTGAACTGGTGCGGGAGAGCCTGGATCTCAAGGAGATTACCGGCAGCTATGTGAGTGGGCTCGGGCAGCCGCCGTTTGACCCGCGCATGATGGTGGCGCTTCTGCTGCACGGAGAATTCATGGGGCTCTCCCCGTTGTTGGCTGTTAGATTGTCCGTGATAAATAAGACCGCTTGCCGCCGGCACGATTTCTCGTGATGGCAATGCTCGGCAATTGAGCGAGGGAACAGATGACTGCTCACGCGGCGCGGCGTCGGTAAGAAAAGAGGGCGTTATCGTAAGTGGGTAATGCGCTGTAGCGGTCTCCCGACTCGAACTCCCGAATGCCGGTTCGATCCGGTGTCCCCTCACGGCGTCCCTGTATTCGGACAAAGGAAAAATCCATAGCAACCTCAGTGTTGCTTGCAACGTGAAACCTAAAAGGTTTCATGATACCTCGGACGACATTAACCAGCGTGCAGGCATTGGCATTGTAATTCCTGCCAATTGGCAGCATCTTGTCCTGGATTCGAGGGAATGACGATGGCACCCGCGCTAACGGCCGGCAGGCCGGTACGTAGACCGATCCCGGATCTCAGCATCGAGGCCACCCGCGCCGGGCTGACGCCGGCGGCGATCGAGGCGTTTCTTGGCCTTAGCCGGATTTGGCGGCTCACTTCCAGGCAGGCGATCGCGCTGCTCGGCGAGGGGTCGGAACGAACCTGGTTCAGAATCAAAGCGAAGGAATGGGACCAGGCGCTGTCGCAGGATTCGCTGACGCGCGTCAGTGCCTTGGTGGGATTATATAAAGGACTGCATCTGCTTTTCTCGGAGACGCTTGCTGACGAGTGGGTTCGCCGCGCCAACACCGAGGATATTTTTAAGGGCGTAACACCGCTGGATTACATGATCGCAGGCGGAATTCCGGCGATGCTGGAAACCCGCAACTATGTCGACGCGTTGAGAGGCGGCCTTTGAGTCTTGAGAGGCTTGCGGTTAGCCGTGTGTCGCAGCGGCGGACGGTTCGTCTAATCTCAAATGCAAACCACAAGCCGCCGGTGCTGGAGAAGCTCGCCTCGAGCTACGGCGCCCGCGCGCACCTCGAGGCGCTTGAAAGCGTCACCAGTGCGCGACAGAACGTTCAGCAAAAAGGGATTCCGGGCCTGGCGCCCGAAGCCCTGGCCTCCGGTTACGGCTTCACCTACATCAACGCCGCACTTGCTTATACGCGGCCGTGCGGCAACCGATTCAATCCGCCCGCCTGGGGTGTCTGGTATTGCGCGTTCGATTGCGAAACCTCGCTGCAGGAGGTCGCGTTTCACCTGACGCGGGCGCTGCAGGCGGCCGGCGGCGACTTCGATAACGAGACGAGATGTATCGAACTGCTCGCCGACTTCGAGGCGGACTTTGTCGATTTGCGGAATCAGAATCCAACACCCGACTGTCTTCACCCGGACACCTCGATCGGCTATCCGGCAGGTCAGGAACTGGCTGACGAAATCCGCAAGAGCGGCCACAACGGCATCGTCTATCCATCCGCGCGCCACGCCAATGGCGTGTGCCTTGCTGCTTTTTGGCCGGGCCTGATTCAAAATTTCCGGCAGGGCGAAAGCTGGATCCTGAAGTGGGCCGGAAGCCCGACGCCGACGATCACGAAAGCCGCCAACGCCGCGTGAGCGACGCCATGCGTTTGTCGGCAAGCTCAGCATCGGCCCCATCCGGATCGGTCGTGAGAGTTGCCCGGACAAACTAACTTGCGATCTGCGCCGTTTTGAATGGACGCGGCCAGCGCCCCGTGCCAAGCCGGGTCACGGTTGATTCGAAGGGAAATTACAATTGCTGCACCGGGGTGTCGAATATTCGGTTCTGAAGATCGAGCCGGGCATTTGGAAATGGACGTTCCGGATCGGCGGCGAGGTCACGACCGGCAAGACCGCAACGAACATTGACCTCCTCGCCGCCCGCCGCGTTCAGCTGCGGATCAATCGCGCGCTGACGGAACGAAATCGTTCAGGCCTGTAAATCGTCGCCGATTGATCCCGGCCTGGCGGAATCCGCTTGTTCATGTCGTGCTTTTCGAGCCCGAAAGAACAGGGAATGCCATTATCGCCTCGCGGTGATTGATTTGATTTCCGTAGTGGCAGACGGAACATGTTACCGCTCTAGTGCTTATCGATGATTCGGCAACGGCAGCGGGGACAGATGCAGCGGTATTCATTCAGAGTGACCGAAGGCAAATATTCCGATTCGGATTTGGCCCTCGATCTGCCTGACAAGCTCGCCGCGCGAAAAGAGGCCCTCGCGATGTGCATCGATCTGGTGCCGAGCGTTCTGCGCGGAATGCAAACCGACATCAATTGGCAGCTTGAAGTCACCGACCAAACCGGCAAGCAGGTTTACCGGCTCATGCTTTGCTCGGTGTCCGCGGAGTAGGGGCGGGTGCAGCGGGTGCGTTGATAAACGCCAGCCATCAATCCTGCAGTGCCTTCGCAATGCGGTTAAGCCGCTCGTCGATCGCCGCGATCTGGCTCTTCAGCGCCTCGATCTGAGGTCCTATTGCCGGGTCCATGACACCGACCGGCGTTCCGCACATCGAGCATTGCACGATCGTGAGTTTGCGGCTGTCGCCCAGCGGCGTGAACAATGCGAGCTCGAAACTATGCCCACTGCATTTGATGCATGTCGAGACTGCCATCTTCCATTCCTTCGTTCGCAGAGATTCTTTCGGCGATCCGCTTCGGAAACTGGACGTCTTCTCGAATGCGTATAGCAGCCATCCAAGGATGGTGGGGGTGCTTCCATCCGAAAACGCGCTCATGCCGTGGTGAGCACAGACGGCGAGGGCGGCCAAGCCGCGCAAGCCTTCGAGGCTCGGATTAAACGTTTCCCTGTCCTTAGGCGTGACCTTACCATCGTACCCCCACAGCGAGCAAGGAGATGACCGATGTGCGCTCATCGCAGGAGGTACGAAAAACGCCAACACCGAAAGCTGGGCCTCGAACTGCCGGCCCAGGCGCAGGCCAACGATCTCGCCCCTTCGTCTTGAGCGGCTGATCGGCACGCTGAAAGGCGCGGCTGGTCCGCAATCAGACTGAAATTCAGGGCACGAACTTGATGCCTACCGTTCTCCCCCGGCGCCAGACGATCTCACATAGCCTCGGACGGTGAGGGACAAGCGCAAGTCCAATCCGGGTCCCGATTTCGGCTGCCATGTCGGTGACAACCTTCGCGCCGTTTTGAGAAACGTCGAGAACACGGCAATCATGGACGGTTGCGTTGCCTTCAAGCGTGACCCAGGCCCACTGATAACGACGCCTGCGTGCTTCGCGCTTCAGCCTTGGTTTCGACAGCGATCGATCCATCCGACAACTCTAATGCCACGACGGTTAAGTTTCGCTCACCGCCGTATATCGATTTGTGTGCATAGTTAGCAGGGCGAGAGCCAGTTCAGCAGCTCGCCGAGCGAATTGAAAAAGCGCGGCTATGACCGGGCGCTTGCCTAACGTCGCCGAAGCAATTTTTCGCTTAACCCGTCGAGGCTGGGCAAGTATTCAATCGGCGCTCAACGCAGTAGAAAATCTATGGGTGAAAATAGGCCGCGCCGCGCAGAAAATTCTATCGCGAGCACATGGGCGCACGGTCAGAAGAACGGCATTCTACATGCTCGACGGCGCTCCGGATTCTTGCTCAGCCTCGTCGGGCAAATCAGTGGTTAGAGGTGCTGGTCCAATAATCGCAAAGGGAAGCAGCCTGATGTCTGAGCAGTTGGACACATCGTCTGAGTTGGTTGAAATCCAAGCTCAACGGCAGTTTCAGAAGGAACTACGGGACGTTCATTGGAGCCTATCTGTATCTGCGCTCGATCAGCGCCGCGCGTGGCCGGTCACTCTTTTGGACCGGTTTGATCTCGATTGCTTGTTCGGCCGCGCTGGCTTGGTTGGCGCGACACGGCTTAGCCTGGTTACACGTCGACTGACGGATCGAACCAACGCATCGGAGGTTTCAAAACGGTCCATGCCAAGCCGGCTGCGATCCTTCTCCGTGAACCTGATCGTATTTCTGTCCATACCAGTTGTCGGGACCAGCAGATAGTCGAGTATCGCGTTGTTGTGTTCACCCAGTCTAATGGCGGCTATTAATCCATCAGCCAGACACCTGCGTTGGATCGTCCAACGCCGCGAATACTGCTCCTTTTCTCCGGAAATCCATCGTGCAACCCGAAAGTAGATCTTCACCATCCCGTTTACATGCAGGCCTTCGGTCGAGTCGCTGGGGGCAATGCGTCCACCGATCTTCTCGATCATAGCGGTGACCTGCGACGCGAGCTTGGTCAACTCTTCGGCCCAAACCTGTCGGTTGTCGATGTAGTCGCAGTTTCGTTGGGAGGTATAGCCGATCAACCTGTAAGTGTTACGAATGCTGCCAAAGTGCGCGATGTAGACTTGATGGCACGGCAGGCCAATGGTTTTGTTAATAATCGCCGGGCTTAGGCGGCCTTCTTCCATCAGCGTTCGGCGCAGACGGGCCAGCATCTCTTCCTCGGGCAGGTCTACGCGACGCTCTTCGATGATCTTCTTCGCTGCGAGGAAAACGTCTAACCCTACGATCGGTTCGATACAGCCCTCGCTCCTGACCCAAAGGTTGGGAGGGTTATAAACGGCGTCTCCTCTCAGCTTCTTTGATCGGCGATTGTAAATGAGGTTTCCGACGTAGTTTTCGTTCCTGAGAATTCGAGTGACGAACGGCCCCCTCCAGCGGCCACCATTGCTCGTAGGTATGCCCCGTCGATTAAGCTCGCGGGCGATAGCTTTCTCGGACCTCACCTCGAGAAACCGATGGAATATCCACTGCACGACGGCCACCTCGTTTGCTGCACCTGGCTGCAGCCTGACATGGTCGGTTTGGAGGTACTTGCGATCACCTTTCTCCAAAATTCCTTTTGGCTGTAGCTTCTCATTCACCAGCACCCGTTGCAGAGCGTAGGCAACTGGGCCACCGATCTGAAAGCCCAAGCTCGCAAACCGGCACGCCCCGGCGTGAACCTTTGCCGAGAGTTCGCGACTGTACTCAGCGGCCATCACTCTCTTGATGTTCTTGACGATGCTCGAAATCATGCTGCCGTCATTATCGAATTGTTCTGCACAATACGCGACCTTGATGCCAGCCTGTTTGCAGATGAATTCGTAGTGCGCGCTCTCATCGACGTCCTGAAAGCGCCCCCAACGGCTTACGTCGTAGACAAGGATGTACTCGAAATCGGCTTGGTCAGCGCTAACATCGTTAAGAAGTTGGGCTAAGCCAGCTCTGTTTTTGAGCTTCAGGCCGCTCTCACCTTCGTCGCGGTAGGTACGGATGATCGACAGATCGTGCAGTTGCGCATAAGCCGCTATCACAGCCGCTTGATTTTCGATTGAGTACCGTTGGTAGTCCGTTGACATCCGGACATATTGTGCCGCGCGAAACGTCTTCTGAGAGGTCGGCAGTTGGGTTTTGCGAACAACGAGCGCGTTGACCATCGATCAATGATCCCAGCCGTAAATGCTGTTGTTGGATCAGGCAGGGTTTGCTGCAAAGCTTCCTATTCCGTGTAGTCATCCAATTCCTGGCGCCACGATAATGCAAGAGGAATGAAGATATGGTCGTCATGCCCGCAAAAGTAGGCTGTGTACTTATCACCCCAGGGTCCCCATTGGTCGGCAACAACCCTAACCCTTTTGAGGGTCCGAGCCCCATTACATTCGATGTCACCTGACCAGCCAGAACTGCGCGTCTAGTTTTGGAGTTTCATCGGCTGTGGTGACGTCGCAACGCGTACGAGGGCGAGCCGGAAGGGGTGGTTGGGCTCCCGCCCCGGCTCTAAGCCGGGTCCCCTGGAGGCAATCCATAAACCCGGCCTGACCCTGTAATCGCGGGCTCGTGCCGAGGTTCCTGCCGTCGCGCCAGCTAGCCGTCAGCATCAGTCCATTACCTCCGACCGACGTTGAGCCGGTAGCAAGATAGGGTCCTCAAAGGAGCAATTATTGCGTGGCGGCCCGATTCGACTTCGGTCCGTGCAAGGCGAACGCCATTTACGCGCCTAACCTCAGTACACAAGCATGTTGGACCCGCCGACAGGACGGACATTCCACATGATGCTAGTGCAGGAATAAGACTTGGATTTCAGAGAAGGCGTAGGGCCCTCAGTTGGCGGAACATTTTTCAGGCATCTGTTTTTTGTGCAGCATCGCCCAGCGGTCCAAGAGGGAAGGGCGTTGTTCCGGCGATGTTAGGGACTTCGCCGGGTCCGGTTTTATCTGGTCCATTGTACAATTCATGGGAACCAAAACTCGCTCCTCGCTTGTGTATTTTAAGGACTGACGGATGGTGATTAGATGGCGTGGAATCTTTCAGCCCGGACTGGCAGAACCGAATCCGAACGGAGCAATCTCTTATCCCTGGCCTTCCATTTCTCGACGGGGCGGCGGCACAGAGAGCGGTTGACGTGTTCGATTGCAGTTGAGTCAATGACTCCCGCGCGAAATATGCGGCTTTGCCTCGAAAGAGAGCGACCTTACACAAGAAAGTTCGCATCTTCGTGGTAATTTGGCCCTGCGACTCGACGTTTATCCCGTCGATCCCGGCAAACCATCCAGGAGAAGCGCGAAGATGTTTCAATTATTCTTAAAGGCGCGTGCTAATAATTACTTCAAGGCGCGGTCGGCCGGCCGAGACACCGAAACTGATCATGCTCGCGCTGCATCCATTTTTCGTTCGATAGAGGACGCGCTGGAGGGAGCCAAAGCTGAGCAAGCTGGCCTGAAATCACGTATCGATGACGCGCTAGCGCGAGCCGCAGTAACCCTGGGCAATGATTCCGATGAGTACCTGACGCGCGGTCCGGAGGACAATCAGTATCAGAATTTGCTCGGTACCGAGATCGCAGAAGGGCAGCGGCGATTGAACGAACTGGGAATGACCATCGGGCATATCCAGTTTTTGAAGACCGCGCTCGTTGCAAGGTTTCCTGACTTTAAGCTTGGGACACAACACTTCCCGCGCGAAAGATAGTGGATTGACTTAGGGAAATGGGCGGGGCCGCTGTCTCCAATCACTCAGCAGCGACCCATAATCGCGCGGTACACATGGCCGGTAGGAGCGGCGCTGGCCAAACCGCGCGACTGTAGCGACGATAGAATTTCGAATGGACGCCGCAACGAAACTCGCTCGTTAAGCTTGATGTCCGCAGAGTGGGTTAAATCTGGAACCGCCAAACAAAGACCGCCCGAGTGTGGACCGCGACCAGGGCGTCTGATCGACTCTAGTGCTTTCGATCTTCCGGGGGCAGATTATGCGGTCCCTGATGATCAAACACGCTGCCAAGATCACGGCAATCAATCCATCCGCCGCACGTTTCGCACATGAAGAAATGCTCGGCTTCATGCTTGTGCGGATCAGCGTTCTTGGCAATATATTTTCCGCGCGGGATTTTCATTCGCCTCTCTTCAATTTATGCTTTCCCCACTGCTTGTCTTTGCGCGACGGATTAAACACCCGCTCGACGTTTCGGTTCAGCGCCCGCATCATACCAATGCGCGCCATCATGGTCGGGCGGCCGAGCTCAACGACCAGGAGCAGGGCTTTGACCGCGGTTTGCCACGCTTCAAGATTTTGTTCGGCCTTCCGAAGCTTAGTCGGCTGCATCGCGCAGAGTCACAAGCTCCCGCCCACCCGGTAGCAGGACAGGATCATCGAAGGGACGAGCCCAGGCGGCAGCGGGCCTTAGATCGTGCGATCAGCTATCTGCCTTCAGGGATGTGCTGCGTGCTCAATTGGCATTCTTTTCCGCCGCTTCGATTGCCGCACTCTCCGAGCAGATTGCTGTGCTTTCGTGAGCTGCTCACGGAGTTCGTTCAATTCGGAGATTTGAATAAGGAGATTGGTCGAATTACTGGTGAAAATTGAAAGGTTCTCTTGAAAAGAGCGCATTTATGAACTCACTGATTGACGTTGACTCTCCATCGGTTGAGCCCATGTCGCGCCTTGGACGTGGGCCCTCGTGAGCACCGTAACGTGCACATGGTACCTTTGAAATACAGTATAAATACGGTTTCCTTCAGCGGAACACCCGTGAGCAGGAAGTGTTCCTATTTTTGATCATCGACAAACGACCGGTACGGCTCGGTCACCACAAGCTGATATCCGCGGCGGAAAAGGTCGACCATGCGTTCGCCGGCCGCAGCATTTTTCGGCGCGGACAGTGCGACCGATGGCCAATTTCGTGGCAAGGATTCGAACCACTACGGCGAACCACTATTTGTGCCGGCCGTATCCGCCGTAGGGCCCGTGGTAGGTCCCGCCCTTGTGAGACGAACCGGATCCACCCGAAAAATGTCCACCGTGGCTCGATGTGTGGTGCCCACCGCCGTAGTAGTGGCCGCCACCACGTCCGCCGCCGCGAGCTTCTGCCGGCAGGGTCCACGCCGCGAACGCTAGTGCCAGCATTAAGGCCATTGCCTTCATGTCATCCTCCCGAATCTAAGCTGGAAGGACTTCTTTGCAACCATAGGATGAACGCAAGCTATCTTTCGTTCAGTAGTTAGCTATCGCTCGAAGCGGCGAGATCGATTCACGGGGCCGCGTCGGAAGGCGCGCGACCAATCAGCCATGATGCAGCCATGACGGGCCAACATCGGCGCCGCGGTGATCGCACACTGTGCAGAGTATCCACTGCTGCAGATCCCCAAAGGTCACGTCGTGGGGAAGGCAGCAACGATCAATATGGATTGGCTGATGTGGGCTTCAATTGCAGTTGACTGCAAATCTAACCTGCCAAAGTACGATAGATGCCCTTGCGCTCGCGTGGATGTTCATTCATGCACAGCGCGTCCCAGCGGCTGTAGATCCACACGTTGTACGAAATCGACGTGATCCAAAAATACCAGTTTGGATCATGGGTGCACCGAGCGATTTTGACTGTCGGCAGCTTCCAGCACGGCCACGCCTGTGTGCCAAGTGACGGATGATAAATGCGCCGGTCAAACGTGATGCTCACGCGGTGACCTCATTACTGTGGTCGCGCAAACCATCCCGGAAACGGTTTTCCAAATCACGTTTTGTCCCATCGGTTTCTATCGTGATTGGAGGGCGCGTTTTCCAAAAAAGGTGAGGACTTTCAAAGAGCGCAGAGAATTTTAAGTCCCTTGCGTCTACCAGTTCCGCCACGTCCGCGCCGTTGTTTCTTATAGGGTTTTCGCCCCGGGGCAATGAATGTTTTCCAGGTCGGCGCTCCCGTTTTCCGCGCGAACGGACCAATGATTGTAACGTAAATTTATCCCTGACTGCCTAGATGGGCCGAAGAGAGCCGCGCGGCGTACATGGGCTCCTCCCAACGTCGATCACCTAACCGAAAAATAAAAATCCTCGCCCGGCAAAGACCCGTACACAAAGGGCTCTTGTTGCCGCCGAGTGGCAGAACGAACGTCATCTCGAACGATACGAAAAAACATGCCTATTTCTAGGTTCGGCGTCTGCATGTGATTTAGAAGGCCGATCACAAACGGGCTATGTTGGCCGTTGCCATCAAAGGCGATTTGACCGTCTCGGGCTGCGTAAGCAACGAGGGTTCCGACGCCAGGCTCGACGGCTGCGAGTCCCCTGGTCAGCGAGCGTGAGGCTGTCGTTTGGCGCATTTTTGTCAAGGACGGAT
>Ga0179587_10001742_pt1 | contig 10101 bp, 11 predicted proteins | sample CZODoug2_1_08_16_FD_185932 | JGI IMG/M metagenome (GOLD analysis project Ga0179587, IMG submission 185932) | Vadose zone soil fungal communities from Angelo Coast Range Reserve, California, USA - CZODoug2_1_08_16fungal | ecosystem: Environmental > Terrestrial > Soil > Vadose zone | place: USA...
TAAGTTAGCGCAGCATGTATAACAGAAGTAAAACTTACCACTGGTACATTCGGCTCTCGTCCAAGCAAGGCCAAAGTAGCTAGACAGTGTCGACGTCAATCCAGTGGCTAGATATGCCAGCATACATGTGTCGCGTAGTATGTGCAATAAGTTGATGTTCCCACGCAATCTGGACTTTCAGCTGCAGCGGATCGAGCGGTCTGCATCGACATGCGCATGGATTCGATCTGCCTTCGTGTGAAATGAGTAGTCAAGTGTGAGTCTCATTTCTAGGTTATCATGACCAGAGGATGACGGGTCCAGCCTTCACGTGCCTCCTGCCTGACTAAGGTGTGACTCCGCTGACATCAGCCTGACATTTCCCCGACACCCGTTTTTACTGAGGGTGATGGCTGATCATTTCAGACCAAAGGCCGACCAGAGACCAGCAGATCACTCTCGATTGCCATACTAGGTTCAAACTGCTCAAACTTTTTGGTTCCTGGTCGGTCGGAAAAAGTTTGACCTGGGTTGCAAATAAGCTCTATTGCCAGTGACTCACAATCAACGTGTTCGACAATAGACAAACCATTTTGAGCTCAGCTGGGTCTCTCGTCCAACGCGTACGTACAGCCTATATCATCCCATTGAACATAATAGTCGAAAAAGTATTGCACAAGGTCAATTTCGGAAATCATCATACCATTGCTTCAAGCAGTAGAATAATACAAATTTAATCTTTGGTTTACCAAAGTTACACTATGGCGGCTCTGCGTCAATCGAGAAAGCAATGGAATTCGACTTCGGTGGGCGCATTACTTTTTCGGGTTACTGTATATTCTGTTCTAGCTTCTTGCTCCGGTTCCCCTGCCACTGCTAGAAGAACTGTTTGGGCCAGGTGCTGAACATCCTATGTAACATCAATCTATCGCACAGAACGGTCCAGGGCCTGAAGGCCGGGAAACGTAAAGTCATTATCAGTGCCCCGGAAGCAAGTCGGATATTACATACAAGAACAACTCTGTACAGGAGGCTAAACTTGAAAATAATGTTAAGGCGTCACAACGCTACCATACATCAAGTAGTCTGTGCTGCAGCTGGCTTCGCAACAGGGGATGAGGTAGGAGATCCCACACCCTCCGCGTTGAAAGAGCCTGGGACAAGCTGCATGTACACCGGGGATAGCATTTGTGATTGACTCGATACTTGTCCGAGTGAAACATCGGCAGAACCACTCCCTTGGGTTTGGGCTGGAGAGTGTATAACATACATTGGCGGGGGAGGCGGAGGCTGGTACGGCACATAGCCATGGGGGTAGGTAGGTTCTTGGTGGGACCGTGGACCGCGGGGTTGTGAGTAGCTGCGTGATGCGGGGTGAGCCGCAGGGAAAGATGGATACGCCGTATACGGGAAAGGGTATGGATACGGATATGCTGTGGGGACGATGGGGCTAGTACTACGTAGGTGTGGCATCTCCCCTGTAGCAGATGTCGAAAAGGTATCCCGGTGTCGAGAATGACGTTCACGACGATGATGACGGTGTCGCTTACGATGTCGATGGCGGTCGGGTGAACGAGGCTCGGCCCTCTCAGGCAATGCGACAGGTGCAGCACCAGTACCCGCACTTTCCCTTCTTGACCCGCTTCCTGAACTCAAAAGATCGAGAGAGCCGCTGCCGGTGGTCCCAGAAGTAACCACCCCAGGAGTGCCTCTGTACCACGAAGCCATAGGTTTCTTGGTAACGCCTCGCCTGGCTCCACGGGCTCCGCCAGGTCGATAATCTACTGTGACTCTATCGCGAGCAATCCATGGCATGCGATGCAGAGTGCTGAAGAAGCGTTTTACAGGGTTCAGTTCGGACGAGAACGAAGGATCTGAGGTAAAAGTAGTTGTGGTCAATGTAGTAGGCGAGGCTGGGGAGAGCAATGATCCCATTTTACGGTAGTCAGATGCCGGACGAGGATGTGCAAGAACTGGGGACTGGGCATGCGACGGGACTTGGTTTGCCTCAGCAGAGTCGGATGGCTGGTGATGACTACCAGAGCGTCGAACTGGAGTTGAATCGGAGCGTCGAAGGGGAGTCGAAGCAGGGCGACTCGGTGGAACAGCTGTGGCCGCCTGGGAGTCTTGGTACACCAACACTGTTGTTCTATCGCCCTCTTGAGGCGGAGAATCGACAGCTGGCCCTGCAAATTGCGGAGGTTGTGGTTCAGAGACGTACTCCAGTTCGGGTTCTTCTTGCTCGATGACTTCTGACGGAGGAGTAACACGGAAACTAGGATGGAAACGTCGTTGACTGCTCGAAGGCCCAGGTGGATGGAATGTTGCTGGTGGGGCAGCAGGTATTTGACCACCTTGAAAGTAGTGCTGAGCGTTAGATGGACCTGCCACAGGTGTGGGCGGGTTCGAAGTGTATCTTGGAAGGGTATTGCCTGTCATACCGGTGACGCTGGTGGCAGTCCCTTCCGTTCCTAATGTTCCACGCCTGAAAAACTTCCTTTTATCTCCGTTTCCCCCGTACCCCAGAACAACTTTTGGTAATCTCCTCAGTCCTCTAACAAAACCTCCCACGAACGATCGAGAACTGGGACCTGGATCATCAACTCCTGAAGAAGCGGACCTTGGGCTTCTACCTCGACCCAGTCCTTCCGTGTGATACCCTGTGTCAATCCCGGCCCCATTTGGATCGATATTCATGTACTCTTCTTCTTCTTCTTCGCCTCCATTTGTCATGTGGTACAGGGGATATTGTAACGGTGGTTGCAGGTGGGGTTCAGGCAAGGGCCGGACCAGGCGCACAGGGGATGAGAGTTGCTCGGGAGGGGGCGGGGGATTTTGTTGGGTTGAGTGTACCCAAGATCGTGTGCTTGCACTGACACTAGGTTGACTATAATGCGAATTTCTTGTCATTGACCGCCGCATGGCGAGTGGATCGGTATTTCTGATGAGGGCATCACGGTTTGGCTCCCGGTAGTCAATATAATCCGTCATGGACGCTTCTGAAAGGGCAGAGGAAGGAAAGAGGGTATGGAGTTGGTCTAGAAGGTGTAAAGAAATCGCTGTGGCAGCTGCAAATTGGCAATGCGGTGGAAGGATAATCGTCTCCACGTGTAAGTGATCGAGAATAAATGGAGCTTTGTACATGTGTTGGAGTCATGAAAACGAGGGAGAGGTGAGGCGCTCGGAGCATGTCTCAACAATATGGCAAGATCTGTTACACAGGATTCGACACAACGCATGATCCTGGCAGGTAAAGTGAGCGAACTTCATCGTGTTTGATAGGTCGAGAAACGAACGCTTCTGCACTGCGTTCTGAGCATGAATCCATCGTGGAATCGAAGGTAGCACGAAAGCATAGAGGCAGACGAATAAGATGACTTACCATTCCAAATAAAAAGGTTAAATCCACCCTCATCATCAAGCAGGATTTGTGGGACCTCCGCTGCAAAATTGACTGTAAATAGCGTTCTACGCATCAGTGATATCTGTTCTTGAAGGCCTTTTGCCAGGGAGTTCGACTTATACTATAAGTCGAACTCCCTGGCAAAAGGCCTTCAAGAACAACAAGGAGAAACTCTTGTCCCATGTCAAGACTCTTATAATTGGCCTAAAAAGCACTCAACCCACTCAACCCTCTCGGTTTATGTTATCTTCCCCCCTAGGACATTGCCTGGGTGCAGATTATATAACCCATGGGCGCTTAAAGTTGACCAAGTCACCATGCTGACTTGACCACATGATATCCAAGTCATTTGTCAATTGCAATGAACACGGTGAGCGACCTGGATCTCCGTCAATCAAATTCATCTACATCTCCGCTAAAATGATCTGGTCAGGAATCAATGAGCAACACGGGGCCAACACCTGCTATCGAATTCTCTGCTAATATCACTTATCCTGCTCTGGAAAGAGAAACTCGCTCCAACCAAGAGTTCGCCACTGCTGGTGCCCTGAAGTCTTACAGTCAAAGACTGGAACAATCACACGGCGAACCATACATTGGGGAAAACCAGAGTGCTCATACCAACCCTAGCGCAGTTGTTCACAATGGTGCCCAGGGACAGGATTCCACTCTTCTGACTTTCAGGCCATATGTCTACGAAGATTCGGTAACGAGAGAACATGCTCATCGCGCCAGTCCTCTTCCTACAAAATATGGAGGAAGATCTACGCCAGTAGCCCATCGATACGAATACCAGATGTCCTCAAACGAAACCCACTCGTATCTGACGGAGACCGATGGGGTTGCACGTTCACATCATACAGTCCAAAGCTATGTCGCCATCAATCCGTTCGCTGCATCCATTGTACAAAGTCTTGTCAATATTGGCGCGCACTCGAGCAATCCCCCCTTGTATCCTCATGGATACCCTCGGCCCGCGACGCCTATCCCACAGCCGCATGCAGGTAGCATGGGTGCCTCCAAGTATATCCTCGCCTTTTGCTTCGACACGATGCCTCGTCAAATTTACCTTCATCTTCTACTACGATTGCCCTCTCTGTATTTTTCTCGGGTGGCTCGCATATTCGAGGATGCTGAGCTGAGTATGCCTGATATCAAGCGGATGGCCTTGGCTTCTGCCCATGATTGGAAAAGAGATTCCACGAACCTTGTTCGGACGGACTGGAATTTCGAACCTTCAGTCATCTCTCCATCGTTTTCCAGCCTGAAGTCTTCATGGGAAATCTTCATTGATTCGTTATTGAGGGAGTGGAAGACCCTCAACATCGTTTCCGTCCTCTTGCTGTCGTGAGTCACGCGGAAAGTCCGTCTCTTGATAACGTGAAGATGAACTTGATTCAGCTTAATCATAGTGCTATCCTCACCACACTCCAAATCGATGCTGCTGCCTCTGAACCAGTAACTCGATACTCTGCGTTGATGTCACTTGTCTGCGCTCTGATGAGCCTTCTCTATGGTTGTATGTATATAATTAGGTTTGGCACAATGCGCAAGACGCATAAAGCAGCGGAATGGGCAGCGGTAAGGACACCCGTTTTTTTCCAAATTCCCGAGCTGACTCGACCAAACTCAGGAGGCACAGAAAACCAGAACAATAATTTTATGGAATGTCTGGGTGCTTCTCGCAATGCCTTCGATATGGTTGTCCTGGTAAATCATCTCCTACTTAGTAAGTCAAGGATTTACCGTATCACGATTTAGGTCCATCATCTTCTACTTTACGTCCATCATGTCCTTCATATGGCGTACGGGTTCCTCTCGTGACCCGACCTTCAACTTATACCCTCGAATGATACTTGGTCCACGCATTGGAATCACCTTCGTCTTTTTTATGGGTCTTGTATATCTCTTCTTGATCATAAGCACCTTCAGTCGTTATGGAGACACTATGGATAGAGCATGGAAGAACAGAGTTCTGGGCTGGGCTGAAAATTCCGGTAGCTCGTACAAGGCTCCGTCGTCCATTCGTCCACGGGCTTCCATGGACCAAACGGAGCACAACACGCCCCCTTCGGTTTCTTTCCCGCTTCCACGTCCGTTCAGTCATCCCGAGCTATGCATCCATAAACCTCTTCGTCCTCAGGGGGTGGAAGCTAACTATGCCCAGACTGTCGTCCCTCCACCCGATATCACGGCACCAGCATCTTTTTCAAGACAACCGCCAGAACACCCTTCCCATTCCCCGTCGTTCAAGACAGTCAAAATTTTGGATCTACGATTTCAAGCTCACCTCTCAAATCATATGCCCGACAACCTTTTGCAACGTGATATTGAAGTTGGAGATTGGGAAACTTTCATCTCAGTACGTGATGCCTCTTGCGATAATTGATGCAACTTTTCTTAAGGCTTTCCCCAATCAGGATGCGTCACAAGCATGGGACGGCCAATACCCACTGTATCAAAGGGAATCAGGGGTGCAAGTTGAACATATCCGTGTGGTTGGACGATCTCGACCACAAGACGTCGTTGCACAACTTGTCGAATGGTGGAATGAGCTTTTCTTCCGACCTCGAGGAACACAAGCGGTCCTATGTCAAGAGATCTCGCCAGACCATCCAACTTCTCCCTCCTTCGCTATATATCTCCTGGATCTAACTGTGCAGACCGTGGGACAAGATGGTACTGCAGGCGTCGTCGCGCGATTCGGCTCGGTTCCAGAAGGGCTGGATAGAATCGACGTGTTCGACCCGCCCGACTCCGCAAACAGCGGGAGACCTTCTGGGAGAACCATGATCTTCGCTGGTCCACATGAAGCTCATGTTCATTGGAGGAGGGGGACGCCTATTGCCCAACGTTATGATCCTGGCAGCTCTATACAGACCAGAGAGTCGGAATCGAGAGGATCGTCACCTGGGCGGGATTTGACAAGATTCGAAGGTGGTGTTGAAGAGGATGACGAACCCGAACCTGCTGAAAGTGAACAGAATTCAGTGAATTATGTTCACTTTCAGCAGGTTTGATATTGCTTCACACCTTATTTGATGGCGATGACAATGCTTCCTGTGAAGCATTCGATCATGCCTGGGTTTGAAGGCAACAAGGGGAGGCAATTTCAGGGAGCCGAGAAGACAATTTCCGAGGTGGGGCCTGGGATATTTGCTAAAGTCACTATCTATCACAGCATTATACCCCAAATTCGTCTACCAAACTCATTAACCTTCAATATTTGATGCATATCCATGGCCAATGCGGAGGACACCATTGACTCACGGATTTTTGCCTGTGGATTCGCTCTCAATTTTGCTTTCGAAGATAGAGCAGCGATGCTGTATTCACCTTTGACAAAGATATGGAACGTTGACCCGTATTCCGTGACAACAAACCGATGGATGCCCTTATTTCTAACGGAACGATGGTGATATCCAAAATTGACGCAGTCCGTAATCACGCTGCCTGGGTCCGTGTTGGGTTCTTCGTAATGTTTGTATCCTTCCGCCTCAGCAACAACAACAAGACGCGAAAGTCCGTAATATTTTTCCCACATGGGATCACAGGTCAAGGTGATCAAAAGTAGGCCGCCTTCACGTTGTAGATGCGCAGCGGATTTCACAAATTCGGTGAGAAGTATGGCATTACTAGTGATAGCATGCCGCGAAGAATGGGGCCGCCCTTCGTCACGGTTTCTCTCGATCTCGGCTATCGTGATCCATGGGAAATTGAACCATATGGTACTTGCTACTATTTCGGGGTCGGTTGACATGTCCGTCGCATCAATGGTCATGGACAATCTGTCCCGCAGGTATTCGACAGACGAGCTATCCATACTGATGAGATCACTGACAACACGACCATAACACTTTCGTTGGTCTTCACCTGGATGTTTTTTTTGTCAAATTTTTTTTTGGGTAGTATACTGCGGTTAAGAAATTGCTTACCACACCGACTTACATTGTCCAGCATCAGGTGGATGAACTCTGCGGTTCCGTCAATACCAGTGGAAAATCTAACTGGATCTATGCTCGATGACCAGATATTTCGAAAGAACCTCTCATCGCGGCCAGCGCCATTGTGGTCGATAACGTCTTGCTTTCACCAACAAGAAGTATGGGTTCAGCAGGGTTGAGCAAGCGCCGCTTAGCTACGTGGACTGGACTGGATTCGTTCGTTCCTTCTGTATCCGAGTCGGAAGATGTGGGTCCTGGATCGCGTAGGACGGCGCTTGTGTCCGACTCTGTTGTGACATGCTCGGAGGTTGTTTTGGTTTGTGCTTGCAGTCAACAAGTCAGCCTGCTAGTGCGACCAGCGATAGTTTGCATTTTTCTCACATGTGTCACATATGATTGCGTTTACTTCCACATTGCCAAGATCGGTCGTAGCGCCGCCGCCGCGGTGTAGAAAGTGTTCATGAACTTTATGGGTAAACAAATCAGATCATGGACGAGTCCCGCTCTTCTGAACTCACTTGGCTCATCCGGGTCATCTTGAGCTCTGGTCTTGTCGACTGTTGAGTCTCCATCGCTGAGACTGAGCAACTGAAATCGGCTGCATAGCTCCTCATCTGTACAATCCATATCGCTACTATCTGATGTTGTTATTGATGACAAAAAATTGTTGAACGAAGCACGGTAAAAGCGGACAAGTAAATCGTGTTTGACCTCGGCGAGCTCGAAAGGCAAGCGAACAGGGACGCTACAACATCAGTAACCTACCTATATACATTCCTTACCCGGCGCCGGCATGAATGCTCGCATACGGCCTAACCAGCCTTCCAACAGTTACCTGCCAGACTGCCCCCTGCGCTAATCAATTAATCAAAAAGGGGGCAGTCCAGGCTCTGTTGCCATACAACAAAACCGCCCTGATGGTCAGAGTACGAAACGGTACAAAGGCCGATCAGGCCTCTGATGCTAAGTTCGGGATCAATATCTCCCCTCCCCCCCCGCGCGCGCGCACCATGGACGAAGTTCCCACAGGTTGTAGGAACTTGAAATAGCTCGCATTTTCCCTTGCGAGCACACTCAACCCGTTGTTGGTCATGGCATTAATAGTGAAACCGTGAATGTCGTGATCTGATATTTCAAAGCGGGAGCTTCGGCGAAGCGTCGTACACTTTTGACGGCCTAGCGCGTAACCATGGAGATGTCTACAATTGAAGTAGATTGACTGTCATCTACATCATTGTTGTCTGGCTACGGGAGACTAGGAGATGTCAGGCAAGGCTGACAGATCGAGCTGTCCAAACACTTGGGAAACAGCAAGTCAAGAACAGGTGCTTACGAGACCAGTATGGCCACATTAACGGAGAGATCCTTATCGCCATTACCTCAAGTTGGAAGGGGTGGATGTTGATACACACTCGGTACGAGCAATATAAACTACACCCGTAGCACAACCTCAATGCGTGCAGAGGGCTGGGTAGGAGTCAGAAATTGGGCAAATATGATGATAGTATTGGGAACACGTATCCATCAGTTGTGGCTCTATGTGCCAATGATCAACAGCAGGCCTCAACAATGTCTGCGTTCAATACTTCTGAGTTTGGGTCTTCAGCAGCTACTGCAACTTCCCGTTGATATATTCGCGGAGCACAACCTGATTGATGACAAAGGGATGGTCCGGGGATGTTCTGACAAACAGAAGGTAGATCAACAAGTGGTTAGAGCCCCGAAGTCGTAGTGATAGTTGTATATCCTTTCTAGCCATCCTGCCATGTCGCAACCCTACCGACTTTCAGGATCTTGATAACAAAGAGCTAGAAGTAAAGCCATACCACTGACGCGATCAGTAAGCTGTACGGAACGGAAAATGAGTTGGTCACGCGTTGATGGGACTTTCAGAAGGCGAACTACTTGCACATCCAGGAATATAAATATTTTGCCGGTGCCTGACTGCCTGGAAAACACGGTGTGCGCTGGGAACCCGGCCAAACCCGAGTCAACTCATTGAGAGAAAGGAGTAGACATCTGTTGCGAGAGTCCCGCCATCCCCCACATCTGAGAAAGTACTTTACGAAAGTTCGGGCGGAGACAACCAAGCCATAGAAGAAGCCGCAGATCTACGTGCTGATGGCCCCCATGGATAAGCCAGCGTATCTCCATTGAGATAAATCAGAGTCGTACGGTGCGCCAGGAGTGCCAGCCAGGATTTCAAACTCGAGTCACAGGATTTTGAATTCGAGTGTTCGAACCAGTCCCAAACTGAGTTGTTACTGTGATTAGTCACTGTTTCCAGGATTTGTAACCATGCGATGTCCAGTCATTCTGTCCTTGACAAATGTCCTAGCTTGCCCTCTCTCAGCCTATTATCTCTTGTCGACATATTATCCATGCGAATCCTATGTTAATGTGTCTGTTTACATACATTACTCACCAATTCTCAACATATTATCCGTGTCCTGTGTGATGCCATGTTGCAGCACAATGCAAGCTACCACTGGCGGTGTCTCGATAACACATCTATCTGGAATGGCACCAATGACTCAATGGAACAGAAGAGGCTTCTTCTGGTACCCATTACACCTTTGCCTTACTCTTCAGTGTGATATCAGGACATCAATGGAAATGAAGCATGTGAGATAATGAGTTTTCACCTTTTTGGCAGCTGCGCCACTCTTAGGATAATAGAATAATGTCACCTCCATACATACATTACTTGCCAATTCTCGACATATTATCTGTGTCCTGTGCGATGCCACATTGCAGCACAATGCAAGCTACCAC
>Ga0179587_10001744_pt1 | contig 10089 bp, 9 predicted proteins | sample CZODoug2_1_08_16_FD_185932 | JGI IMG/M metagenome (GOLD analysis project Ga0179587, IMG submission 185932) | Vadose zone soil fungal communities from Angelo Coast Range Reserve, California, USA - CZODoug2_1_08_16fungal | ecosystem: Environmental > Terrestrial > Soil > Vadose zone | place: USA...
CAGACGATCTTCCAGTTGTCACCGATCGGAACCGGCTGGCCGGTCTCCGAGAGGACCTCCGGCTTGGGCATGAGCGCCGACGCCGCGGCGAACGCCGGCGCCAGGGCCAGGCCGACGCAGCCGACGGCGAGAATGGCGGTCGCTTTGAGCGCTTTGCTGAAGAGACGGCGAGACGAATGCTGCATGGATCCTTTCCGGGGGACTGATCGAGCCTGCACCCAGTCAGCCGATGAGAGCGTTCTCGCCGTGCGCGAAGGACGATGGGAAGTCATGGCGGGCTCGGTTACTCGAAGTGGTAGCGCAGTGCGACGCCGAACCTTCGCTCCGCATACTTGTCGAGAATCTGGAGGTAGCCGCCCGGAGCGACCGGGGACCCGATCGGGAAGATCTCGTCGACGAAATGCTGGCCGAGCACGTTCTTGACGAAGAAGTCGATTGAATACTTCTTATTGATCTCCACCAGGGTGCCCGACAGGTCGAGAATCCCGTACCCTTTTTGGATCTCGCCCGGATCCTGGCTGACATCGAAGAGCACTTTGGTCTGGTAGTGATAATTGGCGCCCAGGACCAGACTGTGCTGCTCCCAGCCCAGTGGGATGGTGTAGTCGGCGGCGATATAGCCTTTGAACGTCGGTGTGAACGGCAACTGGCCGCCCGACAGGTTTTTGACGCCGGAAGGAGAACACTCGCCGAGCTCGATTTGAGGCGCGTCGCAAGGCCCGTTTGGATAGGAATCGAACTTCGCCTGCATGAGGGTAGCGCCGGCGCTGACGCCGAGGCGCGACGCCGGGCGAGCCATGATGTCCAGCTCGACGCCGGCGGTATGAGCCTTTGCGACATTTTGGAGCGCGTACGCCAAGGCGACGGGACCCGGGATCACGGTCTGCGCCTGGAAGTTCTGATACCGGGTGTAGAAGCCGTCCAGATTGAGGATCAGGCGCCGCTCGAACCAGGACGACTTAAGGCCCAGCTCGTAGGCGTTGCTGGTCTCAGGTTGAATCAGCCGATTGAGGATTTCTGGCTGGGTTTCGGCCTCCAGCGAATAGGCTGGCCCCTTGTAGCCTTGAGCGAAGCTGAAATAGGCCATGGCCGTGGGCAGAACGTCCCATTCGAGCGCCGACTTCAACGACGCGTGCCCTTTCGAGGCCGAATTGCTAAGGAACGGAACAATCGGCACCGGACTCACAGCGGGATAGATCTCGGCGCCGAACGGCGTCGCATAGATCGCGCGCTGAGTGTAATCGTAGGAAACCCGGTCGTGCGTGTAGCGGGCGCCACCGACGAGCCGCAGGTAGTTGGTAAAGTGCGCCGTCGCCTCGCCGAAAGCGGCGTAGTTCTGGTCCTCGAAGTGGATGGTCGAGGGATATTGCACCAGACCGAGCGGCAGGCCGACCACGCTCGAGAGGTCTTCGTTCGTGCTGCTCGCGAAGCGGTTCTTCTCGTCGTAGAAGAAACCACCGACGACGTAGGTGAGGAACTGGTCGGCGGGCGAGGTCAGGCGCAGCTCCTCACTCCACTGGTGCAAGTTCGTATCTTCTGGCTGGGAGATTTGATAGAAGTTCACGGCGCCCGGGAAGTCGTCGGCGCTCTCGTACTCGTCCCACTCCCGGAAGGCCGTAATCGAGGTCACCAGATAGTCTGAGTGCGACCAGTCGATCTGCAGGGAATGGCCCATTGCCCGGTCGCGCGTGATGCTATTCTGACTGTTGTTGACCTCATTGCCGTCGGGTGAGGGCACGACCGGCAGTTGATTGGCCAACTGGGCAGCTCCGCCGGGCAGACTCGCGTCGACCGAGCGCAACGCCAGTACCGGCCCGGAGCTGTTGTTGGAACTGATATCGCTCCGCAACCTGATGGTCAGGTCCGACGTGGGTTCCCACTTCGCCACTCCGCGGAAGAGATAGCCCTTGCGGCCGTTCTCCCAGTCTCCGTTGAACACGTTGCGCGTGAAGCCTTCGTCGTTGGTCACGCTAGCGGTCAGGCGCAGCCCCAGGGTGTCGGTGACCGGCGCCGAGACGGTGAACCCGGCGTGATACTCGCCCATCTGGATGGCCGAGGCCATGAAGTCCATCGTCGGCGTGCTGCTCGGATCCCTGGTGATGATCTGGATCAGCCCGGCGCTGGCGTTCTTGCCGAACAGCGTACCCTGCGGACCGCGGAGGACTTCGACATGATCGATGTCCACGAGGTCCATGAAAGCCATGCCCGAGCGGGCCAGGACCACGCCGTCGACCATGGTCGAGACACTGGGTTCTGCGCCGACGCTGAACGAGAAGGTACCGATGCCGCGGATCACGAACGACGAGTTCGCGGCTGACCCGCCGTTTTGGACTTCGACCGACGGCAGGATGCTGACGAGGTCGGCCGAGGTGACGGAATGGGTCCTTTCGATCTGATCGCTGTTGACCACACTGATCGCGACCGAGACCTTCTCAACATTTTCGCTGCGCTTGCGGGCGGTGACGACGATTTGCGCGAGTCCGTCGGACGACTCCGTGGGCTGAGGAGTCGCCGATCCCGGCGCGACCGGCTCGGTGCCGTTGGCTTTGCCCTTTGCCGCCTCGATCACGATCGGACCTGTGGCAGCGAACCGATAGGTCAGCCCGGTGTCCTTGAGAAGCGCATCGAGCACTTGAGAGAGCGTCATGTCGCCCCGAACCGCGGGGGCGTGCTTCCCCCGCGCCAGGGCGGCGTCGAACACGATCTCCTGCTGCCCCTGCTGCGCTGCCTGATTGAGCGCGTCGCCGAGATCCTCGGCTGGGATGTCGAAATGCACGGGCCGGCCGTTCTGGGCGAACGCCGCGCCGCCCAGGGCCAGGCTGGCGCAGCCAGCGAGCATGAATGAGCGGATCGCGATGCGAGACTTACGAGTCATTGTCAGTTTCCCCCTCGGGGTCTCCAATCTAGCGGGACCCTCTATGGGAGCAAGACGGGAGCGGTCGTAAAACCCGTAAGCCGCCAACAAAATAATTTCGAACTCGGCTTTGGGAACGCCGGTCGACATCGCGGCCAACCACGCCTGTTAGCGAAGTCCGGGGCGCGGAGCGGCAAGTTGGATGGCAGCTCTCTCACGGACACCGGTCCCATAGAGCGCGGCATTGGGATCGCCCGGCTGCATCTGTGCGGCCGCAGGCGGCCAAGATTCTACCAACATTACCCGACGATGTGAGTTTCGATGAGCTCGAGAAAGTTCAGTCGCCGCTCGTCAATCCGGTCCCAGTTCAATTTGGTGAGCACACTATGCTGTAAAGGCGCTCGCGATCAGTTCACCACGCTCAAGATCAATCAGGACCGAAGTATCGGACACCAGAATCGTCATGCTTCTTCAAGCGAAAGAAACCGCGGCCTCGGGATGATCGAGTCGGTCATAGCGGCGACGCCGGCTTCTCTTTCAGGGCTTTGAGTTCGAGACTGATCGCTTCAATATCCGCATCGATGTTTTCATCCAAGAGCGAACGCTGCATGACATCCATCTGCTCGCTGCGTCGATCGAAGTGCTAGCGCTTTAAGATCGCCATCTCGTGCGTAAGCTGGTCGATCTTTAGCTGCTTGGCTTTGAGTTCCGCAACGAGGGCGGCGTGAGCACTGCGTTCGGTGTCGCGTTCGGCGAGTGGGCGTAGAGCGTCGCGGCCAGATTACGCAGCTGCACTGCGCAGCATCTCCCCAATGCCCAGGATCTGCATCACACTGGGTTAGGGGTTCGAATCCTCTTTGCTCCAGGGAGATCCAACGCTGTTCGGAGACACCTGCTTATCCGCTTGCGACCCTACCGTCTGGCTTTTCAAAGATGAGGTCGCGGATTTCTGCGCGAGTCGGTCGCCCTTCAATTCTTCGTCGTCCTCGGTCGTGGTATTGTGGTATTGCAACAGACATCCCGCGAGCGAAATTTCGATCGTGCGTCTGGGCTTTGAACACATTTTCAGTAGCGCAGGGCACCTCCTCAAGTATTTGGGGTTGCGGGACTTTTGCGTAAGTCGGCTGTGCTTCGTTGTGCTCAGTCGTGCTCTGGGGTCGATTTGCAACGGACATCCCGCGAGCGAGGTAGTTAAATATCAAGTAGTTACAGTTACCAAAAATCCAATTTTGACGGTGCGGCAAGCTTCGAACCAGGGGGTCGGCGGTTCGAATCCGTCCGGGCGCACTTTCCCCACAAAAAATGTTCGGCACCCCACCACCAGCCAGCGAGTGTGAGCCCTTAAGTCCGCCAACTACCACGACAGCAATTCAAGACCCGGAACGTCTCGAAAGTCCGCTGCGTTCATAGTGACGAGCGTCGCGCGATGGACCAGCGCCTGAGCAGCGATCATCCGGTCTAGCAACTTCCGCCGCGAATACCCGACCGCCTCGACAATCTGCCGATACGCATCGGCAGCAGCATCATCGAACGCGAGGACGGGCAGCGCCGCCAACATCGCATCGAGTCGCGGCCGACGATTACCGACTTGAGCGGGGTTCCGATAGACACCCCCTTCGAGTTCGACTCGGCTTATGACCGAGAGCAGGATTGCACCTTCCAACGCCGCAACCTGTGAAGTGACGGTTTCGTCGCCGTCGCGCAAATGGATCGCAACATTGGTGTCCAACAGATAGGCCAAGGTCAAAGCCCCGATGGTTCCGGTAGCACCTCGTCATCGCGCGCCTCGATTTCCGAGGGGATCGGAAGCTCTTTTAGCTGTTTCACCAGCTCACCGATGGGCTTACGTGTTGGATAGATGGTGAGCACATCACCGGACCGGACGATGGTCACTTCGACCTCACGCCCGAACGCGACATTGCGCGGCAAGCGCACGGCCTCACTATTCCCGCTTCGAAAGGTCCGACTGTCGGCGACGGCCATTGCAACCTCCTTCGTCATCACACGTATATACGAGATATTGCTGGCAGTTGCAAGACCCGCAGGTGTTCCGCGCCGTGAGTAGTCGTAAGTGGTTGCTTTTATTGCACTTGTCGCTGGTTCACCCGCCCTAATACTCGCAAGTAGGGCTGGGCTTGGATGGGGTTTCTTCAGTGTGTGCTCCAAATTCAATAGCACAAATTTCGCCCCTCCTGCACGCGTTGCAGGGCTGTGCGCTATTTGACGTATAACGTTAAGCGTTATACGCTTGAAAAATGACCAAGGGGTTCCGGTGCAAAGAGACTCGGACCTTATTCGAGACCGGAAAATGCAAACGCTTGGCCAACGTGAACCGCGTTGCAACTCGCAAGCTGGCTCAGCTTGATGCTGCGCAGACATTGGATTTCTTGCGTTCGCCTCCCGGCAATCGGGTAGAGACCCTAGCTGGAGACCGAACCGGTCAATACAGCATTCGAGTCAATGACCAATACCGCCTGTGCTTTCGCTGGACGGCAGAAGGGCCGACTGATGTTGAGAGCGTGGATTATCACTAATGGTGAATGAGATGTTCAAGAATGGTATGCGACCGGTTCATCCGGGTGAAGTGCTTCGGGAGGATTTCCTCAAGCCGCTTGGCATGAGCGCCAACGCACTCGCCAAGGCACTGCGCGTGCCGGCGCCGCGGATCAACGACGTTGTGCGCGGGCGCCGTGGCGTGAGCGCGGATACCGCCATGAGACTCGCACGCTATTTTGGTGGTGATGCGCGCTCCTGGCTAAACCTGCAGACGGCCCATGACTTGCGCGTGGCGGAAATCAGCAACGCCAAGCGCGTCGCGCGCGAGGTTTCGCCGGCGACTACCTAGCTGCGAACCCGGCGGTCCGGGGTTCGGTCTTCTCCACCGACGCGTCTAAGTGAGATTGGCAGATTGGCAGCGACTTCAAATTGGAACTAGAACATGCCAGCAACAGAATCTAAGCGGCAAGCTACGAACCGTGTGGTCGGGAGTTAGCATTTCTCCGAGCGCGCCCGTTGCTTTTCCGCGCCCGCGTATCATTGTTGAAAATCATAGTGGCCGCAGCTTGTGGTAAATCTCGTCGAAAATGGATTTCTTGCGCGGGGAAATAAATAGTTCGGTACGCGCGGGTGGTGTCTTCCGGCGATAGCCGCTCTTGCCCACGCGCGATGGCTCGTTTCAGTGCCGTGTCGAAGCTACAGTCAATCCAGCATGAAAGGTCATAGTAAGACTGGAAGGCTTGTTTCAAGAGAAAAATTCCCTCGAGCAAGATTACGTCGAGATCCTCAAACTGATAGACGTGCCGCCTATACGCGACCGCGGTTTCTTCGGCGTACTCTACCTCACAGCGTATGGAACGTCTGTCGCGTAATGGGAGAACCAGTTGGGCAAACATCTCATCAAATCGGATGGCATGGAGATAGAAGTGCTCTGCGGGATTCGAGGGATCGAACCGTCTGTCGGGAAGGTTTAACCATCCGTCGACATTGACGGCGGCGGCCCGAACACCATTCGCCTGCAGAATCTGGACGAGTTGCGCAGTGACGTGGCCTTTGCCGGCGCCGTCGATCCCAGTGATCGCCGCAAGAACGCTCCGGCCTCTTTGAGTAGCGCGCCTCACTTCTACTATCTTGTTGGTGATGGCTTGAAGTTCCAACATCCGTTTTGCAGTGCCTTTGCGGCTACTTCAAATTCTTGGCGGTCAATTCGATCTCTACTACGAAAGACGGCAGGTACAACCGGCGGACCTCCACCCAGGTGGCCGCGGGGAAGGACCGACCATAAAACTCCTTCCTGATGTCCTTGTGCCGGATGAACGCGTCGAGGTCCGTTGCGTAGACATTCTCCTTGACGACATCGGCAAACGACAATCCGTTTGCTTTGAGTGTCTTCTCAAGCGGCTGATAAACAGACCGAACCGCTTCGGCCATGTCGCCTTGCCCGGCAGTGCCGGAAATGCGGAGGGTATCGCCGTCGCGGAATGCCTGGCAAAAGCCGATATCGTTTTCCACCGATTCATTTGCGTGAAAGCATCGCGGTGGGCGGGATGGTTCGCTGGCGCAACCCGCGAGCATCCAACGAGCAATCACTGTCATCACGAGCACCCGTCGCATGGTTGTGCCTCTGTTGGCGAACTTTCTCATCGAGCATCCTCGGGATGACATGGTGGTGGTGGCCACGGCGGATTGCGGCGCCGGTGGCCAAGACTGACAGAATCGGGCGCTGGATTGAAGATTTTGTGTTGGCACGCACATTGCTTAGCTCCTGGTATCGTCAATCCAGGAATCGCAGCCGATGTTTTCGCGTCGATCAATTGGGCTCGTCCGCCACAGTTCGAATCGCCACCCGACAGTACCGGTTGGTCAGACCGCCGGGCTGCGCCACGAGCCCGCTCTCGGCACGCATCTTGTGGCCTCACGCCGCGGTTACACTCATCATGGCATTTACGTCGGTCGCGGAATGGTGGTGCATTACGCAGGGCTATCAGGACTCCTGCGTTCGGGGCCCGTCGAGGAGGTGACAATACGTCGATTTTCAATGGGCCGGCTAGTCGGGATGGTCCAGGAGCGCGAATCGACGTATTCGCCTCAGGAGATCGTACTGCGTGCCCGATCCCGGCTCGGTGAGAACGAGTATCACGTCCTGCGGAACAATTGCGAGCATTTCTGCAACTGGTGCATAACCGGCCGCAGTTGCAGCATTCAGATTGAATGTCCCGGGGCTATTGCGTTGCGCGCGCTCGTTCTGGCGGCCCGTTGCGCAGACCGACTACCGCTCATGCTTGAATCCCTGCGCACGATGGTGAGCCGTGTTGCGCTCGCGGGTATGTATACCTAGGGCCATACAACCTCCGGGCGCGACCGGTGGCGCAGTGCGGCCAGAACGGCGCGTCCGCATATCCGGCTGCACTTTGCCTTCCCGCCATGCTTCAGTCATAGTCATCACTTCCGTTCGGTGCCCCAAGGCTGTCGAAATCACTTACACGCAGCGGAGCTTGCGATGTCGGAACTGGATGGACTCAGATTGCTTCGCCGCATCGAGGAAGGTGTCGCCGGTAAATTCGGCGAGGCCTTCTTCAAGCAAATCGTCCGCGACCTCTCGGGAGCGTTGAACGCGCACGCGGCCTTCGCCGGCCGATTGAATGACGACATGACCGGCAGCATGCTGGCCTTTTGGGTCAAAGATGCTTTCGAGAAGTGTTTGACCTACCCTCTGAAAGGAACGCCGTGCGAGTTTGTGTACAAAGGCGAGATTACGTCTTTCGCACGCGATATCGGCAAGGTTTTCCCAACGGACCGCCAATGGTTTGCGCAGCTTGGCGTAAACAGCTATTTGGGCATTCCGATCAAAGGCGAGACAGGGGCTGTGGTTGGGCATCTTGCCGTGCTGGATCAGCGCGAACGCGACTGGCACGATGCGGATTTTGATGTGCTGCGATTGTTTTCGATGCGTACAGCTGTGGAATTGGAACGCGCCAATTCACATCGGCAACTAGAGCAAAGCAACCAAGCGCTCGCGGACGTAAACGCACGGCTAATGGCCGAGATCGAGCATCGAGCGCAGGTGGAGAAGGATCTGGCGGAGGCGACAAAGGCAGCCGAGGCGGCTAATCGCGCCAAGAGCGTGTTCATTTCGCAGATGAGTCATGAGTTGAGAACGCCGCTCAACGGCATCTTAGGATATGCCCAACTCATGCGGCGCGATACGGTCGTGCCGACTGCAAATGAGCATAGTGGCCTTGAGGTGATTGAGCGGTCGGGTGAACATCTGCTGACGCTGATCAATGATCTTCTCGACTTGGCGAAAATCGAAGCTGGTAAGCTCGAGCTTACGCCCACGGAAGTCGATTTACGCGACCTGTTGATGCATGTCGGCGACCTGATTGGCGAGCGTGCTCGCCGGGCCCAATTGGAATTCACCGTGGACGCGGAATCCGCGCCGACCGCAGTGTACGCAGATGGACGGGCGCTCCGGCAAATCCTCCTAAATCTATTGGGGAACGCCGTCAAATTTACACCGACCGGCGGGCGAGTTGATCTTCGCGTGCGGACCGCAGTGCACGATCAAGATCACTATCGCCTCGGTTTTCAAGTCCAAGACTCGGGGGTCGGAATTCCGGCTGATGAACTGGAGAACATCTTTGAACCCTTTCACCGGGTTACCGGTGGTCGTGCCGCCGTCGAGGGAACTGGACTAGGTCTAACCATCACGCGCCGATTGGTGGCGGCCATGGGAGGGAAGCTCGAGGTTAGGAGCAGCGTCGGAGCGGGGAGCACATTCGAATTTGAGATCGTGCTGCGAGCCGCTGCCGGATCCGATGCTCGTGGGTCCGCGGTCGAGGTAATTCGCGCCTATCGCGGCGAGCGCAAGCACGTATTGCTGGTAGATGACGATCCGGTGAACCGCCAACTCCTGCGGGGCTTGTTGCTGGACTTGGGTTTCTTGGTAGGTGTGGCTGAGGACGGCGCGTTGGCATTATGCGCCATCGAATCGTCACCGCCGGATCTCGTGATTACGGATTTGTTGATGCCCAACATGAACGGCGCCGATCTCGTTCAGGCGCTGCGCGCTCGATCTTCAACGGCGAACCTGCCGGTCATTGCCTTGTCGGCGAGTGCCGCGTCCGCAGCGCATCGCGAGGTTGCGCCCGACGGCTTCGATGTCGTCTTAACGAAGCCGGTTCGCTTCGACGAATTGTTGGAATGCATCGGACGGATCCTGCGACTGACATGGGTCTGCGGTCCGAGTGGAGACCTGGTCGCACCCGCGGCTCTTGGCGATGGGAACGAGGAACTGGATGAACGATTCATCGTCACGCTCGGCGATCTTGCCATGCGCGGCGACGTCCAGGCGCTTAGGCAACTCTGTGAAGAGGCGGCCCAGCATTCGGTGCAAGCGCGACGGCTACTTGCCGAATTGGCGCCCCATGTGTCGAATTTCGATACCGCGGCAATCCGGCGCGTGGTGGCGTCTGTGAGTACGGTCGGCTAGCCCGACGCCGCTTGCTGAATCCCACCATCGGCTGCGGTCTGCCCGCAATCCGCCGTGGTTCGCACCCGAAATTCCACTCCTAATGAGGCTTTCATCTGGCCGGTTGCCGCGGCATGGGGATTGCAGCGCGCTGAGGAAGACGCCAATCCTCACGTATCGGAGAGCATATGCAATCGCAAGACGTATCGAGCGCGCTAAAGCCCGCGGGCTCGCGCATCGGATCGATCCTCCCCACCCTCATCGGATT
>Ga0179587_10001745_pt1 | contig 10089 bp, 8 predicted proteins | sample CZODoug2_1_08_16_FD_185932 | JGI IMG/M metagenome (GOLD analysis project Ga0179587, IMG submission 185932) | Vadose zone soil fungal communities from Angelo Coast Range Reserve, California, USA - CZODoug2_1_08_16fungal | ecosystem: Environmental > Terrestrial > Soil > Vadose zone | place: USA...
ACCAATTCAGCTTGGTCAAGGAGAGACGCATGATGCAGCGAGTCCGCCGCATTGGTTTCGGTTTATTCACCACGCTGGCCATCGTCGGTTTTGCGGGTCAGGCCCCGGCCGCGGACGAGCGCTTCGAGGTTTCCAGCATCAAGGCCGTCAAGGCGACCCTGACAGAGACCGCGGCAGCCATTCAGCAAGGCAATATCCCGAAGGCCAAAGAGGCCTTCGACAACTACGACTCGGCCTGGAACGGCGTTGAAGTCTACATCGGGACCCGCAGCAAGCCGATGTACGACAAGATCGAGCTCGACCTGCAGGCCAGGATCAACAAGGAAATGGACGGCCCGACCCCGGACATGGCCAAGCTGAAAGCGGATATCCAGGAGATGCTCGCCAAATATGACGAAGCCATCGACATGGTTTCCAAGGGGGCTCCGCTCGACCCGCTCTACGACGATATTGCCCGCCTGCGGATGGTGCGGTCTCACCTGCGTGAAGTGACTCCCGCATTGAAGGCCGGCAACATCGACAAGGCGCGCAAATCCTACGCGGCCTTCGACGCCAATTGGGACAGCATCGAGGATCTCATCAAGGCGCGCTCCGCGGACGCCTATGTGGCGGTCGAGAAGGGCATGATCCAGATCGAGCAGGCGCTCGTGGCCGACAAGCCGGATGTCGCCCAGGTGACCGCATTGGTGACCGCAGTTAACACCCAGTACAACGCCGCGCTGGCCATGGTGGTGAAAGAAGCCCGAGAAAGGAAATAAATGAGGTAGCAGACGACCAAACAACAATAATAGACTGCTAGGGAGCCGGAAATGGACGCGGGTCGACCGAAAGCGGGCGCTGACAGCGTCGTCGTCGAACGACTGCGCCTGTGGGTACTGGGCGTGCTCGTGCTCGGCCTCATCGGGACGGCGACGGAGCTCATCCTCCTGGAGCATTACGAGCAGGCGCTGCAGTTCGTGCCTCTCGTCCTGATGGCGATGGGGGTCGTGGTGCTCGTCTGGCACTACGCGCGACGCGACGCCGCAAGCCTGCGTGGCCTGCAGATCGTCATGGGGCTATTCGTGCTGTCGGGGTTCGCCGGCATGTTGGCGCATTTCAATGGTTCGATGGAATACCAACTCGAGCTCAATCCGGACATGAGCACCGCGGAGCTCTTGGAGAAGATCCTGCACGCCAAGGCGCCCCCCCTGCTCGCCCCCGGGATGATGATGCAGATGGGGCTGCTGGGCCTAGCCTATGCGTTCACCGATATCCGCTACAGAGGGAGTAACTGACATGACACTCATGCATCGGGCGATTGGCGCGATTGTAGGTGTCAGTGTTGGATTTTTGGCGTTCCTGGCGGTGCTGGGATTCCCGGCCGGCGCGCAGGTCGGCAAGCTGGTCGACCCCAACATGGCGTCCGAGAGCGACCTGCAGCAATTGCCGAATATGACACCGGCCATCGTGAAGGGAATGATCGAGCACCGGCCGTTCAAGACCGTGGTCGATCTGAACAAGTTCCTGCTGGAGCAGAAGATCACGCCTGATCAGGCGAAAGAATTCTACCGCAAGGCGTTCATACCGATCAATCTGAACACCGGCACGAAGGAGGAAGCTCTGTTGATTCCCGGTGTCGGCCCGCGCATGACGGCTGAATTCGAGGAATACCGGCCGTGGAAGACTTGGACGCAATTCGACAAGGAGATCGGCAAGTATGTCGGACAGGCGGAGACCGACCGATTGAAGCAATACTTTTTCATTCCGACCAGCTGAGAACCGCCAGCGGACCTTCCCGGAGGCAGCCCGGGATTGGTTCGCGTTCCATTGCCCCGGGGGGACCGCATGGATATCGACGCTTTGCGACGATTGGGGCTGATCGGAGTCCATCGCGCATCCGTCATGTTGGCAGCCGCGCTGGCGCTCGCGGCCGGTGCGCTGACGCCGCCGGCCCGCGCGGATGGTCCCCCGCCGGCGACCGATCTGTGGGAGCGCAACAAGCTTACTGGCGATTGGGGCGGGGCGCGCACCGCGCTCAGCCAGCGCGGGTTCGATATTTCGATCAACTACATCGCTGAGACCTTGGCCATTGTGTCCGGCGGATTCCGCCAGGGCGCGGACTACGAGCACCGGATCGAGCTGTCGATCGATACCGATCTGGACAAGCTCCTCGGCTGGAAAGGCGCCACCACGCACACCACCTACTACCAGATCGGTCATGCCAACGGCCTGCCGGCGGCCGAATTTGTCGGCGGCGTTGCGGACCCGAGCAATATCGAGGCAGTGCCGGCGACGCGGCTGTTCACGGCTTGGTTCCAGCAGAATTTCCTCGACGACAAGGTCTCGCTGCGCGTGGGCCAGATCGCGGCCGACGACGAGTTTCTGATCAGCTCGACCGCCGGCAATCTGATCAACTCCACCTTCGGCTATGCGACCGTGCTGGCCGCCAATCAGCTGCAGGGCGGACCAGTCTATCCGCTTGCCACTCCCGGCGTCCGGCTCCAGCTCACGCCGAACGAGGAAATTACAATTCTATCGGCGGTCTTCAGCGGTGCGCCGGCGGGCGCCAATTGCGCGCAGCTGCCGCAACAGTGCAATCACTACGGCACGACCTTCAGCACCAGTGGCGGCGCGCTCTGGATGGAGGAGCTGCAATACGGGATCAATCCAATCCAGAACGGCAAGGCGATGCCCGGCACCTACAAATTGGGCGGTTGGTATGCAACCACCAACTTCACGGATGTGCATTTCGGGCTCAGCGCGACCGGGACGGTCGTATCGCTGGCGTCGCGGGCCAGCGCCTCCCCGCTCGAGCACCGAGGCGATTGGGGCATCTATGGGGTCGCCGACCAGATCATCTGGCGCGCCCAGAAGGGTCCCCAGATCCTGAATGCATTCCTGCGGAGCGGCTTCTCGCCCTCCGACCGAAACTTGGTCACGGCCTACATTGATGGCGGCCTGGGCTTCAGAGGGCCGCTTCCGGGCCGCGGCGACGACGTGCTGACCATTGGCGTCGCCTACTCGCGCATCAGCTCCGACGCTTCGGCACTCGACCTCGATACGCAGCGCGCCACCGGCGCGTTCGTTCCGGTGCGCGACAAGGAAATCGTGCTCGAGCTCGACTACAGCCTGCAGCTGGCGCCCTGGTGGGCGATCCAGGCCGACCTGCAACAGATCGTCCACCCGGGCGGCCATGTGCTCGACCCGCTCAATCCGGTGCAGGCCATTCAGGACGCTTTCATCCTCACCGGGCGCAGCGCGATCAAATTCTGATAACAACAACAAATCAGATAAAACTCGAATCTGGAGGCTCCGAACGCGCAAACGTGGCGCGAGATCCCGTTCCCGGCGCGTCAACTCACGGAACCCGCTACCATCGCGACGCCACGCTTTGGCCGCCTTTTTCTATTCAAACTTTATTTGATCCGCGCTGCAAACCCCAGCGGGTCCCGTTCAAGACCGCGGGCGACTGGCCTCGATCCCGAACGTCGGAGGTGATTGCCGGCGAGTCGTCGGGCATTGGGTATGCCGAATGTCTTGAACGGTTGCTTGGGAACCGGGCCGCTCACGGTTCGCCTCCATCACCTGCCTTCATCACCTCATAGGAGACTGTCATGCTCAAGCTTTGCTGCAGTGTACTGACCGTTGCTGTCTTGGCCGCATCCCCCGGCATTGCGTCGGCCCAGGAGCAGTCGAAGGCGCCAGCCGGGGCGAATGCCTATTTCGTCAATCTGCAGGACGGTGACACGGTCACCAGCCCGTTCAAGGTGAACTTCGGGCTGACCCCGAACATGGGCATTGCGCCGTCCGGCGTCGAAAAGACGGGTGTCGGACACTTCCATCTCCTCGTCGACACCAAGCTGACAGCTGAGGAGATGACCCAGCCGATCATGGTCGACGAGCACCACATCCATTTCGGCAAGGGCCAGATCGAAACGATGCTCACGCTGCCTCCCGGCACGCACACCCTGCAGGTCATGCTTGGCGACTGGACCCACATCCCGTTCAGTCCTCCGGTGCAGTCCGAGCTCATCACCATCACGGTGAAGGCCGGCGATGGAGAAGCAAAGAACGCAGAGCCGGCGGGCCACAGCATGGCGGTCGCGCACTAAAGTTTACTGACTCCGATCTGGCGTCCCGCCGGATCCGGCCATCGTTCACAGGAAAAACGCACCCCGTCGAAAAATTTCGGCGGGGTGTGACTTTTTTGGCACTCGCCGACAGCACGCGACCACATCGACCGGTCACCCAGACCGGTATTTGGAGCAGGCGCAACCAACAGTCGGCCTCGCGTCCATGAGATTTGCCGGTGCAGCGGCAATTGACCTCGCAACACTCCAGCACCTTCTCGTCTTGCGTGCGCCGGCCGAGCGCGAGCGCGCACCTCGTTGACAGTAGATGATCTGTTTGGTCGCAACCAATTGGAAGTCGGATCATCGGCGGATCAGCAACCACATGCATCATCGTACCTTAACTTATTTGAGCGTTCAGCGCGCGTGTTTGACAGGCTGAATCGCCGCCCTATAGGTTCCAATCAATGCGATCAATCGCAGCGCTCCATCGGAGCGATCCAGGGCTCGGGGCTTTTCCAAAACTCGTTTAAAACTCGGGGGTATAGACTCATGTCTGACCGCATCATGCGGACGCGCACGCACGTCCATTCTCATTGTGCTCATCTGCTTGCTTCCGTCGATTCTGCACCAGGCTGGCGCTCCGCCACGCGGACGCTGGCAACCGCCGTTTCCTTGACGGCGCTGAGCGTCGGCACCGCGCTTGCCGGCGGCGACGACGCGGCGACGCGAACGCGATCAGAAAAGGACGCTCCGAACGCTGCGGTGTTGAAGAAGTTCGAGGCGATGGAGGCGCGCATCAAGACGCTCGAAGGAAAGCTGAAGGAAAAAGAGGCAAAAGAGGCAAGAGAGGCGGCAACACCTACCGTCCCGAGCAGGCCGCCCTATGGCGGCGGCTCGGCGGCCGCGAACCGTGCGGCGGCCGCGAACCGTGCGGCAGCCGCGAGCTACGCCACCGCCACCGCCGGCGTTGCGCTGCAGCCGGGCAAGGACAAGAAGAACAAGGACCTGTTCGGCGTCGCCGAATCGCCGATGGAAGGCCTCAAGATGGGGATGTACGGCGAGATCAAGTTCGGCGGCATGCAAAATCCGAACGCCGGCGGCCAGTGGCAGAACGGCTTCGACATGGCCCGCCTCGTCCTCCTGCCGACCTATCAAGTCACCAGCAACATTGTCTTCAACGCCGAGATCGAGTTCGAGCACGCGGGCGCCGGATTCGACAATGACGACAAGCTGCACGGCACCGCCGAGGTCGAGCAGGCCTTCTTCGACTTCAAGGTCAACGACTACTTCAACTTCCGGGCGCCGGGCGTCGATATCGTGCCGATCTCGTTCAACAACCTTTACCACGAGCCGACGCTGTTCTACAGCGTGCCACGCCCGGCGCTCGCCCACGGCCTGATCCCTACCACCTGGGTGGCGCCTTCGACCGGCTTCTACGGCAAAATCATCGATGGCCTCAATTATCAGTTCCAGCTCAGCCAGAGCCTGGAGGATTTCGGCGACGATTTCCTGCATCGCGGCGCCAATGGGGCCCCGTTGCCCGGGGGCTATGCGCCGGGGATCGACGGCATGAACGCTCTCGGCTTCGCCAAGGCACCGCTCGGCAGCTTCAATCAGTTGAACGGTACGCTGGCCTATACGGGGCGTCTGAGCTACTCGCCGCCGTTCATTCCCGGCTTCGCTGGCAGCAGCGCAGTCTACTACTCTCCCAATGTCACGCCGCGCGGCGCCTATGCGGACAATGGGATGCCGCTCGGCAGAAACAGTGTGCTCATCTTCGATACCGAGGGCCGCTACCGCGTGCCCAATACCGGGCTCGAGCTGCGCGCCGAATATGTCTATGTCACGTTCAGCAATCCCGCCAACTTGCGCGCCAACAACGACGACATGACCATTCCGGGCGACAATGATGTCGGCAAGACGATGTTCGGCTATTCGGGCGAAGCCGCCTATCACTTCAAGCTGGGCACGATTCTCGGCAGCGATTGGGAAGCGGTACCGTTCTATCGCTACACCTATCAGAACCTGCAGACTGCCGGGTTCGACGGCACCGACACCGGGATGACGTTCGGCCATGGCCAGCAGACCTTCCATGACATCGGCCTCGCGTTGTTCCCGAGCCCGAGCCTGGTGATGAAGCTGAATTACACCAAGGTTATCGATCGCAGCGCGACGGGAGCGCAGTCCGACTCGGTGCTGGGCGGCATCGGCTGGCTGTGGTGATCGTAGAATGACCATCGGGTCTCGTCAGGCGACGAGACCCGGTCTCGCTGCGCGCCGCCGCACGCCGCCGAAGACGGGGCGTAACCATCGCATAGGCGATGAACCCGCTGACACATTCGGCAAAAACGAATCGCTGTAACGGCCGACGAGATAGCCCACCGCGGTGGCGCTGGCGGGCGTGTCGGCGATCCCCAGGGCGACGCCCGCCTCGACCGCGTCATGCCGATCGAATCGCCGTTGATATCCCCGCAGATCGTGCCCGCGCCGGTCGAAGATAATGTCGGTGAACGGGCTGTCCTTCGGAGTCAGCGCGTAGGTCATGCACACCCCGTCGAAAATTTCGGCGGGGTGTGACTTTTTTGGCACCACCCGGCAACACGTGCCGACGCTGACCGGTCAGCCAATCCGGCCTCCAAAACGGACGGCAACCAGCGGTGGACTGTGCATCCACGAGTTTTGTCGATGCGGTAATCGATTGACCTCGCAGCAGTTCCACACCTTCCCGTCTTGCGCGCGCCGGTTCGGCCGCGGCCCAGCACGAGCGCGCGGCTCGTCAAAAGTAGATGATTTGTTTGGGTGCAACCCAATGGAAGTCTGATCATCAGCGGATCGGTAATTGTGCGTATTATTATACCTCAGTCTCTCGGAGCGTTCAGCACGCGTGTTTGACAGACTGAATGGCCCCCCGATACCTTCAATTAATGCGATCGATCGCAGCGCTCCATCGGAGCGATCGGGGCTCGGGCGTTTCGAAAACTGTAATCTGCAACTTGGGGGCCAAAAGGCATGTCTAGCCGCACAACGCGGACGCGCACGCACGTCCATTTTCGTCCTGTCCAGCTTCTTTCCGACGGTCATGCGACAGGTCGGCGCTTGGCCACGCGAACGCTGGCGACCGCTGTCTCTTTGGCGGCACTGAGCGTCCGCACCGCGCTTGCCGGCGGCGACGACGCGGCACCGCGACAGCAATCAGGGACGGATGTTCCGAACACTGCGCTGTTGAAGAAGTTTGAAGCGATGGAGCAGCGCATCAAGACGCTCGAAGGAAAGCTGAAGGAAAAAGAAGCAAAAGAGAAAGATCCAGTAGCTGCCGCCGCCGCGGCCAGGCCGTACTATCAACGCCCGGCGACTGCGAGCTTCGCCGCGGCCGGCGTTGCGCTGCCGCCGGGCAAGGGCTCGAAGGACAAGGACAAGAAAAAGGACCTGTTCGGCGTCGCCGAATCGCCGATGGAGGGCCTCAAGATCGGGATGTACGGCGAGATCAAGTTCGGTAGCATGCAAAATCCGAACGCCGGCGGCCAGTGGCAGAACGGCTTCGACATGGCCCGCCTCGTCCTCTTGCCGACCTATCAAGTCAGCAGCAACATCGTCTTCAACGCCGAGATCGAGTTCGAGCACGCGGGCTCCGGCTTCGACAATGACGATAAGCTGCACGGCACCGCCGAGGTCGAGCAGGCCTTCTTCGACTTCAAGGTCAACGACTACTTCAACTTCCGGGCGCCAGGCGTCGATATCGTGCCGATCTCGTTCAACAACCTCTACCACGAGCCGACGCTGTTCTACAGCGTGCAACGGCCCGAGCTCGCCAACGGCCTCATCCCCTCCACCTGGGTGGCGCCATCAACCGGCTTCTACGGCAAGATCATCGATGGCCTCAACTATCAGTTCCAGCTCAGCCAGAGCCTGGAGGATTTCGGCGACGATTTTGCGCATCGCGGCGGCAACGGGGCCCCGATCCCCGGCGGCTATGCGCCAGGGATCGACGGCGTCAACGCTCTCGGTTTCGCACACGCGCCGCTCGGCAGCTTTGCGCAGTTGAACAATACGCTGGCCTATACGGGACGTCTGAGCTATTCGCCGCCGTTCATTCCGGGCTTCGCAGGCAGCAGCGCGGTCTACTTCTCGCCCGATGTCACCCCGCGTGGCGCGTATGCGGACAACGGGATGCCGCTCGGCAAGAACAGTGTGCTCATCTTCGATACCGAGGGGCGCTACCGCGTACCCAATACCGGGCTCGAGCTGCGCGGCGAATATGTCTATGTCACGTTCGGCAATCCTGCCAACTTGCGCGCCAACAACGACGACATCACCAACCCGGGCGACAATGATGTCGGCAAGACGATGTACGGCTATTCGGGCGAGGCCGCCTATCACTTCAAGCTGGGCATGCTCCTCGGCAGCGATTGGGAAGCGGTGCCGTTCTATCGCTATACCTACCAGAACCTGCAGACCGGCGGGTTCGCCGGCGCCGACACGGGAATAACCACCGGCCATGGTCAGCAGACCTTCCACGACATCGGCCTCGCCGTGTTCCCAACCCCGAGCCTGGTGATGAAGCTGAATTACACCAAGGTTATTGACCGCAGCGCCACGGGGGCGCAGTCCGACTCGGTGCTGGGCGGCATCGGCTGGCTGTGGTGATCGTAGAATGACCATCGGGTCTCGTCAGGCGACGAGACCCGGTCTCGCTGCACGCGCAGCGTTCGCGACGCCCGGCCCGAAGAAGCCTGAATAGCTCCGCAGCGCGCGGCACGCCTCAATACTGCCCGCGGACACCGACAGTAGCAACGGTCGCCCGGACGTTGTTGCCCGCCATGTTCGAGGTCGTCCATTCCTGCCGCAACGTGCTGTTGAACTGAACCAACCGCGACAGCTTGTAGGTCAACATGAGCTGGGCGAAGTAGCGGTTGTCGATGCGCGTGCTGCCAGTGAACTGATCCTGGCCGACGCCGCTCGCGACCGCACCGGCGAGCTGCGGCAGAATGTCATGGTCGACCTCGACCGTCAGGTCGCGCCTGAAAACGGCGGTGACGCCCGCATCAGTGCTCTCGGCCGCCTGCGCTTTCGCCCCGAACTGGACCGAGGTCGCTTTGGTCGCCTGCCAGGTGACCATCGCGTCGGCGATGAACCCACCGACACTCGGCAGAGCCGCATCGTCGTAGCGGCGGAACAGATAGCCCACCGCGGCATCGCCGGTGAGCGTGTCGGTGAGCCCCAAGGTAACGCCCCCCTCGAGGGTCATGCCGCTCGAATCGCGGCGGAAGCCGTTGACGTCCACCGGCAAATCGTGCACGCGCCGATCGAAGGTGACGTCGATGAATGGCATGTACTCGGGCGTCAACTCATAGGTCACGCGCGACTGCACGCCGTATTGGCTGAATGCGCGGTCCTTGTTGCTGACGATCTGGCCGCCGATCACGGGCGCGTCCTGGAACTGGACGTGGTCGAACGCGCCTTTGACCGAGACTTCGAAAGGCTCGAACTTCTGGGTGAAGCCGGCGATGCCGCCGGCGGTGGTGACGAGCGGGATCTTGGTGAAGCGGCCGATGAACCGTGCCGTGCCGGGATCGTCGGCATCCAGTATGTAATGGGCCTCGCCGTCGGCGTGCGCATCATCGCTGACGTCGTAGCGGCCGTTGACCTTGGCATTGATGGTCGGATGGCTGAAGGCATTCAACTTTGTTTCGTCGGTATAGGCGGTGAGCAGATCGGCGTTGAGCTGGTGGCGCTCGAACTGGGAGCGTACCAGCAGCTCCGGTGCCACCACGACGACCGGCGAGCCGGCTCCGCCCGATGTCCGCTGCGGATTGCTGTCGTAACCGCTCGTGACCTGCACCGCCGGCTTGAGCAGGAAACTCCCGGTCGTAAACCCTATTGCCTCATAGGGATCCTCCTCCATCATTCCCCCGCCCTTCATCATGCCCCCGGCCTTCTCCGGCGCCTTCTCCACCATGCCGCCGGGCTTCTCCACCATGCCGCCGGGCTTCTCGACCTTGGGGGCGGCCGGCCGCGGTCTTTCCTGCTGCATATCCTT
>Ga0179587_10001747_pt1 | contig 10087 bp, 7 predicted proteins | sample CZODoug2_1_08_16_FD_185932 | JGI IMG/M metagenome (GOLD analysis project Ga0179587, IMG submission 185932) | Vadose zone soil fungal communities from Angelo Coast Range Reserve, California, USA - CZODoug2_1_08_16fungal | ecosystem: Environmental > Terrestrial > Soil > Vadose zone | place: USA...
CAATGGAAAATCGAGAAGTGGCCTGTCCGAGATACCCGATGAGTGAGAGAGCGAAAGGCTGGTCATCTCTGCGTCTGCCTTATGCGTAAGCAGCGATGGCGCCGGGCTCAGGCGAGGTCGTTTGCAGAAGGTATTTATCGAGGGCGTCGCCTTCCGGATCGGAAACAGCCGCTAATCTGGCGCCATGGACGATTTCGGCGGCGGCCCTGGCCTCGGCTATCGCCGGTTCGATCACGCGCGCGAAAATCAGGTTGAAATTCCTGACCCCGCGGCGATAGGTCTGGCTATAGCCCTTCACGAGATCGGCGCATTCGGCCACCTCGACTCCGAATCGATAATCGACACGCGCCGCGGATGTGACCGCATCGAACCATCGCGACGTCAGCGCGAATTCTTCCGCATAGCGCCACGACTTCAGCCGGAGGAACCGCATGCGGGCCAGCGCGCGTAGCATCAGGAAGCCGCTGATGGTATGGGATTTGACGTAGAGGCCGATATTGAATCGATGTTCGAGGCCCCGCCGGCGCAGCCAGTCGAGAAAGATGTTGCCAAGCCGCGGCGGCAGCAGCGCGCAAATTTCTTCCGGGCCCGGTTTCAGATATTCCGTGATCAGGATCGGCTCGTCTGCCTTGGCCTTGGCGTCGTTGCGCACCGACGCGAACCGATCGCGCCGCGTTTTCAGGTCGGCAACACGGATCACATCCTCATAGGTCATGCGCAGGGCAAGATAGCGCGCGCCTTCGATCGTCAATTTCCAGCCGCGGGTCGCGCCTTCGAGCGAACGGTCGAGCGCTGTCAGTTCCCGCAGCTTGGCAATGTATCCCTCGGCATAGGAACGGTTTTGATAATCCTGGCATCGTCGAAACCCGTTCTCGATCGTATAACGTGTCTCGACCGGGAATTCCGGGAACACGGCCATGGCATCGGACGACGCATCTTCCGCAATCTGTGTTGCAACCGGCGTGTCTCCGCGCGCCGCGGCAAATCCAAGTTCAAACCCGCGCATGTTCGCATCGAGCGATTTGCCCGACATCTTGATGGCCTGCTCGAAATGCCGGCGATCGATCTCGAGCACATTGGCGCCGGCGAGCGCGCCGAACAGGACGGCGTTGATGACGGTTCCGGCCTGCTCAGCCGCCTTTTCCATATCGAAGATGATCGCACGGCGCGCGAGAGCATGGACGGCCCTCAGGGCCGCTTCGCTGTCGAAGCGACCATCGTTCATCGCGATTTTTTCAGACGTGGCAAAGACACGATGCGCCGATGCGATCATCGTGGTTCTATGAGGAGAAATGTAGCCGATCTGGGCGGCGCGCGCGGCTTCGATCAATTCCGAAGCAATCATCACGTCCACCTGACCGGGCACGGGGGTCAGTGCAAAGACCGGTCGCCGCGTTCCAAGTTCGGCCAGCGGAATCGCGGAATATTCAATGTAATACGTTGTTGCTCCGGTTCTCTGCGCGACGCCTGGGATCGATGTACTTTGTGCCAGATAGCCGGCATTGCGAATGGCGGTCAGGGTCCAATCCGAAAGTACACCGCCGCCTTCGCCGCCGAGCGCCGCGATCAGGATACTTTTTGTCCTGGAGCCACCTGCGTTCATGTGGCGGCCTGCTGGAGACTTTGAAGTTTTCCGATCACGGTGGTGCGCAATTTGTGCACCAATCGATCCCATCCGGAGGGATTCTGGATGATGTCGGCCTTGTAGAACGAGGGGCACAGGATCGCCGCGTGTGCGATCTCCCCGCAATTGCCGCAGCCGACGCAGCCATTCGTGACATGTGCAACGGGGTTCTTGCGAAGCGGATCGCTGGTGGACTTGATGGTGAGCGTAGGGCAGCCCGACAGCCGAATGCAGGAATGATCGCCGGTGCAGGTCGATTCATCCACACCGAACCGGGTTCGCACCACGCGATCGCCCTGCTTGAGTTTGGCTGTAGTTATCGGCTTTTCGCGGCGTTGACGCGCCAACATGCATTCGCCGTCGGCAATCACGACCCGAAGGCCCTTGCCGCGAGCCAGGATCGCGCGCTTGAGCGAATTGACGACTTTGCCGACGCGGTAGGCGGCGACATTTTCAATCCATTTGACGCCGACGCCGCGCAGCGCTTTCTCCAGGTCCATCTCGCTGGCCTGGTCGCGCGAATTCGAACCGGTCGAAGGGATGTGCTGATGCCCTGTCGCAGACGAATATCCATTCTTGAGAATGACAAGAACGCCTTCGTCTTTGTTGAAGACATGATTGGCGACGCCGGTCGTCAGCCCCTGATGCCAGAATCCGCCATCGCCCATGATGCTGACGACCGGATTTTTCATCATCGATGAAAGACCGGTCGATGAGGCAAGTCCGAGACCGTAGCCGAGAATGGTATTGCCGATCTTGAAGGGTTCCAGCGTTGCGAAGCTGTGACAGCCGATATCGGCGCTCACATGCACTTTGCCGACCTGTTCCTGGACAAGCTTGATCGCTCCGAACACCGGACGCTCCGGACAGCCGGTGCAAAATCCTGGCGGCCGTGCCGGAACGGGCGCGCCAAGAATTTCGAGCGCCGTCCTTTGATGATCCTGAATCGTTTTCAGCAATTGAGTGGCCGCGTAGGCGCCGATCTCTTTCGGCCTTACCTTGGTGAAGAACTTGTTGAAGCCTTCGATCAGGACGCCCGCAACATATTCGCCGGCCATCGGCAGACAGTTCTTGCCGGATACTTTCGTGTCCACACCGGCGTCGGACAGGATGGCCTTCAGATCATTCTCGATGAAATTGGGCTGACCTTCCTCGATGACGAGGACACCGCGCTTGCCTGCGCAAAATGCCGCCAGCTCTTCAGGCACCAGCGGATAGACGCAATTCAGAACATGCAGCGGAATGCGGCTGTTGCCAAAATCGTCCGCAAGCCCAAGCGCGCGAAGTGCGGCGATGACATGATTATACATGCCGCCCTGCAGGACAAATCCGACGTCGGAGACGTCGCCCGCGATGGTATCGTTGACCTTGTACTCCCTGAGGAATTTGATCGCTGCCGGCCACCGCACGTCGACCTTCAGCTTCTCCTGCATGTAGGTCGCGGGAGGCAGGCTGATGCGGTCCTTGTTGAAAACCGGATTTTCGATCAGGTCGCGCTGCGAGTATCGCGCGCGCTTGTTGTCGCGGGGTCGGAAGCGGCCGCTGAGATGGCAGGCGCGAATGCGCAATTCCATCATGACAGGTGTATTGGATATTTCCGACAGTTCGAACGATGTTTCGACCAGATCGACAATCTTCTGCAGGTCGGGACGCGGATCCATCAGCCAGATCTGCGATTTCATGGCTACGGCGTGGCTGCGTTCCTGAATGATACTCGAACCCTCGCCATAGTCCTCTCCGACGACAATGAGCGCACCACCCATCACGCCGGCCGACGAAAGATTGGAGAGCGCATCGGAAGCCACGTTGGTTCCAACAATCGACTTGAACGTCACTGCCCCGCGAATCGGATAGTTTATCGACGCGCTCAACATCGAAGCCGCGCCGGCCTCGTTCGCGCAGGTTTCAAGATGAATGCCGAGTTCCTGAAGAAGTTCATTGGCGTCGCTCAGGACGTCGACCAGTGCCGAGACTGGAGCTCCCTGGTAGCCGCCGACGTAGGAAATTCCGGATTGCAGCAGAGCCTTCGTCACCGCGAGGATCCCCTCGCCTTCGAAATCTTCGCCGCTTGCCTTGCGAAGCTGGTGAATCTCGTCGCTGAACGATCTTTCCGGCACGCCAAGTTCCCCCGCACGCTATTTTATTGTTGTTCGCGCTTTCAAATCATCGAAGCGCAGACGCCGCGTTAGCCAACCATCTCGCCGCTGGGCGTCGCTGCACCGTCGAACCAGGCATGACGCCCTTCAACAGGGTAGATCGTTCTGCGCTTTCGATCATGCGCTTAAGCGCAGGACGAAGTTAAATAGACCATACCGGGTTTAGATATGAAAGTGGAAATGAGATTGTGCGCTGCATCCGTCAACCTTCCAACAGAACCTGGCGGTTCTGGCGAAATGCGACCTCGTCATATCCGCTGTCGGCATAGGGAACGTTGAATGTTCCGGGTGCTGAATTTCCATTCCTTTGTCGCATGGGCCTTGAGATTTTAGCGTGACGGTAGCTTGGGTCCATTGCCCGGATTGTCAGTTGCCATTTTTGCAATCAACTACCATAAATGAACTCAGTGCAGCGTCCCAAGCCGGCACCATCCAGAAATCCAGGAGGTCGTTCAATGCCCGCTTCCCAGGCAAACGAGAAAACCGCTTCGACAGCTGTGGGGCGGACGGCGAGCGCGCCGATTCTATCCGGCGACTACGACAGGGATGTCAAAGCTTTCTCGACATTCTGGCTTGAAGGTCTTTCGTACCTCGATGGACTGCCGGGGCGGGCCAATCGAAGCGAAACCCAGCAAGCCGACGCAGCGGCGTTGCTTTCGGACGCGCGCCAGGCGCGTCGCACTTTTCTTGGCGCCCATGTGGGGCGGGTCTATCGGGACCTTACCGACGGGTTACGCGCGTTCCGCCGGATCGAAGAACTGGCGATTCTGGCTGGGGAGAAAATCCCCGGTCTTTGCCCGACGTCCCTGCGTCTCGCCAAGGAGGCCCCGCTCGTTCAAGCAGAGAAAGACGGTCACGAGATCGACCAGGGATTGTTCTTCAACTACGTGCTTGCCGATCAGGCATGCGGTCGGCACCTTTGCCACGCGATGCTGCTTCCGCGAAAGGAGGCGCTCGAGAAACTGGATCAGTTGAAGCGACACGGGAAAGTCGATCTCGAACATGCCAGCGTCGAACGAAAAGGCAAGGCCTCGATCGTATCGCTGAAAAATTCGCGATATCTCAATGCCGAGGACGACACCACGCTAAAGGACGTCGAAACGGCCGTCGATCTCGCCATGCTCGATCCCGAGACGATGATCTGCGTACTTCGCGGCAGTGTGATCGAAGATGGGAAATACAAGGGTCAACGCGTCTTCTGCACCGGGATCAACCTCACGCACATCTACTACGGCCGCCTGCCCTATCTCTGGTATCTCCTTCGCGACATGGGCTTCGTCAGCAAGATGTATCGGGGTCTGGCAAAGCCGGATGTTTCGCCCGACGAAGTCTATGGCGAAACGACTGAGAAGCCCTGGATCGCCGCGGTGGAGAAGTTCGCCATTGGAGGCGGATGTCAGTACCTGCTTGTGACCGACTACAACATTGCGGCGAAAGATGCCTACATGACGCTTCCGGCGCGCAAGGAAGGGATCATCCCTGGCGCCGCCAACATGCGGCTGCCCCGCTTCGTCGGAGATCGCGTCACGCGTCAAGCCATCATGAGCGAACTCCGAATGGAGTGCGACAGTGCTACCGGACGGATGATCTGCGACCGTATCGTCGAGCCGGAACAGATGGACCAGGCGATCGACGAGGCCGTCGAATTGCTGACAAATTCGGGCGCCGTGAACGCATCAAGTAACCGCAAGGCGATCCGGGTCATTCAGGAACCGCTTGATGTGTTCAGGACCTATATGGCGGTATACGCCCGCGAACAGGCTTACTGTCACTTTTCACCGGCGCTTGTCAGCAATCTCGAGCGCTTCTGGAATGCCCAGCAGCGAAAACTCTAAGCGGCGGAAGCAGGCGGCTTGAATGGTGCGGCGATAAGAGAAACCTAAGCTCACTGGCCGTTGCCAACGCCATTTAAGAGCGATGCGCTGGCTCGATGACGGTGGCGACTCCGGGCTCGAGGATTTTCAGACGCGAGCCAAACCCAAGCGTATCGAATGACGCGCGCAGATCCTTTGCGTTCTGACGGAAGTGCGCCCAGCCATCGGTGTGCAAGGGGACGATCACAGCGTCCGGAAACGCGCGCGCGGTTTCAATGGTGTCGTTGGTATCCATGGTGAGATGGAAGGGGCCGCGGGTCTGCGCCGCGCCCGCGAACGGCAGCACCACGCCCGCCTTGAATCGCCGGGCGACCTCCGCCACGCCGTCGTACCAGACGGTGTCGCCGCTGATGTAGATCGGCGGGCTCTTGTCTTTCGAGGTCAGCACGAAGCCAATGACATCGCCGGACAGCGGTTCGATACCGGCCGGGCCATGACGCGCGGGTGTCGCGGTGATGGTCAGGGAACGGCCATCCTTGCCGGACAATTCGGTGGTTGCCCACGGCATGAGGCCTTCGGCATGACCGCCGAGCCGTTTGGCGCCTGCAACCGTTGTCAGGACGCGTTTGGCCTTGGCGAGAAACGCCTTTCCCGAATGATCGAGATTGTCCGCGTGCTGGTCGTGACTGAGCAGCACGGCATCGACTTCGCCGATCGCCTCGGCGCCGAGCGCGGGGCCGGATAGTTTTTCAAGCGTCACATGCGGCAATTGATAAGCGCCGGGCGCATCAAAGGTCGGATCGGTGAGGAGCCGAAAGCCGTCGACCTCGCTGCTTTATGTCACCGACGCTGCGGCGGGACGTGTCACCAGATAAATGCCGAGCGCCACTGGAACAATCCCCATCAAATCCCTGACCTCGACATGCTCGCCGAGAATAATCCAGGCGAACGTCATGCCGAGCGGCGGCATCAGGAAGTGATAGGCGCTTGCGGCCGTGGCTCCGCACACCTTCAAGAGATGGAACCACAGCAGATAGGCCAGGATCGAGCCACCGAGCACCAGAAATGCGAATGCACCGAGGAGACGCGTGCTCGGCACGATATCGCCTACATCCGCAAGGGTGAACGCGAACGGGAGCAATACGACGCCCGCAGCCAGATTCTGTACACCGTTGCCGATCCAGAGGCTGCCCTTCGGAGCGAACAGTTTGAACAGGATGGTGCCGGCCACAATCGACGCCAGTGAAGCGAGCGTGAACACGATGCCGTGCCAGCTATCGGTGCCGACCGACATCCGATGCCAGACGATAAAACTGACGCCGGCGATGCCGAGCAGCAGCCCCGCCACCTTGCGCCAGGTCAGGGACTCCCCGAGAAAAAGCGCGGCCAGACCTGCGGTGAACACCGGATTGGCGCTGACGATCAGGCCGCCGAGGCCGGCCGACACAGTCTGCAGCCCGGTGTAGCCGAGCCCCAGATAGAGCGCGTTGTTGGCGATGCCCAGAATCGCAAATACGAAGGTGTCGCGCCATGACAGCGACCACGCGTCGCGGCGCAACGCAGAAACTCCCAGGATCAAAATTCCCGCCAACGAAAAACGCGCGGTGAGCAGAATCAGCGGCGGACAATCGGTGACGCCGATCTTGCCGGCGACAAAGGCAAAGCTCCACAGCAGGCAGAACAGGCCGATATAGAGCGGCAGCGGATTAAAACTGGCGCGGGGAACCGCAATCGATGGCGCGAGCGACATGGGAAGTCTCCTTGTGACCACCGATGTAGGCCCGCGCCTTGATATTTGGAAATTAAATGATAAACTGGTTGCCAGTGGAAACATAAATGAGCCATCGCCATGCTCGATCTGGAGCTTTTGCGCAGTTTCGTCTCGGTGGTCGATTCCGGCGGCTTTACGCGCGCCGGGGAACGCGTTCACCGCACCCAATCCACCGTCAGCCAGCAGATCAAGCGGCTGGAGGACGATCTCGGCCAGCCGCTCCTGAACCGTACGGCTAAGGACGTGACGCCGACCGAAGCCGGCGAACGCCTGCTATCCTATGCGCGACGGTTATTGTCGCTCGCGGAGGAAGCCCGCGACGTACTGGCGGGACCGAGCAAGGAAGGTGCGGTGCGCCTCGGCATCCCCGAGGATTTTGCGGCCTATCGCCTGACAAAATTGCTGGCGAGTTTTTCCCGCTCGCGCCCCGGGCTGCGACTCGACGTCCGCGTCGATCAGAGCACCTATCTGCGGCGCGATCTGGAGCGCGGTGAACTTGACCTCGCATTGTTCAAGCGCAGCGCGGGCGAGAAAGGCGGCATCGCGGTGTGGCCGGAGCGCGTGCACTGGGTCACCAGCAAGACCCATCCGATCGGTGCCCAAATCCGCTCGGTACCGTTGATCGGTTTTCCCACCGGCTGCCTCTATCGGAGCCGCGCGATCCATGCCATCGAGAGCGCCGGGCGCGCGTGGCACATGGCCTATACCAGTTCAAGCCTCACCGGCATCCAGGCCGCGGTCGCCGCCGGATTGGGCTTGAGCATCCTCTCCGAGATAGCGATCCAGGCCGACCATCGCGTGCTGACCGCAAAGGATGGCTTCGCGCCGATCGACAAGACCGAAGTGGCGCTGGTGGCTTCCCCCGACGCCAGCCCCGCGACGCTGCGGTTAGCGGATCGCCTTGCGGAATTCTGCAACACCGTGCAGGCGAAGGCGGCGTAGCGTTAGTCTTGCAGCACGGAAGGTGCTCCCCTTGTGGGCTAAGGCGTGCACACAAGGGGAGAGGTGAAGAATGCTCGCTGTTAAATTAGACTATTAAATCAGTAACACCGCGAGGCGGCGATGGTGTGCAGCCTGACATCGCCGAGCACATGCGCCATGAAGCCCGGGGTCTGGAATATTTTCGCGAACGCCGCGTCGCGGATGCTGAGGCCGCCGGTATAGGCGCCGAACGCGGGCATCACGGCGCGCTCGCCGTCGCAGGCAAAACATCGCCGCTCCATCGAGCGTCCGCGTGTCGACACCCGCGCTTTGGGATGCAGATGTCCGGCGATTTCGCCTGCCGCTCCGGTCGGCTCGTGACGAAACGCGATCGGGCCAATCGCGACTTCGGTGGCGACCACGCCGCCGAGATCGGACGGCAGCGCGGGGTCGTGATTGCCCGAAATCCAGATCCAGTCGCGCCGCACCTGCAACGCCGAGAGCGCATCGCGGTCGGAGTCGGACAGCCGCTCATGGGCGGTGCGGTCATGAAAACTGTCGCCGAGCGCAATCACCATCCGCGGGTCGTGCCGCGCGATGACAGCGGCGAGGCGACCGAGCGTCGCCACCGTATCGTAAGGCGGCAGCAGCACGCCGCGCGCGGCAAAGCTGGAGCCCTTTTCCAGATGCAGATCCGAGACCACGAGCAGGCGCTGCTCTTCCCAGAACAGGGCGCCGGAGAGATCGGCAACCAGGCTCACGTCCGCGACGTCCAGCCAAGATCGAGTAACGATATCGATTGCAGTTCTCGTCATGGCCATTTTATCTACGACATCGCCTCTTTGACGAGTTCGTCGGCGGCTTCCGCCAGCAACTCGTCGGATGCTTCGCCATAAACTGATTCACGGCCGATTTCCAGCATCACCGGCACCGCCAGCGGCGAAACCTTGTCGAGTTCCTTGTGGACAATGCGTCCCTTGATTCGCAGCAGCATATCACCGAGCCGGCGAAGATCGAGCAACCCGGTCGCGGCGTCGGCGCGCGCGCCACGCAATAGCACATGATCCGGCTGATGCTTGCGCAGCACGTCGTAGATCAGGTCGGTCGAGAACAGCACCTGCCGCCGGGATTTTTCCTCACCGGTGAACCGCCGCGCGATCAATCCGGAGATCACCGCGCAGGTTCGGAACGTGCGCTTCATCAGCGCGGATTCCGCGAGCCACGCTTCGAGATCGTCGCCCAGCATGTCCGGATCGAACAGCGCGTTGAGATCGAGCCGGCCCTGCCGGATCATGAACGACATGTCGCCGAGCCCCCATACCGCCAGCGCATATTCATTGGCGACAAACCCGAGCGGGCGCACCCGTGCCCGCTCCATCCGCCGCGTCAGCAGCATGCCAAGCGTCTGATGTGCCAGCCGTCCTTCGACCGGATAGCAGACGAGGTAATGCTTGTCGGCGCGCGGAAAGGTCTCCACCAGCAGTTCGCGCACGCCGGGCACCTTTGAAATATCCCGTTGCAACGACAGCCAGTCGCGCACCTGATCCGGCAGCGCATTCCAGGCGCGCTTGTCGTCGAGCAATTTGCGGACGCGCTCGGCGAGGTAGGTCGAGAGCGGAAACTTGCCGCCCATGTAGGACGGCACTTTGGCATCGGCGTCATGGGCGCGAGAAACGTACACCTGATCTTCCGAAAGCTGCTCGTAGCGCACCACCTCGCCGCCGAACACAAACGTGTCGCCGACCACGAGACCCTCGATGAAATATTCCTCGATCTCGCCGAGCATCCGGCCGCCGCGGCC
>Ga0179587_10001750_pt1 | contig 10084 bp, 13 predicted proteins | sample CZODoug2_1_08_16_FD_185932 | JGI IMG/M metagenome (GOLD analysis project Ga0179587, IMG submission 185932) | Vadose zone soil fungal communities from Angelo Coast Range Reserve, California, USA - CZODoug2_1_08_16fungal | ecosystem: Environmental > Terrestrial > Soil > Vadose zone | place: USA...
TTAGATAATAAGTAATAGGATGGGGGTATACGTAAATCGGCAGTCTGCTCTGAGACATTCCCCAGCCATAAAATACCTGCATACGCGATTGCCTCCAGTGACGCCCCGCCCACGCCCCGCACCATTCCCGTACCGCAACCCCGGAGGCGACGTGTTATTATTTGGGGGTCCCCTGCCACGCAGGCCGCCCCCCGCCGCATCACGCGACACAACGGTGACCCGACCACCCATGTTCTGCATTCTGACCTGAGGGGCTGCAGGGGTGGGGAGTGCTTTGTCTATAAGCCATGCCATGGCGCGGTCAAAGTCAAACCCATTGGTTGCAAGGGCATCTTCAAGCTCGGACGGGGCAAGTGTGGACCCAAAAACCGAGGAGAGCACGTCAAAGGGGGTCATTCCATCTGTGAGCATGCCGGAAGCGTCTTCCGACTGTTCCGCGCTCAGGTCTTGCTCGTTAGATGGCGGGGAGTCGGTGAAGTTGTAGGGGGGCATGGTGTGATACGGCCAGGAAGGATTGTCGTAGTCTGATACGGTGACAGAGTGGAAGGACGGGGGAGATGAGGAAGTGACGAAAGGGTCGAAAGGATCTTCTTCCTCGTCGTCTGGGCGGAGAGAGGTGCGCAGGGACGAGCTAGGCGTGAGAGAGCGGGGCTGGAGGGAGGGTGATTGTTCAGCGATGAGTGGGGCGGCGATGGCAAGGTTTGAAGTGGCACGAGGTGAGTTGTGTGCCCAGAGATCTGGAGAAGGGGTGTCTGTGCGAAGGTAGGAACCTGGGACAGATGAAGCAGCAGAAAGTGGACGTTGGATAGGCTTGAACTCGGATGCTTTGGCGTTGAGCAAGCGCGGAGAAGAGAGTGGGGAGGCTGGGAGGCTTGCGGTGTATTGAGCCTGGGTTTGGGTCGACTGGACGTGGGAGAGGACAGGGGAGGAAGAGGGTGAGTAATCGCTTTTAGAAGACATGAAAGATGATGGTTGGGCAGTTCCACTGGCCAAAGGAGAAGTTACTGGGGTATGTGGTCGACGAAATACGAGTGCTAGCGGAGAAGTTGGTGCAGAAGACGGAGTGTCTGGACGACCGACCAAGCGGGCGGAATTAGAAGCGCGTGAAGATGGGCGAGAAATGGGGCGACGAGTTGGAGTTAGGAAGAGAAAGGGAACGCCGGCAACATCATCCCTATGCTTGTGCATCAAGTCCAAGACATTTTGTTCCAGCTAGTCGCCAGTCAGTATGATGAGATGTCAAGTGAGACATGAAAATCAGACCGTATCGTTATCCATGCCATAGGTTTCCTTGAGACATGCCTTGAGCTCATCTTCCTGCTCTTCGACAAGCAAGGCGACGACTCTGTTGACAAGCGCCGGGGAGACACGGCTGAAATCATCGCGGTCAACATCGCCATCAAAGGTGTCCAAGGGCTTGTGTTGACGGGCGATGAGAGAAAGCTGAGCGCGTGTATGGGGAAACTTGGGGATTGATGGGGATGAATCGTACGCTGAGGCAGAGAGAAGGTCTGAAGTGACAGAATCGTAGCTGGACGGCAGCGGGATGGACAGCTGGGCAGGCATCGCAGTGGACAACGAGAACAAAGACAATAACGACTTGATAGCGGCTAACTAGACAAACAAACTTTCATCCAAACTTTTGTTTATCGTTCTGGACTACTTTTCTCTCCAACAGCTACGTATCCAACACGTATCCCCCACTCCCAGTTCCCCGCACATCACGATCGGCAATGATCGGTGAGAGAAAGATTTGATTCCGATGACCACCTCCAGCAGTCGACTCCAATATATCCACCACGAGTGATGGCATATTAGTTTTCTGACCCAGCAACTGTGGTTGAAGGATTGCGCTGACTCCTTCGACCCTGCACCCAGTGCGCTGCTGCCACACGTTGGTTACGCAGTTCCAGTGGGTGGACAGAGCACCTGTGGACATATCTTATCTAACGCTCCATCACGGCCGTTGCTTTGCTGAAATTTCCGAACGCCTTATCATCGCCCCTATCACTGACAGAGAGCAACCGCGGGCCTTTGTGAATAGTTGGTTCCACGACTGCCACCTACAGATTTCTCGCATTTGCCCCCCTTGATTTTTGCGCATGATTGACTCGCTGTGACGTGCCCCATTGACCACAGTCATGCATCCTACTAATCCTCCCCTATTTCCCTGCTCGAAGGTCCCCTAAGCGTTTTTACGCGTCACAAGCTTTGCCACAGTGGCATTCACAATGTTCGATCCTGAAGGCGATTCAGCCTAATGGTTTGGGACCAATCTGCAGTTGAATTTCCAGGGAACCATTGTGTTATTCTGACCACCGCTTTGACTCATTTCCTGATGCCAGTGTGGGTGAACGTAGTTGTCTTGCAAGCGCCAGCGCACTGAATCAATGGAACCTACAATTTAAAAGCACCAATGTAAATTGTTGCCACTGCAGTAATCACCTGGTACTTTGGACACTGAAATCAAATTTCATCCACCATTCTCGACCACAACCACTTATTAAAAACTTGGGTGGGCACATCGATTGTAAGGTACTTGGACATTCTACACTCCAAAACCTGTTATGAACAGTGCAAATTTGAGTGAGCTATGGTCAAATTACTGGTGTACAAAGGACTGGGATAGACCAAAATTTGGAAATCAGGTTTCTCATCTGTGATCAATAGGCAGATTATCCCTACCTAGGCTAGATGCTAATCTGGACAGGTTTTGGACTTTTGGGGGCAAAAGGCTGGATTTTGGTTGTGAGGTGTCTGGACAAATTTCAGCAGAAAATTTCAGACCACCATATCTACAGTAACCTGAAAAAGTAATGCACACATGATTTTTCCTCCTTGTGCCTGCTCCTGCCAGCCAAATACTACACTTTTTAGGGACTTCTTGGGCTTGTTGCGCTGGTAATGAAACAGGGATGTAAAATAAAGTAGGGCTTCAATAGGATAAACATTATTTTAGGAGAAATATGCTGAATACTGTAACCAATGCTGTGCAATTCTTTTTCAGCTCTCTCCTGGCAAAAGTAGTGTTGCCGCGGCTCGGCTAGCCGCAAGCTGACTAGCCGAAGCCGCAGCTTTTGCCGGTGCCAGTTTGTGATGGCTAGAGAGCCGATCAAATCAGGCTTGGCTCAGCTTAGCCGAGCGTTTCGAACCGGTTATAGCCGGAAAATGAAGGCCGATTGACATTACTCATGCACTTGATACAATGAGAGTAAATGTACGACAAGAACTGAGAATAATGATTGTACAGTAAATGCACTAAGTAGTAGATTGAAAAGAAGAAATCTAACAATCATTGTCATCCTGTCCAACAGCATGTATTACCTCATTGAGACCTATAGTGTTCTCCATAATCTCTGTAGTTAGCTTCTCTAACAAATTAGCTCCATCTTCATTGTCATCTATAGAACTCCAGTTCATCTTCAGTGATAGCCCATCCCTCCATAAAGTTTAGCCTTTGCTGCTTGAGTGAAAATTTCAACATTTGGAGCGCTTCCATCAAAACAGGATGGATTCGATTGTGCCTCTTCATATCAGTCTCAGTGCTGGATGAAAAAACATGCTCACAAGGAACCAAGGAAGCTTGAATAGGTAGATAATATAATGCCATAGCAAACAATATTGGATGAATATTTTCACTCATCTGCAAACAAAAACAGTGGTGGCAAACAAAGCAGTGGTGGGATGATGTACTTACTACCCAAAATCCTACAAGATCTGTGCCAGGCAGTGAGTGAGAGGCCCATTGCCATATGATTCAAACTCTTCTTCAATTCTGTGGTCTTGCTCAGAAGTAGCACTCATCATATCATCAAGCCCATAATGTCCTGCTAAATCATGCCAGCTTTGCTCCTTCCCCTGCAGGGCTGCCATATCATGCATAGGTTGATGTTGGTCACAAAGACGGACATGGCATTCTAGCATCTGCCCAACAGGTATGTTACGTTACTGTCACCATGACAAATAGACTTACAACTTCCTTTATAGTTTTGACAGCCTTGGTAATATAGTGGGGCTCCCAGTGATTTCGAACCCATGACAACCATACCAAGGGATTGAGAACTGGTCATGTCAAATTATTAAATGACATATGAACCTGAAGTTTAACTCACACATCGCAATGACATAGGCACATGAATCATCCATTTTCTTGTAATAGCTTGTCACCCACTGGATACTGATATCTGTCCATTGTGACAAGCAGGGGTTCTTTTGCCCAAGCTGCTCCCATGCCATCATAAACATCTCGAAGGCAGGAATTGCACCCAATAAAATGGGAGTGTGCTCAGCTGACATGATTTGCTGCACTCGGTGGGGTATCTAAGTAAAAGACTTTAGCTTTCAGCTAGTATCAATGTTAACTTGGATGTACACTCAGTACTATCTCAAAATCCTGGAGTACTGTCCATTCCATATCAGTCATGCTAAGTTTTGCAAGCTCTCTATTGACAGGAGAAGAAAGGAAATGCTTGATGGCCTAATTTTTATGATGAATAAGCATACACTTATAAAACAATGAGGTTCACACATACCAGGCATAATTTATGAAACCAATTGATCATGTAATAAAGGGAGTCCCATTGAACCTTCATATCATATACAAGTTGTAGTGGCTTAACTTGAATAGTCACCATCAGATCCTCAGCTGACTTGAACCATCCTTGCTGGTTTCCATCCACTATTATCTTTGCAAGATGGTCACATTGTCCACCTGAGGCATGTACTGCACATATGGTGCTCTGGCACAATGCAACTTGGTCATGAGCCACTGCTTGTTCATATGTCTGTCTATCAGGCTTGCTTGGAGGGTGAGATGTGGATGAGACAAAGTCCCCTGTATCATCCACCAGGGCGACATTAGTAAAAGCTTTGATGACACGGCTGGAACATATGTTAGTAACATGCAGGAAGCATCTTATATGATTGTGCTTGTGACTGAACAAAACATTGTGAGAAGCTAAAAATGCCTCATATTCTTTGAGGAACATAGTGTTGAGTGAGGTGTTGTCAAGAGTCCAATGGCCTCCCTATGCAGGCATGAGCATATAGTAGAGAAGGGAAAGATATAAAACCTGGACATGCCTTGACTGTGATCCCAACTTGATTCAACAGATGGAGAACAATCCTTGCAAGCTGGGCCCTGTTGTGACTTCCTTGAAGATGGTGAAACATGATCAGTGTCACATGCAGCTGGAGACCATTGGTAGACTGGTCTCTATGTATCCAATGTGTGGTAATAGCCAGGTATGGGTACTGAGCTTTGTTTGACCAAATATCTGCTGTGAATGAAATTTTTCCTGGTGCATCCTAGAGTGATTGGTGAATACAGGAAAATGTAGCAGTCCACTGAAACAACATACCACTAGTTCCTGTTTTAGGACCTTAAAATACAACTCCCAAGCCTTGATAATGGATTCTTGCATCTTCATCTGGCAGGGAATGTCTTTGTCCTGGAGGTCCTCATGTAAGAGTAGGAGAAGCTGTTGAAATTCTGGGCGTTCAATGACATATATAGACTGTGAAAAAGGTTATAATAGCAAACATTAAAAGTGTACTTTACCTACCTGATCATCCACAATAATGAAGTTCAGGAGGTGCTGTAGAAATACTTTCTGGGAAAATAGAGGACATTTCATTTCACATCCAGGAGATGCAGAGGCTGTTCCAATTTCACTCTTGGGTATAGGGGTTTTCCATCACATCACCTGACACTTCTGAATATAGATATCCTTGTGGTGGCTAAGGAGGTGTTTGTGCAATGGACCATTTGAGGTAGTTGCCGAGAAGATACCTGCACCAGGGCATAAGACCACCTTGTTTTCCCTAAACAATAGAATCCTTGTCAGTATGATGTACTAAATTGATGGAGGACTATGTACTTGCAAGTCTTGCATAGAGTTCTGGTTACTGGTGGAACCTTGGATCCACATTCATAGAAAAAATTGATATTGGGGGCCATTTGGCTCCATGAGGCTCCTGATGCTGGCCCAGAAGGCATGATAGGTCTAGTGGAAGCAGCAGAGCCAGCAACAGGCTCAACACTAGCAGGAGAACATGGTCATTGTGTGTGCTATATACCCTCACCAGACTCTTCATCCAAACCAGTGAAGTCAAAGTCTTCTCCAGAACCAGGATCTTCAGGAAGGTTGACCCACACAGCTCTACATCCAGCTGTAGGGTGAGGTGCTGGCTGCTGTGGTGCATCTACTGCAGGAGTCTGTCATCTGCTTCTACCTCAGGGCATTATGGGAGTTAAGGGTTCACATTAACATAAATGTATATATAAAGTGCCATAGTTCGGAGGCAGCACCTCACAACCATTTGCACATGTATCTAGTATGAAGGTGGGCAGTGACTTGAGGAATTAATATGCATGAAACATGTTGACAGTTAATTGAATCGGTGTTTTTGATTGAAAGTCTCATCTACATTCTCATGCATGTTTCAGATGGCATGTTATAGATACCCATCTAACCTCAAGACCATACATCTGAAAATTCCAAAGATTGTTTGGAAGGAGGAGGCAAGGGCAACAGCTATTAAGAATACGCAAAGCTGGGCCAAGCTGAATTCAACCATTACTGGATCTACCATTGACATTAAGATATAATGATTATGCGATATGAAAGTATCTATGTTCTTACCCTACACATTGCCATTCACCTCAGTTCGGCTCATCTGCAACTGCTGTTTGAAGGAGTATTCAGATATGCATTCTTGATGCCAATACTAGAAACAGGAGGTGAAAGTTGGCAAGGAAAGTGACAAGGATCAGCCATACAGTCTGTCCTCTGGAACCCATGAAGGTGTTATCTGGTTACTTTGAGTTGTTCACAATGATTTTGGCTAGTGGACACTGGGAATGATTCAGTTCTGAGAGAATTTAACACCATGAAGTATGAATACTTACCCAATACAGCTGTACCCCAGTATAGAGCCAGCACATCACATCTGTCAAATGAATAGTTAGCACATCAAATGGATCAAGTCATATATGTAGTATAATGAAACTGTGGGGCATACACATTCAGGATGCATGGTGTGCATCTACAATGCAACCCCCATCTCTACAGAGAGTGGACACTATGCATCATGTATTCCAGGCTGTAGCACAGCCATTTCATGCTGATTTTATTCCTTTCCATGTTTCATATTCATTATACTAATAACTGCACTGACTATGAAACATTTAGATTACTTACCAGGGTGGACAACAAGATGGTGGTAAATAGTGGAAGAGATGGAAAGTGTGTGAAGTTGCCAATGTGTTTGGTGATGTTGCATGAGGAGTTTGAATGTCAGGTATCCCTTAGTGCTGGATACCTGACATTCAAACTTCTTGTGCAACATCACCAAACATGTTGGCAACTTCACATGCTTTCTCACTCTTCCGCTAACCACCACCATCGTCATTGTCATCCACAGTGAGTCATTCTAAACTTTCCATAGTTAGTAGATAGAGTTAGTATAATCATAAGCTATGGAGAAAAAAACATAAGTTGTGATAAATATGTTCAGAAATGCATCCCCATGCCACAGGCATGCTCTTTTGGATGCATGATGGATAAGGTGTACAGATACATGATGGAATATGTGATGGATAATGTGCATGGATATATGATGGATAACATGCATGGATACACAATGCACAATGGATAAGATGGGTCCACTGGTCTGTGTGAACATAGTTATGGCATTGATACCCTGTTTCGTTTCATACCAAATGAATAATTTCATAGATCTGAAGACTGACTACCTATCTACAGACAAAAAAACCTTGTGCAACAGTGTTATGAGCCAAGTATGTTGCCTTCCTCATTCATGTAGCATTGTGCTCATATCGCTTGCCCCACAGATCCCTTGTGCACTTTGTAGGTTTCTCAATCTTGAGGCTGGTGTGGATGATGACAATGGTTTGAATGGGGGAGAGGAGGACAATGACTTCAGTCTGTTTAATGATCCCTCAGATTATTTTTCTATTGTACTAAGATTTATTTAGATGACTTCATCAATAATGACAAGGACCTTGCTGAGCATGAAGCAAGTCCCTGTCAACAGCTATCATGGAAGGAACTTCCCAATCAAGAAGACAGGTTTGGACAACTTTTGGCAGAGATCTTGGGATGATCCTTAATTTCTGAGGGTAGAAACATGGTGCTTCAAGACACTACCGAACATCCCCATGATATCACTACACCCTTTGTTCAGGTTGGGATGTCACCTACCTCTCATGATTTTCCACTTTGGCAAGTCACCTGCAGGGTAAGGCTTTTCAGTTCTTTAATGATAAGAACTTCTAGACTAAATGCATCTAGTTAGGCATAGAAGAAGAGGCTGTTTTTTCTTTGCTCCAGTTAGCAGCTCCCTGACATGAGCTGCATTCTGCCTTTACATGGGGTTCAGTTTGTGGTTGGGTCTACTTAGAAATGACCATGAACTAGGATATCAACCACCTGGAATTGTTTGCCACCAGACTGGAATTATCCAGGAAAAAATTGACTTCCAGGATTGGATGAAGATGCTGACAATGCACAATCCTGAGACCAATGTGGATGCTGGGAGGTGGGTGCAGGTTTGCAAGGGAACCTATAAAGGAGATGTTGGATATGTACTTGCATCAGAGCCATGGGGAGTCCATCTGCTCCTGGTTCCCCTCTCCTGCTGCCCAATCTTGCAAGCTCATCTCTGAAGAGGAAACATTCTGCTGCTGCTCCAGAACCTACATTATTTGATCTTAATACTGTAGAGTACATCTATGGTACCCCAGCTGTTGAGCAGGATGATGGAACCTACTGATTCAAGGGCAATATTTTCAAAGACAGACTTCTCATCAAGGAATTTGATCTTCATTTGATTTTGTTGGCCTCAGTCTTCATGCCTACCTCAATTTCTATCTCTTTCAACAATCTCACCATCCTGCTGTTCTTGCAGCTAAATTTCCTCATCCCTTGGAATGGAGTTTTGATGAAGGCAATCAGGTTCTCATTTCTTCATCTAGCAAGTTAGGTGTCATTGAAAGTGTCAGGACAGAAACTGCTGAAGTAGATTTAGCTGGTGGTGAGGGTATCATAAGTGTTACCTGGACTGATCTGCACAAGCACATTGTTGTTGGGGACTTTGTTAAAGTTGTTAGCAGGCCACTTTGAGAACTGACCAGATGGGTGGAGAGTGTAGAAGGCAAAACCATCCATGTTATCCAACATATAAGTTTGGAAATGTTGGGAGATAACCAATGCCATCACATCAAGGTAGATTACATGCTAGCATCTGCTACATGGTGTAACTAATTTTACTTGCAGAAATTTGAAATTCATATCAATCGGTTAAGGGTTACGAGCAGTGGTCTTTCACATGCCACAGCCAGTTAGTCCTAGCGATGCCACAGATCTAACTTCTTTGGCATGGTCCAACCAGGTGCCTTGGCTTGGCCAAACCATCTTAGTAGCAAAAGTAAAACATCCATTCAAGGATCATCAAGCCATTGTCAAAAATGTACTATGCAGCTAGAACACACTCAGTGGACTTTGAATTGTTGCACAACTCTCCTATTTGGATCCCACTGTCCCATTCCAGACCATTACTCTAGACTATGATGATGTTGTAGAAGCTGTGTATGTGTGATTTCATATTAACCAAAAGGTTTCAACTGATCATCTGTATATGATAGGTCCTACTCTAAACTGCACAACATCATAGCACTGAAAAGCAAACTTTTTCTACCTCACCAATATGAGCCCAGTCTTTCTAATCCACTCTGAAATCCAAGTTCACAGTTCTCTGGCAACATGATACTGCTGCCCAATTCAGTTATTTCCTCATCACCTGCTTGGGACCCCTCATCCTGGACACCTGTCATGACACCAGAACTGGACATCGTTGGGCCTAATGTTGAGCTTGGCCAGCAACTTGTTATGCAGTGCAGTCACATCATCTAGGGACAACCATGGATAGCCATCATCCAGATGACCATCCATGGATATGATATATGGATGGATGGATATGGATATGGATATTGCATGGGTGATATCCATGAATGAACAGATGGTTACTATTAAATTTAAATAAGTGAGTAATTAGTAATAGT
>Ga0179587_10001752_pt1 | contig 10075 bp, 6 predicted proteins | sample CZODoug2_1_08_16_FD_185932 | JGI IMG/M metagenome (GOLD analysis project Ga0179587, IMG submission 185932) | Vadose zone soil fungal communities from Angelo Coast Range Reserve, California, USA - CZODoug2_1_08_16fungal | ecosystem: Environmental > Terrestrial > Soil > Vadose zone | place: USA...
CATGTAGTCCATGACCGCGGCGCCGTCGTGCACTTCGCCGATCTTGTGCGACACTCCTGTATAGAACAGGATGCGCTCCGTCGCGGTGGTCTTTCCCGCGTCGATGTGCGCAGAGATACCGATATTCCGGTATCTTTCGATGGGGGTCGTACGTGACATAAACCCTAGAATTACCTTTGCGCTACGCGCAATTTGCCATGCGCTACGCGCAACTATTGACGGGGTCGAAGCGACCCCGTCCGATAACTTCAATATAAGGCCGGAGTGGCGGATTACCAGCGCGCTGGACCGCCCGCCCTAGGCCCTACCAGCGATAGTGTGCGAACGCCTTGTTGGCCTCGGCCATGCGGTGCGTGTCCTCACGCTTGCGAACCGCGGCACCGCGATTTTCAGCGGCCTCCATCAGTTCTGCCGCGAGGCGGTGAGCCATGGATTTTTCGCTGCGCGCCGTGGCGGCCTCGATGACCCAGCGCATGGCGAGAGTCTGACGACGGTTGGCGCGAACTTCGACGGGAACCTGATAGGTGGCGCCGCCGACGCGGCGGGATTTCACCTCGACCACGGGCTTCACGTTGTCCAAAGCCTGCTGCAAAACCGCAATGGCGTCGCTGCCGGCCGCGCCGCTCTTTTTCTCGCCGATGCGGTCGATGGCGCCGTAGACGATCTTCTCGGCGGCGGACTTCTTGCCGCGCTCCATCACCATGTTGATGAATTTGGCCAACATGTCGTTCCCGAACTTGGGGTCGGGAAGGATGGTGCGGTGGGGGGCTGCTGCTCTGCGGGACATGGAAACCTACTTATTGATCAACTTTCAATATGTTTTGTTTATTAACTTTCAATATGTTCTGTTTATTTCTTCGGACGTTTGGCGCCGTACTTGGAGCGGCCTTGCCGACGATCGCTGACGCCGGCGCAATCGAGCGCGCCGCGGACAGTGTGATACCGGACACCGGGCAGGTCCTTGACGCGGCCGCCGCGGATCAATACCACCGAGTGCTCTTGCAGGTTATGGCCTTCGCCGCCGATGTAGCTCGACACTTCGTAGCCGTTGGTCAAGCGGACTCGGCACACCTTGCGCAGCGCGGAGTTGGGCTTCTTTGGCGTCGTCGTGTAGACACGCGTGCACACGCCGCGCTTCTGCGGCGAAGCCGCAAGCGCCGGAACCTTGGACTTCCAGGCAGGTTCATTGCGGCCAGTGCGGATCAATTGTGTCGTCGTCGCCATAAATACCTTTGAGGCCAAATCTCGCGAATTGGCATGGTGGACCTAAAGAAACCTTTAAAGTAGCCGGACGCCATAAGACGGGCGGCCCAGCGACAAAGGCCGGCGATTGTAGGAACCGAGGGCGTGGGTGTCAAGGTAATTGCTGCTTCGCAGCAACGAATTTAGTATGCTTGAAAATGGCTAACCCCATCCAGATGCACATTTGAAAAGACTGTGCCGGGCCATCGGCTCCGTAGGCATCCTGGCATGCACCGGCGGCTTTGCGGTCCTGTCCGAAGCCGAACCGGCGGGCCTGGTCGTGACGGCGACGCGACTGCCGGCACCCGCCGATGAGATCCCAGCCTTCATCTCCGTCGTGCCGCGCAGCGAACTGGGGGCCCGGGGCGCCGCCGATATGGCGACCGCCTTGAGACTTGTGCCCGGTGCCGAGGCTCCGCCCGGCGGCGATGCAGGCCCCTCGAGCGCGGTTCCATCCTTGTGGGGTCTGCACGAATTCGATGCCTTTCTGCTGGTGGTCGATGGTGTCCCCTGGGGAGGAGCCTTCAATCCGGCGATCACGACGTTGAATTTTACCGGCGCCGAACGAATCGAGGTGCTGAAGGGCGCTGCGCCCGTGATGTCCGGAGCGACCTCGTTCGTCGGTGTCATTCACGTGATCCACTACCCGGCAGGTCAGGCGGCCGATGAAATCGATCTCGCCTACGGGAATTATGGTTCGGTGCGGGGATCGGCGTCGCTGGTACTGCCCCAAATCGGCGACTATCAGCAGTCCTTGGGCGTGGACGGCCAGACCTTAAGCTTCGCCGACAGCCGCGAACACGTCTCCGATGGACGCGCGCTGTATCGCGGCGCGCTTAACTGGGGTCCGGGGACCTTGCGTGTCGATGCCAACTTGAGTTTCGTGCGGGACGTGCCGCCGAGCCCGGTGCTGCGCAGCGGAACATCTCTCGCAACCGTCACCCCGATCGACGCGAACTTCAATCCTGCGGACGCCCGGATCGATGAGGATAAATATCACCTCGCGCTCGGCTACACGCTACCGACGGAACACGGCTCCTGGGACACGCTGGTCTCGGTCGCTCGCTCGAAGCTCGCCGATGTTCGCGCATTCCTGCATCCGGACTTGAGCGGCACCGCCGACACCCAGAATCAGCGGCGCACCATCGATGATGATTACATCGACACCCATCTGACCTGGAAGCTCGCCGGCGACACGACCCTGATTGCGGGCGCCGACCTCCTCTACGGCCTCGGCCGCCAGACCAGCGTGAACGGCAATGATGCGTATACCGTTCCGCTGAACGGGTCGGTGCTGCCGCCATCGACCGCGGCCGTGCCGGTCACTGAAATCGGCACCATCAACGACAAGCGGCTCTTCACGGGACAGTACGCGCAGTTCGACTGGAAGCCGGATAATCGGTGGGACGTGATCGGCGGCATCCGATTGAATGAAGCGAACGAGCGGAAGAATTCCAACGACCTCATCCTGCCGCCCCCGCAACTCGCGTCTGAGGGCGTCGACAAAACAATCCTGCGCCCAACGGAGACCTTGGGCGCAAGCTACCGCCTCTGGGGCACGGGCAAGGGCGAGGCCGTGGTCTTCGCGGACTTTCGACATGCGTTCAAACCGTCCGCCATTGATTTCGGTCCCGACTACCGTCCGGATCTGCTGCGTCCGGAAACGGCAAAGAGCTATGAGGCCGGCGTGAAAGGCGCTCTCGCCGGCGGGCAGCTGACTTATCAGGCGGAGCTGTTCGTGCTCGACTTCAAGAACCTGGTTGTCGCCACAAGTTCCGGCGCCCTGGCAAATGCCGCCGAGGAGCGGCTCAAGGGCGTCGAAGTGGAAGCGCGGTACGCGGTGGCGTCGGATTTCGAACTGGCCGGAAATATTTCCTACCACGATGCCCGCTATCGCAACTATCTGCTCTTCGACGGGGCGTCGGGCGTCAATGTTGCCGGCAGGCAGCTACCGCTGTCGCCGCATGTTCTCGCATCGGCCGGGGTTATCTACGGGGCGGAACGGGGTTTACGCGCGGCTGCGGTCGCGAGATACATGGGTCATCGCTATCTCGACGAAGAGAACACGGTTCCGGTGGGCGGCTACACCACCGTGGACGCAAACGTCGGCTACTCGCGGAAGAAATACCAGTTCACCATCGACGGCACGAATCTCACGAATCAACGGCCGCCCGTCACCTCCAGCGAATTCGGCAGTCAATCCTTCTACCTCCTCCCCGCGAGGATGATTTGGCTGCGCTTCGGATTGTCGTGGCGGTAAGCTTAACGTCACGCTATTCCAAGTCCGCCTGATCGGCATCGTGGGGAGGTGCGAGGTCGGCGCGCAGTATCTTAATGCGCGCGTGGCGCAGCGCCGCATTGAGAACCGCGACGTCTTTCGCCTTCAGACGTTCCCATTCGGCGGCGAGGGGCCGCCATTCGGTCACCGCGGCATCGGCGGCCGTCACTTGCACCTTCGTAGGCGCGGCATCCGCGCTGGTCACCTGACCGTACAGGGTGGCGAGATCACCGTTGACCCCTTCGAGACCGTGGCGGTCCGCGGGGGGGCCGTCCGCTGGAGTGTCGGGCGGCGCGAGAAGCTCAGCCAATGCCTGGTCGAGCGCCCGAACTTGCCCGGCGAGCGCGCCGGCGGAAGAGGGAGTGAGATCTTTCATTTGAGCCCGCAGTGATCGCACCTCGAGCAGCGCCCCCGTGCTCGCATCGAGCGCGTCGGCAAGCCGCTTGGCGAGTTCGAACTGGGCCGCGTAGTCCGCCGGCATGGCCTTCACCCGCGGATCGGCGGCGACCGTCAGTGGCTGCTCCCAGCTATGCTTGCCGATGCGTAAGACCACCCGGTACTCGCCTGGAACGGCCACCGGTCCCGCAGGGTCCTGCGGCGTTTCGCCGGGTACGGCGGAAATCGGGAAGGCGCGCAGCGCCGTGCGCGGCGCCGCATAGTGCAAATCCCAGATGAAGCGATGCATACCGCCGGTGGCGCCGGGAAGGCGCGCATGGCCGATCCAGTAGGCAGGGATCAGCTCCCGCTCACGCTCCTCCTCTGTGAACGGGGAGGCGTCCGTGCCGGCGGCGCGTCTCACCAAGTTGCCGTTCGAGTCGAGCACTTCAATCGCGACCGCGCCGGCGGCAGGGCGGCTGAGATGGTAATCGACGACGGCGCCCGCGGGCGGGTTGCGCCCGGCGGGCTCATCGGGAGGAATCGGCGTGTCGGTGCCGGTGCTGCGGTGGACTCGGACGGCCGGCGATGGTCTCAGCAGGACGGCTTCCTGAGCGGAGAAGGCCGCGGAGTACTGCCGCAACGGACTGACGTCATCGAGAATCCAGAACGAGCGGCCGTGGGTCGCGACGATCAGATCCTGATCGTGGAGAGCGAGGTCGCGCATCGACGTGTGCGGCAAGTTCAGCTGCAGCGAACTCCAGTGATCGCCGTCGTCCAGGGAAAACCATACGGCCTTCTCGGTACCCACATACAGCAGCCCGCGGCGCACCGGATCCTCGCGCACCGTGTTGGCAGGGGCGTCCTCGGGCAAGCCGGAGGAAATGAGCTGCCAGCTCCGCCCTCCATCCCGGGTCCGGTAAATGTACGGCTTGAGATCATCAACACGAAAGCGGCTCACCGAAGCGAAGGCGACCTCGGAGTCGAAATGCGATGCCTCCAACTGCGTCACCTTGCTCCAGGGCGTCATCCCCGCCGGAGTCACCTGCTGCCAGTCCTTGCCGCCGTTCGAGGTGCGCCAGATCAGCCCGTCGTCGGTGCCCGCCCAAAGCAACCCTTCCCGGACCGCGGATGCGCTCAGCGCATAGATGGCGCCGCGTTGCCTGTCTGCCTTCGGCGGCCGCTGGTCGCCCACGCTTGGCGGCACTCCCGGATTGTCGCGGCTGAGATCGGGGCTGATCGCATTCCACGAGGAGCCGCCGTCCACGGTGACGTAGAGCCGGTTCGCCGCGTAGTAGAGCCGGTGCGGATCCTGCGGTGAAAAGAGAATCGGCTCGGTGCGGTCGACGCGTACGTCGGGCCCCTTGAGTGGGATCGGCGTGATGTTCTGCACTTGACCCGTCGACAGATGCGTCTTGGTGACGACGTTGCGTCCCGCGCCGTAGATGACGTCGGCATCGAGGGGGTCGGGTGCAACGTACCCGTACTCGATCACGCCGACCGGATGCCAGTCGCGGTATGTGACCTCTCCGTCATTGCCGCGGCTCGAGATGCATACCGAACCACTCTCCTGTTGGCCGGCGCAGATGCGGTACGGGAAGGTGGGCGTGATGCTCACGTGATAGAGCTGCGCCGTCGGCTGGTTGTACCAGGTGCTCCAGGTCGCCCCGCCGTTGACGGTGATGAGTGCGCCCTGATCGCCGACGAGCGCGATGTGGTTCGGGTCGACGGGGCTCACCCACAGGTTCTGGTAGTCGTCGCCGCCCGGCGCGCCGCGCCACGGGCTCCAGTGCGCGCCGCCGTCGGTGGACTTCATCGCGACGATGGTGGCGCTGTAGACCACGTCGGCGTTTGTCGGGTCGACTTTTAGAATCGCAAGGTCGCCGCCGCCGATGCGCAGTGCCGGCCGCGGGTCCAGCGTCGCCCGCGTCCAGTTCTCGCCCCCGTCTTCCGAACGATAAATGCCGAGCCCGACGGCCGAGCTATAGTCGCCCGGGGTGGTCGTCGCCACGGTGGCATACAGCCGGCCCGGCTTGCTCGGCGCCACCGCAATCTCGATCTGCGAGAGATTCTCCGGCAGCCCGTTCCGGAGCTGCCGCCAGTGCTCGCCGCCGTCCGTCGATTTGTACAGACCGCCGGCCGTGCCGTTGTATACGTTGTTGTCCTCCCACGGGCCCGAGCGAACATTCCACAGCGCCGCGTAGATGACGTTCGCGTCGTTGGGGTCGATCTTGACGCTCGATCCGCCCGTGTTCTCGCCGCGCTGGAGCACGGGAATCCAGGTCCGGCCGCCATCGACCGACCGATAGATGCCTCGGCCGGCGCTCGGCCCGAAGGGATGACCCAGGACCGCCGCGAATACCCGGTTGGGATCCTTCGGGTCGACTGCGAGGTCCGGAATCTGCTGTGCATCGTCGAGCCCCAGATGCACCCACGTTTTGCCGCCATCCGCCGACCGATAGATGCCGTTTCCCACGGACAGATCGGGCCGATGCAGGCCCTCGCCCGAACCGACGTAGATGACCTTGGGGTCCGATGGCGCGATCGCGATCGCACCGATCGACTGCGTGGGCTCGGCATCGAAGATCGGGTTCCAGGTGCGGCCATAATCATCGGTCTGCCACACACCGCCGTTGACTGCTCCGATCAGGAACGTATCCGGCCGGCCGGGAATGCCGGCTACGGCCCGAGTGCGGCCGCCGCGAAACGGGCCCACCATCCGCCATGAAAGATCCTGCGTGGCCACCGCGATCGAAGAATCGGCGGCGTCGCACACCGGGATGGCGAGCAGCCACAGCAGCGCACCGAAACGACCGGCAGCAGTAAATCGCATCGTGAACCTCTCGTGTTTTTTTCGACCCACGCCGCGCGCGCGTGCGTTCAAGGATAGACCAATCGCGTCTGAAACTGCGGGTGCGTCCGCACCGCTTGAAGCCACGAGACGTCGCTCGAGTCGGCACCCAACGGGGCCTGCGCATCGCTGCGCCGCCATTTCACGAGCCACTCCTCTCCCAACAGCTCGCGACCATGCGCCAACTCACGACCGTCCGCATCCACGACCGCCCGCGGCGTGAGGCCGATGGTCGTTTCGGCCTTCGGTCCGGTGCCACGGCCCCTGGCCACGTAGAAGCCCGCCGCCAACAGCGCAGCGCGCACACTGGTGGAGTAGGAATAGGTGAACAGTTCCGCGGCCTTGGCGGACAACAGATTCGCCAATTCGCGAAACGCAGCCAGCGTCCAGAGTGCGCTATCGGTCTTGAAAGAGAACGGATCGAAGAAAATGACGTCGGGCAGCGGGGCCGTGAACTTGGTCGCGTTGAAGTCCCCACGGAGGAGCAGCCAATCCACTCCCGCCGCGGCACTGCTCCAGCGGTTCTCGGCCAGCAATCCCCGCGGCGCCGCATGCCTCAGGTGCTTGAACCACGCCGGATGGCGAAGCGCAAGCTTCAAGGAATCCAGGTCGTTCTCGAAGCTCACCAACGTCAGGCGGCGTGCGGCACGCATCGCTTCCACCGCCTGAATCGCCGCCATCGCGTTGGTACCAGCGCCCAGTCCGACGTCCCAGACGACCAGCGGCGGCGCGTCGGGTTCCGCCAGGTGCTCCCCGAGCCGAGATTGCTCGACATAGAGCGAGCGAGCCTCCTCGGCGGGATCGTTGACCGAGTGCATGACTTCGCCGGAGGCCATTTCCCGAACGTGGCCCACCCCGTCGCGGATGACCACTTCGTAACGGCCCAGCTTCAGTTTGAGCTTCTGCCGCTGCGCCTTGGTGACATGCCGCACCGGAGCGCCGTAGCTGTCGCGGGCATCCAGCAGATCCCGCTGGGAGCGATAAAAGCGGAGCCAATCATCCGCGAGGATGTGTTCGCGCATCGTGCGCATCAGCTGCATGTAGAAATGAATGTTGTGCAAACCGAGCAGCTGCCACCCCTGCGGTTCCTGCACCTTGTTGAGGTGGAACAGATACGCGATCGAATACGTGGTGCAGGTCGGACAGGCGCACTTGGGATCGATGGGTCCGTCCATGCCTCGGTAAGCCGCGCGCCGCAGGTCCCGGCGGCCCAGGCTGGTGAATGCGACACCCTGCTTTGCGAGCGCGGTCGGCAGGATGCAGTCGAACATGTCGACGCCGCGGTGCACCGCCTCGAGCAGGTCGCGCGTGGTGCCCACGCCCATGAGATACCGAGGCTTGTCGTGCGGCAAGAGCTCGGTGACGATGCCCGTGCAATCCTCGCGCGCGCCGCAGCCCTCGCCCACCGCGAGCCCTCCGATCGCATACCCGTCGAAGGGCATATCGGTTATCGCGCGCGCACTGGCGGCACGCAGATCCGCGTAGCTCGCGCCCTGCACGATGCCGAACAACGCCTGCGGCGAGTCGCCCCGTGCGGCAAGACTGCGCAGCGCCCAGCGGTGAGTCAGTTCCATCGCCCGCTCGGCGACGCCGCGCTCGACCGTGGAGGCCACGCATTGATCGAGCACCATCATGATGTCGCTGCCGATGGCCCGCTGCGCCGCAATGCTGCTCTCGGGACTCAGGCGGATGAGAGTTTGATCCACATAGCTCTTGAATTCCGCGCATTCCTCGCTCACCGAACGGCTGCCGGGCAGCGAAAAAATCTGAAATCCGCCCGAATCGGTCAGCACCGAGCGCGGCCAGTTCATGAAACGGTGAATGCCGCCGAATTTCTCAAAGATCTCGACTCCGGGCCGGAGCATCAGGTGATAGGTGTTCGCGAGCAGCACCCCCGCGCCGCTCGTAAGCACATCCTCGCGGCGCTGCGCACGGACAGCGGCGTGAGTGCCCACCGGCATGAACGTCGGCGTCAGTACCTCGTTGTGCAGAGTGGTGAAGCGGCCGGCACGGGCGCGGGAGCCCGAGGCGGTCGCCTCCAGTTGAAATTTCAGTCGGGTCATGCGGCTCGTGCCGCTCCGCCGTGCACCACGCTCACACAGGGGTTGGCGCCGAGGTTGTAGCACAGCTCGGCGGGGCGATCGATCTGGTACAGCGCAAAGTCCGCGCGCTTGCCGACTTCGAGAGTACCCAACTCCGCTTGAAGTCCGAGCGCCTGCGCCGCGTGGCGCGTGACCCCGCTCAAGGCCTCGAGCGGCGTCAGGCCGAACAGCGTGCATGCCATGTTGAGGGTGAGCAGGATGGAGGTGCAGGGTGAGCTGCCGGGATTGCAGTCGGTTGCCACTGCCATCTGAACGCCCGCCTGCCGCAGCAGACGTACGGGCGGTGGGTTCGATTGCCGGAGCATGAAATAGGCGCCCGGCAAGAGCACCGCAACCGTGCCGGCGGCAGCCAATGCGCGCGCTCCGCCACCGCTCAAATACTCCAGGTGATCCGCCGACAAGGCTTGGTATCGAGCCGCCAGCTCGGCCGCACCCATGTCCGTGAGCTGCCCGGCGTGCAGGTGCGCGGGCAGACCCAAGGCCTGCGCGGCGCGCAGTAATTGTTCGGTTTCGGCAAGCGTGAAGGCGATGTTCTCGCAGAACGCGTCGACCGCATCCACCAGACCGGCGCCGGCGAGCGCTTCGAGCCACGGGCCGCATGCCTGCGCGACGAACCCGGCACGGTCCGCGTGATATTCCTGCGGCAGAGCGTGCAATCCGAGATACGTGGTCCTGACCGAGAGCGGAAGCCGGCGCCCCAACTCGCGCGCAACCGTCAGCAGGCGCCGCTCCGCGTCGAGTTCGAGGCCATAACCGGATTTGATCTCCAGCGTGGTGACCCCCTCGGACATGAGGCGGCGCGCCCGCACCAAGGCCGACTCGTACAGAGTGTCTGCGGCGGCAGCGCGGGTCGCATTGACGGTCGATTGAATGCCGCCGCCGGACCGCGAAATCTCCTCATACGAGACGCCGCAGAGCCTCTTTTCGAACTCCTCCACCCGGTTGCCTCCGTACACCAGGTGGGTGTGGCAATCGATCAAGCCTGGGGTCATCCATAGGCCGTGGCAGCTCTCGACCGGAATGTTCCCGGCCGCGGCCCTTGCCGCGGCCTCAGCCGCCGGACCCAACCATGCAATCCGTTCGCCTTTTGTGGCCAGGGCGGCGTCGGCGAGATTGCCATAGGGCTTGCCGCCCGCCACCATCGTGGCAATGTTCGCGCCTATCCAAACCCGGTCCCATTCTCGATTCGATGCGTGCACGTGACGGCCTGCGATTGCTGTTCACGCC
>Ga0179587_10001753_pt1 | contig 10073 bp, 9 predicted proteins | sample CZODoug2_1_08_16_FD_185932 | JGI IMG/M metagenome (GOLD analysis project Ga0179587, IMG submission 185932) | Vadose zone soil fungal communities from Angelo Coast Range Reserve, California, USA - CZODoug2_1_08_16fungal | ecosystem: Environmental > Terrestrial > Soil > Vadose zone | place: USA...
GCCTCTTTCATCGCGTGCTTGATCGAATTGAGTTTGGTGCGAAGCGAACTATCCACCATGCGGCTGCCGAGCTTGACGATCAGGCCGCCGATGATGGAGGGATCGATTTTCACGTTGAGCGCGACGTCCTTGCCGGTCACCGATTTCAGCGCGGTCTTGAGGGCGTCGAGATTCTTGTCGCTGAGCGTCTCGGCAACGGTGACATCCGCCGTCGCCTCGCCCTTGAACCTCGCCACCAGCGCGCGAAACGCCCGGATCACGTCGCTGACGACGAACAGGCGGCGGTTGGCGGTGAGAACTTTCAGGAAATTGGCTGCGATGCCCGATATGCCGGCCTGGTTGAGCACCGCGGCCAGCGCCTTCGACTGCGAATCCGCCGAAAAGACCGGGCTACGGACCAGACGCTTCAAGTCGGCGCTGTCGGCCAGCATGACTTCAAACCGATCGAGATCGGCTCGGACGGCGTCGATTGATTTTTCATCGCGCGCCAACTCGAACAAGGCCGTTGCATAACGGCCGGACACTCCCGAAACGGACGGATCTTCAGCAGCCACAGGCACGCTCTTTTTAGCTGTCAAACTCGCAAGGGAAAAACCGTCGCCACAATGCGGCGCCTAGCGATCCAAGCCCTTGGAATTCAAGCGGGACTTCGATTTTCGGTCGGTACGGCGTGTACCGGAACCGTCAAAATCGCGGCTTTGCTAACATAGCAGAAGCACAGGTGCAACATGACGGCGGCGCCGACGATGGCCGTGTCGCACGTCGACCCGAGATCATCCTCAAGGGCTATTTTTCCGCCGAATCGCCGCCTGCGGATTCGCCGCCGGCCTTAAATTTCGATTCGCCGGGTCAGCAAAAGCAACGAGAACAATCGTTCCACCCGCGAATGCATGGGCATCATGTTCCGCTCGCGGGAACCGTTGAAACCCCCGAGTTATTCCACCACCGCATTACTTGCCGAAATCTCGTCGTACCAGGCGATGACTTCGTTTGACAGTATTTCGAAGTAATAATTAGTAAATAGAGTCTTAACTCGCATTATTACGGAACCTTTATGGATTAGCTCCATTCAGTAACAAGATGTTTCAGCGGTAGCCGATTTTCATCTACTGCCAAGGTTTGGCCTCATTGGGTCACCAAACGGCAATCACGCCAAACGGAGCGGGGGTTCCACTTGCCGCGTATGAGGCAATACTATCTGAGGGATTTTACTATGCTGACATCAAAAAAACTGGTGGTTCGAAACGTAACCCAGTCGCGCACGGCGCTAGCTGTTTTTGCCGCAACTCTCCTGGTCGGCGGGAGCGTCACCGAGGCTTCGGCCAAATCCAGACATCACCATCATCATCACCGCCATCATCACGCGCACCACGCCAGCAACGCTCCCAACGGCGCCTTCGGCGGGGCATTCGGCGGTTCCTCGAGTGGTTCCTGGCTTAACGCCAATGCCTCGATCGGATCTTCCTCAGGTTCCGGGCGCAGCTTCTCAGGGATGGCCTCCTATTACGGCAACGAATCCGGCAGCCGGACCGCGTCAGGCCAGCGCATGAACGCCAGCGCCATGACCTGCGCCCACCGCAGCCTCCCGTTCGGTACCAAGCTCAGGGTGACCCATGGCGACCGCAGCGTCGTCGTGACCGTCAACGACCGCGGCCCGTTCATCCGCGGTCGCGTCCTCGATCTGTCGACCGGTGCCGCCCGCGTGATCGGCCTGACCGGCGCCGGCGTGGGCCGGGTCACGGCCGACGTCATCTGACCCGTTTCGGGCATTTGAGCGCTCTCTAATGCCATCGAGTTCGGTACGCGTTGGTGTTAAGTAACGCCCCCAAAAATGGCCCGCCGTCGCAAATGACGGCAGGCTTTTTTCCGACCCCTCGTTCGTATTCCGGCTTGCGCGGAGCCTGTCAACGGGTGGCGCATAGCGCCGACCCGTTGGCGCGGCCGGGAATGACGAACATTTTGGTTGCGCCCACCCGATCGAGTTGAAGTCACAAGAAGCTCTGCGGATCGACGTCGACTTCAAGCTTGAGATTGCCTTTGGTCTTCGGCCCGGCGGCCAGCCATTCGCGCAAATAGTCGGACAGATCGACATTGCGCAGCGATTTCACCAGTATTCGAAAACGATAGCGGCCCTTGATCACGGCAAGCGGCGCTTCGGCGGGTCCCAACACCTGGATCCGCGCATCGGTCGGCGCGACGGCCGCGAGCTTGCGGGCGAAACCCTCCGCCGTGGGCCGATCGCCCGCGGAAATGATCAGGCTCGCCAGCCGGCCGAAGGGCGGATAGCCGGTGCGCTCGCGGGCCTCGATCTCGCTGGCATAAAACGCCTCGCGGTCGCACGCCACCAGCGCCTTCATCACGGGGTGTTCGGGCTGGTGGGTCTGCAGATAGCCGACTCCGCGGCCCTGGTCGCGCCCGGCGCGCCCGATCACCTGGTTGAGCAGTTGAAACGTCCGTTCGGCGGCGCGCGGATCGCCGTTGCCGAGCCCCAAATCCGCATCGACCACCCCGACCAGATTGAGCCGCGGAAAGTTATGGCCCTTCGCCACCAGCTGGGTGCCGATGATGATATCGACGCGGCCCGCCGCGATCTCGTTCAACTCGCTTCGCATGGTCTCAATCGAGGTGATCAGATCGCTCGACAGCACCATGGTGCGCGCATCCGGAAACAAATGAGCCGCTTCCTCCTGCAGACGCTCGACGCCGGGGCCGACCGCGACCAGCGACTGCTCGGCCGCGCAATGCGGACAGACATGCGGACGCGGCATCGAGAAGCCGCAGTGATGGCAGACCAGACGCTGGCGAAACCGGTGATCGACCAGCCAGGCATCGCAGATCGTGCAGGCAAAGCGATGCCCGCAGGCCCGGCACAATGTCAGCGGCGCGTAGCCGCGGCGGTTGAGGAACAACAGCGCCTGTTCGCGCCGCTCGATCGCGACCTGGATATGTTCGGCCAACGGCGGCGAGATGAAGCGGCCACGCGGCGGCGCGGCACGGCGCAGATCGATCGCCTCGATATGCGGCATATGCTGGCCGCCGAACCGCGATGGCAGCACCACGCGCTGATAGCGGCCCTTGCGCGCGTTGACCTCGGTCTCGACCGACGGCGTTGCGGAAGCCAGCACGATCGGAATTTTCGCGATATGCGCGCGCACCACCGCCATGTCGCGGGCGTGGTAATGCGCGCCCTCGTCTTGCTTGTAGGCCTGGTCGTGCTCCTCATCGACGACGATCAATCCGAGATCGGCATAGGGCAGGAACAGCGCCGACCGCGCGCCCACCACGACCGACGCTTCGCCCGCCGCGATCGCGGCCCAGTTGCGCTGCCTTGCGCGCGGGGTCAGTTCGGAATGCCATTCCAGCGGCCGCACGCCGAAGCGGTGCGCAAAGCGCTCGAGAAACTGTCCGGTCAGTGCGATCTCCGGCATCAGGATCAGCGACTGCTTGCCGCGGCGGATAATTTCCGCAATGGCTTCGAAATAGACTTCGGTCTTGCCCGAACCGGTGACGCCATCGAGCAGCGCGACGTGAAAGCTGCCGTTGGCGGCCAGCGCCCGCATGGCGTCCACCGCGGTGCGCTGCAGGCGGGAAAAGTCGGGCGCAGAGAACGAAGGATCGGGCGCGGGTGGCGCTTGCGCGCGCGGCATGGCCTCCGTCGTCAGCGTGCCCTCATCGACCAGGCCGTCGACCACGCCGGTGCTGACGCCGGCTTCCTTGGCGGCGTCGGATTTAGCGTGCAGCAAACCATCCGACAAAATGTCGATCAGCCGCCGCCGTGCCGGGGTCATGCGTTGCGGGGTGGCGCCGATCAGCCGCACGCCCATCCGCGCCCGCTCGGGTCCGAGATGTTCGCCCATCCGCAACGTCATCCGCAGCACCATGCCGCGCGCCGACAGTGTGTAGTTGGCGACCCAGTCGACCAAGCTGCGCAATTCGTCTTTGAGCGGCGGCACGTCGAGCTTTTCACCGACGTCCTTGAGACGATTGTGCAGGCGCGGATCGGGATTGGCGTTTTCCGCCCACACCACGGCGACCACCTCGCGCGGTCCCAACGGCACGCACACCACATCGCCCGGCTTGAGCTCCATGCCGCGCGGTACCCGGTAGGAATAGGCCTGATTGAGCGCAACCGGCACCAGCACGTCGACGACGCGCGCCGACGATGCGGATAGGGTGCTGGCGCGCGTGGAATGGTCCATTGGAGAATCAGACAAGAAGTGAAGGGCAGCCGTTAACTTAGGGCCGCGCGCGGGCCGGGACCAGTGTCCGGCCGCTGCCGGCTTCGCAAGTTAGCGAAGGGTAAACCAAAGAAGTGCGATATGATCGCCGGGAATCATCGCGCCTGAAGACCCATGGCAAAACCAACTCCTGCTGTTCCGCCGATCGAACTCGACTGTGCCGCCGACGACGTCGCGCTGCAGATGACGCGCTGGCTGTCGCATCTGCGCGCCGAGCGACGGCTGTCGCCGAAGACACTTGAGGCCTATGCGCGCGACCTGCGCCAGTGTCTGGTCTTTCTCTGCGAGCACTGGGGCACCCGGGTAACGCTTGCGCGGTTTGCCGGGCTCGAGGCCAGCGACGTCAGGGCCTTCATGGCAATGCGACGCGCCGACGAAATCGGCAGCCGTTCCTTGATGCGGGCGTTGGCAGGTCTGCGCTCGTTCGGCCGCTTCCTCGAACGCGAAGGCAACGGCAAGGTCGGCGCGCTATCGGCGATCCGCGCGCCAAAAGTCGGAAAAAGCCTGCCGAAGCCGATCCAAATGGCGGCGGCCAAGCGCCTCACCGACGCCGATGAGCGCGCCGGCGAGACCCGCGATCCCTGGATCTGGGCGCGCGATGCCGCCGTGATGGCGCTGCTGTATGGCTCGGGCCTGCGCATCTCCGAAGCGCTCGGGCTGAAGCGGCGCGACGTGCCGTCACCCGGTGCGGGCGACGTGCTGATCGTGACCGGCAAGGGCAACAAGACCCGCATGGTGCCGGTACTGCAGAATGTGCTGACGCTGGTCCAGGATTATGTGGCGATGTGCCCGCATCCGCTGCCGGCGGAAGGACCGATCTTTGTCGGCGCGAGAGGCGGCCCGCTCAAGGCCCGGATCATCCAGCTCACCATGGAACGGATGCGCGGCGCGCTCGGCCTGCCCGACAGTGCGACGCCGCACGCGCTGCGGCATTCTTTTGCAACTCATCTTCTCACCCGTGGCGGCGATCTGCGCGCGATACAGGAACTGCTCGGCCACGCTTCACTCTCGACCACACAGATTTATACCGGCATCGATACCGAACGGCTGCTGGAAGTCTACCGCACCGCGCATCCCCGCGCCTGAGATCGTTCGGCTTTCAGTCCTGACACGTTTCCGTCACATCCGCTTGCCACTTGCGCAGTCGGCGTTGTTCGGTCAATCGTGGATACCAGTCGATCGAAGAGGGAATCATGAGCGCACATGAAAGCATGGAACAAGCAGAGCACGCCGAGCACGCTTCCGGCGAGAACAAGAAGATCGCGCTGCTGATCGCCGTGATCGCCTTGTTCCTGGCGCTGTCGGAGACGCTCGGCAAGGGCGCCCAGACCGAATCGATCAGCAAGAACGTCGAAGCTTCGAATCTCTGGGCGTTCTTTCAGGCCAAGAGCATCCGCCGCACGGTAGTCCAGGCGACGTCGGACCAGGCCAAACTAAGCCTCGGCGTCATGGGCGACGCTGCCGCCAAGGCGGCGCTGCAGAAGCAGATCGACGAGTGGCAGAAGACCGCGGCGCGCTACCGCTCGGAGCCGGAAACCGGCGAAGGGTCGGAACAATTGTCCGAGCGCGCCAAGCACGCCGAGGAAGAGCGCGACCTGGCGACCGCAAAATATCATCACTTCGAGCTTGCCTCCGCCGCCTTTCAGATCGGCATCGTGCTGGCTTCGGCGACCATCATTACCGGCATCTTGGCGCTGGCCTGGATATCGGGCCTGCTGGCGCTCGCCGGCATCGCGTTCACCGTGATCGGTCTGTTCGCACCGCACGCGGTGCATCTGATGTAGAAGTCCGCTCGCTCTCCTTTGGGAGAGGTGAGGTCGAGTTCGCGGTGAGACTGAATTCGCTGAAAATATCTGTGGAGATCAACGCGCTTCGTGCACGCTCTTGCGAAAGCGCTGGATCAGCCGCAGCATCCGCGACGACCAGCCGCCGCCTCCGCCACGCAAGGCTTCCACGATCCGCAATCTAATGGGATCGACCATCGCGGCGGCTTTTGCGCGCAACGCAATGACGAATTCATAAAGCGTTTCGAACCACGCCATCTCCAGCAATTTATGGCGCGTGACGTCGAAGACGAAGGCCGCGACGCCGACGCCAAGGAATTTTGCAAAGATGATGGTCGTGATCGCGCTGAACCAATACTCGTGGGTGAGCAGCCAGAAGCCGACCAGCTTCAGCGGAAACAGCGGAATGACCGGCACGATGAACACGACCAGCGTCATCGCCGGCGACAGCGTGTCGACGCGCTCGGCGAGCCACTGCTTGAACGCGCGCAGCGGTATCAGCGCCACCACCCGCGCCACGATCGGCTCGAGGTGATCCCACAGCCAAGCCTCGATCAGGAAGATGACCGCAAGCAGAACCCAGAACGGCTGTAGAAGGCGGCGCATCATCAATATTGTCCCCGCCCGACTCTCGCCGCAACGTGAATCACATATGGATCGTGCGCTTGCCGACTGCAAGCGCAGCTTCCTTGATGGCCTCCGAACGGGTCGGATGGGCATGACAGGTGCGCGCCAGATCCTCGGCGGACCCGCCAAACTCCATCAGCACCGCGGCTTCGTGGATCATTTCGCCGGCCTCGCGGCCGACAATATGCACGCCAAGCACCCTATCACTCTTCGCATCTGCGAGAACCTTCACGAATCCGTCAGTGGTTTGATTCACCTTGGAGCGGCCGTTGGCTGTGAAAGGGAATTTGCCCGACGTGTAGGCCACGCCCGCCTGCTTCAACTCTTCCTCGGTCTTGCCGACAGACGACACTTCCGGCGTGGTATACACAACACCTGGAATAACGTCATAATTCACATGCCCGGCCTGCCCTGCGAGAATTTCAGCAACCGCGACGCCTTCGTCCTCGGCCTTGTGGGCGAGCATCGGACCCGCCACCACATCGCCAATCGCGTACACACCCTTCACGCTGGTCGCGAAATGCTGATCGATCTGCACACGGCCGCGATTGTCGAGCGCGACGCCGGCTTCCTTCAGGCCGAGGCCCTCGGTGTAGGGCACGCGGCCGATGCAGACCAGCACCACGTCGGCTTGCAGTGTCTCAGACGCGCCGCCCGCGGCCGGCTCGATCTTCGCGACAAGCGTGTTGCCTGTGGTGTCAATGCCGGTGACCTTGGCGCTGAGCTTGAACGCAAAACCCTGTTTTTCAAGAATGCGCTGGAATTGTTTTGCGACTTCGCCATCCATGCCCGGCAGGATGCGGTCGAGAAACTCCACCACGGTGACCCGCGCGCCGAGCCGGTGCCACACCGAGCCGAGCTCGAGCCCGATCACGCCGGCACCGACGATCAATAATTTTTCCGGCACCTGGTCGAGCGACAGCGCGCCGGTCGACGACACGATGCGCTTCTCGTCGATCTCGATGCCCTTCAGGCGCGCGATATCGGAGCCGGTGGCAATGACGATGTTCTTGGTCTCGACGATCCGCGTCTCGCTGCCTGACACCTCGACCTTGCCGGTGCCGAGGATCTTGCCCTTGCCGCTGATGACGTCGATCTTGTTCTTCTTCATCAGGAACTCGACGCCCTTGACGTTACCGTCGATGCCCTGCTGCTTGAAATTCATCATCGAGGGCAGATCGAGTCTTGGCGCGGAGACACTGACACCCATCTTGGCAAACGAATGCCCGGCCTCCTCGAACATCTCGGAAGCATACAACAGTGCCTTTGACGGCATGCAGCCGACATTGAGGCAGGTGCCGCCCAGCGTTGCGTTCTTCTCGACCACGGCGACCTTCATGCCGAGTTGCGCCGCGCGGATCGCACAGACGTAGCCACCGGGGCCGGTGCCGATGACAACGAGATCGTAGGTAGCCATGATGGGAATCCTGTAGCTAAAAAACTGTGGCGGGTATTAGCGACCGCCGGATACATCAAGTATGGCGCTGGTCACGTAGGAGGCCTCGTCCGACATCAGCCAGACGATGGCGCTGGCGATTTCATCGGCGGTGCCGACGCGCTTCATCGGCACCATGTGGCTCAATCGATGCGCGCGGTCAGGCTCGCCGCCGCTGGCGTGAATCTCGGTATCGATCAGCCCCGGCCGGATCGCGGCGACGCGAATGCCCTCGCCGGCGACTTCGTGGCCAAGGCCGATCGTGAACGAATCGATGGCGCCCTTGGAGGCCGCGTAATCGACATAGGTATTGGGCGAGCCGAGTTTCGAGGCGACCGACGACAGGTTGACGATGACGCCGCCCTGGCCGCCATGGCGCGTCGACATCCGCCTCACCGCTTCGCGCGCGCACAGAATGCTGCCGGTGACGTTGACGGCCATCATGCGCTGAATCCGCTCGGCAGACATCTCGTCAACCCGCGACGTCGGCCCCACAATGCCGGCATTGTTGATGAGCGCGCCGAGCGTTCCGAATTTGTCGGCGGCCTGGAACAGCGCGAGGATATCACTCTCGCTGCCGACATCGCATTTCACCGCGATCGCCTTGCCATTGTTCGCCTCGATGGCGGAGACCACGCTGCCGGCGGCGGCTTCATTGCTGGCGTAGCCGACGCAAACCTTGAAGCCGCGCGCGGCGGCGGCAATCGCGGTGGCGCGGCCGATGCCGCGGCTCCCGCCGGTGATGACTGCAACCTTATCTGTCAAATTTGCCCCCATGTGCCGCGAACGCATGATTGATCAAGCCGCATTCTCCTTTAGCGGTGCGTTGAACGCCCAGACATGGCCGAAGGGATCGCGCACGCGGCCATAACGAGCACCCCAGAACGTATCTTGCGCGCTCATCACGACCTCGGCGCCCGCCGATCGAGCGCGGTCGACTGCCGCATCGACATCCGCCGGCTTCGGCAAATTGACATTGATGGTCATGCTGGCTCCGCCATGGCTCAATGGCGACAACACGTCACTGCCAAACTCCGGAAATTCGTCGTGCAGCATCACTTCGCTGCCAAACAATTCAATATTTGCGTGCATGACCCGCTTGCCATCATCGGCAAGTTGATGAAACGGGCACTTGGCGCCAAACGCCTTCTCGTAGAAAGCGATCGCCTCGAGTCCGTCCTTGACGCAAATATGCGCCTGGATTGGCGGGGGATTGGGTCCGAACGCCATGGCCGCGCTCCGTTACAGATCCAGCACCAGCCGCGCCGGATCTTCCAGGCTTTCCTTGACGCGAACCAGGAACGTTACCGCTTCCTTGCCGTCGATGACGCGGTGATCGTAGGACAGCGCCAGATACATCATCGGGCGGATCTCGACCTTGCCGGCGATTGCGACCGGGCGATCCTGGATCTTGTGCATGCCCAGAATGGCGGACTGCGGTGCGTTCAGGATCGGCGTCGACATCAACGAACCATAGATGCCGCCATTGGTGATGGTGAAGGTGCCGCCCTGCATCTCGTCGATCTTGAGCTGGCCGTCGCGCGCGCGCCGTCCGAAATCGGCGATGCTCTTTTCGATCCCGGCGATCGACTTGAGGTCGCAGTCGCGCACCACCGGCACCACCAGGCCCTTGTCGGTGCCGACCGCGACGCCGATGTGATAATAATTCTTGTAGATCAGATCGGTGCCGTCGATCTCGGCATTGGCCGCCGGAATGTCCTTCAGCGCCTGCACGCAGGCCTTGGTGAAGAAGCCCATAAATCCCAGCTTGCTGCCGTGCTTCTTCTCGAACACGTCCTTGTACTGGGCCCGCATCGCCATGATGTGGCTCATGTCGACCTCGTTGAAGGTCGTGAGCATCGCGGCGGTGTTCTGAACGTCTTTCAGGCGGCGCGCGATGGTCTGGCGCAGCCGCGTCATCTTCACGCGTTCTTCGCGCGCGGCATCGTCAGCGGGCGACGGCGCGCGCACCTGCACCGAGGCGGCGGG
>Ga0179587_10001754_pt1 | contig 10071 bp, 13 predicted proteins | sample CZODoug2_1_08_16_FD_185932 | JGI IMG/M metagenome (GOLD analysis project Ga0179587, IMG submission 185932) | Vadose zone soil fungal communities from Angelo Coast Range Reserve, California, USA - CZODoug2_1_08_16fungal | ecosystem: Environmental > Terrestrial > Soil > Vadose zone | place: USA...
TGATTTCGCCACATACAAATCGAATCGAACAGGAGAATGAACCATGAAGAACATCATTGTCATCACGGGCGCATCGAGTGGTTTCGGGGCCTTAGCCGCGCGCGCTCTGGCACGGGCAGGTCACACTGTTTACGCAAGCATGCGCGAGGCCACCGGGCGCAATGCGCCACAGGTCCAGGAAGTGAAAAAATATGCCGCCGAACACGGCGCGGACCTGCGTCCCATCGAATTGGATGTTTCGTCGCAGAAATCCTGTGACACGGCTATCCAGGAGATCATTTCGAAGGACGGGCGTCTGGATGTGGTCGTTCACAACGCTGGCCACATGGTCTTTGGTGCGGCCGAAGCCTTCACGCCCGAACAACTCGCGGAGCTGTATGACGTCAATGTGCTTAGTACACAGCGCGTGAACCGCGCGGCCCTGCCTCAATTACGCAAACAGAGCCAAGGTCTTGTGGTTTGGGTGTCGAGCAGCAGCGCAGCGGGCGGAACTCCACCATATCTGGCGCCGTACTTCGCCGCCAAGGCCGGGATGGATGCCTTGGCCGTAGTCTACGCTCGTGAATTGACGCGTTGGGGTATCGAGACCTCTATCATTGTTCCAGGTGCGTTCACCGGTGGCACGAATCACTTCGCCCATGCTGGTTCGCCGGACGACAAGGCACGGGCCGCGGAATACGAAGCTGGTCCCTATGCGGGTTTCGCGGACCAGGTGCTCAAGGGCTTTGCATCCATCGTGCCGGCCGATGCAGATGCCTCAGCGGTCGCGGACGCAATCGTCAAGGTGGTCGATGCCCCCTTTGGCAAGCGACCTTTCCGCGTGCACATTGACCCGACGCACGACGGCGCGGAAGTCGTCAATGCAGTTTCGGACCGTGTCCGGGCTGAGCTTCTTCGTCGGATCGGCCTCGGCGACCTGCTGATGCCGCGGGTCCTCGCATCCCAATCGCACAGCGCGGACTAGTCGTATGAGGCGATGTCACTCGACGGATTCGCGCACGGGCAGCGCACAGCCGCAATCCACTTAGACGATAAACGCGCAACCTGGACAAGTGCCCCGTGCGTCACCACAACTCCGGTTGTGGCAAGTGGAAAGCTCCATTCTGACCTTGCAGTCGATTACGGGCGGATGAAATGCACAAGGAGAATTCAATGCTACGAGGAAATGGTTTGCAACATAAGCGGGTGATCGTGGTGGGCGGCTCGTCGGGAATTGGTTTGGCAGTCGCCGAGCAGGCGGCCTCGCAGGGAGCCCACGTCGTTATCGCGTCAAGCAACCATGAGCGAATTCAGAGAGCCATTGAATCCGTAGGCGGAGAAGCGCAGGGACAGGTAGTTGACGTTTCCGACGAACGAGCCGTTGCAACCTTCTTTTCGAAGCTTGGCACTTTCGATCATCTGGTTTTCACCGCCGGCGATAGCCTGCATTTGCGCAACCTTGCTACGACGGATCTCCAACAGGCCCGACGCGCCTTTGAGTTGCGCTATTGGGCCGCACTCGCTGCGGTCAAGTACGGAAGCCCACATATCCGCAAGGAGGGTTCTATCGTGCTCACAACCGGAATCGCCGGCCAGCGCCCGCAAAAAGGATGGGTAATTGCCGCGAGTGTCTGCGGAACCATTGAAGCACTAACACGTGCTCTAGCGGTGGAGTTGGCACCAATACGGGTTAACGCAGTATCTCCCGGAGTCGTCCGGACGAACCTCTGGCAGAACATGAGTGCGCCGGAGCGGGAACGTCTATACGAAAGCGTGGGCAATAGTCTCCCCGTTGGCCGCGTGGGTGAAGCTTCTGAAGTCGCGCAAGCCTATCTGTTCTTGATGCAGGAAGGATTCGGTACTGGGCAGACCGTTGTGGTTGACGGTGGTACGGTCCTAGTTTAGCGCTACGACCATAAACTGGTTTCTTCGACGGTCGAAAGTGTTGGGAGCTGCTAGCGCAGAGGGGCCAAGGGCATTCGTAATTATTGGGTCGCTCATTATCCGATTAGTAATGGGAAGGCGACTTGCAGGAACTGCGCACTTGCCATCGATTCTGGGCGGGTTACGGGCAAGCCGGAAGTTATCGATTCGTCTGTCGGATCAGTACCGACAAACCCTTGTATTGACTGGTCTGGCCACGTTCCGGGTGGTCGGCAACTACGCTCGCGTCTTGAGGTCTCTCCTCTGACGTCGGCTGCAAATTCGACTCCTTCAAGAAAATCCTTGGCAACTTCCATGAGATTGATCCGTTCTCTGCCGGTATTCGAATGAGCCGCTCTCTTAAGGCCCGACCAATCCATCTGAGAAACGTTTGCTTGTTGCCCCTGACCAGAACTGGCGAGCATCCGAGCCCTAGCAACGGCGTAATCGCCTTTCGTTGATTCAGTTCGCGCATAAACCAGGGGGCCCACTCCGAAGCCACTGGAAGGCCATATCGCGAGGCAACGCGATAGAGCACAAACACTGGATCGTCATCGCACAGAATGGTTCGTGCGCCTTCACGGTCGGCACCAGGCTTCGTCTTGGCTAACTCTGACGACACCGCCACCAAGTGCCGCGCCGGACGCTTCCTCCCCGGAACCATCACACTCCCGCGAAAGCATTGGGCCTCGGGCCCAATAGAAGCAGCAAAGCTCGGCTGGCCCGGTAATTGAATTTGGAGCAAAGCTCCTTCGGTTACTGCCGCCCACAACGCACTGACCTCTGAGTCTCCAGCAATCATCGAGATCAGGTGTACGCTGGCTTGGCCTCGTTCCTCGTTCGGAGTTTCTAGAGCGGCTCGGTCAATGTGAACCCGCACACGAGTGGTCGTATCCTTCGTGCGCTTGATGAACTGCAACGATCCAAAGCGCTCATGTGCATTTTGCATGTGCGTCGCCCTCCAGGGACTGGTTGCTTGATATTCAGGTTTGGCAGCGGGGATATCCCGAGGTAGGAGCACGTACAAATAGTTTCAAACTGTGTGTCTCGATTTGGGACTGCAATTGCAGACGGATGGTCTTACTGCGGAAGCTACAAGGATTGAGAGCCAGTTGCCCGAAGGAAATTACTGGTCTCTACGCGCACGTCGGCGAACTTTCGAAAGTCCTGATCGAAGGTCGCCACCGGTGTGTCTTCGGCCGCCACGGTCGCAGCGAGCAAGCAGTCCACGAAATGGACTCTTGTTTTTCGATAGCGTTCCAATGCGTCGAAGTGAATTGTCGCCCCGCCAATCTCAACACCAGGGCTTGAAATGAGCCTGCCGAGCGCCGAGGAGATATCTCCACGTGGATGCTCACACGAAGACTCCAGTACAAACACGCACTCAGCCAAAACAGCTCGCAACACGACAATCACGACATCGCGCGGTCACAGGCATCGAACAGCTTTCCAGCGGCCTTGGCATGCTTTTCATGGTCCTGTACTAGATAGCGAACGATCAGATTGGTGCCGACCAGCCTTCGCTTGCTCACCGGACCTCGTCCCGACCACGGGCAGCTTCAGCCGCAGCCTCGCGGACTTGTGCGAAGGACATCCCCTTGCCCTTCTTGCTGGCGAGCGCACCCTTCAGTGACCGCGTACCCGGGTGCACGCGAATGGTGGCATGGTCCCCTTCAACCAGGTACTCAAGCTTGTCGCCCGGCTTGATTCGCAATGCCTTGCGAATTTTCCCTGGAATGGTTGTCTGCCCCTTACTCGTTACTCTGGAATGCTGCATCGCATCGCCCCTTACAGTCTAGGAATTCCTTACATTCTTATGTCCCTTACTTTATATCGCTTGGCAAGGGGCTTCTGTCGATAGCTAGGCGCTGGCCATACATCCAGCGTTGTGGCTTGATCTGTGACAGCCAATCCTGGGCCGTCGGAATTCGACCTAGGTCTTCCCTGACGTGTTGTTCTCCGATATACCGGACCGGAACCTGGTTTCCGTCGCTGTTTGTAATCGTCACACCGAAAATCGTCTCGCTCAGGAAAATTCCCTCGGCGTGGTGGCGGAGGGCACGATGGCGAAAGTCCGCGAAGAACGCTTTCGATTCATCAAACCACTTGTGAACGGCGAGATAGTCCTCGGCTTGGCCGCCGAACTTCTTGACACTATTCTGCGCATGCTTTAGCGGATGAGCCATGACTAGACCTCGTAAGTCGTCGTTGAGTAGTCCTCGAAGCGGTCATTTCGCTCAACGATGATTTTGCGTTTGCGGACGTCCAAGACCACATCTCCGAACCCACCGGCATCGTTTTCGTATCCATAGGGCACCAGCGCTTCGAAGTGCTCTTGCAGATGGGAGGCGTCATGCGCGACATACTCGCATTCTTCGTAAGCGTAGACATCGGAGTCGTAGCACTTGATGTCTTCAGTTACTCCGTCATCGCCCGATCCATCGAAGTGTGCAGCGACGAAAGTAATGCCTGCAGCGGCCAGACCGTCACATTGCGCGAGGATCGCGGTTTTGGCTGCGGCTTGATGTTGTTTTAGCTGTTCTTCGAAGGCTAAATGGTCTTCCATGCGTCCTCCTACCTCTCTGCCCAGTTCGGAAATGGATTGCGTTTTGACTTGCGAAACTCACTGATCAGATCGCGGATCCTAAGGCGTCTTCGATATAACATCTCGATCAGACGATTCATCCCACTTACGTCGTATTCGTACCACTCCTCCGGTACCTGGGCTGCGTATCGCCAGAGTTCGCCAAGGTCCAGTTGCTCGGCCCGCGTGAGCGCCGGTTCGAACGACTCCCATGCCGTCACGTTTTCATACACGCGCTGCCGCGCATACGCGCCACGCAACGGAGCGTCGGGGAAATTCCATTCGCCAGCGTTGAAACAGAATCCCTGGTCTATGAATACCGCAGTGCATGTGCGGGTTCGTGAGGCCTGGTGCTTGAAAATAGCTTGGCGTCCATCGCTGTTACACGTCCATTTGTCAAGAACCAGAACGCGCGCGAAATCCTGGATGTTGACGACGTTCTCAAGCTCATCGTCGGGAAGATAGTCGCAAATACTGGCTTCGATTATGTCCCCCGCATAGAGAGACGCAAGCTGCCGGCCGCTGCTGCACGGAATCCTGGCTCCTGCCACCTCGACGCGGAGATCATCGCTATTTTCGATAAGCCGGTCCGACACGTCGATCACTTCGACGCGGGGCATCGGCAATCCAAGCCGAAGTCCAAGATTTGTTGCCAACATTTCGTTTGCCAGAACCCTAACGTGTTGAGGGTTGTTCATGAACTTGGTGACATAGTGGGCACCATCTGAGGCTCGGAGAAGATGCGATTGCGATCCTCCTCGCATTCTGCGAAGGTGCTGAACGGCGGAGACACAAGTGCCCATTTGGGATTCTCCGGCTTTGAGTTGAGGTGCGAAGGAATTTCAGCGGTCGATGGAAAAGGGCCGATTCGTGCTGGCGCACGAGTTATTTCAGGGTGGCAATCTCCCCTGAGCAGAAGACCAGGGTTAGTTCGTTCGAGAATCGCTCTTTCTCTCGAATGATTGTCTTTCCGTCTTCTTCCTCTTCAGACTTGTCCACGAGCTTGACCGACTGCCAGTGGGCGATGTGTAGTGATTCACCATTGCCGAAGATTCCGTTGAGCATTCCGGCTGTGCAGAGCAGGCCCACATGCCCACCATGCAGGGGTGTTAGTGGGCGGCCAGTCACGTCTGCTTGTTGCGCGAAAAGAACGGCTGAGGCTTGGCGATATGCCGACGATTTCGGGAGCAAGTCTTCTATCAGGTCCAAGGGAAGTCCGCGGTGAACCAAACGCACGGGTCCGCTCGGCGGGGCGGCGTACAGGTGGTCAGGTTCTGCAGGTAGCGGTGGAAGCTCTTCCAGTTTTCTTTCGAGGGAGCTTAGCCATAGCTGCGCCTGAATGATATCGCTGTCCCCCAAGCGATCCCTCTCCTGCCGAGTACGCCGGACCCCCAGGAGGACGACTTGCTTATAACGGACACTTTCAGTTTCCGTGAGCCGATACACACGCGCGTCTCGGAAGTCCCTTGCAAGCAGCGCAGCACAATCGGTAATTCGCCTGGCAGGAACAACGAACACTAGGATGCCGCCGCGTATAAGCCACCGGTGCACATGCTCCAAGAAGAGCTTCTCCATGCGCTGCGATTTCTGTTCGCCGATGTCGAAGTCGTACGGCGGGTTCAAATAGATCAGCGAGAACGATTCCACCGGGCACTGCACGTCAAAGCAGTTCCCGTGGATCACCTCGATTCCCTTAGTACGCGCCTGTTCCGCTCGGCCAGCGTCCAGTTCTACGCCGTATCGCAAGACATTTTTGTCAGACGCGATTTCAGCGAACGCGGCGCCCTCCCCCACGCAAGGGTCCAGCGCGCAACAAGGCTTGTCCGGGAATACTAAGAATCTTCGGATTCGCTCCGCCTCTCGAGCTGGAAGAGGGTAAAAGCCCAGACGTTCGCGTCCAGCAAGACGCATGGCAGCCTCCATAGTGTTCGATTTAGTTCAGAGGGCGGCTTCAGATGAGGTGAGGTCGAAAGATACGAACCCATGTGTTCCAACTGGCTAAAGGTGTGAACGTCTTGCCGGTCTGGCTGGCTCCTCCAGCACTGCACGAATCGCAGTGGCTAAATAGGGTTCTGACTGTACTGTCTAAGCTTGCGGTAGATCGTGGTCTTGCCAATCCCCAATATGCGGGCAGCAGCGATCTTGTCTCCCTTGGTTTCTTTCAGCGCCTTCACAATGGTGTACCGTTCTATCGAATCCAGCCGGTGTGTGTCGGTCTCTGCGAGAGTATTGTTTCCAGTCTCTTCGGGAATTAGACAACCATCTTCGTCCCGAAGCATCGGCCCGGACCCTAGTGCGACACAGCGCGCCACCAAGTTTTCCAATTCACGCACATTTCCTGGCCAATCGCGTGACATCACCGATCGCCAGAAGCCCTGGCATATGGTCTCAATTGGGCGCATTGAATCGGCATGTTTTCTCAGGAAGGCCGTTACGAGGAGTGGGATATCCCCTTTTCGCTCGCGCAGTGGGGGCATCTCTATTGGAAACACATTAAGACGGTAATACAGGTCTCTTCTAAACGTCCCATCGTCGACAGCGTGTTTCAAATCACGATGCGTGGCCGCGATGAATCTGGCGTTGACTGGTTTGGCGTCCGTAGAACCGAGGGGACGGACTTCCTTCTCCTGAATTACGCGAAGAAGTTTAGCTTGCAACTCTCTCGGCAGTTCTCCAATTTCGTCCAAGAAGAGCGTTCCAGTATCTGCGGCTTCAACCAGCCCTTTCTTGTTTGTCTCCGCTCCCGTGAATGCACCGCGAACATGCCCGAACAATTCGGATTCAATCAGAGCGGGCGTGAGGGATGAGCAGTCTACGGCAACAAAGGGAGAGTGCTTCCGTGAACCCGAATTGTGAATACACCGGGCCACGAGTTCCTTCCCGGTGCCAGTTTCGCCGAGAATGATTACAGAAAAAGTATGGTCCCTTGCTTTGTCGATGAGATTATGAATCGTTCGCATCCGCAAAGAAACACCGATGAGACCTCCTGGGCTAACCGTGGACTCCAATTGGCTTCTTAACGCGTGGAGTTCCAGATGGAGTTGTTCCGGTCCGGGGTACCGTCCCGGTGCTTGCCCTTCATCTGCACACAAAAAGCTTCGGGATAATCGGCCTTCGCCTGCCATACGCACCGCCTTTGCTGCTTTTGGGGAGTTGCCTGGGTACCTGGCTCGCCGGGCACCGGAACCTGGTCTGCTCGGTAGAGCCGTATTTTGACTGTTTCGACGGTCAGCCTTTACTCGCCCGGTCTCCGCCGAGAGTTGCTCTCACACGTTCATCGAGAGTGAAGCTGAAGGGTTTTGGGGACTCAAACTCAAGCATCGCAGAGTCGAACCGTTCGATGAAGTCGACCGCTGCTGTTGGCGTCACATAAGTCCGTTGTGCGCCTGCCTTCCTGACGATAATGATTTCGTGGACCCAGTCCTCAGTTGCCTTGAACATACGCTTGACGGCACGGGCAACGGGGCAGTGAAAGCAATTACTCTGCATACCTTCGTCGATGTCTCGTTGAGTCACTCGTATTCGCGTCTGACTGACTACCCTTCGCAAGCTCGAAAGCGCGCCGAATCATTTGTTCTCGCCTGTGCTCAGATTTCCTGGACATGAACGCGAGACGGCAACCTCTGGCTAATTCCGGAAACGCTTCATGCCTGTCCTGACCCATCCCTCCTAAGTTGTTGTAACAGAGGGGCTTGAATGAGACTGACCCACTTATTTGGCCTGGCATTCGTGAGGTGCTAGAGTCCGCAACGAAATGCGCGCCGCCGCTCCAGTCAAAGCAGATGCGCTACCCAGCGTGTGCCAGCGGAAGGTCGTTACGACAAATCCAACGGGCGCGAAGACAGAGTGCCTTTTTGCTGATGGCACTTCCATCTTGGTCTCGAATTTCTTGGCGTCTTTCATGCGCCCCGGTGACGAATTGCTTTTCCCTTTGGGGCATGAAGCAGCCGCCGCGGGCACACAAATCTACATTCGCAAAACCCATCCTAAGGAGAGAAGGTGGGACTTTTTTCAGGCTGAGATCGGTTACACGACACAGCCCCGAAAAGATAAGCGCAATAACCTCTTCGTTTCCGCCGAAGTTCCTGACTCTCAGTTGGGAATTTCGGCCATCAACCTTCGTTGTGCGGCACTGAGGGATTACTTTTATGTGGGCAATCGCCGCTGTGGGTGGGACCGGCAGTCGTCATTCTACGAACTCCTGCAGGTCAATCCTAAAGTGTCGCCCGCAGAGTTGCGGCTCGCCTTCAAACTCCGCACGCTGGAGCTCAGCGCTGCACGCGCATCGACCGGCGATCTTCGTGCGCTGAATCGCGCCTTCAACATCCTCGCGCGTCCGGAGCTGCGCGCTTGCTATGACGCTCTCCTAAATGATCCAACATCGCCTGCACTTTTCCCGTACGGTGGCTTTGGTTCCCTGCTTGTTGCGGGCGATATTTCACACGACGGATCGACGTTTTATGCCTCGCGCATTCTTTCGTTTCTCCCGGAGCAGAAGTTCAAACACTTCCGGGCACCATTGCGAAAGGTTACTTTTTACGCCGAGCACGCAATCCTCCGAAACTCGCGTCGTAAACTGGAAGTATTCTTCGACCAAACATCGTTACCGTTGTTGTGGGATTCGAGTTGGAATCAGTGGAAGCATCTGTTGGGCACCAAGATCGGCATCAAAGCGACCTTCGTTCAGAGCGGCGAATATCAACGGCACGCCGGTGCGTGGCGTCTGGTGCAGTGGGAGACCGCACTTCCGAGCCGCATCGAAGTCGCATTGACCTCAAGCATTGCTGAACAGGTTGCCGAGGCTCGTAAGACCCACCATCGCTTCGGTGAATTTTCCGAAGCACTTGACCTGATTCGCATCCGCATCGAATCCGCTCCTGTCGAGAGAGCCGATCTACAAAAACTCTGCGCTGAGTTGGGAATTCCGGCCGATTTCGATATATCGCTAATTACATGGAAGCCGGACTACGACGCTTTCTATTACAAGCAGCTGTACAAGCGTGCTCGTCGCCTCTACCTGTTTCAGTCGGAATACATCTTCGATCTTGAGAGGGCGGTGATCATAGAAACGCCTCGGTTGGGCCACGCGACTTACTTGTTCTTGAAGCCCATTAACATGACGGGCTTTCTTGCCTTATACGGAAGTGTTACGAAGGACGACATTCGCCACAACCGGAGCAACGTGGCCGAAAGGCTCGGTTTTTTGGGCCGACTCAATCACGGTCTTAACCCGAGGGGTTGGTTGAAAGAATTGAAACTGCGCTTCGGCGAAGCCGTTGACTACGCCGAGGTGGAACTCTCCGATTGAAGGATTTGGAGGTGTTCGCGGTGCCGATTCAAAAGTGGATGATATTTGTCGCGATGCCGACCAAGGTATGGACGACTGCCTGTGGAGAAATTCAGCGCCTCAAACTGCCATCAAACTGCCATCAATTCACCCAAAAATCCCCCTACTCAGGACAACGGAGCCACAAGGACCGTTTTCTTATATTGTTGATTCTGTTGGGAGTAGTTGGATTGCGTTTTCTTGCGTTGTGTCAAGGTCAGATTACGAATCGGCTGCTCTACCACTGAGCTACCTCGGC
>Ga0179587_10001755_pt1 | contig 10071 bp, 10 predicted proteins | sample CZODoug2_1_08_16_FD_185932 | JGI IMG/M metagenome (GOLD analysis project Ga0179587, IMG submission 185932) | Vadose zone soil fungal communities from Angelo Coast Range Reserve, California, USA - CZODoug2_1_08_16fungal | ecosystem: Environmental > Terrestrial > Soil > Vadose zone | place: USA...
CTTTTGAGGCCAGGGGTGATGGGTCCCTGCGTTCGCAGGGACGACCCGCCGAGAGATTGTGCGAAGCCACGACATCGGCTGAAGTTGGTCATATGCGATAGCCCTGCGCTTGCGGGGGAGGGTTGGGGTGGGGGCGCGCGCCGGGGATTCCTAGTAAGGGGCGCGCTCAAAAAGCCTATGGCATGCTCAGCTCGTGGCGGCCAACGACCATCCAGTGAACTTCGTCGGGGCCGTCGGCGAAGCGGAGATGGCGCACGTCGGTGTACATCTCGGCGAGCGGAGTCCATTGCGAAATGCCGGTCGCTCCATGCATCTGGATCGCCTGGTCGATGATTTTGCAGGCGCGCTCGGGCACCATGGCCTTGACCATGCTGACCCAGATGCGCGCTTCCTTGTTGCCGAGCACGTCCATCGCCTTGGCGGCTTTCAGCACCATCAGCCGCATCGCCTCGATCTCGCAGCGCGCCTGCGCGATGATCTGGAGATTGCCGCCGAGATGCGCGATCTTGCTGCCGAAGGCCTGGCGCGTGAGGCCGCGTGAGACCATCAGATCGAGCGCCTTTTCCGCTTTTCCGATCGTCCGCATGCAGTGATGGATACGCCCGGGCCCGAGGCGGACCTGCGAGATCTCGAAGCCGCGGCCTTCGCCGAGCAGGATGTTGTCCTTGGGTACCCTGACATTGTCAAAGCGCAGGTGCATATGGCCACGCGGCGCGTGGTCATGTCCGAACACGTGCATCGGTCCGATGATCTCGACGCCCGGCGTGTCCTTGGGCACCAGAATCTGCGACTGCTGTTTGCTCGGCGGCGCGTCCGGATTGGTCTTCACCATCACGATCATGATCTTGCAGCGGGGATCGCCGAGGCCGGAGATGTAATATTTCTCGCCGTTGATCACCCATTCGTCGCCGACGAGTTTTGCCGTGGTCGAGATATTCTTGGCATCCGACGACGCGACATTGGGTTCGGTCATGGCGTAGGCGGAGCGGATTTCTCCGTTCAAGAGCGGCTTGAGCCACTTCGCCTTCTGCGCGGGCGTGCCGACGCGCTCGAGCACTTCCATGTTGCCGGTATCCGGCGCCGAACAGTTCATGGTTTCCGAGGCCAGCGGGTTTTTGCCGAGCTCGGCTGCGATATAGGCATAGTCGAGATTCTTCAGGCCGGCGCCGGTCTCGTCATCGGGCAGGAAGAAATTCCACAGGCCTACCTCCTTGGCCTTTGCCTTGGCTTTCCCCAGCACCTCGAGCTGGCCCGGCGTAAAGCTCCAGCGATCGGTCTTGTTCTCGCCGAGCCGATAAAATTCAACCGACATCGGCTCGACCGTTTCCCGGATGAATTTCCGCACATGGTCGTAAAGCGGCCGGACCTGTTCCGACATCCGCAAATCGTTGAGTTCATCTTCCGGGTTAAGGCTGTAGGACGTCATTCGGGGCACGTAGGCGTGTTTCATGTCGTATCCTCCCAATCGCGCGAGATCGTTTCTTCTCGCGTGGCAGTCTAGACGTCCGATCAACCTTTACAAGCAGACGGGCAGGCGGGTTCTTTCAATGCCCGTCCGTCGGCTTTTGCCGCCCTGCGAAATTTCAAATCGCCGTAGTGCCGCCGTGGATCAAAAAAAATCCGCCATGTGATAGGACGGCGCCTTGCTCATCGGCGATGCCGCCGAAATCCGAGGGCTCGCGAAGCAATCCAGTGCCGCCAGGACCGACACCTCGTCTCAGGCTGCGGTCGAAGTCGTCACCCTTGAAGAGGAGGGGCTGGGAACGCACTTTGGCCAGCGCATAGACCGCACAATCGACGATATTCAACTGAGCTGGCTGCCCCTGGCCCTTGCCGAAACGTCGAAATGCATCGAAGGCGACCTTCGCCATTTCGTCGTCGAACGGCACCACGACAATCCCAGCATTCTCTAGCAGCTCCTCGAAAAGACCTACCGCATCCAGTCCCAGACGTGCGAAGAGAACAATCTTGGTTTCCAACACGGCGACCGATGAAATCAAGAGGCTCTCGGCGCCGAGCATCGCTGCCCGAAAACGCGAGCTGTCCTGTTCATTTGTGATGGCAGCAATAACCGCGGACGTATCCAGAACATCAGGATGGCAACCCGCAACCGTCATAGCCTACGATCTCGTCTGCCGGACGGGGATCCAGAACGCGCATGTGGGATACCCGCTCGAAGAATGAATCCAGCGCGGCCCTTCTGTCGGCGGGCGCTGGTGGCGCAACACGGGACAGCCGTTCCTCAATCGCACGCTCAAGCGCGGTTTCGACATCTTCGCCGGTCAGTCTGGCAAGACGCTGCGCGAGTTGATCAACTCTGGCGGAACGGATGTTCATGGGCCACCCACCATATTGGGAGATTACCAAAAGTATAGCATCTTTACGGGTCACGGTCACTCTCGTTTCTCCTTTTACAGGAACTGACGTGAACAGAGCCGGCATCTGGACTGGACGCTCTCCATCATTTGTTCTACTGTAGCCCGCAAAGGATTTTTAGATGCCTCCCAGCATTGTCATCCGTGCCCGTATCGACGAGCGCCTGAAACGGGAGGCCGGGGCAGTGCTGGCCGCGATGGGCCTCACGGTATCTGGCGCCTTTCGGTTGATGATGATGCGCATCGCTCAAGACAAGGGGCTTCCGTTTGAGGCGATGTCGTCAAATCCCAAACCAGCACAGAAAGGGAAACGCGATATGTCAACCGTGATTACCCCGCAAATGCGATACCATGCGGAGATCAGAACCCATGATCATTTTGGGTTTTTAGGTCTTCGCGCGGCCATTGCATGCCTGTACGCACGCTCCGAAGGTGCGACGCAAGCCGAGGTGACTAACGTGTCGGCGGCACTTGGAAGCCCGGGACAAAAATACTTGAACATGCTTCGTGAGGAGGCGCCTAGGTGGGGGCATTCCGTCGTCGTTTGGCCTGATCCTGCGCGGGGAGGTAAGGTGTATAAGCTAATTTACAATCGGAACCACAGCGCTAAGGAAAGCATTGACCCACCTGCCAATTGGAAGAAAATGAATATGCCGAAAGCTCCACCGGGCGTGGTTCCTACCCCTTTGTAGGGAGGCGTCGTGCGTAATGATAGCCAAGATTCCTGATGCCCTCGAACGCGCTGAGGCATCTCTAAGTTTCTCGCTATTGCGCAGCTTAAAACTTCAAAAACCGTCCCATTAGCCCCGCAGCCGCTTTGCCAAAGCCGCAACGAAGCGGTCGGCATCGATCTCGTCGTTGAAAACGTGGGGCGAGATGCGCATGCGGCCAAGACGCGCGGCGACGTAGATGCCTTCGCTCGCCAATCCCTCGATGAGGCCGGCCGGCATCCCATTCTTGAAGCCAAGGTTCTTGAAGCTGAGGCTCAGGATATGCGGTGCGCGAAAGCGACGTTCCGGCGCGCTGACGCCGATGCCGCGCAAGCTCTCCGCGATCCGTTCCGTCAGCATCAGGAGACGTTGCACCACGGCCGATGCGCCCCATTCGGCCATCATTTCCATCCCGATCGAGGCCATCTCCATCGAAATGAAATGGTCGCGCTCGCCCATGTCGAAGCGCCGAGCATCGGGGAGGTAGCTGACATCGGCGAAATAGACCGCATTCTCGGCGCGCACGTCACGGCGGCCGAACGAGGTCTGCTCAAGCGGTATACCGCCCTGATGGCGCTTGGCGATGTAGAGAAAGGCGCGGCCGTAGGGCCCGAGCAGCCACTTGTAGGTCGGGAAAATCACAAAATCCGGATCGAGACGCCGCACGTCCATCGTCAGCACACCGGCGCTGTGCGTCGCGTCGATCAGGAAGCTGGCTCCCCGCTGCCGCAGCGCCGCGCCGACTTTTTCGATGTCGATCAGCCCGCCGTCCGACCAGTGCACCGATGAGATCGAGGCAAGGCTTGTCGGCGGAGCACCTGGCCGTTCGATCGCCGCGAGAACCGCCGATGTCCAGTCGCCGTCGTCCGGCCGGCGGATGGTCTCGACGGCAAAACCCTGCGCGTCGGCCCGCGTTTGCCATTCGAGCACCGGCGAGGAATGATCGTTTTCCAGAACGATGACGCGCGTGCCGCGGTCGATCGCCAGAACCTTCGCCGCTGTCGCGACGCCGTAACTGATCGAGGGTATCAGCGCCATATCGGCGGCATCGGCATGGATCAACCGGGCAGCGGCAGCCCGCGCGCGTTCGTGTTGGTGGTTTGCGAACCCGGGCTCAAGCGTCCAGGGTGTGGCTTTGCGTCCGACCGCGGCGCGCCCGGCCTCCTGGGTTCGGAGCGGCAACGGGCTGTAGGAGGCCGAATTCAAGTAGCAGATATGGCGCGGCATCTCGAACAGGGCGCGCTGCGAGGCAAGCATTTTGAATGATCTCGTTGTCAGGACATATCTATCATGGCCTATATTGGCCACGCCAGCCACATGGCGGCTTGCGCGCGCGGAGGAATTTGTTGAAACGGATCAATGCGATTCTACCAGTCCAGCGCGTAGGATGGGTGGAGCAAAGCGATACCCATCAATTGCATCTTATGGTGATGATGGGTTTCGCGGGGCTCAACTTATCTACGCGCTCCACTCGTTCCCCGGATGCTGCGCAGCGCCATCAGCAAGCGTAGGATGGGTGGAGCGAAGCGATACCCATCAATTGCATCTTATGAAGATGATGGGTTTCGCAGGCTCAACCCATGCTACGGCCTGAATCTCCATTGGAGCTTCGCAGCTTCTGCGAAAAACAGCGCGTAGGATGGGTGGAGCGAAGCGATACCCATCAATTGCATCTTATGGAGATGATGGGTTTCGCAGGCTCAACCCATCCTACGTCCTGAATCTCCATTGGAGCTTCGCAGCTTTGTTTATGCGAAAAACAGACGGTGTTGACAACGAGACCGGCTCAAGTGATTTGCCCGTCGGGCGGCTTGTTGACATGGCTGTCGAGTCTTATTTCTGATTTTCCGAAAGATATTTCTGTTCCCACGCACCCCAAATCACGTCTAGAACTCTCGCATCCCACCCCACCAGAGGGGCGTGTCATGATCGTCACGGACGCGGGGTGGAATGCGGTGGACGCGGCAGCGTTTTGCGCGCGACGGGATTGCAGGGCGAGTTGAAAGACTTGTGAGCGATTACCAAGCGAGCGGACGAGAGATGTTGCAGCGTACGGCGAAGTCGTGTGGTCCTGACGCCCCGACGCTGGCGTCAAGTTCGCGGAGTTAAGTCGGCCCGACCGGGCTTAGACAAGACATATCCGCAGGCGACGGTGGCAAACAAGCCCGATCACCGGGGAGCGCGAAGGAAACCGTTAAAACCATTGCGTGCGGGAACGTCGGGTGATTCCGGGGTGCTCGTTGTTACTCGTGTGCGTTCTACCAATACCAAGTGCACACGAGGCCGCGGGTGCAACGGGCATCCGGCGTTCCCCACGCCCTCTTTTGGGCGGAAGATTTATCAACGGCTCGGGCGCATGGCGCGGCGAGGCCGCGAACGCGTGTCTGGATTCGAGCGACGCCGATGCCGGATTGCGCTGCGCTACATTCGTTGCATCAAACTCTAGCGTCATTCCCCGGAATGACGAGAGCAGGTTTCTTGTGGCAATGCATGCGTTATCAAAACGCCGTATAGCCGCCATCGATCACAAAGCAATCCGCGGTATGATACGACGACGCCTTGCTCATCAGATAAACCGCGATGCCGCCGAAATCCGAGGGCTCGCCGAACCGCCGCACCGGAATTCGCGGCATCACATTGGCCACGAATTTTTCGTTGGCCATGATGCCCGCGGTCATGTCGCTTTTGATCCAGCCGGGCAGGATGGCGTTGGACGTGACGCCCTGACGCGCGAGCTCGACCGCCAGCGCGCGGACCAGCGCGTTGATGGCGGCCTTGGTCGCGGCGTAATGCTCGTTGCGCGCGGTGCCGAACAGCGATGCAAGGCTCGAGGTCGCGACCAGCCGGCCGAACGGATCGCCCGATGTGGCACGCTCGGTCATGTGGCGCGCCGCGGCCTGAAATACATGGAAAACACCGTCGAGATTGGTCGCGAACATGCTGCGCCATTGTTCTTCGGTGCGGTCGATGAAGGCGTGGCGTCCGCCGCCGCCGATGCCGGCGTTGGCGAAGCAGCCGTCGACCCGGCCGAATCTCTCCAGCGTCGCCGCCATCGCCGATTTCACCGAGGCGGGATCGGTGACGTCGCAGACGCGGGCGTCGGCCTTGCCGGCGCAGCCGGCCATGGTCGCGGCGGCGTTCCTGTTCTTGTCGGCATTGCGGCCCCAGATCGAGACGTTGCACCCGGCAGCGGCGAGCGCCTGCGCGATGCCAAGACCGATGCCGCCATTGCCGCCGGTGATGACGGCCACGCGGCCGGACAGATCAAAGATGCTCATGGGCGTGTTTCCATTGGGCGTTTCCATTTGGTTTGGCGCGCGTTAGGCCGTGCGGTCCGATGGCGGGCAGTTGTTCCAATCCCGACCATGGACAAGCCCGCCCAGAAAATCAAATATGGGGCAGAAATCATCAACCCTGACAGCCCGCGGACCAACAATGCGGGCCACAGCTCGAGAGGAAACCCCATGCAGTTCAAGCACGTCACGCTCGATATCGACGGCCCGGTGGCCATCCTGAAGCTCGATCACCAGGAGGTGATGAATGCGGTGTCGATCGACATGCTGGGCGGTCTCGCCGAGGCGCTCGACGCCATCGAAGACAAGAAGGCCGAAGTCCGCTGCCTCGTCATCACAGGCGCGGGGCGTGCGTTCTGCACCGGCGCCAACCTGCAGGGCCGCAACAACCAGAAGCCGGGCAAGAGCAATGCAGGTGCTGCGCTGGAAACCGCGTTCCATCCGTTCCTGCGCCGTCTTCGCAATCTGCATTGCCCGATCGTCACCTCGGTCAATGGCCCGGCCGCCGGCGCCGGCATGAGCTTCGCGTTGATGGGCGACATGATCCTGTGCGCGCGCTCGTCGTATTTCCTGCAGGCGTTCCGCCGCATTGGCCTGGTGCCCGATTGCGGATCGACCTGGTTGCTGCCGCGGCTGATCGGCAAGGCCCGTTCGGTCGAACTGTCGCTGATGGGCGAGAGGCTCACCGCCGAGAAGGCGCTGGAATGGGGCCTCGTCAACCGGGTCTATGACGATGCGGCCTTGACGGAGGAGACCATGAAGCTCGCGCATGAGTTGGCGAACGGCCCGACCATCGCGCTGTCGCTGATCCGCAAGCTATATTGGGACAGCCCGGACAATTCGTTCGAGGATCAGCTCAACCTTGAATTCCAGTCACAGCGGATTGCGGGTTCGGCGGAAGATTTCAAGGAGGGCGTTACCGCGTTCCTTGAGAAGCGTCCGGCGAAGTTCAAGGGCAAATGATGGAGCAAAAGCTCGGACGCTGCGTCGCCTCGTGGTGCCCGGGCGCGACCGGTGTGGTTGGCGTGGCAAGACTCTCCGGCGGCGCCAGCCAGGAAACCTGGTCGTTCGATATCGTGTATCCCAATGGCAACATCGGTGCGATCCTGCGTCGCGCGCCGGTTGGTTATGGCGCGGCACCGACGCGGGCGGCCGGGCTCAACGCCGAGGCAACGCTGATGCAGCTTGCCCATGATGCCGGCTTGCCGTCGCCGCGGGTCCTGCACGTGCTGCAGCCGCAGGACGAACTCGGGACCGGCTTCATCATGGCCCGCGTCGAGGGTGAAACCATCGCGCGGAAAATTCTGCGCGACGATCAGTTTGCCGAGGCGCGGCCCATCCTCGCGCGCCAGCTCGGCAAGGTCGTGGCCGGCATCCACGGCTTGCCCGCGTCGAAATTGCCAGAACTTCGGCAGAGGACGTCGACAAAAGAGATTGCCGATCTGGAGCGGGAATATCGCAGCTTCGATTGGCCGCGGCCGGTGTTCGAACTGGCGCTGCTCTGGCTGCGCGACCACGACCCCGGTCCGCCCCACGAGGTAACGCTGGTGCACGGCGATTTCCGCCACGGCAATCTCATCATCGGCCCCGACGGCGTGCGCGCGGTGCTGGACTGGGAGCTCGCGCATACCGGTGATCCCATGGAGGATCTGGGATGGATCTGCGTCAACTCATGGCGCTTCGGCGAGATCGACAAGCCGGTTGGCGGTTTTGGATCGCGCGAGGAGCTGTTTGCCGGATATGAAGCGGCTGGCCACCGAGTCGATCCTGCGCGGGTGATGTTCTGGGAAGTGATGGGCACGCTGCGCTGGGGCGTGATGTGCTGCGGCATGATGCAGCGGTTTCGCAGTGGCCCCGACCATTCGATGGAGCGCGCCATGATCGGGCGCCGCTCGTCGGAAACCGAAATCGATCTGCTGCGGCTGCTGGCGCCGAGAGGAAAGTAAGATGCAGGACGAACCCACACCTACCGAACTGATCAAGGCAGTCGCAGACTTTCTGCGCCACGAGATCACGCCGGTCATCAAGGGCCACAACGCCTTCAAGCTGCGGGTAGGGATCAATGCCCTCGATCTGGTGGCGCGCCAGCTCGCGCTGGAACCTGACAGCGATGCCGCGGAAGCCGCCCGGCTTTCAGGATTGCTCGGCATGCAAGGCTCGCTCGGCGAACTCAACCGCGCGCTCGCCGATCGCATCGCCAACGGCGAGGTTGATTTGCGAACGCCTGATCTCGCCGATCATCTGTGGCAGACCACGATGGCCAAGCTCGCGGTCGATCAACCGAACTATGCGTCGTACAAGCGGGAGCTGGGTGGGAAGTAGCAGCAACGCGTTCCCCGGATGCTGCGCAGCGCGCCGCCCTTGCGGCGTGGTGCGCTGCTGATCCGGGGTCCATCCGGCGTGGCAGTCTGGGTCCCGGCTCTGCGGTGCATCGTAGAGAACGCTGCACCGCGTCCGGGGCGCGATGGATCGCTACCCCCCCACCCACCTCGGCGGACGCTTCTGCGAGAATGCCTTCGGCCCCTCGATATAATCCTGCGACGCCGCCATCGCCTTCACCGCGGGGTACTCGCGCTGTTCGGCCATTGCCTGCTCCAGCGAGACCGCGAGGCCCTTTTGAATTGCCTGCTTGGAGGCGCGGATCGACATTGGGCTGTTCTTGCAGATGGTCTCCGCCCAGCGTTCCGCGGCGATAAGCGCTTCGCCTGGCGGCACCACCTCGTTGACGAAGCCGAGTTCGTGACCTTCCTTGGCGGTGACGTGGCGCGCGGTGAGGATCATGCCCATGGCGCGCTTCAGACCGATCTGGCGCGGCAGCCGGTTCAATCCGCCGGCGAGCGCGGCGAGGCCGACGTGCGGTTCGGGCAATGCGAACCTCGCATTCTCAGAGGCAATGATGAGGTCGCAGGCCAGCGCAATCTCGAAGCCGCCGCCCATCGCAACACCGTTGACGGCGGCGATGATCGGCTTGTCGCAGTCGAAACGCGAAGTCAGCCCGGCGAATCCGCCGGTGTCCGTGCCGCGCTTGCCGCCGGCGGCCTGCCATTTCAGATCGTTGCCGGCGCAGAACGCCTTGTCCCCGGCGCCGGTGACGATCGCTACCCATTGCTCCGGATCGGCGGAAAAGTCGTCGAATATCTTGTTCAGTTCGAAATGCGCGTCGATATGCAGCGCGTTATAAACTTCGGGCCGCGACAGCGTCACGATCGTGATCGGTCCCTTGCGCGTGACCTTGGAGAATTTCAAGTCCATGTTGGCTCCCGTTGTTTTTTCTGCGGCGAGGAATTCATGGCCTGGATATTAGCTTGGCCCCGCCTTCCGATACCATCCAATTACGCAAGGCGCCCGCGCGTCACAAGCCATATTCGATTGCTTGACTTGATGCGGGGTTCTCACCTTAATCGCCGGCAATAACGATAAACCAGCACTTTCGGGAGCACGCCTTGGATTTTGCATTGCCGGCCGACCTGGTCGCCTATCTCGCCGAACTCGATCAATTCATCGCGCGCGAGATCAAGCCGATCGAGGAAGCGGACGACAACATCCGTTTCTTCGATCATCGCCGCGAATGGGCGCGCACCGATTTCGAGAATGGCGGGCTGCCGCGGCATCAGTGGGAAGCGCTGCTGCGCAGGGTGAAAAATCTCGCCGACAGCGCCGGGCACCTGCGCTTCGCGATCCCAAAACGCTACG
>Ga0179587_10001760_pt1 | contig 10055 bp, 14 predicted proteins | sample CZODoug2_1_08_16_FD_185932 | JGI IMG/M metagenome (GOLD analysis project Ga0179587, IMG submission 185932) | Vadose zone soil fungal communities from Angelo Coast Range Reserve, California, USA - CZODoug2_1_08_16fungal | ecosystem: Environmental > Terrestrial > Soil > Vadose zone | place: USA...
CTCCACGACGAGGTTTGCAAACAGCTCGACCGCGCCAAAATTGTCGCCTGGTGCCAGGGTCCGACCGAATTCGGCCATCGCGCCCTGGGCCATCGCAGCCTTCTCGCGTCGCCCTTCTCCGAATATGTCGTGGAAAATGTGAATCAGTACATTAAGCACCGCGAAGAGTTCCATCCCTTCGCGCTTTCCGTTCCCGCCGAACGCGCCGCCGAATATTTCGATTGCGGCCCCAACTGCCGTTTCATGGCATCTCTCGGCACACTAAAAAAATCCTTCGCCGGCCTCGAACGTTTCACCTTTCACGGCAACGCCATCCGCGTTCACACCGTTGAACGCGAAGCCAATCCCGGCTTCTGGCGCTTGCTCCACAAATTCGGCGAAACCGCCCCCGCCCCCATCCTCGTCAACACCAGTTTCAACCTCTTCGGCGAACCTCTCGTCACCGACCCCCGCTCCGCCGTCCGCTCCTTCTATTGCGCCGGCATCGACGCCCTCGCCATCGGCCCCTTCCTCATCGTTAAGTAATCCATGTGGCGTGATTAATGATTTCGCGTCGCTCTCGCGCGGTCATAAAAGATTTGTCATCCTGAGCGCATCCACGAAGATGCGCGAAGGACCTCAACGTCTGCTCCAAGCTCCCCATTCACCGATCTCTAGCTCGGCTGAGCTGCATTTCTTCCTATTTTTTCTCAGCGTTCTCTGCGTCTCTGCGTTAAGTCTGTGTCCTCCGTGTTAGAAGAACATTCAACCTTAGCCTTCAAAAACCACCATCGCCATCGCCTGACTCGCCGTATGCGTAATCGTCACCGCAATATGTTTTACTCCCAGCTTGTCCGCAATCTTCCGCGCTTCTCCCCGCAACTCCAGCGTCGGCTTCCCGCTAATCTCCCGCACCACCTCAATATCCACCCACCGCACGCCGCGGCTCCATCCCGTCCCCAGCGCCTTCATCGTCGCTTCCTTCACCGCAAACCGACCCGCATACCGTTCATACTTATTCTTGAACTTCTCGCAGTACGCCCGCTCTCTCGCCGTATACAGCCTCTTCAAAAACCGTTCCCCCTGCCGCCCAATCGCTCCGCGCACTCGATCCACTTCCGCAATGTCCACTCCCAGCCCAACAATCATTCATCACCAGTAGCTTAGCCACTCTTGGCTGAGCTCTTACGACCGACAAATTCATCCGAAGCCAAACCTCGTTGACGGCCCGAAGTCCATCAACGAAGTTTCGTCGGCCCCTTCCAATTTCTTGGCCGATTCCATTTCCGATTATACTTACTAGATGCCCGTCGCTTCGAAATCTTCTCTGCCGCGTCGCAAAGCCGGCCAGCCACTTTCGCGCCCCACCGCGCCGCCAAAAATCTCGGCACCCTGGTCTCTCCGCTCCTCCGCCAATCTAAAAATCCTCGAACTCGACGCCTTCAAAAAACTCCCCTGGCTCCTCCACGGTTTCAGCACCGTCCCAGGCGGCGTCTCCGATCTCGACGGACAAAAAATTCTCAATCTCAGCTTCACCGACTGGGACACTCGCGAAAACGTCCTCGAAAACCGCAAAAAATTCCAAACCGCCCTCGGCGCTCAAAAATTCCCGCTCATCAATCTCAAGCAAATCCACTCCGCCGTGATCTGGCCTTTCGCCACCGCCCCCAAACAACCCTGCAAAGGCGACGCCTCTATCACCAACACTCCCGGCCTCCTCCTCGGCGTCCAAACTGCCGACTGCGTCCCCATCCTCCTCGTAGATCCCAAAAAACGCGCCGTCGCCGCAGTCCACGCGGGTTGGCGCGGCACCCTCGCCCGCATCCTCGAAAAAACCGTCGGCGAACTCGTAGCCAAATTCAAATCAAATCCCGCGGATCTCCTCGCCGCCATCGGCCCCTGCATCGGCCCCTGCTGCTACGAAGTCGGCGCCGAACTCGTCATCCAATTCACATCCCAATTCGCCGACGCAGCCGATTTTTTCGACGAACCCCGCTCCGGCGAAGAACCCAATCCTCTTCAGTGGCTCAACATGATGCCCCCAGGCCACCAGCCGCCGCCCAAAAACGTTCGCCTCGATCTCAGCAAAGCCAATCGCTCCCAACTCATCGCCGCCGGCCTCTCCGAAAAAAATATCTTTTCCTCCGACCTCTGCACCGCCTGCCACCCCTCTCTCTTCTTCAGCTACCGCAAACAAGGCTCCCGCTCCGGCCGCCTCCTCTCCGCCGTCGCCATCTCGGGTTAAGCTAAGTGGAAAGGCAGGTCTCGCAAGTGAAGATCGCGCTCTACCTGTTAGTCCTTCAGGGAATTATCGGAGCGTTCGACACTCTCTATTACCACGAATGGAAGGCGCGGCTGCCAGCCCGCGGTCCACGAGCAGCTCCAGAACTAACTCTCCACGCCGCCCGCGATTTCTTTTACGGCGTTCTATTCGTCACACTGCCTTGGTTCTCTTGGCATGGTGTATGGACTATCGTGCTACTCGGCGTCTTCGTTGCCGAGATCATATTGACGCTCTGGGATTTCGTCGTTGAGATCGCTGCAAGAAGGGAGCTCGGCGACGTTTACGCAGGCGAGCGTGTCACCCACGCTGTGATGGGAATCGTTTATGGGGTGGTCCTGGCCACGCTAATTCCCACGCTCCGCTCTTGGTGGGAGAGCCAGACTGCTCTTACTCTTGAACCTGCTGCAATTCCAGGATGGATACGTCTCGCGCTGACCGCGATGGGTGTGGGAGTCGTTCTCTCTGGCTTAAGAGATTCTTATGCCGCGCTGGGACTCCCTGGCTGCGGCTGGCCTTGGCAGTCGCCCGGCTCACGCTCGGTCTAACGAACTGTCAACGGTTGACTGTCAACTTCCTTTAGTGCGGCATCTTCGATGTCGACTTCCACCTCGGCCAAAAAAAGAGAACGTTGTCATCCTGAGGCTATCCAGGAAGATAGCCGAAGGACCTCAACCCACACTTAACTGAAGATTTTCAAATGGGAAGGGAACTGTCGCCGAAATTCCGGTTTTACTGAATACTGATGACCGACGACTGAGGACTATTTTTCATCTCTCCCAACGCCAACTGCCCGCAAGCCGCCATAACATCTCTTCCGCGCGAATATCTCGTAAACACCGGCACGCCTTTCTCCAGCAAAATCCGGTGAAACTCCGCTATCGCTTCTTCCGTCGGCTCCTTATACGGTAGCGCCCCCGGATTCCACGGTATCAAATTCACTTTCACGCGCCCCAATCCGCTCATCAACCGCGCTACGCGCCGCGCATCCTCCGCCGTATCATTCACCTCACCCAACAACACATATTCAAACGTGATGTACTCCCGCGACCCCGTCGGAAATTTCTTGCAAGCCTCGAGCAATACCTTCAGTGGATATTTCTTGTTGATCGGCATCAGCACATCGCGCTGCTCATCATTCGACGCATTCAGCGAAATCGCCAGCTTCGGCCGCACAGCTTCCTTCGCCAACTTCTCAATCCCCGGTACGATCCCGCTCGTCGACAGCGTTACATGCTTCGGCGCCAGCCCCACGCCTCTTGGGTCCAGCACAATCCGCATCGCCGCCATCACATTTTCATAATTCAGCAGCGGCTCTCCCTGTCCCATCAACACCACATTCGTCTGCTTTCTGTCTTTGCTCTTCTCTGTGCCCTCTGTGCTCCGGCTCTCCGTGTTCTCTGTGTTAATTCTTTCTTCTTTGTTCTCTCTGAGAGCCACCAGAATCTGCCCAACAATCTCTCCCGCCGTCAAATTCCGTATCAATCCCAGTTGCGCCGTCATGCAGAACTGGCAGTCCACCGCGCAGCCTGCCTGCGTCGAAATACAAATCGTCTGCCGATTCTCGCTCGGCATCCAAACCGCCTCCACCGCCGCCAGCTTACCGCTCGCCGCTTTCCTAATTAGTTCTTCCGTCTTTCTCTGTGAACTCTGTGCCTCTGTGGCAAATTTGTCTTTTGACTTTTCCCCTAACCCAAACAAATACCGCACCGACCCATCTTTCGAAAAATATCTCTGCTTCACCACCGGCAAAGTAATCGTCGCCTCACCCCCCAGGCGCTCTCGCAGCTCCGCCGGCAGCACCGTCATCTTCGCCGTCTCGAAATTCCGCTCTTGATATAGCGCGCGATAAATCTGATCCCCGCGGTACGCCGGCTCCCCAATCGCCGCCAGCCATTCCCGCAACTCTTCACGCGATTTCCCCAACAATTCCATCTCTTCTTGGCATCTCCCACCGCGATTATCTCACCGAAGTAATGAATATTGTCATCTCGGCCGGAGTTGCGCCTCTTCTTTGCATCTTTACTTCCTCACTTCATTGCCTCTTCTTCCCGCGTTATAATTCCTAGGAGGCTTTCGATGCCCAACAATCTCACCGCCGCCCAACTCTCCATCTCCGACTGGGTCAAGAATCTCTCCGCCATCCCCGCCAAGGATTTCTCCCTCGAAAACGTCCAGACCTTCGTCATCCAAAATCACGTCCGCCCCGACTCCCTCGAAAAATATATTTTTTTCTCCAAGGGCTGCTACACCCGCAATCTCATTTTCAAAAACGATCTTTTCGAATGTATGACCATCTGCTGGGAAATCGGCCAATTCTCCCGCATCCACAATCATCGCGATCAGAATTGCTGGATGTCCGCCCCCATCGGCCGCCTCAAGATCCAGAATTTCCGCGTCGAAGACCGCCACGCCATCGCCGACCACTCCGGCACGTGTCGCCTCGCTCCGACGGACATCTACGAAATGAACGCCGCCAATCCCGTCTACGTCAATCCCCTCGAACCCGTCCATCAAGTTCTCAATCTGCCCGAATACAATCAGCGCGCCGTCAGCATTCACATTTACTCCAAGCCTTTCGACTCCTGCGAAGTCTATCAACTCGAAAAAGGCACCTACGGCGATGTTCCCCTCCACTACACTTCCGAATTCGGCAAGCTCCATCCCGACGAAAAACTTCTCTGATTCATTCCCCAAAAACGAAACGGCGCATGCCTCATCAGCACGCGCCGCCCAGTCTGCCTCTGAACTTCGCTTACATCGCCTTCGCCGCAAAAATTCCCGCAAAGTTCTTCTTGTATCGGGAAAAAAGAAAAATCCAAAGAATCGCCGTCACCACTCCCGGCTGCCATCCTGCATGGCTCAGCAGCCCGTGAAACAACAAAATATTGAACAGCACCGCCCCCAGCAGTGTCAGCGCCAGCGGAACATAGCGGTTTATCATCAACAGCGCCCCGCCGATCACCTGTACCGCTCCCACAAAAAGCACGTACTTCGACTCAAACAAAATCGACAGAAACTGTCCTCCCAATCCAGGTGGCAATGTTGCTGGCAAAAAATGCAAAAACGGATTCAATCCAAACACCACGAACTCCAGCCCCACGAGCACTTGCGCAACAATCGTCGCGATCTTCATTTCTCCTCCAAGAGTTCCCGCTAGGTCTGCGAAAGTCCAGTAAGTTAATCCAACTCACCGATAAAGTCACGCAGTCATCAAATCGCTGGCGTTTGCAGTCTCTCCCGGTAACGCCGGCGTCCCGCCGGCGTCTGCGCGATCGCGATCGCGGCCCAAAATTGTCGTTCGTAACGACGAGTTACCTCGCCATCTTTTACTGTTTTTTTTAGGGTTTGGTCGTTGTAACGGCGCCCTTCCGAGGGCGGCGCCTTTGACGGAAATGTGCGCGAAATTCCTGGTTTTTAGGGTTGGTCGTTATAGCGGCGCCTTTGCAAGGAATCAACGCAAGTCTGGCGCGCACAAAACCGCGCGAACTCTTCAATCCGCTTTATCGTCGTTCTGAACTCGCGACATGCACTCTACAAACAACGCGCCGTGACGGTCTTCGTTCCGGCGCTTGGCTTCGCCAATCGTCGCAATGTGGCAGCTCTCGTGCCGCAGCACATCCAGCGCAAAACTCTCCGTCTTCACGCTCTGCCGGTCCACTTCAATCGCATACGGCACGCCTTTGTCGAAGTGCGTCACGCCGTAAGCGTCGTCTTTCGTCAGGTCGCTCCACCGCACCGGAACGTTCGGCAGGCTCCCCGCAAACGAATCGTGATTCACCTCTTGATACAGCCGCTGCAAATCCACTTGTTGCACTTGCTCCCGCGAAGCCGCATGCTCCGCGCCGCCCAGAATCACTGCCAGGCACGCAAACGCAATCGAAAATAAAGCCAGCCGTCGCACGAGTGCATTCTTTCGTTCTCCACCGTGCCCGCGAATGGTACTCGCGGCTATTTAACGTACAGGTGTGGCTGTCCCTCTCCTCCCCGCCCTTCGGCCAGTCCCTATTTCCGATTTCTCGCCAGGTTCCCAATCCGGGCTCTGCATAAGCGTTTTCTCCGCTTGGTTCCCCGCTATCTAGCTCTACGGCCAATCCTGCGCCGCGCGTCATCCCAATTCGCAAATTTGTCATCCCGAACCCGCCCTCTTTTTGGCGGGTTCGGACCTCTGCGCCATCGCCGATTTTCGCGATGAATCTGCTTTTCCTCTTTCCTTTTTTTGTCATCCCGAACGGAGTGAGGGATCTGCTTTTCTCTTCGCTTTTTGACTTGTGCCTTGCCTGTGTAGGGGCGGGACTTTTGACCCTGAGCGAAGCCGCAGGGCAGTCCGCCCTCTTTCTTTTGCCTTTACTCTTGCAGTAGCAGGTCAGTTTGATTTTTTGAGATCGTGACACAATAAGTCGAAAATCAAACTGACCCTCCGAATCTTTCTTGCTCTCTTTCTTTTCTTTCTTCTTTTTTTCCGTCAGAAGACGCCCCCCCGCCTCCACACACGCCCAATCGCAATTTTGTCATTCCGAGCCCGCCGCTTTTTGGCGGGTTCGGAATCTGCTTTTTCCTTCCTTCTAGGTCTTTGCGGAGTCGAGAGCCTGCCCTGAGCGAAGTCGAACGGGCTCTCTCTTCGATTTGGCTCCCGACTCCCAGCCGCTTCCATCGAGGATCTGTTGTTCATGCTCTGCCTCGCCATCGACGGCCTTGCGTCCGTGATCCTCAGCCTCACAGGTGTGCTCTTGCCGCAATGAGCGCCGTAGGCGCGGCACACGTGAGAACCGCCCAGCGGGAATCGCCGTCCATGAATGGATCGAAACCGCCAAGAACTCCGCCGCCCTATCCCCGCCCCGCGCTCCCGCCACTCGCCCGGCTGGCCGGCGGCACAATCCCGTTCATGCGCAAGTACTCCACCATCTGCCCATAGTGATCATAAGCGTGCGCAACGCCAAAACTAGCGAGCCGCAGCCGCGTGGACCTGCTGCTCCCCGGATTCTGCAACATGTTCTCCGCCGTCAACGTAGCCGCGGCCTTGTGGCCCAGCGCAAAAGAATCCTTCAGAAATTTCATGATGTCCGCTTTGCTCTTCAACTCCGCGGGACCGTTTCCGTCCTTGATGTTTTCCGGCACCTTATCTCCCGTAATCGGCGACCAAATAAAATAATTGGAAGCAGCAATGTGCTTCACCTGCACGGCAAACGTGCGCACACCCTTATAGTCCGCGCCCGGAATGTTCAAGCTCTCGGGAGAGAAGTTGAACTTATCCTCCGGCATGGCTTCGGCGGCATCAATGACCTGCTTTTCGATGGCGCTGATGTCGCGGTCTATCACCGAAGCTACGGTTGGCGAAGCCTGCTGCGCCCCCTGAGCTTGCTGAGTTTGTTGAGCCTGAGGCGCATTCGCGGCCGAGGCGCCGTGCAAGCCCTGTATGAATTGTCCCAAAGCGCCCGCAACGAAAATCTGCACTGCCGATAACAAAAAGCGTCGTTTCATTCGAGTCTCCCCCTTCAATTCCTTCCCGCCCCGCTTAGACGGAGCAAACCGCAACTCGTTTATCCAAGCGCATCACGTTAGTAATTCCCGTAGTGCGCGTGGCGAATTCGGCGGCTCGTTAGCCTGTATTCGCAACGCTTAACAAATCTAGCGCTCGCTTATCGCGCTATGATTGCGAAGCACTAAGGACTCGCTTTGAACCCTCAACTCTGCATCTACTGCAACACGTCGATCGCCGATACGGTTGATCATATTCCGCCGAAGCTCTTGCTCTCGCAGCCTTATCCGGACAATCTTCTCACCGTCCCGTCTTGCTTTAAGTGCAATTCCTCGTTCCAGAAACACGATGAATACACGCGAGTCATCGCCTCTGTGGACATCCGAAACGCAAACCACCAGACCGTGAAAGTGAACATGCCGGCCATCATGCGCTCGCTCGAGAAGCCGGAAGCGCAGGGTTTTTCCAGGTACTTAGCGAGTCGAACGACTCCATCGAAGGTGCTGGGGGTCGACGGGCGACCGCTAGGTCAGATTGTCGAAGTTGATCAGAAACGACTCAATGCAACAGGCGAAAGGATTATTCGAGGGCTGCATTTCATCGAAAGAAGACTTCCCGTCCCGCGGTCCGCCAAGATCCGCGTCGCATCGATACCTAGTGTGACGGCCCCAGAACCAAAACCAATAATTCAACAGCTTGCTCTTCTCTATAGTATGTGCACGGATCATCGCACTAAGGCCGTTGGAGATGTCTTCAACTATGTTGCCGCGTTTCATCCCGACTTTTCTGTCTGGCTGCTTATACTCTATGACGAGTTCGCCTGGGCTGTCACAATCACCATGTCCGAAACGGCGGCCACTGATAATGCCATATTGAACTACCGCTTGGCCGGGGAAGCCAATGACTAGATATGAAATCATCATCTACTGGAATCAAGCCGACGAAGCGTTCGTCGCCGAAGTCCCCGAACTCCCCGGTTGTGCCGCCGTCCGATTCTGTCCCCCAGTTCCCCTTCGTACAAGTTTTCCAGGTTGACTTCTGCCTAACGTAAGGGGTAGGTTTATGGCGGTTGATAGACTCAGACCCTCAACAGCGCGCGTGACTATTACCTTTGATCAATTCCTGGGGATTGCCGGACTTTTGGTCGGCTTTGTTGGAGTTGCCTATGCCGTGAAGCTTGACCAGAAACTTAAAACCTCCAGGGAGGCCGAGAAACAAATTGAAAAAAAGTTCATGCATTACATCGCTGCTCAGGAATTCGAAGAACTGGCGATAAAAGCCGCGGGAATTATGGGCAAGATAAGAAGACGCGAATGGGCTTTGGTGCCAGGATTAGCTGACGATATAGGGCCCTCACTTGGTCAAGTCCGAGGAGCGCGCAATCGTCTTCTGCAGTCACTTGAGAGGGACAGGTTGGACGTGGCTGCGACCAACGTCCAAGCCTTCATTGATTCTCTACCGCTGGCTGGTAGTGAGGCGGAATTGACCGAGGATCAGATGCAGACGATGCTCTCGCGATGCAGACCATTGGTCGATGTAGCGAGTGAAATAGCGGGTCGTTTGCGTGTAGAATCAATACAGCAATCCGAGGATAAGAAATGAGTACTCGTCCAAACCACTTTTTCGGAGAGTCCGACGACCCTCGTGAAGTTGAGCTGATACATAGTCTCGTTGAGAAGACTCGTCAAGGAAAAATTCCTTGGGTCAAACAAGCCAGCGCGCTTACAGCAGCCATCTCAAGCGGCTTCGGCTTTGAGATCAATTTTGTGCTGGCCCCCACCCTTTCATTCGTAAACCCACACTCGTCGAGCTGGCAGTTGCTAACGGTTCGAGACAGAAGCGGGAGTGAACTCGTCAGAGTCAGTAATCCACCGATGATTACTGTCCTCGCTGGGGCGGCAAAAAGTCCGCTGGTGCACGCTGCTGACGAACTGTTCAAACTTGTGTATGGCGCCGCAGGTGATGAGTTAGATCGCGCCATTAACACGATAAAGAAACTATAGACGCGTGGCCGCGCCTTAATTCCGGAGCGCGCCTTCGGGCGGCTCAATCCTTGCGGGGTTTGCAAGGTGCGGACTTTCTTGTCTCTTCTTCTAACTTCGATTTCTTCGCTGGCGATGCCGAACATTACTCTTGCGGGCGGGCCTTCGCAGCCGGAACCCCGGGTGTATAATTTTTTTATCGCCAAGTGCGTGGTCCGTTGGAGTTTAGACCGATGACGATCAATCTGACGCCTGAACAAGAAAAGATCGTGAAGGAAGAGTTGGAGTCGGGTCACTTCCGCACGGCGGAAGAGTTGATTTCGCAGGCTCTGAA
>Ga0179587_10001763_pt1 | contig 10052 bp, 8 predicted proteins | sample CZODoug2_1_08_16_FD_185932 | JGI IMG/M metagenome (GOLD analysis project Ga0179587, IMG submission 185932) | Vadose zone soil fungal communities from Angelo Coast Range Reserve, California, USA - CZODoug2_1_08_16fungal | ecosystem: Environmental > Terrestrial > Soil > Vadose zone | place: USA...
CTATTACACCCGCGACGGCTCTTGGCGAATGAAAAATTACGAGTCTTTGCTGTCGGGCATGAAGAGGTTGGAGCGCAACGCAGCCGTGCTCGGCCAAACCGTGTTCCTTGGGGAATACCTGTCACGCCCGCCCGACCTTTTCCGCCGTGATACCGGATTGCAGTTCGATGGGTTAGTTATTTTTGAAACGGAATTCGGATTTGATGACACTACTTGGCTGGCGCGAGAAGAAGATCAAGGTGAAGCCATCAAAGCTGGAAGCGATGAAGAGTTCCTGTTCACGCCATGAAGCTCACTCACATCGATGAACCCGAACTGCAATTCGGGACCGGAAAGCACATCGACATTCGCTTCGGCCTGAGGAACTACGGTCCGCTGGACTTTAAGGACCCGTCCACTCCAAAGCAGATCAACGTCGGCATTGTTGGAACGCCGGAAACTATCGAAGGTGTGTCAGCATGGATCGACAAGTGCCGCAAAGGTATCGCGGCCAAGACCAGCAAGCAGCCCCATTTGTTTTCAGATTTTCCGGGCTTCACGACCGAGGGAAATTTGCAATCGTCGGTCTATGCTTCAACCACTCTGCAGAGCAGCATTTCAGCGACTATTTTCCGCAAGCTAAAGGAAGGCAAGCTGGCCAAGGCGGCCGTTGAAAAGTCCGTTGAATCATTTGTGGAACACATCGAAGGATTGGCGGCTAAGAACGCCAACGTCATTATCTGCGCTCCACCGATGGAATTGATACACGCCATGAGCGTCACCGAAGACAGTGAACAGCCTAGTACCGAGTCAAACAAACTCGTAGAGCGGGGCGCTGTTCCAGATTTCCACGATCTCCTGAAGGCCAAATCGATGGCGTTCGGCAAACCCATTCAGATCCTGCTTCCGAGCACATATGATGAATCAAAGAGACGGGCACAGAAACGTCGCACTCATTTGCTCCAGAGTCATCAAGATGAAGCAACCCGCGCTTGGAACTTCCACGTTGCGCTTTACTACAAGGCCGGCGGCATTCCGTGGCGGCTTCCGCGCCCACCTGGCGAATACGCAGCATGTTTTGTGGGAGTTTCATTCTTTCAGAGCCTCGACAAGGCAAGCCTGCTGACCAGCGTGGCTCAAGTCTTCAACGAACGTGGCGAGGGCATGGCCGTGCGAGGATCGGCGGCGTATCTGGATAAGGACGATGTAACCATCCATATTCCGATGGAAGGAGCGTTTTCACTGTTGAATAACGCTCTGCGCGCTTACGAGTTGGAGCACCACCACATGCCGGCGCGGGTTGTTCTGCACAAGAGTTCTGCGTTCAACGCTGCGGAACGCGCTGGCTTTGAACAGGCAGCCGAATCCAACCGCGTGCACTCGCTAGAACTCCTAAGCTTGCATGATTCCGGTGTGCGCCTCTTCCGCATCGGATTGTATCCGCCGCTGCGCGGAACTCTCTTAGAACTCGAAGACAACAGGCACGCGCTCTACACGAGGGGCAGCGTGGAATTTTTCGCGACCTATCCCGGATTGTACGTTCCTCAGGCGTTGGGAATCCGAGTCGAGAAGGCCGAGCAAGGACCGCTTTTCCTGGCTCACGAGATCTTGGCGCTAACGAAGATGAACTGGAACAACACTCAGTTTGACGGCTTTGAACCGATCACGCTCAAAGCGGCCCGCAAAGTCGGCAGAATCTTCAAATATATGAACCCAACGGATAAAATCCAATCGCGGTACAGTTTTTATATGTAGTAGAGGGATGATCCGCAAGACGGTGTGCGCGCTTAAAAAATAAACATGGCGAAGCGACCCTTGTTTCCCATGCGTGAATGACACTGTAGCCGCCCAACTGCAGCTCTTGATTCTAGTTGCCTTTCTGATTCGTTCATGCTGCCGCCTCTCTTGACCCTGTATCGATTCGGATGGTTGGGCCTTCGGAGGTAAATTCTTCAAATCGATAGGCGACAAATCCTGTCTTCCCTCCCTGGTTCAAGCACCTGAGCTTGCCGAGCACCAATTGATACAAATCAAGGTCGCATGTAGTTAGAAAGAACTGTCGTTGACCTGTCGCGTATGTTCGGAGGGTATCTACAAAAGCATTTGTGTTGAAATCATCCATATTTTGAACCGGGTCATCCAGAAACAAAGGAACAAATTGCGACCAGCGTTGGCTCAATGCATTGCTTAGGAAAATACTGAGAGCCAAAACGTTCAGTTGTGCTTCGCTGAAATACCATGTTGGTGCAAGGCTGGATGTAGGAAACCGCAATGAATCCGCCCACTTAGCATCCAGGTCGACTTGGATCGCAAAAGCTCCTTTGGAAGAATCGACCTTAGTTCTAATGCTATTAAACAGGGGATGCGAATACAGTCTGCGGTAAATACGATTAATTGTGGGTTCGTAACGCTGCAGTTGCCGATTCTCGATTTGCCCGCGAATACTGACGATCGAGTCGTTCAGTTCTTCCAAATGCCGGGTCCAAGAGCCAATCTTTCCTCGATCCGCTTCCTTCTTACGCAGTTCCTTTTCCAGTTCTTCGATCTGAGTTTCCAATTTGCGGATGTCCTTTTCGGTAGCAAGCCAAGACGCAAGCTTTTCCGCGCTAGCTACTTCTTGCTTTAAGTCCCTACACTGTTGAATCTCCTCCTCGATCCGCACAATCTGGGCCGTGAGTGGCGCTGAACTATCTCGATTAACTAGCTTCGCTTCAGAGACTGTCTGCTGAAGTGCGGTTATTTCAAGGTCCAGCGCACTCTCTTCTTGCGTCTGCGTCTGCCTCTTCTCTTGCAATGACTGAAGATTGCCTTCGGCGCCAGTCATTGAGGCTGCTAGTTGTGCAAGATGAGTTCGAATTTCATCCCTTTTTCTGGTCGCCTCTTGGCGTAGTCGAGCCAGCAGCAAGATCCTCTCCTTCATCCTGGCCGAGTTCTTAGCCAGCTCTGCTAAAGGTCCCACAACCACATTCCTACCGTGGCGGTCAATCTCCGCCTTTCCTTTCTCTATCGTCTCCTGACAGGCTGACAGCTCGGACCGAGTATTGCTAAGTCTTGCGCGCAGCCTAGCCATTTCCACAGTGACGAGGTTCATCTCTGATGTAATGGCCTGTTTTTGTTCCATCAGAACGGTCGTTTGTTTAGTATATTCAGAAAATAATTTCTCGAACAAGTCGAGTGTATCGATTGCTACGATGCTTTTGATGCCCAAATCTAGCGCCGAAGCCTGAATTTGGGAAGAAAGCCGACCGATTTCTCCTAAACGTAGCCCTATTTGCTTCGTTTGATTCTCAAGCGACTCCATCTGCACGTTTACAGTTTGGAGCTGCGCAGCCAGCCGCTCTTTGCGTGCACGTTGAGAATCAAAATGCGCACGAACGCGCTCTAGATCTCCTGGGATCCCGGCACTTCTCGATACGATCTGTTCTCTCAGCCGTTCGGCCTCTCTCCAATCATGGCCACACAACGGACATTCGGCGCCGCGCACAAAGTCGCGAAGCTCAAACAACAACTGTCTATATTTTTCAAGGGACTGGCCCATCGTCGCTAGTTGCACTTCCCCAGTGGTTAGCTCGGCGCTTACTGCACGGATTTCCCTTTCCAGGTCGATGCGGCTGGTGGAGAGGTTTCGAAGAATTACTTGAGAATCGGTGACTTGTTTTTCCAAATTGGGACGCTCGTTTTCAAGCGACAGCCATCTGTTCGTCATTTCCTTTAGCTCGACTGTCCCCTTGACTCTCTTCTCGTTTGCCTGGACATCCAAGACGACCCTTTGTTCCCGTTGTGCGAGAGCTTCGCTGCGTTCAGCTAGTCGCTTCTCCTCCAGCTGCAACGCGTTCCATTGGCTGCCAAGGTTTTTCTCTTTTTCTCTCTCTTGAGCCAACACGCCTTCGATTCTCGCTATTGTCGCGAGAGCTTCCGAAACCGATTCGAGCTGTTGTTCTTCAGTGGCATGCAGTTGGATTTCGCCTTCAAGCTGTACCTCGGAAGTGTGGAGTCTCACCCTCGACGTCCCCAAGTCGTCGATGGTCTTTCGCAAAGCCTGTAACTCGGACTCCAATTGCGCTCTCGCGCTTTTCGCCCCTTCGAGCCGCGCTTCCGTAGATGGAAGTCGCTCGAGTGCCTTTTGGCCCTCACGGAGCGTTTCCTGTTTCTTCAGAAGGTTTTCTTCAAGAGATTCAGAATAATCTTTGAGAATATTTGTAAATGAGAGGACATCGTCGTAGTTCTCAGCTGTTGGCGGGACTGCCTGCAATAAGTTGCTTCCCAACGACGACAAAGTCTTACGTAGCTTCGATATTGTTTCCTGAAGTTCTCTGACCAAGCGTCGGCCCGTGGGTAGATCACTTAACAATCGGCGTCTCGCCTGGATCTGTGCCGCTAAACTCGCCTGTTCTTCCTTAAGCCTCGAATAATCGGCTGCTATCGTTTCTTCTAGCGAACGAAGTTCATCCTTCACCGCGGAGACTTTTTCAAGATACTTCGCAAAGTCATACGTGCCAAGCAGATGCGATAACGACCGATATCTCTCTTCTTGTGAGTCCGACAAGAACTCTCGTAGCGTGTGCTGAGCCAGAAATCCAGTCGTTCTCAATAAACGCTTCACTACCCTCAAATCCATCCCGGCAGCCCCATAACCAATGAGCTCATCTAGGTATAAGTGTTCATCCCCGATATCTCGATCATTCACTTTTGTGCTGACGAATCCGTTGATATCCACTTCACGCGCGATTGTAAGAGGCTGGGAGCCGTTTGAAGCCAACAGCTCAACCCGCGCCGCGCCTGATTTGGAAAAGAGGTTGACGAGCGGTGAGCGCCGGCTTTGGTCGTCAGGGCAGTCCTGAGACAGCCGCTGCAAGTCTCCTAGCAGTGCCCACTCGATAGCGTCGACGACCGACGTCTTACCAGTGCCGTTGCGTCCATAAAGAACGGTCAGGTTGGAACTCAGATCCAGAGTGGTCTGGCGAATGCCTCGGAAATCTTTGATGGATATCTTCTGGAGAAAATACGGTTTGCTGGAATCAGACCAAGGTGCCCGCATACTGATTTCGCCGAAATCTGAAGTCTCAACTCTGGGGATCCCATTGGGCGGATCCATTGAGAGCAACTCTTCTGCAATCGAGTGGGCTGCTCTTCGACCGAAGGCTTCCATTATCTCGGCCGGATATCCTCGCCTGTGATATGCGCCAACGACATCACTAAGTGTTAATGCAGAAGATCCATTTAGTTCGGCCTCGGGAAAGAATGGCAGATTTCTCAATAATGCTTGCAAGTCCCCGTCATCAAATAACAGAACAAACTTTCTGCAAAGGTAGGGGTCATCGTTTATCTTCTGTACGAGACTCGCGCTGGCGGAAGGATTCAAGTGGGAGATGATGAAAACAATATAGGAGTCGCGAGGCAGATCCGAACTCACCCTCTTGTGTTCGGCAACGCCGGATTGCAATTGATCCCACACTTCTCGCAGGGACTCTCGTTCTTCAAGAATTCGAAAAAAAGCTTCATAGCATTGAGTCCTGAGAATGAGATCGGTCTTCTCGACGCGCGGCATCGACGCGATCACATTTTCTCCCAAGCCCATCTGTTTAATCTCGCGTGAAAGCTCATCGCGCAGGAAAGACAGATCCAAGTTTACCCTCCAGAAAACTTCTCGCAGTCTCCAGCGACTCCGAATTAAGCGCACCTCTTAAGGAGGGGAGCACATGCCAATAGCAATTGAGCCCTTCCTTAAGGAAAGTGTCCGTACTCCGGGGGAGATCGGCGGGGATGGCGACCCGGTCCTCACCGGTGGGCTTACTGAATCTCAAAAATACCTCCTCAGCCAAATCATTCCTCGGATGACCCCGCTGTAGTCTGGTCATCAAGACCAGATTTACCCTCCCGATTAGCTCCATCCAAGCTCTAGCTTGGATGAACTCACGATATTCCTTCAATAGCTCATCAGCGCCAAACTGATCGGCTCCATCTAATATCGTGACCAGTATACGCCCACAAGAACCCGAGACCGTTTCGGCCAAAGTTTTCAGGTCGGGAATCTCTAGCAGGCTCAAGACGAGCAACGCTGATGCGAGTTCAAGAAGAGCTTGCCCCTTAGTGTGCGAATACCAATGAACGGGATCCTCTTGCCATGTGTCGGGATTGCGATCCGGTTTCTCATATTTTCGATCATGTCCTAGCAGCAAGAGGTCAACAATCTGCTCCGTTCTCTGTAAGCCCAGCCCCCGGATCTGTGTGCGTATCGCGCTCAGAGCTGCATCTACTATGTTCTTGATGGCCACATTGCATTGGAGCCGATTATCGGAGTGCGCAGAATCCTCGAGCACCCAGTCCGGCACAATTTTGCAGAAAGCAGGAATCTGATGACCATCTTCCAAGTGTCCATCAGCGGAAAGTTTGTGACAGCGGGCAATGTCCAATGGGTATCGAACTGCACCCGCGCTTTCGCCGACCAGCGAAGGAATGAAATAGAAAAAGGAGTGGATACACGGGCCATCTTCCCTGAATCTCGCCCGTATCAATTTTGCGAACTGAGCGTGAGGATACGGATGCTCCAACGCGAAGGTTTCTGGAACCCTTGCTTTTTCACCCCGGGGATCGATCGCCTCCCATGTTCCCTTGGTGTAATACAGCGCCGATCTTCCAAAGTTGGGGGTCTTCGCTCTTCCGTGTGTTGCATGAGCAGAGTTTACAAATGCTACCCCGCTATCTGTTGTTCTTACGTCCTGTCCCCCGTGAAGCACCGCGTTGGCAAAATCCAGGAACGTCGGATGTTCAGGATTTACGTTGTGCTGCAAAACGAAGATTACGTCTAACCTTACGCTCATTCCTGCGGTCGCTAACTTTCCTACCGCTTGTAGCACCTGATCGCTGGCGGACGTTTGCGCAAATTCCCCAATCACGTCAAAACAAATCAATGGAATAAAGGAAAAACGAGAAGACTGGAAGAGGAGGACAAAATCCCCACGATACATACCCTGTTTTGCCTGTTCCGGAGCGCTGGGTTTGAGTTTGGGTTGCACGTACGTTTGTACTTGTCCATTCGAATTCTTCGTCCAAGTTGCACAAAAATTCACGAAAGATGAGGAATCACTTCGCAAGCTCTTAGCTTCGATCGGATTTGAAGATGCCTCAAGAATCTTCCGGAAGCCGCTGATTTCTACGGACTCGACTCCGGACACAAATACGCTATTGGCTGGCCATTCTGGCTGTTTGACTAAGTCGACCATTCGATCATAGATCGCCAGCGGAAGAGAGAATTCAGGCATCGCAAGAATATGCATGGCTGCCCGGCCACTCTTCGCTTCTTCAGAAACCAACTTCACGCAATCCTCAACAAGGTGCGCCTGTCGTTCTCGGCACGCAGGCGTCAGTTGAAACCCATGATCTGTGTCATCGACTGAGAGATGGGGCTGTGCAAAACCCATCCATACTGATGGTGCCCTGGCCGGCAAACTAAGGCCAGTCGGAACACTTACAACTGAGAAATCTGCCGGTGCAACTATTTGAGCTTTATTTTCTTCGCACAAGAGCTGGGCCTCTTGGACCAATAGATGTATTACGAGGTGAGAACAAAGACAAACTAATACATTCGTCTAATAATTACCATAGGTTGTTGACGCCGGTGGCCGATACGTGAGTGCCGGAACCTGGATATTGTGAGCTCCACCCTGATCGGCAATGCAGAGTGGAAGAGTCTCGGGGAGGATGCAAAATAGCACGGAACGCTTGCGAAACGCGTCTTCAGGTCATGGGAACCACATGAAGGTGGAACACACTATGGCGTATAAAGTCTTCATCAGCTATTCCACGAAAGACATCCCAAACGTTGACGCGCTGCGGGCTTTTCTGCAATTTCCCGATGTCGAATGCTTCGTTTCGGAATACGCGGTGATGCCTGGCGCTCCCATCGCTGCGACCACAAAAAACCGCGATTCTGACGTGCGATCTGTTTGTTCTCCTCTAGAGTAAGAACGCGCAGGCCTCGGAATGGGTAAATCAGGAGATCGGCATTGCGCATGGCAACCACAAGCCGATTCTGCCCTTTGTCCTGGAGCTAGGACTGTCCCTTCCCGGATTTATCAAGGAGCTTCGCTACGTGGCGGCGTATCAGAATCCGCAGCAAGCGATGTACAGCCTGCGGGAAACCGTGCTTAAGAACTCGACGGCGAAACAGAGTCAACAGGCCATAGGAGCGCTTGCGATTGGCGGCCTGGTCATTCTGGCGTTAGTGGCAATGAGCAAGGGTTCGTGAACGTGAATTAGCCTCAGCCAGTGAAGTACGCGCCGCTGCCGCTGGCGGCTTTGGCCAGAGGAATTGCGGAGCGCTCTTCCCCCACGTTCAAAAAGCCAAAATCCAGTCGTTGGGGGAGCGTCGATAGCTTTTCAAGGGGAGGATATAAACCAAGGTATTCCTGTCCCTGAAATTCCGCGTCGAATTGTGACACAAGGGGAAGAATCCATACGTGATTCGGTTTGAACGCGTCGAAGTAACCCAACTCCCACGGCATCCATACCGAGTGTGCGGCGTTTGAAGAGTGTACATAAACGAGGCAAGAAGAGGTTTTCATCCGCTCCCGCAGGACCTGTGCGGTTTTGGCACTGACGCTGCCGCGATCCAGCCCGCCGTCATCGATCCAGTCCACATAGACGGTAAGATTAAGCGATTCGATGATGCTCCTGACCCCGTGAATTGCATCGGCGTCCTGATAGCTATGGAACAGAAAAACATCGTAGCGATTGGCGGGCGAAAAGCGCCGCGAATCCTCAGTGAGGATCTGCGATGCGGTTTTGCTCACGTAAGAGCGGGCAGCCTGCCCCGCCGCCCTGGCTTCGGAAATCCTTAGATATGCCACTGGCCGCCGCTCCTTTCTTTTTTACTTCACCCAGTCCGCAAAGTTTGTGAATCCGTCGTCGGCATTCCAGTCATAAGCAGGATACCAGTTGCCTAGGTTGTAGCCATTTCCCCGGTACTGCTGGCTCACCTGAAATTCGTAGGATGCAGAGCCGTCGATTTTGTCGTACTCAACCCAATTATCCCCGACCTTTTCCCACAATGTCGCCGTCGCTCCGCTGGTTGAGAAAGTCGCGCCTACGTACTGAAGCGGATTGGGTCCGGAGGGTTTCGTGACCCCGTCCTTGCCCTTTATCGAATTGATATGGACCCCAAATAGATGGTTGCCGCGCTTGAAGCTTTTCAGCAGTTCGTATCTCACCCAGGGACGCGCATAAGTGTTTGAGCCGATCAGCACACAGGTATTCGACGTATTTTCCAGGCCGCCATTGATGAGGCGCCTGAGTGCGACATCGCCCTTCTTCCTGGCGGTCTCCCAGATTGAAGCATCATAGAAACCCGCCGCTTCCCGGTCGGGTTTTGTTAGCCAATGGTTTCTTACAACGTTTGCTCTGAAGTCGATCACGTCCTTGTAGTGAAAGGTGAAGAATACGCGGTTTGCCATAGTGTCTCTCTAAGACCTGCCGGCGTCTCTTGCTGCCTGCTCAACCCACTGCGGAAACTTATCGTGATCCTAGTTGTAAACTTTGCCGTGCTTGCTAATCCATTTCGGCCCGTGCTCCGTCTGATTGGGCAGCAGTATCCCCAAAATGCCCTTACCGTCCTTCTTGGCCAGCTCGTATTGGCGCCACGGACCTTCGTATGTTTTTTCGCCGATCAGGAAACAGGTCACGCTCGTGTTGCTCAGGCCATCGTCGATCAGTTTTTGCACCGCGGCTTTTCCCTTGGTTTGCGCTTTTTCCCACAGGGATTTGTCGTAGAAACCCGTTTCGGATGTTGGCTTGAATTGCCCGGAATTGCGGACAATGTTCGCATTCATGATGTCTGCGTAATCGAAACTGAAAAACACTCTCCGCGCCATAGTCACTTGCCCTTCGCCTTGTTGATGATTTCTACCACGGTGTCGATGAGGCGTTTGCTGTCCGAGGCGTCACCCAGTTTGGCGAAAAGCGGTTTCAGCTCGGCATGTTTAGGGTAGTAGCCGTCAAAATGGTTTGTGATCTCCTGCCAGAGTTCCTGCGCCATATAGCCCGTTGCACCGATGGGGATCAGCAACAGCCCGTTC
>Ga0179587_10001766_pt1 | contig 10041 bp, 9 predicted proteins | sample CZODoug2_1_08_16_FD_185932 | JGI IMG/M metagenome (GOLD analysis project Ga0179587, IMG submission 185932) | Vadose zone soil fungal communities from Angelo Coast Range Reserve, California, USA - CZODoug2_1_08_16fungal | ecosystem: Environmental > Terrestrial > Soil > Vadose zone | place: USA...
TGCGCCACCTCGACACCCAGGTTGAAGCCCATCAGCAACTGGGCCAGGCGACCGGTGGGAAGCCGCATTTGCAGCAGATCGGAGGCAAAGCCGAAGCCGTGAATGAGGCCGAAGACCAGGGTCATCACCAGGCGAACGCGGGCAGCGTCGCGCATGTGGCCGGTCAGCATCAGGTAATTGGTCCCGAAAATTCCGGCCCCGATCAGTAGCAGTGCCGGCAAGATGACGGGCGCGCCGAGATATTGGGCAAAGGCCAGCACGAACATGAGCCCGCCCATGCCGAGCGCCACGATGAGCGGCTTGTGGGTGCTGTCGCCGAGGTTCTCGGCGCCGATCATCGCGATGGTGAACGCGACCAGGGCATCGATGAATTCCGGGTGCGGACGCAAGATCCCGGTCACCGCCAGCGCCAGCGTCAGGCTGTGGCCGATGGTGAAGCCGGTGACCACGAACAAGAGGTCGCGTATGCGGCGCGAGATCAGCACCAGGCCGAGCATGAACGACATGTGATCGACGCCGGTGAAAATGTGCATCATGCCCATCTTCAGGAAATCGAGGAAGCCGGCATTCTGCAACGGGTTGAGGGCGCTGGAGCTGGCTTCGAGCGTCTGCTGATCCTTGGTGATCAACCGCTCGATGAAGGCGCCCCGCTCGGTCTGAATCTGCGCGAAATTGGTATGGCTTTCGACCAACTCGAACCACGCAGACGAAGTCACCTTGATGTTCTCGGCAGCCGGGCACTCGAAGGTGAACTCGTAGCGCCGGTAGCCGACCGCCGCCGCGACCTGGCGCGGACCTTCCGTCATCTTGCAAGCCTGATCGCCGGAGAATGCGCCGACATGTTCCGCGACGTAGGCGCCGAGCCGCTCGACCGAGGGCATGTCGCCGTCGGGAGTGATTCGCTTGGCTTCGAGGTCCGGCACGGTGAATTGCAGATGCACCGTATTGCCCTTGATCTGCCAAGCCGAGTGCGTCTCGCTGCGCGTATGCGCGAAGGCCGGAGCCGAGACGCCAGGGCCTAGGGCCAAAGCCAGGACCAGGAGCACATCAAAGAGGCGTGCGAGGGTCCTCATGGCTTGCTGGACTCCGCCGGCTTGGCGGCCTCGGCAGATTTTTCAACCTGGTTCTTCTCGTAGGCTGCCGCATAGTCGTCGGCGATCAGGATATCGGCCTTGTCCCGCAGGTACTGCAGGTCGGCATCCTCCAGCCGTTTTTTCTCCGCCATGACGTAGTCGTTGAGCACCTGGCTGCGCACCCGATCGAAGGTGAGCGGCAGGGGCTTGATGTTCTTGACCATCTGCACGATGTGCACGCCATCCTGGGCCGCAACCGGCTCCGAAACATCCCCGTCATTGAGCGTGAGCGTTCGCTCATAGAGCGCGTCGCCGAGGTGTATTCTCTGCGCGAAATAGAATTGCTCGTCGCTCGCATGCTCGGGCACCAGCTCCCGCAACCCATAGGTCTTCACGACGTCGTCGAGCGGGGTGTGGGCGCGCAGCGCAGCCGCCGCCTGCTGCATGGTGCCCATGGCATCGGGACCGCTGGAATTGGTTTTCGGAAGCAGGAGGTTATGCAGCGCCATGGTGCCTTCGGTGGCGTAGTTCGCGCGGTTCTCCTCGAAATATTTCTGCAGTTCCGCATCGCCCGGCTGGTGCGTGGTCACGTCGGCAACCACCTGCTGCTCGACGGCGGCGACCAAAGCGGTGCGCGTATCGGGGTCGGTGCCCGGAAAGTCGAGCTCAAGGCCGCGCTGCACGAACAACTCTTCGCGCAGCATCTCGTCCAGCACCTTGAGGCGTTCCGGCGCCGTCGCCTCCCCGAACGGCTTGCCCAGCTCGGTCTCGGTCTGGGCGATGAAATCGGTGCGCAAGATCGGGCGCTGATTGACCAAAGCCACGTTTTCGGGCGGCACCACATGGGTGACCGTGCCTTTGGCGGTGAACAAACCAAAGCCCGCGATACCGAGCCCGATAGCGGCGCCGAGGCCGAAGCAGACCATCGAGCGCACCGGGTTCACGCGCTTGAAATCCCAGAACCCTCCTGCCGCAGGCGGGGAAGTGCTCTCCGCGGGCGCAGCGTCCTGGCGAACGGCTTCATGGACATTCATCGCCTTCACCCTCCTGTTCCGGTACTGGGTCCGGGTGATCGAACCGCGGTCTTGGCCGCCTCTTGGTGCGAGGCCGCATAGACCAGCACGGCTAGCGCGCGAATCGTGACCGGGCTCAGCTCTTGCGCGAAAGCCGGTGAAATGCCGCCACGTCCACGCGAGATGCTGTCGTAGATGTCCTCGCTCGAACCGGCGCCATAGAGCCAGATGTCGTCGATCAGGTTGGGCGCCCCGATGGCGGCATCGCCCTGCAAATCGGGGGAATGGCAATCGAAGCATTGGCCCTTGGCGGCGAAGATTTTCGAGCCGCGCGCGGCAGCCGCGCGGTCGCCGGGCTTGCCGCCGCTCACCAGCAGAAACTCGATCACGTCGCGGATTTCGCCCGGCTCGAGCGGCTCAACCTTGTAACGCTTGTAGGGATTGGGTTGGCCAAAGGCCGGCATGTCGGCCAGGTTCCAGCCCTTCGGATCGCCGGCACGGATGCCGTGCAGGATGGTGTGCTCGATCTGGGCGACCCGGCCCTCGCCGTAGAGCCACGCCGGATGGGTGAGATCGGGCACGCCGTCGCGGGAATTGCCCTGCAGATGATCGCCGTGACAGGAGGCACAATATTGGTCATAGACCGGCTGCGCATAGGCGATCGCAAAGCGGTTGAGATCGGAATCCTGCGGGACGGCATCCGGGTCGGCGCGCATCAAGCGTGCCCGCATGGTCGACTGCCCGGCCAGGTAGGTGGTGCCGCCGGCGACGATGAGGATCGCAAGCCCTATTCCGGCCCAGACCTTCCACCCCTGTCGGTCGCGGAACCGAGGGCGGTCGCGTGGCTGTAGATCGGACGCAAGCGGACTATTTTCGGCAACTGGAGGAGGCACGGGATGTCCCTGAATGCGCAGCCCCAACCTCGGATATCGGTTTTTTGATATCAAAAGCCCGGCAGCAGGCAAAGCAACCCCGTCCGCAGCCCGACTGCAGCGATCAGGCGCCGGCACTCAACCTCCCATCAAAGATGGGAGGTCGAGAACGGAGGACAGGAAGCTCGAGAACCTAGTGCGTGACGATCGGCTGTCCGCTGGTGAAGCTGGTCTTCTTCTCGGACCAGGAGCCACCGGGCGCGCCACTGCGCAGCGGATCGATGGTCATCTTGAGCTCGTCGCCAGTCTTGAGCGTCTTGCTCGCCCAGCCCTCGCGAACGAGTGCGCTCGGGCTCGCGCCTTCCAGGTTCCAGGTCGTGGAACTGCCGTCCGTGCCCTTCACCTCCAGGAGGATGAAGGTATGGGGGCTGGTGAACTTGAACTCCGTCACCGTGCCCTGCAGTTCCATCGGATGATCCGTATCGAACATCGCGAAAGAGTGGTGCGCCAAAGCGGCGCCGCTGGCCACGACGAATGCAGCCCCAGCCGTGAATGCAGCCAAGTGACGTTTCATGCGTATCCTCCATACGTGAAGCGGGATTCTTCTTAACCGCCCGCGATCCGAGCGAACATTATGGCGGATTCCGCCGTAGCGAGGTAGTGCTACTTCTCGACACCGTGTTAGCTTTTTAGCTACGGCTGCGGCCCGCTCCGGCCCGGCATGGGCGGGACGCGATCCGGCCGCTCCCCTGCCTCCCGCGCAAGCGGAGGAGGGAAAGGAGGGGGCGCTACTTCTTCGGCAGAAACTCTTCCGTATACAGACTGCTCATGTCCGGTTGGGTCGGAAGAAATTTGAGCTCCACATAGGACCGGCCGAGCATCGCCAGCGCCTTGGCGTTGAATCGACCATCATCGGAGAACATCGGGATCAGGAGATCATAGCTGCGCTCGGCAACGCCGCGATTGATATCGAGAACCTGCATGGCGGTCTCGACCGTCTTGCCCTTGTCGGCCCGCATGAACGCGATGGTCTCGAACCAGCCCGCGAGAAACGAGCGGATCGCGCCGGGTCGTGTGGCGATCAGCTTGTCGGTCGCGAAGATTACGTGAATATGGAAGTCCTTCACGAGGTCACCGAAAGAGAGCAGTATTTTGCCCTCGCCGGCCTCCTCGGCGCGCAGCAAGGTCGAAACGTCGGCCACAAAGCCGTCGACCTGCATCATCATCAGCGCGGCAAGCAAACCCGGTATGGCGCCGAGCGGCGTCACCGAAATCCCGTCATGCCCCCAGCCCTTCTGTACCGACAGCTCGCTGACCAGCCACGCCGTCAAGGAATTGGTGCTCGTTACGCCCACCCGTTTTCCCTTGAGGTCGTCGACTGTCTTGATCGAACCGTCCGGCCGCACCATCAGGGCGATGAGGAGAGGCGCACCCGCCATGGCGGCGACCGCCTTCACCGGCACGCCCTTCACGATGCCAGCCATTTCCGGGCTAGAGCCGAGACCGATATCGACCGAACCAGCCGTGAGGGCCTGCTGCAACTTGCCGCCGCCGCCATAGGCCGAGCTTTCGATTTCGATTCCGTATTTCTTGAAGAAGCCGTAGCGTATGCCGACATCGAGCGGCACGAACGAGAACGCCTCGGGGACCGCCTTGCCGACGCGCAACAGCTCGGCAAGCGCCGCCGGCGCCGACAGCGCCTGGACGGCGAGCAGAACCAGGATTGCAACCCCGATTTGTCGAACGAATTGATTTGCGATCCTGAGCATGAGCGCCCTCGGGGACGAGGCCCGGAACTCGAACGCCTGCCGGCTCGCCGGCGCCTGGATTATGACGCAGCCACCGGGATTTCAGGCGAACCGGCCACCCCACAATCTCGATCATGTCTGGTTCCCACCGTCAAGGACGGCGCGGCGACCAGGATCGGCAATCGCCGGCGGCCTCGTGCTACCCTTTAGGCCGTGGTTTGACCGTCTCGCGTGCCTTGACCATCTCGCGTGCCTTCCTGGCCACCGGGCCGGCGACCTCGCGCGCACGCTCGATGAACAGCTTCGCGGTCGGGCTGAGCATCCGGTTCTTGAGCGTGGTGACGGCGACCGGCTGAACCGAGGGCGGCAGCCGGCAGGGCAGCACCTTGAGCACGCTGGGGGCGGCGCCGAACCGCAGCACCGAAGCCGGGATGATGGCGAGGAAGCGCCCGGTGGCCAAGAGGCTGGTGCGCACGTTCAGCGAATAACTGAGCACCCTGGCGCGCGGAACCTCCAATCCGAGCGCGTGGAAGATCTCGAAGACGGGCGAGCCGGGCTCGTTGTCGATCGGCGCCAACAGCCAGTGCTCGGCGACGAGGTCGGCGAGCGCAACCTTGCGGCGCCCCAACCACTCGTTGCGCTGCCCAGCCACGACAAAGACCTGGTCGTCGAACAGAACCTCCACATCAATGTCCGGCTCTAAAGTTTGCGTCCACATCCGGGCGACGACGAGATCGCATTTGCGCTCGCGCAGGACATGAAATTGCTGAGCCGGCGTGGTGCACAGCTCCAACTGAAAGACGAGTTGCGGATATTGGCGGGAGAGCCGGTCGATGACCGCCGCCACGAATCCCGCAGCCATCGGCTCGGTGCAGCCGATGCGGACCTCGCCGGAATTGGGATCGCCGAGGCTCTCGATATCCTTGACGCTCTGCTTGAGCTCGTCGAACACCGCAACGCTGCGCTTGAGCAGGGCGCGGCCATAGACCGTCGCTTCGACACCTTGCGGGCTGCGATCGAGCAGCCGCACGCCGAGGGCGTGCTCGAGGTCGGCAATCGTTCGCGATACGACCGGACGCGAGATCGCCAGGCTGTCGGCGGCCCTCGCCATGTTGCCCTGCTCGACCACGGCCATGAAGATGTGAAGGTCGTGCGGGTTGAGGCGGCGACCGATGCGGTCCGTCCAGTGCATGCGGCCTCACGTATCAAAATTGCTAACACGGTGTCGAAAGATAGCACTACCTTGCTAAGTCGAAACAGGAAATAATTGGGTAGCGGTTCGTGCGGCGGGTCGAAAGGCCAGCTTATTGGTCAATCAGGAGAAACCGGTGAGATCGCAACTGGCTGTTTGCGTGATGGGTGGCGTCATGATGGCGACGGGCGGCGCTGCGTTCGCGCATCATTCCTTTGCGGTCTTCGATATCCAGCATCCGCTGGAGCTGCAGGGGACGGTGCAGGAATTCAAATTCACAAGCCCCCATAGTTTCATCGTCCTGCAAGTGAAGGGCGATGACGGCACCACCACCGTCTGGAACCTCGAAGGCGCGAGCCCCAGCATCCTGGTTCGCGACGGATGGTCGAGCCAAAGCCTCAAATCCGGCGACGAGATCAAGCTGTCGATCGATCCGTTGCGAAGCGGCGCGCCGGGCGGCGCCTGGATCGGCCAGAGGGTCACCTTTCGCAGCGGGCGGCCCGTCGTGTGCTGCGTTCCCGACGGATTCTGACCGGACATACCGACCCGCCGACGGTCGCTCCGACGAGGTCACGTCGGCTGCACCACCCAATCGTCGAGGTGCTTCGACTGTCCGATCAACGCAAGCCCGGATGCGATCGATTCAAACTGGTGTCCGGTCACAATACGTCGTTGTTCGAACCGGTCCAGAAACACCTGTTGGACTGCCGGAATGAACGAAGATCCGCCGGTCAGGAACACCTTGTCGATCTCCGTTGAACTCACGCCGGCATTGCTCAACGCCGCATCGACCGTAGCGGCGATCTTGGCGACATCTCCGGCGATCCAGGTTTCGAATTCCCGGCGCGAAATGCTTTCGCGAATATCAATATCGGCATCACTGAACGCGAACGCGGCACGTTCCTCGGAGGACAGCGCCACCTTGGCGGCCGATACCGACCGGTAGAGCGCAAAGCCGAGATCATTCTCGATGATCTCGATGAATTTCAACAGCGGATCCGGATCCAGGACGAACCGCGAGAGCTCCTTGAGCTGCTTGAGCTCGCCCGAGGTTTTCATCATCGCCAGCTGATTCCATCTGGCAAAATTGGCGAAGTAACCGTTCGGCATCGTCAGAATCTTGTCGAACGAGCGATACTGTGCACCTTTCCCGAGCTTGGGAGACACCACATGGTCGATGATGCGGTAGTCGAATGTATCCCCCGCGATGGCAATGCCCGCATTGCCCAGCGGATGGGCCTTCACGCCTCCCTGGCCTCGACCGAACCGAATGACGGAAAAGTCGCTGGTGCCGCCGCCAAAATCTCCAACAAGGACGAGAGCATCGGCATCGAGCTCTCGGGCGAAGAAAAACGCCGCTCCGACAGGTTCATAGACATAACTGCCCGTCGCGATGCCCACGCGCGCAAATGACGTTCGGTAGCGCGTCATCGCCAGCATCTCATCCGGAGACTGGCCGGCAAAGCGAACCGGTCGGCCGATCACGACATTTGTCGCGGCAGGGTTCGGATCGAGGTCGGCATGCTTGAACAGAGTCCGCAGAAATGCGGCGAGGAGATCCTCGAATTGATACTTCTTGCGAAAGATCCAGGTTTCTTGAAATGCGCGACTGGCGGCGAACGTCTTGAACGACTGAATGAAGCGGTGCGCACCGGTACCCTCTAGGAATTGCCCGACGGCCCAGGGCCCACCTTCGACCAGCGTCCGCGCGGAACCTCCTTCGGTCTCCTCCCAGAAGCACAACGCCGACATGTAGATGTGCAGCATTTCTCCCGCGTAGTTGAAATTCGTGGTCTGCATTCGACCATTGCGGTCGGCGACGGCGATAACCGTATTCGTGGTGCCAAAATCAATGCCAACCGAGATGCCGGCGTTCATAGAGTCATCGCTCCTTAGGCTGGCACGACCACAGATCGACGATGCGTTTGAACACCGTGGACACGAATCCGGTGCTCAGCTGCATGCGAGCACTGAACTGTTGGCGGATCAGCAGAGACTGGGGTGGGGCCGTTTGCGAATATGCTGTGACCGCATACTCGATTTCATCGCTCTCCTCAAGTTTGGAGCCCTTGGCCGATGTCGAGCAAAAGCAACGCGCAGAGCATCTCGCCTATGCTGGGAAGTCGCCGTCGTCTGCACCCACGGCCGCGAAATGAATCAAGATGGTCGCGTCAGAACGCTCCAAAGTCACGGGATACGCAGCGCCGCGGCCACGCGTTCGCCGAAGGCCTTGGTTCCCAGCGGGCCGCCGAGATCGCGGGTGCGGCAGGCCGGATCCGCAATGGCTCCCTCGAGCGCGCCGTCGATTGCGGCGGCGGCGCGGATGCAGCGGTCATTGCTTTGCCGCTCGCCGATCCATTCGAGCAGCATCGCGGCCGAGCCGATCAGGGAGGCGGGGTTGGCCTGGTCCCGCCCGGCGATGTCGGGGGCCGAGCCGTGCTGCGCCTGCGCGACCGCGTGGGCGCTGCCGGCGTTGAGCGAGGCGCCGAGCCCGAGGCTGCCGGCGATCTCGCAGGCCTGGTCGGACAGGATGTCGCCGAACATGTTGGTGGTGACCACCACGTCGAAGGCGCCGGCGTCACGCACCAGGAGCGCCGCCATGGCGTCGATGATCCGCTCCTCATAGGTCACCGCCGGAAAGCGGGCAGCGACGGCCCGCACGCATTCGAGGAAGAGCCCATCCGAGACCCGCAGCACATTCGCCTTGTGCACAACGGTCAGGTGCTTGTGACGCCGCATCGCGAGGGTGAACGCGACCTCGGCGATCCGCGTCGAGCCGGCGCGTGTGATCTTGCGCACCGCGAGCGCCAGGTCTGGGGTCGGCATGAATTCGCCCGAGCCCAGAAACATCGATCGGTCGGCATAGAAGCCTTCCGTATTCTCGCGCACGATCACCAGATCGACGGGCGAACCGCAACGCGGCGGCAACCCGCCGCGGGTTCGCGCCGGACGGATATTGGCAAAGAGATCGAGCCGCTTGCGCAGCTCTGCGGACGGGTTGAGCCCGCCTTCGGCCACGGCCGGATAGTCGTTGTGGGACACCGGCCCCAGGATGACGCCGTCGGCGGACTGCGCTGCCTCGAAGGCAACCACCGGAAACGTGGTGCCCTGCTGGCGCAAGGCCGCAAGCCCGATCGTAGTGGTCGTGAAGGCGAGGCTGAGCCCGAACCTGCGGTCAGCCGCGCGCAAGACCGCGATGGTCGCCGCGCTGATCTCCGGCCCGATGCCGTCGCCCTCCATGACAACCAAGCTGGTCACCGATGGTGCTCCTGTGTCTTAAGATCTGATCGGTCACGCTGAACCCTGGTCACCGCATGGCCTTTCTGATCTGCTCGGTGCGGCGCCCGGCCTCGGCCATGAGGAAGCCGATATCGGTCTGTGTGGTGACGAAGCGGACGCCCTTTTGGATGAAGCCGACTTGGCGCTCCAAATCGCGCTCGCCGCCGAGCCCGGCAAATTTGCCCTGCTCGGTCGCGACCGCAATCACCCGCTCCACCGCCGCCACCACCTCCGGGTCACCGAAGGCGCCCGGCTTGCCCATCGCGGCCAGCAAGTCGTTGCATCCCACATGCACGACATCAACGCCCGCCACCGCCGCGATGTCCTCGACGTTGCGCAGGCCCTCGCGGGTCTCGATCATGCAGACCACCAAGGTCGTGTCGTTGAGAACGCGCGTGCTGTGCGCGAGCGGCAGTGGCCGACAGTCGAAATTCGGATAACCCCCGGCAACCGATCGCTTGCCGATCGGCGCGAACTTGCAGGCATCGACGGCCCGTTCGGCCTCGGCGGCGGTATTAACGTCCGGAAAGATGATCCCGGTGACGCCGTTGTCCAACAGGAGCGAGATATCGGGATCATCGCAGCTGCGGGCGCGCACCAGCACGGCCGTGCCGGAGCCGAGCCCGACCTGCGCCATGTGCCCGATCGTCTCCAGGGAAAAGAGCGAATGTTGCGCGTCGATGAAGATGAAGTCGTGACCGGTCGATTTGGCGATGCGCACGACATCGCCGGAGCGCGCCAGCCGGACGATCATACCGAGCGCCACGTCTCCGGACTTCATTCGCTCCTTCACCGGATTGACCAGTTCAGGGAGATCCGCGGGGGGCATTCTGGTCCTCCGTTGATGATGATGATGATGATGAT
>Ga0179587_10001768_pt1 | contig 10026 bp, 13 predicted proteins | sample CZODoug2_1_08_16_FD_185932 | JGI IMG/M metagenome (GOLD analysis project Ga0179587, IMG submission 185932) | Vadose zone soil fungal communities from Angelo Coast Range Reserve, California, USA - CZODoug2_1_08_16fungal | ecosystem: Environmental > Terrestrial > Soil > Vadose zone | place: USA...
AACCGTCGCGCCCTCCACCGGCGACGTGATCGCCAACGGTGGAGTCGCCGCCATCGCTGTGATTGTGAAAAGCGGCACTGCTCCGGCGATCGCCCATTGCGCAAGCCGCCGCAGATGACGTGAGGCAAGCCCTTTCCGTTGCACCATGGTCGATCCTCGTCCTTGGACCCCGCCATTGTATCGATTTCCTGCGATTCTCCCCCTACTCCTTATATAAGAGTGTCGGGCCTTCTCCCCTTCCGCAGTCCCGAGCATCGATCGGATATTCTCCAATGGCCGGGCCGTTCGGGCGCGCACCACGCCATCCATGGCTAATCTACCCGGCCTGCCCATCCCTGGGCAGTCGTTCGGTCGGTTCGACGAGATTACTGATCTCGTCGAAAAGGCATCCGACCTCACCCTTCCGGACTCCGTTCGTTGCCACTTCCATGTGGCAATGGTCACTATCCTGCACATTCTTGAGTGTCCGCTGTCGGTGTTCCTAGATTCCTAGATTCCTAGATTCCTAGATTCTGTTCCGAGTTCTTAGACTGGTGCCGAATTGATTGGACTGCTGTAGTCCGTGCGCGGACTGAAAGAAAGTTCGGCATGTCGGTGGGCGTCGCCCCAGATCACGCGAAAGGACCCGGACGAAAGTATTGGTCCCCCGGACGGAATGCTGACAAACTCGGGGGAAAGAACGACCCCTCGCGGACCTGAGAACATGGCCATTGCGCACCAAGCTTGGCTTGACCTATGTGAGGGCTAGGTCAGGTCGGTCGGCTGGAGAAGTGAAGGGGGCGTCAATGTTGAGACCGATCATTGCGGCGCTGCTGGTGGTCGCAGCTTCTCCGGCAGCCGCCGACCCGTTGACACTGCCCGAGTTCATTCAAACCATCCATCCGGTGAAAGCCGATGTCCGGGTTGCGTACGGACCCGGAACGTCGCAGTGGGCCGATCTCTATCTGCCCGAGGGCTCAGGACCACATCCCGTCCTCATCCTGATCCACGGGGGCTGTTACAGCGCGAACGTGCCGGCCGAGTCCACCAGCCAGATGGCGGCGGACCTGGCAAAGCATGGCGTCGCCGTCTGGAACGTCGAGTACAGGCGGATCGGCGAACCGGGCGGCGGGTATCCGGGGACGTTTCAAGACATCGCAGCAGCGACTGACCGACTGAAGGCGGAGGCCCTCCCGTATCACCTCGACCTGACCCGCGTGGTGGCCGTGGGGCACTCGGCCGGCGGTCTGCTGGCGCTATGGGCGGCGTCACGAGACAAACTCCCGGCTCAGAGCCCCCTGCACAAGGAAGGCCCACTCCCCATACCCACAGCGATCTTGCTCGCTGGAACAGGCGATTTGAAAGCCAACGCTCCCTGGATCCAGCTGGTATGCACCAACGTACCGCACATCGAGGCTCTGGTCGGGGCTGCGTCGACGACGCGCCAAGACCCGTTCGGTGACACCTCTCCCCGAGAGCTTCTCCCCTTGGGGGTGCGCACGGTCTCGATCGTAGGCGCGTATGACGACAACTATCCTCCCTACATCAGCCTTGCGTGGCGACGCGCGGCGAGGGCAAGCGGCGATGCCGCAGAGACCGTCATCTTGCCAGATGTGGGGCACTACGACTTGGCCGCCGTCAGTGCCCCCGCCTGGACGATCGTCCGCGAGCGAATCCTCCGCGAGGTGCGCGCGCTTCCCGCCAAGTAGCCAAGTCGCGTTTCCACCCTCAGCACGCATTCCGAAGGTCCGCTTGCGAGTAGGTCCGCGGCCATCAAGCTCTCGCAACCGCGCAGCGCCGTCCGATATCTGAGCGCGAGGGTCCATGCGCAGAATCATACCGGCGTCGGTCTCGCAATATTTATCAAAGGCACACCACCCTTGAACCGATCGAGGCCCAACGCTTCGAGGTTTTCGACGCAGCGATGCCAATCCGCAACGTCCAGGCGCGCAGCGCTACTCGCTATTTTTTTGTTCGGTAGCCCCGAACGAATGCTCCCCATCGGGGTAAAGCCGAAGCGTGAGTAATACCGATAGGATTCCCCGGTATTGGTCATCAATATTCTGGTGGAAGGCGCGGGCTCAGGAAGAGCACCCAGCCTCGCATACAGGAGCGCTGCCCCTAAGCCTTGAGCTTGCCACGCGGGTGCAACCATGCCGAACATCAACCACGCACGATCCCCCATGGCAATGTGAGTCGTCAGTCCGATCCCACCGACGGCCACAGGGACCTCGTCGATACACAGGACCAGCTTCAGGCAATCGGGGCGATCGAGCAAATCGACGAAGAATTTCAGAAACCCGGACGGAAAATGGACCGATTCATGTGCCTTATAGATGAACAGACAGAGTGCGCGGTCGGGTGGCTGAAATTCACGAGCAATGATTCCGCTCGGCAGCATCTTGGGGCGACCAGGCGCAAATCGTTGCGGCCCGAGGACACGATTACGCAACTGTTGAATGAAGCTCATCCGCCGCCACTTTGTAGTCTACTACTCACCGCGCCATTCCCAAATGCGGTGTCACCAACTTCTCCAATAGCTTCACCAACTCAGAATCCATGTACCGATACTTGTCCGGAATCCCCAACACCACAATCTTCTGATGTTTCAGGTACGACCGGAACTTCCGCGATAGCTTCATCCGATGCTTTCGCTCCATCACAAAAATGACCGCGGCCCATTCCAAATGCTCGGGAGTGACCGGCTCGACGGCTGACGGGTCCAATCCCGCGGACATCACCTCGAGCGCGGGCCACGCCGAGAAAATCTTCTCCGCCGTCGGACTCCGCCACTGATTGCGGCTGCAGATGAACAGAACCTTCTTGGTCGTGGCAGGCACGCTCACTCAGCCGGTGCTCCAGCCACCGGTCTCTTCCAAAGCAGAAGACGATAGTCAACTCGGCCAGCAGCGAAACGGCGTCGTGAGCCGGCTTGACAGACTCCTGACCGTAGCGACCACGTGAATCCGGTGATCCGGGGCCGCGTGGCGAGGACGTGGGAGCACATAGGGGTTTCACGGATCGTGAAAAGCACTTCTCCATCGTGGGCGTTCGGCGCTCGTGGATTCAATGATAGCCGAAAACGTAGTACGGGGACCGGGGCGCGTATGCGTTGGGCGCGGCGTGAAAAACAGGAGGTTTTTCCCGCAGGCCCCAGGGACGGGTTCATGCCGGCGCGAACAATGCATATGCGTCCTGGTCCCTTCCCATGACCTCGGCTAACCATCGTCGCATCCGCGAAGCTGGGGCGCGCCGCTGATTGCGGCTACAGATAAACAACACCTTCTTGATCGTGGCAGGCACGTTCACCCCTCCGGCGCCACGGTAGCTGCAGCGCCCGGTCGCTTCCAAAGCAGAAAGCTATTGTTGCTCGTACACCCCATCGCCGCGATCACGGCGGTGTCGTCGATTGGAAATCGCGCTTGCAAGGTCTCTAGCAGCTTCGTCCGAACCGCCGCCGCATGGGGTACAAGACAGCCCTTGCCGTCACTACCCACTAGGACGAAGAAGACGTCCTCGCGATAAGGGCCCGCGTTGGTAGTTATAATTTTGACCTCCGTGACCGAATCCCACCGGACTTCCTCTTGAACGGATCCTTCTACTCGCAAGATACCCACATCGTCTACCTGCACCGTCTCGAACTCCCGCCTCCGCAACCGCGGTTCCAGATAGATGAGGAGCGCGATGCCGGCGGACACGACCGACAGGGTCCAGTCAATCTGTCCCTGCAGTGCCTTCCATCCACACACCAGACTGAAGCCCGCTGCCACCGCGAACCAAACCCACGCCACCATTTTCGGTGCAAGCGGAGTTCCTATTTTGGTGCTCATGGATTTCACCGGCTACCTGCCAAAGCTAAAACGCGTCAGTGCAAAGGCTACCCCGAAGAAGTAAGCGAACCAAAAGCGCCGCCGGCGATCCTCGGAGTCCGGTGGACGGTTGATGGCAGTCAGAAACAACCACAGACACAAAGCAGACGCCACCGGGAGAATAGCCAAAATCAATACACGCAGCCCCGGAGATACCGCGAGACGCACCGGAAACACCAATAAACTGATCCATCCCGCGAGGATACCCGTAAGAAAATAGCCAACGGCCGCAAGCCCCGGCATCGGAGGCCGCGACGGCTTCATCATCTCCTTCAGTGCGTGAATACCCAACTCCGCAAAGGCATCCGCCGCGATCTGCAAACCCAGCTCGACGAGAATCTGAAAGATAGATGCGATCACTTCCGCAAGCAGTTCCATTTATCAGACGACTCGGTCAGAGGGCTGACGGGTCCGACCCGTCGGCCAGCGACAATCGCTCCACGAAGTGGGCGACTCGCAGCCGAACGCTGGAATCCGCGAGAACATGATTGCCGGCACTTCGCATCATGGCGATCCACCCCCTCCGAGACTCGACCAATTGGGTCCCGTTGATGAGACGGTTCAGCATCCAGGCAGTCATGGAAGTCGGTTTCCTTTGCAACGACGCCGCAAGGCGCTCCTCGTATCCCCTTCCATGAAAGGATTCCACAAAGTGCACGAGCGGACCCGGTGCTCCAAAATCGATCTCTGGGTACGCCTCCATGAAGGCAAGAATCGGGTCGACCGATTCGATTCCCACTTTCGCAAATTGCCAAGCATCGAGAAGTTCAGCAGACCGTCCAGGGAAGTCCGGCGCCGCCGCGATCTGCCTTAGTTGATCGGATATTGTGGGAACATCCATCACGCTACTCCCACATCCCATCATCTCGCTCCCACTCCGCCAGCAACTACGCACGCGGTATTCTCCGACGGCCGTGCCGCTCGGGCGGCATCACGCCATCCCTGGCTAGCCTACCCAGCTCGGCCATCCGTGGCCGATCGTTCGGTCGGTTCGACGAGACTACTGATCTCGTCGAAAATGCATCCGCCCTCACCCTCCGGTAGCTCATCCTCGATTTCGTCGTCATCTGGCACGGCTCAGCTCCCATGCCCCAACCGCGGCCCGACAATTCCCTGATACAGCCAAATCCCAACGAGCACCAAAAATCCATTCAGCACGGCAAAGGCAATGACGCAAAACGCGACATTAAACGCCACGTTGCCCGCCGACTGACGGCCCCACCCCGCATGCACCCTCCGCCGAAACGACGGCGACAGGATATACCGCCAACCAAGACCCCACCGCACGAGGAATTCCAGAAGGAATAGAGTCCGCGTGATCACCGCTAAATGCACGGTCAGCCTTGTCCCTCTGGCCACCACACCAAATCCCGCACACCAGGATGCCCTCGCAGTATCTCGTCCAGAGCCACTGCGACTTCTTCCACCTTCGTGCGAACATCGATCTTTCGAAATGACCGTCTGACGTACGGTGTCCTCGGCTCAATGAAGCACAAAAAGCCATCTAGGTATTCTTCATAATTACCGCAACCCACCCACAGATTGAAAGCCTGATTATCGATGGGGATGCAGTATCCCCAATCCTCCGCAACGGGTTCTCGTCCCGGCAATCCTCGGATGGATAATTCTTGCCGCAAGAACCTCGCCACAGCCGCGCCCCAGCGCCCAGGATTCACCGCTTCCTCCTCACCTGCTTCCGCCGAAAATGCGTCGGACCGGAACTCGACATGAGTGCGCATCACCCTACAACCTCATCCCCATCCAAATGACGCATTCCGTCGCCCAACTGATAACCAGTAGTAAAACCCGCGGCCAGAAGATCCCCTTTCGCGGTTCCAAGAGCGCCTTGTCGTGATGTGATTGTTCGTCTTGAACGATGGCCTCGATAGCGGCGCAGGCTCGTGGATCAATCGTACGCAACGCGTCGATCTGCTCACGGAGATTCACCAAAACCACGCGCTCTACCGCCACAGTGGCCGCTGCAATCGACGCCCGGCCGCAAATACCCGTGATCAGGCCCAAACAGAACCCGCCAATGCCACACAAATTATAGCTTCGACAGCGTCGACGACCTCGACGCGCCAACTCCGCCGCGAAGAGGGCCCGGTGGGCTTCTTCGTGAGCTCTGAGCTCCGCCAATATGGCTCTTAACCCGGCGTCACGCCACCAGCAAGCAATCTGCTGGCCTCGATAGATATTGACGGCACCATGCTCGCCCGCATGGTCGACCTTCAGTACACGATCACCGATCGTTTCGCCAGAATGGAGACGGGCGACTAATTCCATTGAGCGAGTACCTTCAGGAAGATTGCACGGCGCTGCATCGTCTCATGACGATGACGAAAACGCTCGCGGCGGTCGGACGTTAGCCCTTTCCGTGGTAACACGTCACCTCCCTGTGGCACTTCACGCATTCTAGCCCCGCACCCCCTACGGGCCAACTCCTGATCCATGCGACATAAGCCGCCGTACATTCTCCGGGGGGAGCACTGTCGACCGATCCAACTCGCGATTGTCCCCGCACTCCTTATATAGTGTCTGGCCTTCTCCCTTTCCGCCGTCCCGAGCATCGATCGGGCCATCATCGGCAGCGCGCGTCAGGACGGACCCTTGTTGATTTCAAAGTGGTCCTTGCAATGAGCTTTCGCGGCATAAACAGGGCCATTGATCGATTCGCCGCGTTCCGGTAAGGATTTTTTGTGTTGTCTCCCCGTCACTCCGCCGCCACGCCCTGACTTCGTCAAATTTTGCGCGCCATCGGTGCGAATCTACATCAACGGCCCATTTATTCCACGACCCATTGGCACCAGACGCTATTACGCTGCCGCTTACCCCGCCCATCGCTCGAAACGTCGGGCGATACAAAGTCCTAACACTTAACGAAGGAGTCTTCAGATGAACAATCGCAATCAAACCCAAACCAACCTCCAGCAGGCTCTCGCGCCAACGCCGGCACCGGCCACCTACCTCAACGTCTTCACCGTCGAGGAATACGAGCGAGACGGCAAAACGCAAAAGCGCTGGACCAAGATCGGCGCCGCCTTCCCTCACAAAGAAGGCACGGGATTCTCAATCGAGCTCAAGGCGTTCCCGGTCGACGGCCGCCTGGTCGTCCTCCCGCCAGATCTCGCGGACGATAGCCGCAACAACAAATAGGCAATAACGCCATCAGTTTCGGGGCCCTCACGGGCCCCGCTTTTTTTGTCTTTGTTCCAATGCAGGATTTGAGCTCAATGCCTTTCCCGTCGACCGGCTCATCGTTCTCCTCGCTGTAAGATATTGCGCGCCGCGCCGCTGCGGTAACAATTGCCTGGAAATTCGCGAATTCGCCCGAAGCGGGTAATAATTGCTGGTAACCACGCTTCCGGATCCTTGCACCGTGACACTCGTGACGCGATCCCAACAACGCAAGCGGAATCTGTTGCGGTCGCATCACGCATCCGTCTCGGTTAGTCTTCGCGACAACCCCGCGTCAAAGCAACAGCGCCGCGAACTCACAGCGTTAGCCTCTTGTGGCGCAGCCCCCGATTCTGCATAGTGCGCCCCCTCGACCCAGTTATTAAGAAGCCCAATGCTCACCACCATCGAAAGTCGCATCGCCCAGGAACTCTCCGCCACCGTCCGCCAAGTGGCTGCTGCGGTCGCGCTTCTCGATGAAGGTGCGACAGTTCCATTCATTTCCCGCTATCGCAAGGAGGCCACCGGTGGGCTCGACGACACGCAGTTGCGAAATCTGCAGGAGCGGCTGATTTATCTGCGCGAGCTGGAGGAACGGCGCACCGCCATCCTCATGAGCATCGATGAGCAAGGGAAGTTGGTACCCGCGTTGCGCGCATCGATTGAACAGGCGGATACCAAGCAGCGACTCGAAGATCTGTATCTGCCCTACAAGATGAAGCGTCGCACCAAGGCACAGATTGCGCGCGAAGCCGGGCTAGACGCGCTGGCGACAGCGTTGCTGGGCGATCACACGCTCACCCCCGAAATCGAAGCCGTCCAGTACCTCAAACCGGCGTTCACGACCGACCAGGGCGAGAATCCCGGGGTTCCCGACCTCAAAGCGGCGCTCGATGGTGCGCGTCAGGTGCTGATGGAGCAATTTGCGGAGGACGCCGAACTGCTAGCCAGCTTACGCGGGCACTTGCAGGATCATGGGGTATTGACCTCGACGGTAGCGGAAGGCAAAGACGAGGCGGCCGCCAAGTTTCGCGATTACTTTGCGTACCGGGAGCCGCTGAGAACGGTGCCCCCGCACCGCGCTCTCGCTCTGTTTCGCGGTCGCAAGGAGGCCCTACTGAAGGTGTCACTCAAACTGCCCGAAGACATACAAGACGAAGCGGACGCGGGTCCCGCCAGGTTCAATACCTGCGAACAGAAAATCGCTGCACGCTTCAATATCGCCGACCGGAAACAGCCGGCCGACGCGTGGCTCCTGCAGACCGCGGGCTGGACCTGGCAGGTCAAGCTAACCTGGCAATTGGAAACCGATCTGCTGACAGAATTACGCGACCATGCCGAAGAAGAGGCAATCCGTGTGTTCGCGCACAATCTTCATGACTTGTTGCTCGCGGCGCCCGCCGGTCCGCGCGTCACCATGGGCCTCGACCCGGGATTGCGCACGGGCGTGAAGGTCGCGATCGTCGATCGCACCGGTAAACTGTTGGAGACGGCCACGGTATTTCCGCATGTACCCCGCAATGATTGGAATGGCTCTCTCGAGACCTTAGGGCGGTTGGCACGAAAGCACGCCGTCGACTTGATCAGTATCGGAAACGGCACCGCATCACGTGAGACCGACAAGCTCGCGGGAGAGCTGATGAAGCTGCTTCCTCCAGACCGCAAGCTCACAAAAGTGGTGGTCTCTGAGGCCGGCGCGTCGGTGTACTCGGCATCGCAATTGGCCGCCGACGAGTTTCCGACATTGGACGTGACCTTGCGGGGCGCCGTCTCCATCGCTCGTCGCTTGCAAGATCCGCTCGCGGAACTGGTGAAGATTGATCCGAAATCGATCGGTGTCGGTCAGTATCAGCACGATGTGATGCAATCGCGCCTGGCGCGGAGCCTGGATGCCGTTGTGGAGGACTGCGTCAACGCCGTGGGAGTCGACGTCAATACGGCGTCACCCGCCTTGCTGGCGCGCATTTCCGGCCTGTCCACGTCGCTGGCCGAGAAGATCGTCACTCATCGGGATCAGCACGGCGCCTTCGCGTCGCGCGATGAGTTGAAGAAGGTACCGCGCCTGGGGGCCAAAACATTCGAACAAGCCGCAGGCTTTCTGCGCGTGATGCAGGGTGAGAACCCTCTGGACGCCTCGGCAGTCCATCCGGAAGCCTATCCGGTCGTGGAGCGGATACTCGCCGAGCTCAAGCGACCGGCGCGCGAATTGATCGGCGATGTGGCAACACTCAAGAAGCTCAACCCATCGAACTACACCGATGAACGGTTTGGATTACCCACGGTGCGCGACATTTTCACGGAACTCGAGAAGCCCGCTCGCGATCCCCGACCCGAATTCAAGACGGCCGAGTTCAAGGACGGCATCGAAGCGATCAAGGATTTGCGGCCGGGCATGATTCTCGAAGGTACCGTCACCAATGTGACCAACTTTGGCGCGTTCGTCGACATCGGAGTGCACCAGGATGGGTTGGTGCACATCTCGATGCTGTCCAACAAGTTCGTAAAAGACCCGCATGAGGTCGTGAAAGCTGGCCAGGTCGTGAAAGTCAAGGTGCTGGAGATCGACGAGAAACGCAAGCGCGTCGCCTTGACCATGCGACTTGAGGACCAAGCCGTGCGACCACGTGAGAATGCTGCGCCGCCGAAGCGCGACTCGCGGCCCGCAGCACCCGCCGCTCGCGAACGGTCGCAGCCCCAAGGCAGTAGTGCGATGGCAGATGCGCTAGCCCAGGCGTTCAATCGTAAAAAGTGAACGAACGGGAGCCTCAGCGGCGCGGAGCCGAAACTCGCTGACGCCAAGGGGGCGTCCACTGTGCTCCCTCGCGGCCTCGCTCCCGGAATCGCGCTGCCGCAGTTCTTTTTTGTGACGAGCCTTACCACCGATCCTGACGACACTCACAATCATTGAGCATTCCAACTACGGTTTCGGAGCCCTAGCGGGCCCCCGATTGGTTGAAGAAAAGAGACAAGATACCAACCCTAGTTCTGACCAACCTTCGAG
>Ga0179587_10001769_pt1 | contig 10026 bp, 10 predicted proteins | sample CZODoug2_1_08_16_FD_185932 | JGI IMG/M metagenome (GOLD analysis project Ga0179587, IMG submission 185932) | Vadose zone soil fungal communities from Angelo Coast Range Reserve, California, USA - CZODoug2_1_08_16fungal | ecosystem: Environmental > Terrestrial > Soil > Vadose zone | place: USA...
CGGCGTTTGGGCGCCGGCCTTGCACGCATGAACGGCCCGCGCCATGCGCACTATCGGCGTCTCCTGATCCCGCCCTTGCGCAAAGGCAGTGTCGAGGCACTGGGCGGCAAGATGATCCGGCTCGCGCACGAGGAGATCGCCGCGTGGCCGGAGGGGGAGACGATCGACCTGTGGGAGCGGGTCTGCCGCCTGATGCACAGTTACGCAATCGGCCTGTTGTTCGGCAATGACCGGGAGCGCGGCTATCCGATCGCGGAAATGATCAGCGACCTGTTCGCCCTCAAATGGTCGCCCGCCGTGCGGGCCTGTCCGATCAATCTTCCGGTCACGCCCTATGGACAGTTCCTCCGGGAGGGCGAGACGCTCGAACGTTGCATCCTGGATTGGGCCGGCAAGAAGCGCGGCGCGGTGGACGGCGCGGACCTCTTATCGATCGTGGTCAACAATCCGGAGGAGGACGGCAATGCCGCCCGCGAGACGACCATCGTCGGTCTCATGCCGCAGCTGTTCGGCGCGGTCTTCGAGACCTGCCAGAACGCATTGATCTGGACCCTGTTTCTCCTGGCCCAGCATCCGCGCGTGGCGGGCGAATTGCTGGACGAGCTGCAGACCGGGCTCGCCGATGGGACGCCGACCTTGCATGACATCGCGCAGCTGCCCTGGCTCGATGCGGTGATCAAGGAAAGCATGCGGATCCTGCCGCCGGCCCCGATGCAGGCGCGCGTCGCCCAGCAAGATACCTCGATTGGCGGCCATCCGGTTCCCAAGGGATCCCGGATCTTGCTCAGCGCGTTCGTCACCAATCGCATGCCGCAGCGCTATCCCGAGCCCGATAGTTTCTGGCCCGAACGTTGGGCCTCGATCAATCCGACGCCGTTCGAATATTTGGTCTTCAGCGCGGGGCCGCGAAACTGCCCCGGCTACCTGCTCGGCATGGCGATGGTCAAGGTCGCGGTGGCGACGATCCTGCGGCGCCATCGGATCGAGTTCGCCCCGCAGGGGCGCCTCGACTATATCGCCCGACCCGGGTTGCGGCCGCGCGGCAGGGTGGAGGTGATACTGCGTCGTCAGGACGGGGCGTTCTCGCGGCCGCGGATCGAGGGCAACATCTTCGATCTGGTCCGTTCGCTGCAATAGAAGCGAACGGACCATGGCTACAAACGCTCTATGCTCGCGTGGCGAAAACCCCAGATGTGAAAATCGCTTCAGATTGCATCGTGATTTCGCTCTAAGTATTTGTCCGGTCGCATGATCTTGTCCGAAAAGTCTGCAACTTTTTGGGATCACGCTCTAAGCTAATCCACCCCATTTGCTCGAGCACGGCACGGCCGAGCAGGCCATACGGGCTCCCCAGCGTCTCCAGCATCTCGAAATGATTGTAGCCCTCGCCGACCAAGAGCTGGACCGGCTTGCCGGCGGCTTTCAGAGAGGCCGCAAAGTCGTGCGCTTGGCGCTGGAACTCGGGCGTCTCGCAGGTCCCGTAGCCCACGATCAGCGGACAGGCGATCCGGTCCAGATGGCGCAACGCGCTCAGCTCCCGCACGATCTCATCGGTGAACTTGACGTAGTTGGAGCGGGCCGAGAGCCGCACCGGCTCGAGGTCGTACATGCCCGAGCACAATAGTCCGCCCTTCACGACGTCCGGCGGTAGGCCGAAATCCTTGCGCCAATCGGCGGCCACCACCGTGCCGGCGAGATGGCCGCCGGATGAATGGCCGCTGACATAGAGCCGGTTGGGATCCCCGCCAAAGCTCGCCGCATTCTTGTAAACCCACGCCACCGCGTGGCGGACTTGGCCGGCCATGGTCATCAGGTTGCCGCCGGCGGCGTCGATATTGGTGAAATCGAGAATGACGCTGTGGGCGCCGGCATGCACGAAGATTTCCGCCAGATAGGCGAAGTCGGCGGCGCAGCCGTTGCGCCAGGCGCCGCCATGGATAAAGACATTGACGGGCGCGTCGGCGCTCTTGGCGCGGTAGACGTCGAGCTTCTCGATCTCGCTTGGCCCATAGGCCAGACGCAGCGGCTCGCCGAGCGCAGCCCGCGCACGCCCACTGTTGACCAGCCGCCGTTTCTGAACCTGCGCCTGGTTGGCGGCGTATTTGCTCTGGTCGTAGGCGGCGTCGAGCTCCTGCTGATCCATGTCGCGCCACACCAGCGGGCCCTTGGGGCGCGGGGGCGCGCTCCTGCGCTCGAGCTCGGCACTCAACCCGCTATCGGTCATCGCCACGGCTCCGTTCGTTTTCGAGCCGCGAGACTAGCATGCCCTCCTCGGGTGTCACCAAGGTTCGGGACTAGAAGTCCCCTAGTCGACGTTGACTGCAACCGCGAGCGCCGTCTGCATTTTGCGGGCGGGACCGCTGACACCTCTGCGCGGCGCGCCGGCAGCCGGCACGTCATCGATCAAGAAGACGGCAACCCGGTCGTTCATCGCCCGCGATTGGTTCTCGAGCGTCTTCGCAGTCGCGGCATTCTGACCGCCCCGATCGGCGACCTGGCGCGTGCTGCTCGCCGACTGGTTGGCCTGCCGGGCGTTCTCGGCGTTCCTCCTCACCGTGATGGAGATCTCCTCCATCGACGAAGAGGTCTCCTCGAGACCGGCCGCCTGCTCCTCGGTGCGCTGCGAGAGATCGGCCGTGCTGGTCGATATCTCGGCGGAAGCGCTGGCGACCTGATGGGCGACGGCTTTGATCCTGCCAATGACGCGCGTCATGGTGTCAAGGAGGCCGGTAACGCCGCCGCACAGATTGGCGACCGCGCCAACTTGTCCTCGAGCGCAATGCGCTGGGTGAGGTCATTCTCTTCGGCTGCCGACACGACGGCTTGCGTCTGCTGCACCGCCAGTTGCAGAGCCTGGCTGGCAAGAACCTGCGCGGTGACGTCGGTTGCATATTTGACGACCATGAACGGTATGCCGTTCGTATCCGGGATCGGGTTGTAGCTCGCCTGGATCCAGACCTCCTTGCCGCCCTTGCCGATGCGCTTGTACTGATTCGCATCGTACTCGCCCCGACCGAGCTTTTCCCAGAACGTCCGATATTCAGCGCTCTGACGATAGGCTGGGTCGCCAAACATGCCATGGTGGTGACTGCGGATCTCGTCGAGGGTATAGCCCATGGCCTTAAGGAAATTGTCATTTGCGTGCAGAATTTTGCCATCCAGGGTGAACTGAATCATCGCCTGCGGCCGCTCGATCGCCGAAATCATTCCGGCATTCAGGCGATCCTTCGTCACGTCCATCCATTCCAGGACATTGCCGACGTGATTGCCCTTTCGGTCAAAGCATCCATTCACATTCAACGTAACCTTCAATTCGCCTATGGTGATCTCTGTCTTGATCGGCAGCTTCTATGGGTCCGCCAGCATCTTGCGCTGATGCGCGGGGTTCTTGTGAAAGCTATCAATGCACGTGCCGACAATCTTTTCGGGGTCGAAGGTTGGCCAGAGGGCGCGAACTCCACACCGACGAACAGGGTCACTCATTTGATTGGTCACAGGCCTTGACCAAGGGCCAGCCGGGAGCTCGACGATCGAACAATGGTCGCGGCGAAAAACTCCGTCGCGCCGGTTCAATCCTTGAGAGCGAATGCATGCCAAATGCTTGAACGATTGCACCAGTGGCCACGCTCGCGTATCGGTACCCGGGCTTCCGGCGGTTGACTATAGACGGCATCAAAATACTGGCGCCATTCCACCGAGAGACGCCGGACACACATTCATCAAGGAACCTGCATGCGTGACAAGCCCTGCCTGACATCCGCCGACACCGCAAAAGCCATCAGTGCCTGCAAGGCGGAAGCGCAGAAGAACAAATGGAACGTGTCGATCGCGGTTCTCGATGAAGGCGGGTACCTGCTCGATTTCCATCGCATGGATGGAGCGCCCCCGATCTCCGCCGAGGTCTCGATCGGCAAGGCGCGCACCGCCGCCATGACCAAGCGCCCGAGCAAGTTCTTCGAGGATCGTGTCAAGGAGCGGCCGGCCTTTGCCAATTTCCCGGCCGGGATTTTGATCCAAGGCGGCCTTCCGATCATGCACCGGAACGAATGCGTCGGCGCGATCGGAGTCTCGGGCGTGCAATCGCATGAGGACGAGCAGGTCGCGCAGGCCGGTGTCAACGCGCTCGGCTAACGCAAGATTCGGTTGCCCACCCTCACCCCAAATTCAGTTCCTTGAAGAAGTCATTTCCCTTGTCGTCGATCACGGTGAAAGCGGGAAAATTCTCGACCTCGATGCGCCAGATCGCCTCCATGCCGAGCTCGGGGTATTCTAATACCTCAACTTTCTTGATGCAGTGCTCGGCCAGGTTGGCCGCCGCGCCGCCGATCGAGGCCAGATAGAAACCGCCGTGCTTGTGGCAGGCCTCGCGCACCGCCGCCGAACGGTTGCCCTTGGCGAGCGAGACGAGCGAGCCACCCGCTGCCTGGAACTGATCGATGAAGCTGTCCATGCGTCCCGCCGTGGTCGGCCCGAAGGCGCCGGACGCATAGCCTTCCGGGGTCTTGGCGGGGCCGGCGTAGTAGACTGGGTGGTTCTTGAAATAGTCCGGTAACCCCTGCCCGCTTTCGAGCCGCTCGCGCAGCTTGGCGTGCGCCAAGTCGCGCGCCACCACCATGGGGCCGCTGAGGGACAGCCGCGTCTTGATCGGATGGCGGGTGAGCTGGGCGAGGATCTTGGGCATAGGCCCGCGCAGATCGATCTCGACCACGTCGCCGCCGAGGGCCTTGCCGTCGATGTCGGGCAGGTATTGCGCCGGATTGTGCTCGAGCTCTTCCAGGAAGATGCCCTCGCGGGTGATCTTGCCGAGCGCCTGGCGATCCGCCGAGCACGAGACACCGAGCCCGATCGGCAACGAGGCGCCGTGACGCGGCAGCCGGATCACCCGCACGTCGTGACAGAAATACTTGCCGCCGAACTGGGCGCCCACGCCGAGCGACTGGGTGAGCTTGTGCACCTCGCGCTCCATGTCGAGATCGCGAAAGGCGTGTCCGTCCTCGGAACCCTGCGTCGGCAGGGCGTCGAGATAGCGACAGGAAGCGAGCTTCACGGTCTTCATGGTGAGCTCGGCCGAGGTACCGCCGATGACGATGGCCAGGTGATAGGGCGGACAGGCCGCGGTGCCGAGCGTGAGGATCTTCTCCTTCAGGAAGGCGAGCATGCGGTCGTGGGTGAGAATCGAGGGCGTCGCCTGGAACAGGAACGATTTGTTGGCGGAGCCGCCGCCCTTGGCGATGAACAGAAACTTATAGGCGGCCTCCTCGCCGCCCTGGCCTTCGGCATAGATCTCGACCTGTGCCGGCATGTTGGAGCGCGTGTTCTTCTCCTCAAACATGGAAAGCGGCGCGAGCTGCGAATAGCGCAGGTTGCGCTTGAGATAGGAATCCCGCGCGCCTTGCGCGAGCGCCGCCTCGTCGTCGCCGTCGGTGAAGACAAGCCTGCCCTTCTTGCCCATGATGATGACGGTGCCGGTATCCTGGCACATGGGCAGCACGCCCCCGGCGGCGATATTGGCATTCTTGAGGAAGTCATAGGCCACGAACTTGTCGTTCGGGCTCGCCTCGGGGTCGAACAGGATTTGGCGCAGCTGGGCGAGATGGCCGGGCCGCAACAGATGATTGATATCGCCGAAGGCGGCCTCGGCCAGCGCGCGCAGGGCCTCGCGCTCGATCACGATCATCTCCTGCCCCATCACCGTCTCCACCCGCACCTCGGTGCCGAGCTTGCGATAGGGCGCGGCGTCCTTGCCGAGCGGGAACAACGGCGTGTGCCGGTAGGGTGGGATGATGGAGGCAGGGGCGTTCATGGGAGGCTCCAGGGTTTGGGCGACACTTATAGCCGTTCCACCGTGTCCATTCGGGACAATTTTACGGATTGGACTCTGATCGATTTAATTTAAGGCTCTTAGTATTTTCACTTGGCAAAGTCGAAAGCGGCCGTACCCATGCCGCGCTGGTCCGAATGGGTGAGTGACATGCGAAGATTTCTCAACCGTCTAGGCGTGGCCGCCGCATGCATGATCGTCATCGGTCCTGTTTTCTGGTTCATCTTCAACAGCGAGGAGAGAGTCCTCGATTCCGAGAGCAGGGCCTATGCCGCGGATACCGTCATGGCGATCACCAAACACTGGGACTCCGGGGAGCTGTGGAGGCGCAGCACGCCGCACTTCCGCGAAATCACCAGGCGAGACGACGTAGAGGCGGTTTTCACCATTACGGAGGCCGCGCTTGGCCCGCTGACCGAGTATCTCGGCGCGGCCGGCCAGGCCACGGTATCGACGGCGAATTCGCACACGACGGTTTCGGCGGAATATGTTGCCAAAGGCAGCTTTCAAAAAGGTGATGCGGATTTCCAGATGGTCATGACGAAGGTCGGCGACGCGTGGATGATCGATGTCTTCCACATCAAGTCGCAGGCGATCATGAAAACGCAAATCCGCCTCAAGAGCTGATTCGTTCAGCGCACCACCTCGGCGGTATACTGCGCCTGCGTCACCTGCTCCATCCAATCCACATGCTTGCCGCCCTGCGCCTCCTGCATGGCGAGATGCACCATCGCAGTCGTGGGCGCGGCGCCGTGCCAATGCTTCTCGCCGGGCGGAAACCAGATCGTGTCGCCGGCGCGGATTTCGCGCACCGGTCCGCCCCAGATTTGGGCGCGGCCGACGCCCGAGACCACGTAGAGGGTCTGGCCGAGCGGATGGGTGTGCCGGGCGGTGCGCGCGCCCGCCTCGAACGTCACCAGGGCGGCCCGTAGCCGCGCCGGCTCCGGCGCCTCCGTGATCGGGTCCTGCCAGACCGTTCCGGTGAACCAGTCAGCAGACATCCGCCGCGACGGCGTCGTTCCGCAAGGACGCAGCTCCATGAATTCTCTCCTTCGGTTGTTCGAACCTCTGTGGCGTCTTCTGTAGATGGGGTAACGGGCCGCCGGCAAGCCAACCGCCCGCTCGCTACGCCTTGGCGCTCGGGCGCGCCGAAACCGCCTCGTGCCAACGGCGCAGACGAACACACCCCTCCGGGAGCGCGAGCTTGATCCATTTGGCAAAATCCACCGTCACCGGGGTGGTGATGTCGGCAATGCTGAAGTCGGGCCCGCACACAAAGGCGCGCCCGGCGAGCTCGGCCTCCATGGTCTCGAAGAAACGCAGGACCCGGGCACGGCCGCGCTCGGCCAGCGCCGGGATCTGCAGGTAGTCGTCCGGGGCCCGGGATCGCGCGACCCTTCATGCCGGGCGTGGAATTGCGGAAGGCTTCCACCACGGCCGAGAGGCCCTCCCGCTCCGCGCGCCTTTGCGCGGCCGCGATAATGGCCCTGCTTTGCGGGTCGCTGCCCATCAGGGGCGGAGCCGGCCGCGCCGCCTCGAAATAGACGCAGAGGCCGACCGCATCGGCGATGCGCGTGCCATCATCGAGCTCCAGCACCGGCACGGTGCAATCGGGATTGATCGCCCGGAAGGCTTCCGTGAACTGCTCGCCATGGCGCAGATCGACCTGCACGGTCGGCAACGTGATGCCCTTCTCGGCCAGGAAGATACGGACCCGCCGCGGGCTCGGCGCCGGCGCATCATAGAATTTCATGGCGACCTCGTCGGCGGGCGCCTCGCCGTCCCGCGCAATCCACGATAAGCTCTCGATCGCCATAAATGAAATCGCGCAAGGCCCGTCGATTTTCGGGTGGGCCTCTGGTGTCAAGACACACCGGCCGAGATTCGGCGCGCTATCGTGAGGGAGGAGCTCGTGGTGCGACAGACAACCGGATCGATGATTGCGGCCCTCGTCTTCGCGGTGCTGCTGGGGGCAAGTCCGGCCGCGCGGGCACAGGCCCCCTTGCGGGCACCGGCCCCCTTGAAGGTCATGGTCTTCGCCGGCCTGACCAATTTTTCGATCTTCGCGGCCCAGAACAAAGGCCTGTTCACCAAGCACGGTCTCGCAGTCGAGCTCATCAACACGCCCAGCTCCGACGCCATGCGCGACGGTCTTGCCAAGGGCGATATTCAGATCGCCCATGCCGGTGTCGACAATGCGGTGGCGATGGCGGAGCTCGCCAAGGCCGACGTCGCCATCGTCACCGGCGGCGACAACGGCTTCAACCGCATTATCGCGCAGCCGGAGATCAAGTCCTACGCGGATTTGCGCGGCAAGACCGTGGTGGTCGACGCGCCCAACACCGCCTTCGCGCTGCTGCTCTACAAAGTCCTCAAAGACAATGGGCTCAACAAGGGCGACTACATGGTCAAGCCCGTCGGCGGATCTCCGACACGGCTCGATGCGCTCTTGAAGGACAAGGCCAACGCGGCCAGCGTCCTCAATCCGCCATTCATCTTCAACGCGTTGCAGGCCGGCATGCGGGACCTCGGGTCGACGGTGAAAGCGATCGGCGCCTATCAATCGGACGGCGCGTTCGTGATGCGCCCATGGGCCAACGCCAACAGCGATACGCTCGTCCGCTATATCCAGGCCTATGTCGAAGGCCGCCGCTGGGCGCTCGATCCCGCCAACAAATCGGAAGCGATCCAGCTCCTGGTCGATCGGCTCAAGCTCACGCCGGACGTGGCGGCACAGAGCTACGCGGTCGCGGCCGATCCGGTCGAGGGTATCGCCAAGGATGCAAAGTTCGACATGGAGGGCTTCAGGAACGTGCTCAAGCTGCGCGCCGAGATCGAAGGCCAATGGGGCGGCAGCCCGCCCCCGCCCGAGAAGTATCTCGATCTTTCGTTCTACAACAAGGCCCTGGCGGGGTTGTAGGCACGCCAGGGGCGCAAGTGCATGCAATGGGTTGAGCCTTGCGAAACCCATCTACTGCGGCGACAGCCGAAACGATCGCATCGACTCGGATGCGTGCTAGACTGCGCAAACCTCAATGAGGGAGGAACAAATGATCTCGCCGAGAATGTTGTTGCCCGTGGCGCTCATGGGCCTGTTCGGCCTGCTGTCGGCCTCGAGCGGCGCACTCGCGCAAGGGAAATGGGAACGCAAGGCGCCATTTCCGGATCCGTCGGAGGAGGTTCTGGGCATGGCGGCGGGCGGGAAGATGTATGTCTTTGCGGGCCTGGCGCCGGTGTGGAAACCCAAGGCCCTGGTGTACGAATACGACCCCTCGAGCGACAAGTGGACCGAAAAGAAGAAGATGGCGCTGCCATCCCACCACGTGGCGTTTGCCGAATACCAGGGAAAGATCTACGCGTTCGGCGGCTTCGTCCCGCCGCAGTCGGGGCCGCCGGCCTGGGTCCCGATCGACAATTCCTGGGAATACGATCCGGCGACCGACAGCTGGAAGGCGCTCGCGCCCATGCCGACCAACCGCGGTGCCGCGGCCGCGGCCGTCATCAACGGCAAGGTCTACGTGGTCGGCGGCGCCACCACTCCGTCCGGAACCGACGAGCCTTCGGTGCTGCCGACCCGTCCGCACCTCGCGGTCGGCGCGGTCGAGGAATACGATATCGCCACCAATACCTGGCGGGCGCGCCGACCGATGCCGACCGCCCGCAACCATTTGATGGTCGGCGCGGTCGACGGAAAGATCTATGCCATCGGGGGCCGGCTAGGGGCTGCCTTTATCGGGCTCGCCAGCGATACCGATGTGGTCGAAGAGTACAATCCGGCGGCCGACCTGTGGCAGATCAAGGCGCGTATGCCCACCGCCCGCAGCGCGATCGCCGGCGGGGTTCATGGCGGACGCATCTATGTGGCCGGCGGCGAGATGCAGGACACGCAAAAGAGCGCGACCTTTCGCGCCTTCGAAGGTTACGATCCGGCGACCAACAGCTGGACCGTGCTGCCCGGCATGCCGGTGTCGCGTCACGGCATGGCGGCCGGCGTCGCCGGCGACCAGTTACACCTCGTCAGCGGCGACGTCCAATCAGCCGGCAGCGGACTGGAAGTGAGCGCCAACTACCATGACGTCTTCACCTTCGGAAAGTGAAACGCGCCGGCACACTCGCCTGGCCTCTGCGCCGGGCGAGCCAAGCGCGCGGCGCCCGGAAAGGAACGCCACCGAAGCGCTCACTTCATGACGAAGAGTCCGCGCAAC
>Ga0179587_10001771_pt1 | contig 10023 bp, 7 predicted proteins | sample CZODoug2_1_08_16_FD_185932 | JGI IMG/M metagenome (GOLD analysis project Ga0179587, IMG submission 185932) | Vadose zone soil fungal communities from Angelo Coast Range Reserve, California, USA - CZODoug2_1_08_16fungal | ecosystem: Environmental > Terrestrial > Soil > Vadose zone | place: USA...
GCCCTTAACGCGGCGAATACCAGCCGCCAAATCGGCGCTGATGAGACCGCAGTCGGCGGCCTCGTATGCAAGCCGGCGCACGGCACCGCGACGTAGATTGACGGTGCCAGGTGCAAGTTGACGGGATTCGAGATGAGACCGATAGCGCAGCACTACAATTCTGTTGAGAGCCAAACGAGGTTCCGAACAATACCAGTCAACGAATTCATCGATGGCGTGACGATAACCCCGTTGGGCGTCCAGGCTGGTGAGGCTATTCAAGACTGCGGCTTTGGCGTGCTCGAGGTCTGGCAGGCGCAGGACAGATTTTGTGGTGGTGCGTTTTCTTCGTGAGTAGGGTTTCCGCTTCATGATCGATGGCCTCCATGCCACCGACCAATGATTGGGTGAATGTTGCGGCGGTACGGTCAGAGTTGCCCGTGATCCGCCCAGAATTGGCCGTAAACGTCGCCGCTGATTGCGATTTCTAAGGAGAGGGTGTGGCGCGCGCAATACCTGCCGGATCGCTTTTCTGGATTTGCAAGATCAAAAGGCGATCTTCAAGGCGTCAATTTGGTTCTATCGCGCGGATAGAGCGTTGCCTGCCGTACGTTCGAAAGGTTCAGGATCTGGGCAGTCACCCGCTCCAGCCCGATCGCGAAGCCTCCGTGAGGAGGCATTCCGAGATCGAACATTCTTAGATGATTCTCAAAATTCGCGGGATCAATGCCACGTCCGCGCAGGGCCTGTTCAAGGTCTTCGCGACGGTGAAGCCTTTGACCGCCGGTCGTAATTTCCACTCCATGGAACAATAGATCGAAACTATTTGCTGCCCCTATCGTTCCTCGCGGAGCTGTGTAGAACGGGCGCCCCGACAATGGAAATCCGAGCACGAAAACGGAGGCGATACCGGTATCCTTCTCCGCAAGCTGACACAGTTGCCGCTCTGCTTCGGGGTCGAGATCGTCGGTCAAGTCGGTCCGGTTGAAATTCTTCTTCAGCAACTCGAGACACTTCCCAAATTCCCAGCACGGCACTTCCAGCATGGAGGGAAGCGGCTGCTTCCTATACAAACTGAGCAGGTTCGAATAGTTCTTGTTTACGCAATCGAAGATGTGCGTCAGCAGCTCGCGCTCGAGCTGAATTACGTCTTCTGGGCCATCAATGAAGCCCAACTCCAGATCGAGAGAATAGTATTCGGTTAAGTGCCGGCTGGTCGCGTGTGGCTCGGCGCGATAAACGTGACCGGTTTCAAAAACGCGCTCGAATCCAGCCACGCCGTGTTCCTTATAGAACTGCGGACTTTGCGCCAGGTAGGCAACGCGGTCAAAATACTTCACCTCGAAAAGATTCGTTCCACCTTCAGTGCCGGACGCAACTAACTTGGAGGTGATGATTTCCGTGAAACGGCGCTCCGTCAGAAACTCTCGAAAAAACCTTAGCAGCGCTGCTTGAATCCGAAATACGTTGCCGATGACATCATTGCGAAGCGCCAGCGGTCGATATTCGATCAGCGTCTCTGAACCCACCGCGTCGAGATTAGAAAACGAATTGAAGGGAAGATGCTGCCCCGAGCGATTGAGGACGCGAACTTGAAGGATGTCCAACTCATATCCTGATTTCGCGCGATCCTCTCGCCGAACTCGTCCGACCATTTCAACGGCATCTTCGAGTTTCAAATGATGTTCTTTGATGGATTCGGGAGCGGCAACACATTGTACTTCCCCGGAGCAATCCTTCAGGACGACAAAGGTCGTTTTCCCGAGGACACGCATGCGGCTCACCCAGCCGCGGAGAGCAACTTCTTGCTGGATAAAATTAGGAAGGGATTCGATAAATACGCGCTGATTGACTGTGGTCATCCTGCAAAAAACCTCCTCCGAAGGAGAATTTTTGCTGGAGCCAAGAATGCGGCGGTGCCATCCAGCTTCCGGTTCAAGACCGGCGCTCAATTTGCGCTGTTTCGTAGCGTCGCGTTTCCCCCTACTAAGGCCGGCTGAATCTCAGCCTCCGTTTCAAGGGAACCTCTCAGAGGGGTCTGTCCTCTTCATCGAGTTCCTCCTTTTCTACCATTTGCGTCGACTAGAACGCAAACATGTACTTGCGAATATGGCGTCGATGGAGCAAATCTCCGAATTCTGGACGGATCGTCGGCTTAACTGGCCAATCATGATGCCCGCGCGGCCGTAACTCAAACAGATGGAAAGATTTAAGGGCGCGTGCACAGATTGGACCAGTTAAGCCGAAAATAACCGGCCAAACTGTTTGATTATTAAGGAGCTTACGCCGAAATAAGGTCCAAACAGATTTGGACCGGTTATTTTTAGCCATCCGGAAGTTATGAAGAACTACGGAGTGAGCGACAGTAATCCAGAAATGGGCTGTGGGAGATGGCTGAGAAGCGCCTTTCTTGGAAGGCCCACGAGTTACTCCTCCGGCCTCTCCGGCGCATGGCAAACCCATGCTTTTACGTAGTTTCGGATCAGAAGAAGCACAGCCAGCCGTTTCTAGGGGAAGACCCGGGCCGCTGGGCGCAGACCACGTATGTGCAACGTTCTTAGACGCCGAGGTCAGGGATGTTGCGTAGTGCGTCGTTAAAGCGGTTGGTGAAATTGGCGGCGCAGATCACCAATGTCAATTCCACAATCTGCCCCTCATCGTAGAATTTTCGCAACTCTTCGAGCGTACCGCCGCGAATCGCAGCCGCGCCGCGCGTGACGCGCTCGGCGTACAAAATCGTGGCTTTCTCCTTCTCGTCAAACAACGGGCTGCGGTCGTAGAACTGCAGCGCCTGGATTTGCTCGCCCGTGATTCCGATTCGCTTCGCCGAAGCGGTGTGTGCGCGGGTTCAATACTCGCAGCCGTTGAGTAGCGACGTCTTCAAATAGGCGAGTTCTTTGTAGCGCGCTTCGACGGTGCCCTCGTCCATGACGGCGCCATAGAACGGAAGGAAATTCTTCAGCACATTCGGTCGATGTGCCATGGTGGCGAAAATGTTGGGTATCTTGCCGAATTGTTTTGTCAGTCCTTCTAAGGTCTCGCGCACTTCCGGCGCGGCCTTTTCTTTTACTAGCGGATTAACAATGGCCATGCGGCACCTCCTAATTTGTGAGGGGATAACCTGGTCCCAAGAGTCTATACCCAGCGGCGCTCCACTGGGAACAGACACAGGAATTCCCACGTCCTTTACGAATAGCCCGCGACAAAGGACAAAGGATGGACGGCAAACCGGGAGCAATCGCTCGCAGCTACCCGGCCGAATAGTCGAGTGCAGGTAGAAGCGATTCTCGTCCGAAACCGATCAAAAAGGTTTATAGCGAATGTGCGTCGGAATAACTTCACATTCCGCAAGAGCCAAAGGCGCCACCCAAGAGGCTCATTTATTCCTTATTGCCGCCTTTTGCCGCCGCGACCAATCGCTAAGTCATTGGAGGGAAACAAGGTTTCTGGAGCGGGCGATGGGAATCGAACCCACGTCCGAATATTGGGAAAACTTTCGGTACAAGTTCGGTACTATTCAGGAGCGCAGAAACAAGAGGTCAGCCCGCCTCGGCGTCCTGTTGCACACTTTCCCAAAGTGTTGCACAACCCGTTGCACATTTTCGCTCATATTCTGGCCTTTTGATGCCTAAGATAGGTACTAGAACGTAGCGTAAGCTATTGAAAATATTAGAAAGGTAGTACTACCGACTGGTTTTCAAGACCGCCGGTTTCAACCGCTCACCCACTCCTCCGTTCTTCATTGTACTCTTGAATCTGGTCATCTGGTCTGGTCGCGGCCGGGCATTCTTTCAGCCTGCTCGCTTATTGGGAATAACTAAGGCATAATCTGGCGACGTTTCGGAAGTTCGAGGTCCGTTGTTGAAACGCGCTGCCGAATTCCTGCGATCCGTCATACCTGCGGACCCGTTTCAGCTGCTCTTTTTGGCCGGCATTGTGTGCCTAGTTGTTGCACACGGCTTGAGATGGTGGCCCGTTGAAGTTCGCCCTGCGCCCGATCGGATCACTGACTGGTTTGGGCGGCTATTGCAAATCTTCGGAGCTCTCCTTGTGTATCCCATTATTTTTGCGGCAACCGCAGGCTATTTCGTTTGCTTCTGGCCGGGTAGTCATCCGGTCCGCCGAGTTTTAGGATTGGTCTTCCTTCCGACAATGGCCGGTCTCGGCCTCATGTTCACCCGTTTTGCCTATTTAAGCGGGCCTTCCTCGTCCGTCCTTGAAAGCACGGGTAGCATAGTCCTTCAAAGGTTCCATTGGGCACAGTCGATGTTGTGGAAGTTACCGGGGTTCCAGTTCAGTTTGGCCGGGCTACTGCTCATTGCCATCTTCACTTCACGGCTGGCTTTTGGAATCGCTACTCTGCCTCTCGCTTTACCAGGAAGACCCGCTTTGGAATCAGAAGATCTAGGGTCCTGGCGGCGACTGCGATTGCTGATATGGTTCCTTGTGAGCCTCGTGTCCTTGCCACTTGTCTTACTCTCCTTCCTAACGATCGGAGTTCCTTTAATTCTTACTTCGCGACTGCCTTCTTTCTTTCAAAGTGATTGGTTCACAAGACTGTCTCGCATCATGGAAGGTATCGTAGTTCTCGGAATTGCGCTGTGCATTATGGGGAAGGAGGGAAGGGAGACAGCACGGAGCTCGATCCGGTTGCCAGGTTTAAGGTGGCCTTTGTTTGCGTTGGCGTTTCCAATCGGCATTGATATTTTCATTTCCGTCGGGCAATACGTATTGGACCGGGCATACTGGGCGGCGCATTACTTTGGCAAATTTGAACCACCACAATTCGGTTCGTACTTTGACGTGCCCGATATTTGGTTCCTTCTTCTATTTTTTGATGCGTTTTTTGAGGAAGTGATCTTTCGTGGCCTGTTGCAAACGCGATTCGTTCGTAGATATGGGCTGTACCGCGGGATCTTCCTTGTCGGAATCGTGTGGGCAGCCTTTCATTTTTTCTCAGACTTTTCTTTTTCGCGTTTCACCGATCAGGAAGTGCTCGTTAAGTTATGCTTTCGGATGTTTATGTGCGTGGCGCTAAACTTTGTTCTGGCTTGGCTTACGTTGCGCTCGGAATCGGTCGTTCCGGCTGCCATCGCACACGCTCTCTACAATGTGCTGATCTATTCACCCATCGGGCCCCAATTTGCAGGGAAGGACGTGTTGCGTGTCGCGTTGTGGGCCGTGCTGGCGTACGTCTTGTTCCGCTATTGGCCCGTCCCGTCAGAAATAAAGTTGGGGACTCTTACCACAGCCGAAAGTCCGGAACCAGCCGCGTGAAGTCCAGGCGGTATACGTGATGAGGAGTTCTGAAACTTGATTGTGTGACACTCAATGTGCGCGAGAGGTCGAAACCGTTGAGTGTCACCAAATTGTCACTAAAACTGGCGCAAAACGAACGAAAACAGAGCAAACCCAGAAAACAGAAATTGTCGCTATCTTGCGGCTGGCAAAGGGATTTAGTTGAATTTTCTACGAGATAGCGAACCAGCGATTTTATTTTTCAAGACCGCCGGTTTCAACCGCTCACCCACTCCTCCGTTTCTAATTCTAACGTATTCTGCGAGTTAGCGGCCAATTTGCTGCAGTTTGGACTCGATCCGTTTCCTTACTGGCGAAGCGGCTGAAGCAAGAGCGCGGGCCTACGTGATCCCCATTGGGCGGACTTTAGTAAGTTTGGTTTGACTCAATTCGAGAATGTCTGGTTAACTGGCAACCCATCTTGATCGGATAAGGAACCTTGCCGTGAATTCTCGTCGAAAGTTTCTAACGCAGGCCGGAGTTCTTGCTGCGGGCACCATGGGCGCGCCTGCTTTTCCGGCAGGCGAAAAAACATCGGACCTGTCCGCGCCGGAGACCGCTAGTTTGTGCGGCCAATGGTTGTTCCGGACTGATTCTGGAAATGTTGGCAAGGAGCAGCGCTGGTTCGGAGGCCATGAATCCGTCAGCGCCTGGCTCAAAGTGCTCGTGCCTCACACCTGGCAAGTTGATCCCGCTTTTGTTGATTATCGTGGTGTCGCCTGGTATCGGCGCACTTTCGATGCGCCGAGCGAGTGGCAAAACTCTGCCGTACGGATCGAGTTTGAGGCCGTATTCCATACGGCCACAATCTGGATAAACGGGGAATTGGCTGGAGAGCATGTGCGCAAGGGCTACACCGCGTTCGTGCTTGACATCACACACTTGCTGCGCTGGGGACAGTCAAACACCATCGCAGTGCGCGTTGACAACGCATTCGATGAGCACATGGTGCCCAGGGGACGTTCCAGTGATTGGGCGCATGACGGAGGCATCTACCGGCCGGTGCAATTGCTCATTACAGCAAAGACTTTTGTGGAGCGCGTTGACGTCGAGGCCATTCCCGATTTGGCCAGCGGAGACGGAAAGCTTGCCATCACCGCTTATATAAGAAATACAAGTCTGAAGTCATGGATAGGACGAGCATCTTTTCGAATTATCGACGAAGAGACCGGACTGACCGTGCTGACCAGTTCAGATACTCCGGGCTTCACCATTAAGAGTGCTGGAACCCAGACGCAAAAATTTGAAGCTACGCTGTCCAAGGCGAAGTTGTGGCACTTCGATCATCCGAATCTCTACCGGCTTATTTTTTCAATCGCGGGCGGACAAGAGAGTCATCAACTCATAGTACCATTCGGGGTCCGGAAGCTAGAGGCTAAGGGCAGCGGGTTTTATTTGAACGGTGAACGCGTCCGGCTGATGGGCGTCGAGCGCATGGCGGGAAGCAACCCGGAATTTGGAATGGCGGAGCCCAGCCAGTGGATCACGCACGATCATGAGGACTTGAAACATGTGAATTGCGTGTTTACGCGCGTTCATTGGCCTCAGGATAAGAGAGTTCTGGACTACTGCGACAGGCACGGAATTCTGATGCAAAGCGAAATCCCGGCCTGGGGCTACGACACATTTGCCGGCATGGGAGCGGAACCCGATGCCGATATCCTGCAAAATGCCCGGGAGCAATTAAGCGAGATGATCGCGCGCGACCGCAACCACCCCTCCGTGGTGGTCTGGGGCCTTTGCAATGAGGTTGGCGGGCAAAATCCTCCCGCGTACCAATTTGTGAAACATATGTTGGAGGAGGCGAAGAGGCTGGATCCCAATCGACTCTGTTCCTATGCTTCGAACTCCTTGATTAAAACTCCGGAACGAGACGCAGCCGGATTGATGGACATCATCGAAGTAAATGAATATTTCGGAACCTGGTATCCGGGAACTCTTGAAGCATTGGCTAAGCATCTGGATGATCTTCACGCCGCATTTCCCGGTAAGCCCGTGGTGATTTCAGAGTATGGATACTGCGCCTGTACGAAGGACCGTCCGGAGGGTGATGAACATAGGATCGAGGGTCTTCTATCTCATGACGCGGTTTTGCGCTCCAAGGATTTCGTGGCAGGCGCCATTTTCTTCTGTTACAACGACTACCGTTCGCATGTTGGTTATAGCAGCGCGGGCGCGCTGAAGCAAAATGTTCACGGCGTTGTGGATCTTTATGGAGCGCAAAAAACTTCTTACGAGGTCTTGCGCCGGGAATCGAGTCCGGTCGAATCGTTAAATGCGGAGAACACCTTGAACGCTTTCCAATTGCGACTGAGAACCCGGCAAGATGTTCCCATGTACACTCTTCGGGGTTATAAGCTTAGGGGAATTTTCTATGGCGATGGAAACGTCCCGGTAGAGCGACAAGAAGTAGAACTTCCAGAAATCGCTTCCGGTACGGAGACGGCTGTCGCTCTCACATTTAGCCAATCCGGAGTGCCACTCCAGGTTAGATTTGATGTTTTGCGACCCAACGGTTTCTCTGCCTATTCCCGCAACTGGAAGCCTTAAATCACGTTTCGGCGATGTTGCAGGGCAGCATTTCATCGTTTTCGACGGGCCGCCGAAACAACGCACCTACAGGGTATAAGATGGCGAATCATGAGGAAACTTCTCGTTTGGCTTATCTGTTTTTCTCCTTTGCCGATGTATGGGTCGCAAAAGGACAATCTTTCCGCGTGGTTTGTTGATTCGCTGGTAAAAGTCTTTCCTGACAGCCGGGCAGCAACATCGAAGCTCCAACTGGATCTGGTATCGGCGCGCAACGCCCACACCAGCCTGCAGATTGCGTTGCGGTCTGAAGAGCACCGAGTCGTACGGGTGCGCGTCGTTGCTCCGCGCTTGGGGAACGCGGCGCTTAAGGTCCAAACCTACCGAGTAGGAACCGTGAAGGTGAATTCTCACCCTACAGACACGCCCTTGGACGAAGTGGTGCGTTCGGAAGTGGGTCCCTATCCCGATCCCTTGTTTCCGCTAGCGAAAGAATTTTCATTGGAAGGGTCGCGCACCGAAACAATATGGGTTTCCGTGTTCACGCCGGAGGACACCCCGCCGGGAATTTATCCGGGCGCTGTCGAGATCGAAGGGGGGAAGCAGAAGTTGAGGCTGCCCTTTCGCGTGGAAGTTTTTGCTGCAACCGTGCCGAAAGAACAAAAGCTTTGGGTGACGAATTGGCTTTGGTTTGAACAGGAGCTGATGGCCAAGCACTATCCGCAATTGAAGTCCGGTCCGGATCGCTACTGGAAAATATTGGAAAACATCGGGCGGACGATGTCGGAGTACAAACAAAATGTTGTCTTTGTTCCCGTGCGGACGCTGGCTAAGGCGCATCTGGCAGACGGCGGCGTCCAATACGATTTCGGTTTAGTCGACCGCTGGATTGAAATCTTCGACAAAGCAGGTATGGCGCGCATGATCGAGGGCGGCCACTTGAGCGGACGGCTCGGCGGTGGCTATGACTCGCCGTATGTACTCTCGACGGACCTGGTCGAGAACGGCCAGATTGTGAGGAAGGAACTGCCTGCGGACGATCCGCGTGCAGAACAGAATCTCCGGGAATTCTTGCGGCAACTTCGCAATCACTTGAAAGAGAAAGGCTGGCTCAGCCGCTATGTCCAGCACGTTCACGATGAACCGCATGGAGCTGAGATGCCTATCTACCGGCGCTTCGTCCATATTGTCAGCGAGGAACTGCCGGGAGTGCCGACGCTGGACGCCATAAGCTTGAGCGAAGATATTTCCGCCCAGGAGGAAACCACGATCTGGGTGCCTAAACTTGGCACATTCGATGAACGGCTGGATGCAATTGCAGCCCATAAAGCGCGTGGGGGCCAAAGTTGGTATTACATTTGTCTGGATCCGCGCGGGAAATACCTTAACCGGTTTACCGACTATCCGACGCTCAAGGTGCGGCTCTTGCCCTGGGTCAATTACCGGTACGGGCTCACTGGTTACCTGCACTGGGGCGGGAATTTCTGGACGGATCGGCCGTTCGAGAACGTTCAACCTGATTGGGGCGGAGGGTTCTTTCTGCCCGCGGGCGATAACGCTATCGTGTACCCCGACCCAGAGCACGACGGAGTGTTCGTATCGGAGCGGCTCGAAGTGATGCGAGAGGGTATCGAGGATTACGAACTGTTAATGGAATCTGCCCGACATGCGCGTGAACGCACAGACGCTTTGGCCCGAACAGTGATACCTACATTCAAGGAGTACTTGCGCGATGTGAATCAGTTCCGAAAGTTCGAGCGCGAGCTGCTTGTGCTGGCGACGGAGGCGCAGAGGCAATGATGAGGAGTAGACAGTTTTACTCTACAAGTTCAGCGGACCTCTCTTGAGGTGGTTGGTGGCATTGTCGATCAGTCAGGAAGGTCTGCCGACTCCCTGCCTGAAGCGCTGATGCCAGACCCGCGCCGCACCTATGAGATTGGCGTCCTCTCCCAACGAAGCCAGTGCCAATTCCGTCTTTTCGTAAGGAACGAATCGGCAACCTTGGCGAATGACTTTGCGGATACCATCAAGAAAGAGCGCCGCACTCTTCATCACGCTGCCACCCAACACGATCACGTCCGGCACGAATAGATTGATCAGGTTGGCCAGGCCGAGACCCAGGTAGTAGGCTTCGCGGTCCACTGCTCGCAAAGCCAGTTCCCCTCCACTTTTCGCTAATTGGCAAATTTGTGCGGCGCTCAGGTTTTGGGAAGAGCG
>Ga0179587_10001772_pt1 | contig 10021 bp, 6 predicted proteins | sample CZODoug2_1_08_16_FD_185932 | JGI IMG/M metagenome (GOLD analysis project Ga0179587, IMG submission 185932) | Vadose zone soil fungal communities from Angelo Coast Range Reserve, California, USA - CZODoug2_1_08_16fungal | ecosystem: Environmental > Terrestrial > Soil > Vadose zone | place: USA...
GGCGGTCACGACCATCGAGGCCACCATGAACCGGATCGGGGTCCCGGCGACGATCAACGGATCGTTCGAGGGCGCCGCCAAGATCTTCCGCGAATCGCTCAGCAGCGAGCCGTATCTCATCATCGCAGCGCTCGCGACCATCTACATCTCGCTCGGCATGCTCTATGAGAGCTACGTTCATCCGCTGACGATCCTGTCCACACTGCCATCCGCCGGCGTCGGTGCGGTTTCGGCGCTGATGCTTTTTCACACCGAGTTCGACATCATCGCGATGATCGGAGTGATCCTGCTGATCGGCATCGTTAAGAAGAACGCCATCATGATGATCGATTTCGCGCTCGACGCCGAGCGGATGCGTGGTCTGTCACCGGCCGATGCGATCTTCGAGGCCTGCCTGCTGCGCTTCCGGCCGATCATGATGACCACCATGGCGTCCCTGCTCGGCGCCGTGCCGCTCTTGATCGGGATGGGCGAAGGCAGCGAATTCCGCCAGCCGCTCGGCATCGCGATCGTCGGAGGACTGGTGCTGAGCCAGATCCTGACTCTCTACACCACCCCCGTGGTCTATCTGTATCTCGATCGCTTCCGGCATTGGAGCAGGCGGGTGCGGCGGGCAGCTGATCACCGGGGGCGTCCATCGATGGGCCCAAACTGACGCCCTGATCGAAGGCACGTTGGTGGAATCGTCGATACGCACCTGCGGCCGTAGCGGGGAACGCGCTCTTTCCAATTGCTAATGCGGCAAGCCCTGGCGGAAACATTCAAATATGGTGCGCCGAGATTCTTGAGATGCAGCCAAAGAGTGATACCTGTTGAAAATCGTCTACAACGCGGATCCGATGAAAGGCTCATGGACCAATCAGTAAAATCTCTGAAGGCAGCTCCTTCAATTGGACGTTCGCAAAGCACTGCGCCTCGCTCGCGCAGGCGCCTTGCAGTGATGTCCGTTTTTGCTTCGCTGATTGTTGCCGGCATCGCGTGGTGGAGCCGACAGCAGGTCGCGCCGCAGCAACCGGAGGGTGGACGGAATGCGGCAATGTCGATCGTGCCCGAAGCGGTCGTAAGGGGCGACGTCGGCATCACTCTCAATGCTCTTGGCACCGTCACGTCGCTCGCGACGGTCACCGTCAGAACGCAGATCAGCGGTTACTTGGTCCGGATCGACTTCAAGGAAGGGCAAGACGTCAAAAAGGGCGACCTGCTCGCGGAAATCGACTCGCAGCCCTATGAAGCCGCCCTGGCGCAGGCGAAAGGACAACTGGCGCGCGACGAAGCCTTGCTGAAGGGGGCTCAGGTTGATCTGACCCGCTACCAGAGCTTGGCTGCACAGAATGCCGTGCCGCATCAAACCCTCGATACCCAGATCGCCCTGGTTGCCCAGGACCAGGGCACGGTGGAAGCCGATCGTGGCCAGGTCAAAGCCGCCGAGGTGAACCTGCAATACTGCCGTATCCTGTCAGCGCTGGATGGGCGCGTCGGCTTGCGCCAGGTCGACCAGGGCAACTATGTCACGCCGGGCGATGCCAATGGTCTCGTCGTGATCACGCAGTTGGAGCCGATCAGCGTCCTGTTCACGCTGCCGGAGGATAACCTGCAGGCCGTCTTAAAGCGAATGCAGGATGGTGCAACGCTGGCGACGACCGCCTATGATCGCAGCGGGACCAACAAGATTGCCGACGGCACCTTGCAGACCTTCGACAGCCAGATCGATCCCACGACCGGAACGATCAAGGCGCGGGCGCAATTCGCCAATGAGGCGAAAACGCTTTATCCGAATCAGTTTGTGAACATCCAGCTGCTGGTTGACACTCACAAGGGCGTCACCGTAATGCCGACCGCCGGCGTTCAGCGCGGCGTGCCGGGCACCTTCGTCTATCTCGTCAATGCGGACGGCACCGTATCGGTCCGCAAGATCGTGCTGGGCGCGACCGACGGCGAACGGGTCGAGGTCAGCTCCGGACTGGTGCCGGGCGACCGCATCGTCGTCGATGGAGCCGACAAGCTGCGCGACGGTGCCAAGATCAACGTGCGGACTGAAACCAACACCAGCGGGACGCAGCCTCCGGGTAAATCAGGCGACAAAAAACAGCGTTCGGAGAATGGGCAAAAACAATGAGCCCATCGCAGCCCTTCATTCTGCGGCCGGTGGCAACCACGTTGCTGATGGTGGCGATCATGCTGTCCGGCATGCTCGCCTTCCGCTTCCTGCCGGTCGCCGCCCTGCCCGAAGTCGACTATCCGACCATCCAGGTTCAGACCTTTTATCCCGGCGCAAGTCCCGACGTCATGACGTCGTCGGTCACAGCACCACTGGAGGTCCAATTTGGCCAGATGCCGAATCTCAGCCAGATGAGCTCGGTCAGTTCCGCTGGAGCATCGGTCGTCACCCTGCAGTTTGGCCTCAGCATTTCCCTCGATGTCGCCGAGCAGGAGGTACAGGCCGCCGTCAATGCTGCCGGCAATCTGCTGCCGTCCGATCTGCCGGCGCCGCCGATCTACGCCAAGGTAAACCCCGCCGACGCGCCGATCCTGACGCTGGGCCTGACATCGGAAACCATGCCGCTCACCCAGGTGGAAGATTTCGTCGACACCCGTTTGGCGCAAAAGATCTCGCAGCTTCCGGGCGTTGGGCTTGTGAGTACCAGCGGCGGCCAGCGGCCAGCGGTACGCATCCGTGCCGACATTCGCAAGCTCGCCGCCTACGGCCTCAACATCGACGATCTTCGGACCACGCTTGGCAACGCCAATATCAACACGCCCAAGGGAAATTTCGACGGGCCGATGCGTGCCTATACCATCAACGCGAATGATCAGATCAGGAACGCGAGCGACTATAAATCGCTGATCGTCGCCTATAAGAACGGCTCGCCGGTGCGGCTGAGCGACGTCGGCGATGTCATCGACGGAGCCCAGAACGACAAGCTGGGCGCCTGGATGAATCGGCTTCCGGCGATCATCCTGAACATTCAGCGGCAGCCCGGCGCCAATGTCATTTCCGTGGTGGAGGGAATCAAGGCGCTGTTGCCGCAGCTGCAGGCTACGCTGCCTTCGGCAATCGATTTGGCTGTTCTCACCGACCGGACCGTAACGATCCGCGCGTCGGTTGTGGATGTGGAATACGAACTGACCCTCGCCGTGATTCTGGTGGTGCTGGTCATTTTCGTGTTCCTGCGCAACATGCGGGCGACATTGATCCCGAGCCTCTCGGTCCCGCTGTCGCTGGTAGGCACGCTCGGCGCCATGTATCTGTTCGGCTTCAGCCTCAACAATCTCTCGCTGATGGCGCTGACCATCGCGACCGGTTTTGTGGTCGACGACGCCATCGTCGTCATCGAGAACATCTCGCGCTACCTCGAAGAAGGTGAAACGCCGCTGCAGGCGGCATTGCGCGGCTCCGAACAGATCGGATTCACGATCATCTCGCTCACGGCGTCGCTGATCGCCGTGCTGATTCCGCTGTTGTTCATGGGCGATGTCGTCGGCCGCCTGTTCCGAGAATTCGCCATTACGCTGTCGGTGACGATCCTGATTTCCGCCGTGGTCTCGCTGACATTGGTGCCGATGGCGTGCGCCAAGCTGCTCAAGCCCGGCACGCAAACCCATGAGAACGCGTTCCAGCGGAAGAGCCGCGAAGCATTCGACCGGATCATCGTCGTCTACGGGCGCATGCTCAGTTGGGTGCTCGACCGCCAGACCCTGGTGCTGCTGGTCGCGTTGGCTACTTTCGGTCTCACTGGATTGCTGTACGTATTTATTCCCAAGGGGTTCTTTCCGTTGCAGGACACCGGCGTAATCCAGGCGATATCCGAGGCGCCGCAATCGGTGTCCTACGCTGCGATGGCGGCGCGACAACAGGCGCTGGCCGACGCCGTTCTGCAGGATCCGGATGTCGACAGCCTGTCCTCGTTCATCGGCGTGGATGGAACGAACAACACCCTTAACAGCGGACGTCTCCTGATCAACCTCAAACCGCATGATCAGCGCAAATCCGACATTGCCACCGTCATGCAGCGCCTGAAGAGCCGCACGGCGTCGTTGCCGGGCATCACCCTGTACATGCAGCCGGTACAGGACCTGACCATCGAGGGTACCGTGAGCAGGACCCAGTACCAGTTCATTCTCCAGGACGCCGATCCGGCGCAGCTGGCCGAATGGACGCCAAAATTGGTCGACAGGCTGAGCGAGCTTCCGGAACTCGCCGACGTGACCAGCGACATCTCGGCACAGGGACTCTCCGTCTTCGTCGAGATCGACCGCGACCAGGCCGCCCGCTTCGGCATCACGCCGGCGACGATCGATAACGCGCTGTACGATTCCTATGGGCAGCGCATCGTTTCGACGATCTTCACCAATTCGAACCAGTACCGCGTCATTCTCGAAGCCGATCCGACCCTTCAGACTTCGCTGCAGTCGTTGTCAGCGATCTATCTGCCCTCTTCTGTCGGCGGCGCTCCGGTGCGGCTTTCCTTCCTGGCCAAGATGCGGGAGGAAACCGCGCCGCTGCAGGTGTCGCATCTCGGTCAGTTTCCCGCGGCCACCGTGTCCTTCAACCTGGCGCCTGGCGCCTCGCTCGGTGAGGCCGTGACGGCGATCAGGCAGGCCGAGGCCGAGATCGGCCTGCCATTGGGTGTGATCACCAACTTTCAGGGTGCGGCGCTCGCGTTCCAATCGTCGCTCGCCAATCAGGCCTTCCTGATCCTCGCCGCCATCGTTACGGTCTACATCGTGCTGGGCGTACTCTATGAGAGCTTCATCCATCCCATCACCATTCTCTCGACCTTGCCGTCGGCCGGAATTGGCGCCCTGCTGGCGCTGATGGCGGCCGGCGACGATCTGACCATCGTGGCCATCATCGGCATCATTCTGCTGATCGGCATCGTGAAGAAGAATGCCATCATGATGATCGATTTTGCACTGAATGCCGAGCGCAACGAAGGCCGGTCGCCACGGGAGGCAATCTATCAGGCTTGCCTGCTGCGCTTCCGGCCGATCATCATGACCACGATGGCCGCGATGCTGGGCGCGTTGCCGCTGATGCTCGGAACCGGCGCCGGTGCCGAGCTCCGGCACCCCCTCGGCATCTCGATCGTCGGCGGACTGCTGGTCAGCCAGGTCCTGACGCTGTTCACGACGCCGGTGATCTATCTCTGGTTCGACCGTCTCGCCTTGCGTTTTGCCGGGCATTCGAGCGATGCCGGCTCGGCAAGCGAAGCGTAAAAGCCATCGTGCTGGCGATGAGTTGGGCACGCCACCATGCGTAGCGCTGCGTCGAAGCCATCGCCGATCGACCGACACCTCCGGCTCTGCCGGACCTTCGCTACCGGCCCTGCCCCGCAGGGCGCGCCCGCCGGTGCGCGTCATATCGTCTTGGCCCAGATGGTGTGCTGGCACTGCGATAGTGCGCCGATCGGTCGTTTGCCTTGGGCTGCGGCGAACATCAGCCCAATCGTCACGATAGGAATGAGGTGCTCCATGGGTATTGCACGGACTGTCCCGTTTGCCCGATGTCGAGCCGTTCGATCTTTCCATCTGATCCGAGCCCGTTATTGCCGCAACATTGGCGCCCGGCTCGCCACTGGTTCCCCGGTTGTCTTGTGAGTGCCCACACCGCAACCCAGCATGCATGCTGAAACCATCGCGCCGGTCTGCAGCTGAGTAAGTTCGAGTGCACGCGCGATCGCCAGCGGTGACCCGATCATGGCGGTGAACATGACCAAGACGTGCTGCAAGCCGAGAACGACCGTGCGCGCTACGCCTGGTCGGTCCTCGATCCCGTAGATCAGTCCTTCGTTCTTTTCTGGATGCGACATTGGCGATACGATCGCTCGTTAAATCCAGACTACCACGCTGCGAAGGATCGGGGAGCTGCGGCCACAGGAGACGGATCACAGAGCGCTCCATTCGGGCTTCCGCATAGGAGAACACTTGAGCGCATGAGCGCACGACCGGAACATCGAAACGGTCTCGTGGGTGTTCGAACCGAGTCTCTAGCATCAAAGCACGGATATTGAAAATTCGCGATCAGAGATCGGCGCGGCTGCCGACCTTGAAGGTTTCCGCATACCTGCGGGAAGCTCACCACAAGGTCGGCGCACCGTTGCCAAAGTTCAATGGCGAGGAAAGTTGGAACCTGGCGATGCCCGCTAGATAGGTGATCGGCCAGGACGGCATCATCGGTCTTGCGCGCGGAAACCTCGTCCTTCAGGCCGGGGAGGAAGCGCGCCCAGCGGCGTAAATGAGGTTTTGTTGGGGGGCACGATCGGGCCGATCGTGACCCCCTTGAAATCGTAGAAAGGGCAGTGGGGTCAGAGTGTTGAGTGCGCGTGGTCTGGGGCCAAGATTGGGCGCGTTTTCAAATGCAGGGGAGTTGGACGGCAATCACTATGAGATGGCTCACAACAGCTCATTCGGATAATTCGGGATTATCGAATTCTAACTCTGCCGCTACATCTTCGCAAATGAGGAAGGAGTGTCCTGCCGAACATGATGCAGGTGATGAATGCCATCACCCCCGTTCATGAAGCAGCCTCGCTGTTCCCCGAGCCCGGCGCCAAGAGCGCCGGCTGGGCGCAAGCACTTAAGAGGAGCCAGACATGTCGAACAGCTTCACGAGCCATTTCTCAGCCGACGATGCGGCGCTCTGCTGATCGATTTTCAGCCGCAGATGTTCATGGGTGTCGAGAGCCAGGACCGCAACGCGATCAAGAACAACCTTCCGGTTCCTTAGCGTGAAGCCATGGTGATTTAATGTCATCGTTCTGTTGATATTAATGCGCGTGCCTCACGGCTGAACCAGAGATAGGACCTCCCGCAACGCTCCACAGGGGAGCAGGCGATATCGGGCCGCTCGATTTGCCCGGTCTCACGAGGGTCAGCCATGAACGAATTTAACCGTAGAGATGCTCTGGCGGGCGGCCGCCTCCTGGCAGCCGCCACTTCCTTTGGCTGCGGCCGCGCGGACGCCGCGCAAGCGCGCGTTCCCCCCGGGGGACGGGCCGCTTCACGGCCATCGACGCCACCATGCGCAAAGCCGTCGATGAGGCCTTCACGGCCACGTTGCCCTTTATGGCGACTTCGAGCGCAGCCTCTACGCCGGCTTCGGCCAGGCGTGAGTGGTCATTGCATCTAAACATTGGAGAATGACGATGTACGCAATCACAGGAGCCAGCGGTAAGGTCGGCGGCGAACTAGCGCGCCGCCTGCTCGCAGCGGGAGAGTCTGTTCGCGTCGTAGTGCGCGACGCGGCCAAAGGCGCGGCGTGGGCCGCGCGAGGCTGCGAAGTCGCTTTGGCCGAGATGGAGAGTGCCGACCGGCTTGCTACGGCGTTCGCTGGCATGGACGGCGTGTTCATCCTGCCGCCATCCGAGTTCGACCCGGCGCCCGGCTACCCGGAAGCGCGGGCGGTTATCGATGCCGTGACAGCGGCGCTGTCCACTGCCCGGCCCAACAAGGTGCTGTGCCTCTCGACCATCGGTGCGGACGCTCCGCACGACAACCTGCTGACCCAGCGCACGCTGCTGGAGCAGGCCCTCAGCGCGCTCGGTATCCCGGTGACCTTCCTGCGACCGGCCTGGTTCATGGAAAACGCTCTGTGGGACGTGGCGTCGGCACGGGACGAGGGCATCCTGCACAGCTTCCTTCAGCCCGCGGACAAAGCCTTCCCAATGGTCGCCACGAAAGACATCGGTGCGCTGGCAGCCGATTTGATCCGGCAGAACTGGACCGGTATGCGGATCGTTGAACTGGAAGGCCCGACCCGCGTGTCATCGAACGATCTGGCTCAGGCCTTTGCTGAAGCCCTCGGCCACCCGGTTCGGGTGGGGATCGTGCCGCGCCCGTCGTGGGCGACGCTGTTTCGCTCACAGGGCATGAAAAACCCTCAACCACGCGTGCGCATGCTCGATGGCTTCAACGAAGACTGGATCGCTTTCCGCGATCAGGGCCGTCTTGCGGTGAAGGGAGCCACGCCTCTTTCCGAAGTCATCGAGGCATTGGTCGCCAAAGCCGGAAGGGGTGAAGCGGCCTGAGCCCGCCACTATGCGACGGGGCGTGCCGCATCGGCTTACGCACGTCCCGGATTTCTCCTCACAAGCCGTTCGCTCGTGAGACCGTAATCTGAAGGACATTCATCATGGACACGATCAAGACCCAAGGGGTCGCCATTCCCCGTCTCGGCTTCGGCACATTCCGGATGCCGGGTGGCGATGCTCAGCCGGTGGTGGAGAGCGCCATCGCGCTCGGGTTCCGCCATATCGACACGGCGGCGATGTACGAGAACGAAGCCGCCGTCGGCGCGGCTATCGCCGCCTCGGGCATCGCGCGCGACGAACTCTTCATCACCACCAAGGCCTGGTATGACCAGCTCGCGCCCGATGCCTTGCGCCGTGCGTTCGAGACCAGCCTCGGCAAGTTAAGGCTCGATCATGTGGACCTCTACATGATTCATTGGCCCGCCAGGGACATGGACATGGCGGCCACCCTGGAAGTCCTGACGGAGCTGCGCGAACAGGGTCTGACCCGGGCGATCGGGGTGTGCAATTTCAACTTACCGATGATCCGTCATGCGATCGAGGAGATCGGGGCGCCGATCGCCGCACATCAAGTCGAGTACCACCCCTTCCTGTCGCAGGCTCCGATGCTGGCCTATCTGCGTGGCAGGAATATTCCTCTGACCGCCTACGCTCCGCTGGCGCAAGGGCGCGCCGCGGAGGATGCGACCCTCGCCGCGATCGGGCGTAAGCACGGCGCGAGCGCGGCGCAGGTGGCGATCGCCTGGCTCTTGGACCAGGACGGTGTCATTGCAATCCCAAAGGCCGGCCGGCCGGAAAGCCAGAAAGCCAATCTGGCCGCACTGAACATCCGTCTGGACGGCGAGGACCGCGCAGCCATCGCGGTGCTGCCGAAGGACCAGCGCTTCGTCCGCCCACCGTTCGCGCCGGATTGGGACGCCTGCTGATTTGTTGTGGCACCTTCAGCCGCCGTCACCCACCAGGTAGGGAAAGTCACGGTTGCTGCGCCAACCGCGAAGTGGCGGCATGCCGTTGTGTCGCTGCGGTAGGAACGATGAGCCGACGTTTCATTTCTCGTGTGTCCGATGAACGTGTGCGCCCCGAGGGTACCCTTCGGCGTGTAATAAACCGCCCGGATGCCAAGATATCCTCTGACGGGAGAATCGAACGGCTCGACGACCTCTTCTCGGTGCAGTGCGCCTTCGGCAACCCAATGGTCGAATCTATGCTCGCCGTCGAATGTCATGGGCGGATACTCATCCGACATGCGCGCGAGCTTCTTTCGGCCGTCCAGCAGGAGAGGCAGCTCATATCCAGTGTGGATCAGATATGGCGCCTGAGACAGGCGGCGCCATCGAAGAGTCCGATCACGAGATCCGCCAATTCCAGCTGCGATCGGTCGAACGTGACGCCGTACTGTGCGACCAGCATTGCCAGTTGTTCATCGTCGAGATGGCAGGTGTTGTGCACCTCCGGATCTTTGTCCGCGGCCGCACTCAGAATCGAGCGAAGGGGCCCGATCTCGGCAACATGAAACTGCGCGACGGGACACCAAAGATCGCAATCAAATGCTTCCAGGATAAAGTGATTGGAACGCAGCGAAGGACGCATCATGGCTTAGCCAACTGAACCCTGTCGGCGCTATCTCCACTATCGCCGACCGAGCACAAACTGTTCGTCATTGGCATGGATTCACTTAATCGCGGCTTAATTGCGCGGCGCAACCCAGCCCAAAATTCCGTGTGAACCGGTTCCGAAAGGTGAAGCGTGCGTCCGTTCGTGGCCCCAAGCGCCAGTTCGCGCGGTGCCCCGATATGGCCGCTGTCGGTGGAACACCGGACGGTCGGTGGACGTAGCCGATACCGCCGCTCCTGGCCGAAGCGGCTGTGCACGGCGATACAGCACGATGTCGGCAATCGAGGGAAAACTAAGACGCGCCTTTCGCCCGTTATGTTTCTCTCTGGCTGAGACGGCACGAAAGGGGCAACATTTGAACATAGTTGGCAAAATTC
>Ga0179587_10001773_pt1 | contig 10019 bp, 10 predicted proteins | sample CZODoug2_1_08_16_FD_185932 | JGI IMG/M metagenome (GOLD analysis project Ga0179587, IMG submission 185932) | Vadose zone soil fungal communities from Angelo Coast Range Reserve, California, USA - CZODoug2_1_08_16fungal | ecosystem: Environmental > Terrestrial > Soil > Vadose zone | place: USA...
TCCCGCCGAGAAGGCCTGGTCTGAGTACAACCATCACTGGGCGGGCGTCGTCGTTTTGGCGTTGGGGCTGCTGGCCCTCGTCGCGCAAGCGGGACGAGTCTTATGGGCGCGAAATTGGCCGCTTGCCTTTTTCGGCCTCTCGGCATTTCTTTTTCTCCGCAGCGACCCGGAGACGTGGCCGCTCGGGCCGGTCGGCTTCTGGGCGACCCTTGCTGATCCCGAAGTCCTGTTGCATCGTTTTTTCGCCGTGCTGGTGATTGCGTTGGCGGTGTTTGAGTGGCGCGTGCAAACCGGGCGTGTGGCTTCCGACCGCGGCCGGCTGATCTTTCCTGTCCTCATCGCCGTTTCCGGCGCCTTGCTTCTCACCCATTCCCATAGCCTCGGGAACCTCAAGGAGGAAGTCCTCGCCGAGCTAAGCCACATCCCGATCGCCATTCTCGCCGTGACAGCGGGATGGTCGCGCTTGCTGGAACTGCGCCTTCCATCCGAGAATCAAACCCGAAACGCAATGGCCCGCCTCTGGCCGCTGTGTATCGCATTGATTGGCGTGGTTCTGCTGAACTACCGCGAAATTTGAATCGAGGATTTCAAAGGCAAGGAATCGGCGCGGAGGGAATCTGGTTCCGGGACGTGGACTCGAACCACGATACTCAGCTCCAAAGGCTGATGTCCTACCGATTAGACGATCCCGGAATCGGCCCAAATAGTGTAGCAGACGCCTGCAAATGCGCCCAACCGCGGCCAATTTACGGATTTTCCGGCCGGCTACATTTTCCGCGTCCTTCCCGTACAGCAGGGGAAGGTGATAACGCTTCTAAATAGGCCACGGCATGCCGGAACCGGCGGCCCATCTAGAAACCTTTTCAATCACTTGCGCGTAGAATGAACAGGGGAATCGCACGCATGAAACGGCGGGTTTTGCTACGAGAACCGATCGGCGTGGCCTTAGAGACTCTGCGCTCACACAAGATGCGTTCCTTCCTGATGCTCCTGGGCATCATCCTCTCGGTATCCACCCTCATCGTAGTCATTGCCCTGATCTCTGGGGTAAACCGCTATATTGCGGACCGTGTTGCCAATCTGGGCTCAAATGTCTTCCTGCTGACGCGCTTTCCCCTCATTACCGACGTCGAAGAATACGTCAAGGCCAACCGCCGGAACAAAAAAGTAACCTGGGACGACTTCGAATCCCTTCGCGACAATATGAAGCTGCCACTCCGCGTTGGCGTGGAACTGCGCATTGACGGAAAAGCACGCGCCGGCGCACACAGCCTCAACGACACGAATATCCGCGGCGTGACCGCCAACATGGCGGACATTGATCCCGTCGTCCCGCGAGATGGCCGCTACATTTCCGAAGGCGACGACCAAAGCCGCGCCCAGGTCGCTATGATCGGTAACGACGTGGTCACTGAGCTCTTTCCCGGGGTTGATCCCATCGGTCACGAGCTGCTGATCGATGGCCGGCCCTTCCAGATTGTCGGCGTCGCGAAAACCATTGGCACGGCCTTAGGCCAATCGCAAGATAACTTTGCCTACATTCCCATACAGACGTATTTCAAGATGTATGGGACCCATGACACCATCTGGCTCAACATTCAGGCGCGCGGGCCCGAATGGATGGATCAGACCCAGGACGAGGCGCGAGCCATGATGCGCGCGCGGCGGCACCTCTCTCCCAATGAAAAAGATAACTTTGGTATTTTCGACCAAGCCACGCTCATGGAGTTGTGGAAAAATTTGACAGGTGCAATTGCTACGGCTATGGTCGGCGTCGTCTCGGTCTTCTTGGTCATCGGTGGCGTGGTCATCATGAACGTGATGCTGGCTACCGTGACGGAGCGCACGCGCGAAATCGGCATCCGCAAAGCGCTCGGCGCGCGTCACAACGACATTCTCTTGCAATTCCTGCTGGAAGCAACGGTCATGGCCGCCGTGGGAGGTGCTATTGGCATCGGCTTGGCCTACGGAATCGCGGCCCTTGCCAACGCAATGTCCGTCCCCATGCACGTTTCCCTGTCTGCCGTTCTGCTCGCAGAAGTGATCTCCGCTGCCGTTGGCGTATTCTTCGGTGTCTATCCTGCTCGCCGGGCCGCTGCTCTGCAGCCCATTGAAGCCCTGCGACAGGAAGTGTGAGAACCATGCATATACCTGTGCGCATGAACATCCGCGAGAACGCTCAGATGGCGCTCACCACTCTTCGCGAGAATAAGATGCGCTCGTTTCTTACCGTTCTCGGTGTAGTCATCGGCATCACCGCAGTTCTTTCCGTGGTGTCTATCCTTGTCGGTGTCGATGGAGACGTGAACGCCTACCTCTCTGACTACGGTTCTGAAACCCTCTTCATCTTCCGCTTCGATCCTGGCATCCACACGGGAAGGCTTTCACCCGATGAGCGCGCGCGTAAGCCTCTAACTTTGGAAGACGCCGAAGCCATTGGCCAATTGTGCCCCGCGGTGAAAGCCGTCACCGCCAGTCTCTATCCACGATGGACAGATGAAGGCCCCGGCACTGGGCCGGTCACGGCGCGTTATCTCAGCAAGGAAGTCTCGGGAATTGATTACAACGGGACGCTTCCCTCCAATGAAGAGGTTTTTAATTCCCGGCCGAAAATCGGGCGGTTCTTCAGCGATGCAGAGAATATGCATCGTGCCGACGTGGCCGTCATCGGCCCTGACATTGCCAAGACTCTCTACCCCGATATGGACCCGCTCGGAAAACCCATTCAGATCAGTGGCGTCTCGTACGAAGTCGTCGGCGTTCTTGAGCCGCGCAAGGGTCAGCTGGTCAAGGATCAATCCGCGGACAAAGCGGTGATGGTCCCTTATCGCACGTATCACAAACATCTGCCTCAGGACGACGAAAATATGATCGGCGCTGTCGCCTATCCAGGCCGCATGTCGGAAGCCGAGGACCAGATCCGTGGCGTGTTGCGGCGCCGCAGAAACGTGCCTTACAGCAAACCCGATAATTTTGGAATTTCCAGTGCGCAGCAAATAGCAAACGAGTTTCGTCAGATTACGGCTTCCGTTGCGACCCTGATTTTCGCCATCAGTTCCATTGGACTTCTCGTGGGTGGTGTCGGCGTGATGAACATCATGCTGATGTCGGTCACACAGCGCACGCGCGAGATAGGCGTTCGAAAGGCCATCGGCGCGCGCCGGCGCGACGTCATCTGGCAATTCCTCACCGAAGCCATGGTGCTCACCGGTGCCGGAGGCGTCATTGGCGTGATGCTCGGGGGAGGCATCAGCCTGCTGATCAACCTGGCGGTGCCGAGTCTGCCGTCCTCCATACCGCTCTGGGCCATTATGCTCGCGGTGGGCGTTTCCATGGCTGTCGGCCTCGTCTTCGGTATGTATCCCGCCATCAAAGCCGCCCGCCTCGATCCCGTCGAAGCCCTCCGTTACGAATAATTGCTCGTCTTTCACACAAGAACTGGAAGAGGAAGCTTTGGACGGAACCGGGGCGGAGTCCCGGTTCCGCTAAGAAGAGAGCCCGCCCTAGCAGCCTTCGGAGCGGATCCCTAGAAGTGCTGGACCGCCTCGAGCGAGCGGCCCTGGCCCACCTGGAACTGCCTTGTACCGCGACCCTGCTCATCTCCTCACGTCTTGCTTCTTTCCAAGTCGCGCCTCGATGTGCGCCAAACAAAGGTTTCTGCTAAATTGGATTGGTTGTTTGTATCGCCGGAGAGGTGGCCGAGCGGTTTAAGGCGCACGCTTGGAAAGCGTGTGTAGGTTAACCCCTACCGTGGGTTCGAATCCCACCCTCTCCGCCAGAAAGCACGATTCCCTAGGGTACATGATCCTCCGCACGGTCGGGCAGGTCCGCAGAGTCTTTCTCGTCATTGCTGGATTCACCTTGCTGCTGGCAGGTGGCATTATGCTGATCACTCCCGGACCAGGGTTGCTGGTGATTTTTCTTGGGTTGGGTTTGCTGGCCGCGGAATTTGTCTGGGCGCGCCGCTTGATGGACCGTCTGAAGCGCGAAGGCGGGCGTTTTGTTGACCGCTTTGCAGACAGCAAGAAATGAGACGCAGTCCTCGGGCCTGAAAAATAGCAGAATACATGTTTTGCGGAGGGCGCTTTGCCAAATGCGACGTCGCGAATGGCGGCAAATTGGTCCGGAAAATGGGCGCTCGTCACCGGAGCCAGTGCGGGGATTGGCGTTGCTCTCGCCGAAGAATTGGCATCCGGCGGAACAAAGCTCGTTCTGACGGCGCGACGGAAGGATCGCCTTGAGGAATTGGCTCGCAAGCTGACCGCGGCCCATAAGGTCCACGCTGAAGTTTTCCCTGCAGATTTGGCGGATTCGAATGCCCCGGAAAAGATTTTTGCCTTCACCAGGGAAAAAGGAATTGAGATCGAGCTGCTGATCAACAACGCCGGTTTCGGCCAATACGGGGAATTCCATGCAATCGAAAAACAGCGATTGCTCGACATGGTGCAGGTGAATTGCCACTCGGTAGTCCATCTGACCAGGCTGTACTTGCCGGAAATGGTTGCGCGCCGCCGCGGCGACATTCTTATGCTTGCTTCGACCGCATCTTTCCAGGCCGTTCCGTATATTTCCACGTACGCGGCAACGAAGGCGTTTGATCTCCTTTTTGCCGAAGGCCTCGCCGAAGAGATGAAACCCTATGGAATCCGTGTTTGCGCGTTGTGCCCGGGCTCAACGGAATCCGAATTCCATGTCGTTTCCGGCCAAGAACAATTCAGACGGAGGACCGAGACCGCCAAAAAAGTCGCGCACACAGGCTTGCAAGCTTTGGCTGCCGGAAAAAGTTACGTCATTTCCGGCCTCGGAAACTATCTTGGCGCTCACGGGGAACGGCTCATCCCCCGCCGTTTTGTGACCAAAATCGCCGCCGGCATGTTCAAGCCCAGGACCCAATAAGAGTCCTTTTCCCCGCCCGCTCAAAATCGCGATTGGATATCTCAGGTCATCCAAGCCAGCCCTATTACCTCGACACCCGGAAGTCCTCGCGCGCGTCTAACCCATTGTGAAAACAAGGACTTTCAAGCTTCGCCTCCTGCATGTGCTTGAGGCAGGAACCTTTTCAAGACGCCACGGGAAGTGATAGTTGAGAGCCGCCAGAACGTCTTACCAGGAGAGATGAGGATCGCCGAGCAAGACAGAGACGACGTTCTGTTGCGGCGGGCCGCCCGGGGCGATGAGGAGGCTTTTACGCTCCTTTATCGGCGGCACCAGGCGGCCATGTACCGCTTTGCGCTGCGCATGACGGGGAACACCTGGGCCGCAGAAGAGATTGTGCAGGACGTGTTCATGACCTTGATACGCAATCCGAAAAAGTACGACGCCGCGCGTGGAGCACTCGGAGCCTTCCTGTATGGAGTGGCGCGTAACCGCGTGATGAAACACCTGGAACGTTTGCCGCGGGAAATTCCGCTCGAAGAGAAAAACGAAGACGGCACGGGCAGCGGAATTGTTTTGCAGGATGCGTTCACGCCGGCAACATGGGCGGAAAGGCGCGAACGCATGCAGCAGGTGCGGGCCGCGGTGCTGGATTTGCCCGTGGAGTTTCGCGAAGCCGTGGTGCTGTGCGAGCTCGAAGAAATGAGTTATGAGGAAGCGGCGCAAATGGCCGGATGCCCGATTGGGACGATTCGTTCGCGGCTGCACCGCGGACGGGCTTTGCTGATGGCCAAGTTAGAGATGTTTCGCGACGTGCCGCGTCGCGCGAGCGCGGGCGGGTGAAAAAAGATTTGAGATTTGTTGGCCTCATTAGGGCCACCAAGAAGATTGGCCGCTTCATGACTGCAATCAGCAACGGATGTGCGAGATGAACTGCGAAGAATTTGAAGTGATTGGATTGGACGCGGAGCGCGACACGGCCTTGAGCGAGGTTGAGCGCGTGGCTGCGCGTGAGCACGCCGACACGTGTTCTCGATGCGCGGCATTGCAGGATTCCTGGCAGGCGGCAGGAGTGGAGCTGCGGGCATTCGCGGAGGATACGGCGATGGCTCAAGCGCCTGCGCGCGTGGAAATGCGTTTGCGCCAGGAGTTTCGCACGCAGCATGTAACCTTCAAAGTCCGGCGCGCCGCCATGGTGGCGGCGTGGGCGCTGGCCGCTGCGGCGGTGCTGGCCGGAGTTCTGAGCTGGCGCAATTGGCGTCACGGCCAGCAAGAAGTGGCCACCAAGCATCTGAATTCCATGCCGGCTGCGAAAAAGTTTCCGGAAAGTAATTCCAGCGCCGGAGAGAATCATGAAAACGCTGCGGAGCGTAGGAATGGGATACCGCCGCAGAACTCTGCAGGAGCTGCCAGTTCCGAGACAATTGTGGCTGACAATGAATTGAGCGGCTTTACATTTCTGCCCGGAACGCTTGCCGTGGATGCCGATGACGCCGCCATTCTGCGCGTGCGCATGCAGCGCGGCGCGCTGGGTGCGCTTGGCCTGCCTGTCAACGAAGAGCGAGCCAGTGAATGGATCCAGGTGGATTTGCTCGTCGGCGACGATGGATTGCCGCAAGCGGTGCGGCTGCCGCAATGAATCTTCGTGAGGTGCGGGGCGCTTTAAGGGCGCCTCGGGGAGGAGCACGCAAATGGGGGCAGCGGCTTTTTGGAAGAAAGTAAAGCACGCGGCTGAAATGGATCTGAGGGGGCGCGAGAGGCTGGTTACCGTATGGATCGCGCAATTGAAAAAGGGGCTGGCCGCGATCGCCATGGCGAAGAGTTCACAACAGTTCGGGAGAGAAGAGGAGATGAAATAATGAATCGCAGAGTATTCACAAACCTGCTTCTCGCTGGAACGCTGGCAGGGGCCGCGGGGTCCTTGCTGGCGCAGGAGGGCCCACCGCCGCCCCCGGGCGGGGCCGTTGTGGTGCACGGAGGAGAGCCCGGCGTATTCATGCAGATGGGCGAGGGCATTGAACTGCTGGGATTTGAAGGATTGCACGGGGGGCAAGTGGTGGCCGGCGCGCCGTTCAGCGCAGTGGCCGTTCAGGAAACGAACCAAACTCTGGCGGACGGGAATCATATTTCGCGCAAGTCGCAGGTGAACCTCTTCCGCGACAGCCAGGGACGATTTCGCAAGGAGGTGACGCTGTCGGGATTTGGTCCGCTGGCGGCTTCCGGGCAGCCGAAGTCGTTCGTGGTAATCAACGATCCGGTCGCGAACGCAAGCTTCGTGCTGCATCCCGAAACCAAAGCTGCGGAAAAAATGGGCCGCCCGTTTCGAGGAATGAAGGGACCGATGAAAGGCGCCATCAAAGAAAGAATGGCGGCTCGCGAGCAGGAGGAAATCGCCTCCGGCAATCTTAAAAAAGAAGATCTCGGCACGCAGACGATTGCGGGAGTCGGCGCGCAAGGAACGCGGCTGACGCGCACGATTCCTGCGGGTCAAATCGGGAACGAAAAGCCGATCGTCATCGTGCGCGAGACGTGGTTCTCCAACGACTTGCAGATGGTGGTTATGAGCAAGCGGACCAATCCGTGGAGCGGCGAATCGACTTACACGCTGACGAACATTCAGCGGACGGAACCAGCTGCTTCGCTCTTTGCCGTGCCATCGGACTACACAGTAACGGCCGGTAAGAACAGAATGTTCATTCAGAAGTTCAAGGGCGGGCCCGGCGCACCACCGCCGCCTCCCGCGGATAACTGAGTCCGCCAACGGTCTCTTTGACCGCAGAACAGTCGATTGTTTAGGCGACCGCAAAGCGGTCGACACGATCTTCTCTCCTGAAGACGGCGCGCCCTTTTCGCAGCTGCCCCCATCGCTGCGGGGAGGGCGTAGCCGTCTCTGGAAGCAATCGAGTAAGGAGGGGCAACTCGCAGCACGGTGTGGGGCCGTGCCACTTACAGGTGCTTGAAGAAGTGGGCGATTTTCTTGCCGGCTTCTTCGGTGTAATAGACGGTGACGTGCTCGCCCTTCTTGGCCCCAATGGCCGAATAGCGGCCAACGGCCTTGCCGGTGTCCACGGTGGCATGTCCGGAAACTTCGAAGGCCTCCTTTGTACCATCCGCGGTCTTTACCGCGACGACTTTCGTACCCTTGCCGACGTCTTCGACGGTGCCTTCGGTAGTGTGGACCGTCTTGTCGCCGAACCACTCGACGGAATGGGCGGTCTTTTCGGCCCCTTCGCCAGTGGCGTGGACGATGACGTGCCCGCCTTCCTTGCCGACGAGGTCGGCGCCCTTAGCGCCATCCTTCAGGCCGTGGACAGTAGTTTTCTCTGTGAACTTAACCGTTTCAACTGTGCCGTCGGCTGTCTTCACGGCAATCGTTTTTGCTCCGGCATCGACTTTTTCGACGGTGCCGGCGATAACGTGTGTCGGACTCTGGGCGCGCGCCACGGCAATGGCGAAGCACGCAGTGAGGAGCACCAGGACTACCCGAAGCAGGGTTTGAAGTAAGCGGGATTGCATAGATTCTCCTTGCGTTGTGGCGGCTGGAAGTAACACTTTACCACGTATAGGGAACAGCCGCGTTTGAATCCAGGATAGCGCTGCAGGAACAATGAAGGAGGGACTAAACGCAGGGACGCAGAGAGGAGAAGCCTCGGAGAAAACCTGTAACGCACGACGCCAGGTTATGCCGGGAGCGGTACTGTGTGTTAGTGTAAATTTCCCAAAATCGCGTACGAGGAACTGATGTCGAAACCTAAAGTGTTTGCGACCCACAGCTTGTTCGATGAAGCTCGGAAAATCCTCAATGAGAGCTGTGACATGGAATACTGGGCCAAGCCGGAACGTCCGCCGCGGGAGGAAGTTCTGCGGCGCGTGAAGGACAAAGAGGGTCTGATCTGCTTGCTGACGGAGAAAATCAATGATGAATTGTTGAAGGCGGCGCCGAAACTGCGCATCGCGGCGAACGTGGCGGTGGGATTTGACAACATTGACGTAGCGGCGTGCACGAAGCAAGGCGTAGCAGCAACAAACACTCCTGGCGTTCTGGACGAAACGACTGCGGATTTTGCGTGGACGCTGATGATGGCAGTGGCGCGGCGGCTGGGCGAGGCGGAAGCGCTGGCGCGTTCGGGAAATTGGAAAAACTGGGACTTGGATCAGCTCGTGGGGACGGACGTGTGGGGGAAGACACTGGGAATCGTGGGATTCGGGCGGATTGGAAGGGCCATGGCGCGGCGCGCGAGCGGTTTTCAGATGAAAGTAATTTACACGGACGCGGTGCGGGCTGCAGAAGGAGTGGAGAAAGAGTTGAGAGTGGAGTTCCGGGAAATGAATACGCTTCTCGGTGAGTCTGACTTTATCAGCGTGCACGTGCCGCTGCTGCCTGACACGCGGGGATTGTTTAATGCACCGAAATTCCACCGCATGAAGCCGACGGCATTCTTAGTCAACACGTCGCGGGGGCCGGTGGTGGATGAAGCCGCGCTAGTAGCGGCATTGGAGAGTGGAAAGATTGCGGGCGCAGGGCTCGACGTTTATGAGAACGAGCCGTTCATACATCCCGGGCTGAAACGCGCGAATGTTGTGCTGGCGCCGCACGTTGCGTCAGCGTCACTCGAGACGCGGACAAAAATGGCATGTATAGCGGCGGAAAACGTGGTCGCGCTGTTCGCGGGAAAGCGGCCACCGAACATTTTGAATCCGGAAGTGCTGAAGACATCGTAACGAATCTCCAGGCAACCTCTGATGCCGCAATTGAAGCAACAGACCATACAGATTTTCAACGAAACCCTGGCGGCCATCGACATTCCCGCGACGATACAGCGAAAGCTGCAGCGCAAGGGAACGGTGCTGCTCTGCAGCGGAACGAAAATCGATTTGCGACATTTTGAGAAACTGCGCGTGGTGGCGATCGGGAAAGCCGCGCACGCAATGGTGGAGGGGCTGAGGCTGGTGCTGGCGCCATTTTTAAGAATCGAAGGCGTGGTTTCCGCGCCCACGGCGGCGGGGAGGCCATTGGCGGGAATTAGGTACTTCGTGTCGGGGCATCCCGTACCGAACACCGAGAGTTGGAAGGCGGCCGAGGCGATATTGGCGCTGCTGAAAAGGTGCGACGAGAAAACCCTGATCTTCTTTCTACTTTCGGG
>Ga0179587_10001774_pt1 | contig 10018 bp, 7 predicted proteins | sample CZODoug2_1_08_16_FD_185932 | JGI IMG/M metagenome (GOLD analysis project Ga0179587, IMG submission 185932) | Vadose zone soil fungal communities from Angelo Coast Range Reserve, California, USA - CZODoug2_1_08_16fungal | ecosystem: Environmental > Terrestrial > Soil > Vadose zone | place: USA...
TGCTGCGGTTGCGTGCGGAAATCCGCGAGCAGCGCGACGCCATCGCGACGTTGCGCGCCGAATGGGCCAAGCTGGATGCGCCGCTGCGGCTGCAAGGGCTCGCCGACCGCCATCTGCAGCTGAAGCCCCTCGTCGCCACGCAGTACGATTCACTGAAAAACCTACCCGAGCGGCCGCCGAGCTTCGTCAAGCGGGACGATCCCGATCCGATCGGCGCGATGATCCAGACCATCGATGCCGCGACGGTCACGGGTTCGGTGCCGGCGCCGGAGGATCGGCAATGAATGATCGGGCACGGGCCAGCGTCAGGCCCCTGGAACCATGGCGGCAGCGGCTGATCCGCAGCCTGCTGTACGGGCGCAACGTCGACCGATCAGCAAAAGCACGCGCCCGCGTTGGATTGGCGATGGTGGCATTCGCGATGATCTATGCGGTGATCGGCGGACGGCTGGTCATGTTTGCCCTGGTCGGCGACAGCCACGGCGGGCGTCGGACCGCGGCGCTGGACGCCTTCGCAACCGCGCGGCCGGACATCGTCGACCGCAACGGCGAGGTGCTCGCCACCGACGTCAAGGCGCCCAGTCTGTTCGCCGAACCGCGCCGGATCATCGACAAGGACGAAGCGATCGAGCTTCTGACCGCGACGCTGCCCGATCTCGACACCGCTGAGGTGCGCGACCGGGTGTCCGGCAAAAAGGGTTTCGTCTGGCTGAAGCGCGAAATCACGCCGCTGCAGCAGCGGGAAATTCACCGCCTCGGCATTCCCGGCATCGGCTTCCTGCGCGAGAACAAGCGGGTTTACCCCACCGGCGCCGAAGTCGCGCATCTGATTGGCCTGGTCAACATCGACAACCAGGGCATCGCCGGGATGGAGAAGTGGCTCGACACCAATGGCCTGGCCGATCTTCACCGCGCCGGCTTTGCAACCGACCGTCTGCAGCGGCCCGTGGAATTGTCGGTCGACCTGCGCGTCGAGCACGCACTGCGCGATGAACTGCGCATGGCCAAGGAAAAGTACAAGGCCAAGGCAGCCTCCGGCCTCGTCTCCAACGTCAAGACCGGCGAGATCGTGGCGATGGTGTCGCTGCCAGACTTCGATCCGAATAATCCGCGCGAGGCCCACGATCCCGAGCGCATCAACCGGCTGACCACCGGGGTTTACGAGATGGGCTCGACCTTCAAGGCGCTGACGCTGGCGATGGCGCTGGATTCCGGCAAGGCCACGCTCAACACGATGTACGATGCCCGCGGTGCGCTGCATTATGGCAAATTCGCGATTCACGACACCCATCCCGAGGGTCGTGCCATCTCGCTGTCGGAAGTGTTCACATTCTCCTCGAACGTCGGCGCGGCGCGGATCGCGCTGGCGCAAGGGGTCGAGGCGCACAAGGCGTTTCTGCGCAAGATGGGCCAGCTTGATCGGCTGCGTACCGAGTTGCCCGAGAGCGCGTCTCCGATCGTGCCGAAGCGCTGGAGCGAACTCAACACCATCACCATTGCTTTCGGTCACGGCATTGCCGTGGCGCCGCTGCAGGCGGTAATGGGCATCAACGCCGTCATGAACGGCGGCTATCTGATTCCGCCGACCTTCATGAAGCGATCGGAGGACGAAGCCCGGGCGCTGGCGAAGAAAGTGTTGAAATCCGAGACCTCCGAGAAGATGCGCTATCTGATGCGGCTCAATGCGGAGATCGGAACCGCCAAGCAGGCCGACGTGAAGGGCTATTACATCGGCGGCAAAACCGGCACCGCCGAAAAGGTCGTCAACGGGCATTATTCCAAGAAGCAGGTGTTGAACTCGTTTACCGCGATCATTCCAGCCGATAACCCCCAGTTCCAGGTGCTGGTGATGCTGGACGAACCGAAGGCGCTGCCCGAAACTCACGGCTTTATTACCTCGGGGTGGAACGCGGTTCCGACCGGGGGCAAGGTGATCGCCCGCATCGCACCGCTTCTGGGGATCGAGCCCCGATTCGATCTGCCGCCGTCCGACCGCCTTATTCTTGCGGCATCGAAGGGAACCCAGTAAGGCGTAGCACCAGCGCGCCGGCCGGACTGGAAAATAAAAATAATGAGACTTCGCGACCTGTTCAGCGATGACGCCACGATCGACCCGCAGGCGGAAGCGGTTGTGGTCACTGGCCTTGCCGTGGACAGCCGCGCGGTAAGGCCGGGCGATTTGTTCTTTGCGCTCGCCGGCAGCAAAACCGATGGTGTGCGGTTTATCGATTCCGCCATCGCGTCGGGCGCGGTGGCGATCGCGGGCGATCATCCGCCGCAAGGCGCTTGCCGCGTGCCGTTCGTCGCAACACCCAATCCGCGCCGCGCGCTGGCATTGGCCGCCGCGAAATTTTATCCAAGGCAGCCCGCTACCATCGTGGCCGTGACCGGCACCAGCGGCAAGACCTCCGTCGCCGCGTTCACGCGGCAGATCTGGCAACGGCTCGGGCACGCGGCGGCCAGCATCGGCACCATCGGGCTGGTGTCGGAAAAGCGCACCATCTACGGATCGCTGACGACGCCGGATCCGATTGCGCTGCATCGGCAACTCGACGAGATCGCGGCCGAGGGCGTCACGCATCTGGCCTTCGAGGCCTCATCGCATGGGCTCGATCAGTATCGGCTGGATGGCGTGCGCGCCAGTGCCGGCGGCTTTACCAACCTGACCCGCGACCATATGGATTATCATCCTGACGTCGCGCATTATCTTGCCGCCAAGCTGCGGCTGTTCCGCGATCTGGTGGCGGCGGATGGCGCGGCGGTGATCTCGGCCGATCATGATTGTTCGCAGGCCGTGATCGATGCGGCGCGGGCGAAAAACTTGCGGATCGTCGCGGTCGGCAGCAAGGGCGACGGTGCGGGTGAAGGCATCCGCCTGATCGGGGCCGAGATCGACGGCTTTGCTCAGAAACTGGACCTCGAACATCGCGGGCGCAGGCATGCGGTCCGGCTGCCGCTGGTCGGCGAATTCCAGATCGAGAACGCGCTGGTCGCGGCGGGTCTTGCGATCGGCACCGGCAGCGAGCCCCAAGCGGTTTTCGCCGAGCTCGAACTTCTCGAGGGCGCCAAGGGCCGGCTGGAGCGGGTCGCCGAGCGCAACGGCGCGCCGATCTTTGTCGACTATGCCCACAAGCCCGACGCGCTGGCGAAGGCGCTGCAGGCGCTGCGGCCTTACGCCAAACGCAAGCTCGTTGTCGTGTTCGGGGCAGGCGGCGACCGCGATGCCGGCAAGCGTCCGTTGATGGGGGCCATTGCGGTCGAGAACGCCGACAGCGTCATCGTCACCGACGACAATCCGCGCAGCGAAGATCCGGAACTGATTCGATCGGCGATCCTGAGCACCGCGAAGGGTGCCAGGGAGATCGGCGACCGTGCGGTGGCGATCCGGACCGCGATTGCCGGTCTTGAGCCGGGCGATGCGCTGCTGATCGCTGGCAAGGGCCATGAGACCGGACAGATCGTCGGCGACCGCACCTTGCCGTTCAGCGATCACGACGCGGTTGCGGCCGCATTTGCGCCGAGGGTCGCATGAGCGCGGCGCCGCTGTGGACTACTGCTGAGATGGCGGAGGCGATGCGCGCCGCGATCAGCGGCGCACTGCCGGAAGCGGTCACCGGCCTTTCCATCGACAGCCGCACCATCGCGCCGGGTGAAGCCTATTTTGCGATCCTGGGCGACGTCCATGACGGGCATGATTTCGTCGCAGCGGCCTTGAAGGCGGGCGCGGCACTGGCGGTGGTCGAGGCCGCGCAGCGCGACAGGTTCGCGAGCGACGCGCCGCTTTTGGTGGTGGACGACGCGCTGGCCGGTCTGGTCGCTCTGGCTTATGCCGCGCGCGCGCGGCTCAACGCGCAGGTGATCGCGATTACCGGTTCGGTCGGCAAGACCTCCACCAAAGAGGCGCTGCTGGGTGTGTTGAGCGCGCAAGGGCCGACCCACGCCTCGACCAAGTCGTTCAACAACCACTGGGGCGTGCCGCTGTCGCTGGCGCGTTGCCCGGCCACGGTGTGTTTCGCGATCTTCGAGATCGGCATGAACCACGCCGGCGAAATCGAGCAATTGGTGAAGATGGTGCGGCCGCAAGTGGCCGTTATCACCGCGGTCGAGCCGGTGCATCTGGAGTTCTTTGCCGGCATCGAGGCGATTGCCGACGCCAAGGCGGAGATTTTTGGTGGCGTCGAGCCCGGCGGCGCGGTGGTCCTCAACCGCGACAATTCGCAATTCGCCCGCTTGCAGCGACAGGCCAAAAAGCTCGGCATCTCGCGCATCGTCTCGTTCGGCTCCGACGCCGAATCCGACGCGCGGCTGCTCGAGGTGTCGCTGCACGCCACCTGTTCGGCCGTGCATGCCCATATTCTCGGACATAACGTGACGTACAAGCTCGGCGTGCCCGGCCGTCACATGGCGATGAATTCGCTGGCGGTGTTGGCTGCGGCGTCGCTCGCCGGCGCCGATCTTGCGTTGGCGGCGCTGTCGCTGTCGCAGATCGAGCCGGCGGCGGGCCGCGGCATGCGGCGCGTGCTGGAGGTTGTGGGCGGCGAGGCCACGCTGATCGACGAAAGCTATAACGCCAATCCGGCGTCGATGGCGGCGGCGCTGAATGTGCTCGGCGCTGCCGCGGTCGGTCCGCATGGCCGGCGCATCGCGGTGCTCGGCGATATGCTCGAACTCGGCCCTACCAGCGCCGCGCTGCATTGCGGTCTGATCGACGCGGTCAACGCCAACCATATCGATCTTGTGTATTGTTGTGGTCCGCTGATGCGCAACCTGTGGAACGCTCTTTCCACGGGTAAGCGGGGCGGCTATGCCGGGAGCGCGGCTGATCTCGAAACGCAGGCGGTCGCGGCGATACGCGCCGGCGACGCGATCATGATCAAGGGGTCGCTTGGCTCAAAGATGAAAACGATTGTGAATGCGCTGGAGAAGCGGTTTCCGGGCGAAGCCGCGGTATAAGGCGGTCTGAATGTTCTACTGGCTGATCGAGCTTTCCAACACGGTTCCCTTCATGGGCGCGTTCCGCACGTTCCTGAATGTGTTTCGCTACATCACCTTTCGCACCGGCGGGGCGATGGTGACCGGGGCGCTGTTCGTGTTCCTGTTCGGCCCCTGGATCATCGATCACTTGCGGATTCGCCAGGGCAAGGGCCAGCCGATTCGCGCCGATGGTCCGCAATCGCATCTCCTCACCAAGATCGGCACGCCGACGATGGGCGGGCTGATGATTCTCTCCGGGCTGGTGGTCTCGACGTTGCTATGGGCCAATCCGCTCAATCCGTATGTCCTGATCGTGCTTGCGGTAACCCTGGGCTTCGGCTTCGTCGGCTTCTATGACGATTATCTGAAAGTGACAAAACAGACCCATAGCGGCTTTGCCGGGCGCATCCGCCTGGCGATCGAAGCGCTGATCGCGCTCGCGGCCTGCTATGCGCTGACCCGGCTCGGACGCGACCCGTTCTCGACCTCGCTGGTGATTCCGTTCTTTAAGGATGTGGTCTTGAATTTCGGCTGGTTCTTCGTGATCTTCGGCGCGTTCATCATTGTCGGCGCCGGCAATGCGGTCAACCTGACCGACGGCCTCGACGGTCTGGCCATCGTGCCGGTCATGATCGCGGCAGCAAGCTTCGGCATGATCGCCTATCTGGTCGGCAACGCGGTGTTCTCGGATTATCTGCAGATCAACTACGTCGCCGGCACCGGCGAACTCGCGGTGCTGTGCGGCGCGGTGCTCGGGGCGGGCCTGGGATTCCTGTGGTTCAACGCGCCACCGGCGTCGATCTTCATGGGCGATACCGGTTCGCTCGCGCTCGGCGGCATGCTCGGCACGGTCGCGGTCGCGGTCAAACACGAGATCGTACTGGCCGTGATCGGCGGTCTGTTCGTGCTGGAAGCAGTGTCGGTGATCGTGCAGGTGGTGTCGTTCAAGCTCACCGGCAAGCGCATCTTCCGGATGGCGCCGATCCACCACCATTTCGAGCAACTGGGCTGGACCGAGCCACAGATCGTGATCCGGTTCTGGATCATCTCGGTGATGCTGGCGCTGGCCGGCCTCTCCACGCTGAAGTTGCGGTGATAGCCTTGCAGGTGCTTGGCCGTCATTCCGGAGGCCGCGAAGCGGCAATCCGGAATCTCGAGATTCCGGGTTCGTGCTTCGCACGCCCCGGAATGACAGGCATGAAGTCATGATCCCGATCACCTCCTTCGCGGGCAAGACAGTCGCAGTGTTCGGCCTCGGCGGATCCGGGCTCGCCAGCTGCCACGCCTTGAAGGCGGGCGGGGCGGAAGTGGTCGCCAGCGACGACGGCGCCGACAGACTGGTGGAAGCCACGCAAGCGGGCTTCATCACCGCGGATCTGCGTAAAGTGTCATGGGCGAATTTCGCCGCTCTGGTGCTGACGCCGGGCGCGCCGCTGACGCATCCGGCGCCGCACTGGACCGTGCTGGCGGCGCAACAGGCCGGCATTGAGGTGATCGGCGACATCGAACTGTTTTGCCGGGAGCGGCGGCGTCATGCACCGGATGCGCCATTCGTCGCCATCACCGGCACCAATGGCAAATCGACCACAACGGCGCTGATCGCGCATCTGATGCGCGTCGCCGGCTACGACACCCAGATGGGCGGCAACATCGGCACCGCGATCCTGTCGCTGGAGCCGCCGCGCAGGGGGCGGGTGCACGTCATCGAGATGTCGTCGTACCAAATTGATTTATCCCCGTCGCTCGACCCCAGCGTCGGCGTCCTGCTCAACGTCAGTGAAGATCACATCGATCGTCACGGCACGCTCGAACACTACGCAGCGGTGAAGGGGCGTCTGGTCGCGGGCGTGCAGGAACAGGGCACCGCGATCGTCGGCGTCGACGACAGATGGAGCCGGAACACCGCCGACCGGATCGAGCAGGCAGGCCGGCGCGTTGTTCGAATCTCGGTGAAAAATCCGCTGGCCGACGGCATCTATGTCGAGCGTGAAACCATCGTGCGCGCATCCGGCGGCGCGCGCAGCGAGATCGCGCGGATCGGCGGCATCGGTTCCCTGCGCGGCCTGCACAATGCGCAGAATGCGGCCTGTGCGGCGGCGTGCGCGCTGGCGCTTGGCGTCAGTACCGAAGTTTTGCAAAAAGGCCTGCGCAGCTTTCCCGGCCTCGCGCACCGCATGGAGCAGGTCGGCCGTTGCGGCAACGTGCTGTTCGTCAACGATTCCAAGGGCACCAATGCCGATGCGGCGGCGCATGCGCTGTCGTCGTTCGCCGATATCTTCTGGATCGCCGGCGGCAAGCCGAAGCTCGGCGGCATCATCGGCCTGACCGAATATTTCCCGCGCATCCGGAAAGCCTATCTGATCGGGGAAGCTGCCCAGGAATTCGCTGATACCCTCGGGAAAAGCGTGGCGCACGAGATCTCGGAAACGCTCGAGGTCGCGGTGGCCAATGCCGCGCGCGATGCGGAAGCCTCCGGGCTTGCCGATCCGGTGGTGCTGCTGTCGCCGGCCTGCGCGTCGTTCGACCAGTACCGCAATTTCGAAATCCGCGGCACGGCATTCCGCGACGCGGTCATGAAGCTGGATGGCGTCAAGCCGGTGGTGTGAGGGGTGCTTCCAATCCCTCCCCCTTGTGGGGAGGGTCGACCGAGACGCGATTCGACAGTTTAATCACGACAACCTGCCAGCCACCTCTGTAAACCATTACACTGTAGAGGCCCATCGCGCCCTCGGAATAGAGATCCGCTGACCCGTTAAATGAATTTGGCCGGATCACTCCCATTGCCGGCGACCTCCCGCTACTTTGCATGGGGTTGTTTTCGATATTTTGGTTGAGAGCGAGAATTGCGTCGGCCTGCGGCCGGAAGCGTGGCTTGCCGCCGGAGCCTGTCATCGGGCGGCCATTCGGCCGACCCGTCGGCGGGTTTGACGACCTTTTGTAGTACAGCGCCTGCCCAATCTCCAAACTTGTCCGTCCCCATTAACCCTTCGCTAACCATCATCGGCGACCAATGGGCAAACACTCCGCCCTTGGGGCCGCCCATGCTCTCTCGTGAACAACGCAACCCCCTAAGCGAATGGTGGTGGACGGTGGACCGCCTGCAGCTTGCGGCGGTTATCGCGCTGATGCTGGGCGGCCTTATTCTGTCGCTGGCGGCCAGTCCGCCGGTGGCGACACGGATCGGGCTCGATCCGTTTCACTTCTTCAACCGCCACGTCATGTTTCTGCTGCCGTCCTTCATCGTGCTGATCTGCGTGTCGTTCCTGTCGCCGCGGCAGATCCGCCGCTCCGCGCTGATCGTATTCGCGATCTCAATCGCGCTGATCGTGGCGACGCTTCTCGTCGGCCCGGAGGTAAAAGGCTCGCGGCGCTGGATCACCCTGATCGGCCTCAACATTCAGGCTTCCGAATCCGCGAAACCCGCCTTCGTGGTGCTGGCGGCGTGGCTGTTCGCGGAATCGGCGCGGCGGCCTGAAATGCCCGCGACCTCGATGGCGCTCGGACTCCTGATGACGCTGGTGTCGCTCTTGGTGATGGAACCCGATTTCGGCCAGACCATGCTGATTCTGATGGTGTGGGGCGCCTTGTTCTTCATCGCGGGCATGCGGATGATCTGGGTGCTGGGGCTCGCAGGTGCGGCGAGCGCCGGACTGTTCAGTGCTTATCTTTTGTTCCCGCACGTTGCAGGCCGCATCAAGCGCTTCATGAATCCCGGGACGGGAGATACCTTTCAGGTCGATACCGCGATGGAAGCATTTTCCAACGGCGGCTGGTTCGGGCTTGGACCGGGCGAAGGTATCGCCAAGCGCAGCCTGCCGGACAGCCACACTGATTTCGTGTTCGCGGTGGCGGCGGAGGAATTCGGCATCATCCTTTGCCTCGCGCTGCTCGCGCTGTTTGCCTTCATCGTCATCCGCGCATTGTCGCGCGCGTACGCCAGCGAGGATATGTTCGCGCGGTTCGCCGCGTCGGGACTGGCGATCCTGTTCGGCGTGCAGGCCGCGATCAACATGTCGGTCAATCTGCAACTGATTCCGGCCAAGGGCATGACATTGCCGTTTATCTCCTATGGCGGCTCATCGATCATCTCGCTGGCCTATGGTGTCGGCATGATGCTGGCACTGACGCGACATCGGCCGCGTACCGAGATGGAATCGATCGGCGACGCCGACGCGGCGCGCGGTTACGCTTGACCTCACGGCGAAGACGCGCTTTTCGTCATTGCGAGGAACCAACGGGTTGCGCGAATGCGCGCCCGATGACAGGCTCCGTGACGAAGATCCAGCTCCGCTTTGTGCTGCAGCCTCCGGATTGCTTCGCGGAGCCCGTGATCCGCGGTTCCGTGGCTCGCGATGAGGGCACCCTGAAAAAGAATCGCCTATGACCACTTCGCATCTGATTTTGCTGGCCGCGGGCGGCACCGGCGGCCATTTGTTTCCGGCCGAGGCGCTGGGCGTCGAACTCATCCGGCGCGGCTGTCGCGTACGCCTCGCCACCGATTCCCGCGCGCTGCGCTACGGCGGTTTGTTTTCCAAGGAAACCATCGACGTGGTGCCGAGCGCAACCGTGCGCGGCCGAACGCCGTGGTCGCTGGCCCTTACCGGCGCCACGCTCGCCGCTGGCGCGGCCGTGTCGCTCAACCTGATGCGCCGGTTGAAGCCCTCGGCCGTGGTCGGCTTTGGCGGATATCCGACATTGCCGCCGCTATTGGCGGCGCGGCTGTTCGGCGTGCCCGGCATCATTCACGAGGCCAATGCGGTGCTCGGCCGCGCCAACCGCTTTCTGTCGCGCCGGGTAGGCGCGATCGCGACCTCGCTGCCAGGCGTGCTCGACCGCGACCCGCAGCTTTCGGGAAAAACCACCACCGTCGGCACGCCGATGCGTCCGGCGGTCCTCGCGGCAGCGGCGGTGAAATTCATCTCCCCCGAACCGGCCGGTCCGCTTCGTTTGCTGGTGGTCGGCGGCAGCCAGGGCGCGCGCGTGATGGCCGACATCGTGCCGGATGCGATCGAGCGTCTGGAGCCGGCGCTGTGGAACCGATTGA
>Ga0179587_10001775_pt1 | contig 10017 bp, 8 predicted proteins | sample CZODoug2_1_08_16_FD_185932 | JGI IMG/M metagenome (GOLD analysis project Ga0179587, IMG submission 185932) | Vadose zone soil fungal communities from Angelo Coast Range Reserve, California, USA - CZODoug2_1_08_16fungal | ecosystem: Environmental > Terrestrial > Soil > Vadose zone | place: USA...
CGCCGACCGCCGAATTGGCGAAGCCAATCGGGAGGAAGCCAGCGGCCGTGACCAGCGTTCCCGTCAGCATCGGAAATGCGGTGGATTCCCAGGCAAAGGACGCCGCGCGGACGCGGTCCCAGCCCTGCTCCATCTTCACCACCATCATCTCCACCGCGATGATGGCGTCGTCGACCAATAGTCCGAGCGCGATGATCAGCGCGCCCAGCGTAATCCGGTGCAGGTCGAGCGACATCGCATTCATGACGACAAAGACGATCGCCAGCACCAGCGGCACCGACGCCGCCACCACGATCCCGGTGCGCCAGCCCAGCGCGACGAAACTGACGAACAGCACGATCGCCAGCGCCTCGATGAAGGAGTGCACGAATTCACTGACGGCGTGCTCGACCACCTTCGGCTGATCGGCGATCAGTTCGACATTGATGCCCTGCGGCACCGCCTTCATGAATTCCGCGGTCGCATTGGCGACCTCCTTGCCGAGCTCCAGAATGTTGGCGCCCTTGGTCGTGACCACGCCGATGCCGAGCGCGGGTTTACCTTCCTGGCGCGCCACGAAAGTCGGCGGGTCGACGAAACCATGCGTGACGGTCGCGATATCGCCAAGCCGGAACACGCGGCCATTGCTTTCGACCGGCGTCTCCGCGACCGCCTTGACGCCATCGAGCGCGCCGGTGACGCGCAGCGGCACACGCTGCGAGGAGGTTTCGACCGTGCCGGCCGGCACGACATTGTTCTGCTTGGCCAGCGAATCAAACAGCGCCTGCGGCGTAATTCCCAGCGTCGCCAGCTTGGCATGCGAGAACTCGACGAAGATTCGCTCCTCCTGGGTGCCGTAGAGATCGACCTTGGTGACGCCGGGCACCTTCAGCAGCCGCTGGCGCATGCCTTCGGCGGCCTTCTTCAATTGCGCGTAGTCGGCGCCATCGCTGGTCATCATATAGAGGATCGAATCGACGTCGCTGAACTCGTCATTGACGACGGGGCCGAGCAGATTGGCCGGAAGCTGGCCCTGCACGTCAGCGAGCTTCTTGCGCAGCAGATAGAACAGATACGGCACCTGGGCGGGTGGCGTCGAATCCTTGAACGTCACCTGCATCGCCGTGAACGACGGCTTCGAATAGGTCTGCACCTTTTCGAAATACGGCAGTTCCTGCAGCTTCTTCTCGATGGGGTCGGCGACCTGGGTCTGCATTTCCGCCGCGGTGGCGCCGGGCCAGATCGCCGATACGTTCACCACCTTGACGGTGAAGAAGGGATCTTCGGCGCGGCCGAGCCGCTCGTAGGAGAAGAACCCGGCAGCGCCCAGCGCAACCACCAGGAACAGAATAAGCGCGGGGTGGCTGACCGCCCAGCCTGAAAGATTGAAGTGTTTCATGACGCCCTCCCCGCTTAAAACGACAATGACGAGACGACCCTGACCTTCTGGGCCGGATCGAGTTTTTGCACACCCAGCGCGACTACCTTGGCGCCTTCATCGACGCCGTCTGAAATGACGACGCTGTTGGTCTCATAGGATTTCACGGTGACCGGCTTCAGCGCCACGTCGCCCTTGGCATCGACGATATACAGCGAGGGCTCGCCGCCCTGGCTGAACAGCGCCGACAACGGCAGCCGCGCCACGCGCGTCGGCGGGATCGGCAAGGGTCAGCGTCGCGGTCATGCCGAGCGAGACGGTTTCTCCGGCGTCGGGCAGTGAAAATTTCGCAAGATAGGTTCGTGTTGCGGGATCGGCCGACGGCGCGACCTCGCGCAGCTTCGCGGCATACTTCTTGTCTGGTTCGGACCACAAGGTGACGCTGGCGACGCCATCTTTCGCCCGCCCGACCAGGGTTTCCGGTATCGCGACCACGGCTTCCTTTTCGGCAAAGCGCGCGACGCGAACCGCAGTTTGCCCGGACGCCACGACTTGGCCGGCGTCGATCAGGGTCGCCGTCACGACGCCGCGGGTATCGGCGACCAGCGTCGCATAAGAGAGGCTGTTCTTGGTGAGCTCGACCGAGCGCTCGGCGCGATTGAGCCGCGCGCGCGCTTCATCGGCGGCGGCTTTGCTCTGATCCAGTTGCGCATCGGTGGTCCAGCCCTTGGCGCGCAAATCCTTGGCGCGCTGTTCCGCGGCAGCGGCCTGCGCCAGCACGCCGGTGGCGGCGCGGTATTCGGCCTCGGCCTGCTCGGCCTGCAATTTCAGATCGACTTCATCGAGGGTTGCCAGGGGCTGGCCGACATCGACGGTTTGGCCGACTTCGACCAGGCGCTTTGCCACTTTGCCGGGGACCCGGAACCCCATGTCGGTCTCGATTCGGGGTTTGATGGTGCCAACAAAACTGCGTTCCGGAGATTCCGGCTCGTAGTGCACGGTGGAGACAAGAACCGGGCGCGACGGCGCCGCTTTCTCCGCAACCACCTCGTTGCAACCAGTCAGGACGATCGCCAGCAAGGCCAGCGATAAACCAGCTAAAAGCCTGTAATAGCTAGACAAAATTGAACGGACGAACATGACGGCTTCCCTCGATTAAGCGTGGGGGGAGTGTCGATTGTTTAGTGACGATTGTCAATATTCGTCACTGATCATCATTTCGTGAGCGTTAATCAATGTTGCTGCGGGTCGTCCCGGCGAACGCCGGGACCCATAACCCCTGACCTCAGTCATTAAGGAAGGCCTTCGCCCCAGTGCCCGAACGAGAGGACACGGCGTATGGGTCCCGGCGTGCGCCGGGACGACCTGTGGAAATATGGTCATCGCGACGGTGCCGAACAGATACGGCACCGCGGCCTGCCTCAAGCGTTATTTTCGAAATGAAGAGTCCGAGCCCGCCCTTCGGCAGCGACGGGCATTGCGCGTTTCAGGCCGCAGGTGCGGAACACGATCACCGCGAACAGCGCCATGCCGAGCAAAACCGTGAGTGCGCCGGCGACCACGACGGGCTCGAAGCGATCGTGGCCACCAAGCAGCACACAGCCGATCCCGATCGGGAACACGACAGCGCCTGCCACGCTGACGATGGCCTGATACCGGGCGAGCGCGCTCGCCGCCGCCTCTGGCACGACGCGATAGTACAGCGCCGACAGGAACATGGTGACGAAGCCAAGCAGATTGAGATGCGCATGCGCCGGCATCAGCACGAAATCCTGCCGTATGCCCATGACAATGCCGAGGACAATGCCGATCAGGCCCAGTGAAACGCTGATGCGGAAAAGTGATTTTATCATCATTCGATCCTCTTAAATTTTTCAGCAAATGTGTGGGAGGGTATCTTGAGGGCGTCGCCCATCAATCCAGCAGATAGCGCGGGACGCGCTCCTTGTAGCGCAGGTACGCCTCGCCGAACTTCCGTTCCAGATAGGACTCCTCGCGCCGGACGACGGCGAAGTGCAGGATGACGCAAGCCGGAACGATCAAGACCAGCATCCAGTCCAGCGCAAAGATCAGCGCGATCCCGCACAACGCAACCGACACGCCGACATAGAGCGGATTGCGGGTGCGCCGGAATACGCCGTCGGTGACCAGCGCGGTCGTCGGCCGCAACGGATTGACGTTGGTGCCGTGCCGCAGCAGCGCGCGGTGGCCGGCAAACATGGTCGCCATGCCCACGATGACGATCAGCGCGCCAAGCCCGGTCCGCAAGCCCTGGTCGATATTTGCCACCACTCCAAGCGGCACCAGCCATTGCAATACGCAGGCGATCGCGAGCGTGGAATACGGAATCACAGGTGGGAAGATGATGAAATTCGCGCGATCGAGAGAGCTGTCAGTCATGATAATTCCTGTCGTTTTGAAAGAGGGCACTTTGTTTGCCGCCGCCGGAAATTACGCGCCGGCGATAAGGATCATTCAATTGTCTCCAATGGAGACATATAGGGAAAGCTTCGCTTTGCCGTCAAGGGCTGATAAATTGCTGGGAAATCAGTGGGGGGACTGAGCCGTGGCAACAAAATCGCCGCCGAAGCGCGACACCTTTCGCCATGGAAATTTGCCGGAAGCGCTTGTAAACGCGGCGCTTGAGCGGCTGGAAGCGGAGGGTGTTGAGTCGATCAGCCTGCGCGAACTCGCCCGCGATGCCGGTGTCAACCACCGCGCGGTATATCGGCATTTCCCGGACAAATTGTCGTTACTGGCGCTGGTCGCGGAAACAGGCTGGAAGCGCCTTGGGCAGCGGCTGAACAAATCCACCGCCGGCAAGGCGCCGGGCGAACCCGCGCTTATTGCGGGCGGTATCGGATTTTTCCTGTTTGCGCGGGACTGCCCGAATCTATTTCATCTGATGGCTGGCGCGCGGATCAACACCGAAGACAAATTTCCGGATCTCGACGCCGCCGTTGTCGATGCCCTGCAAATCTTCGCGGTGGGTTTCGCCGGCACCGGCATGGCGCCAAGCATCGTGGTCGAGCGCACCGCGGTGTTCGTCGCGGCGTTGCAGGGCGTCATCACGCAAATATTGCACAGGCGGCTGCATGTGGCGCCAGCAAAGGCCAAGGCGTTCGTCGCTGATATCTGCAGCATGCTGATCAAGGGGATGCGGTAACGCGCTTGCTGGCCAAGGCTGGTATCTCCCGGGGATAGATAGCTGTTCGCGTCTGCGCGAAATCTGCACAAAAATACGCAAATTCTGAACATACCGGACAAATCCGCTGCCAACGGACCGGACATCGTCGGGCCATGGGCAAAATCATCACCCTTCAATTTCGGCGCTCGCGGCTGCCACGGCGGCTCTTGAACGATGGCTGGTGGCTGGAACAGCCGCCCGTTCGTCCCTCCGTTATCGCCTTCCCGAAACCCAAGCCGTCGAAGCCCGGACCCAGGGCCAGGCACCTCACCCTCGTCACATCAGGAAAATAACAACATGTCGATCGCGACCGCGTCCGATCTTGAAATGGCGCCCGCGCGCCCACTGCTGATGCCGCTGCTATCCGCCACGGCGTGTGTCGCGCTGGCGGACTGGCTGTTCTACGACTGGCAGATCGGCATTTCGCTGGCGCTGTTTCTGGGTGTGCTCGGCGCGGTCGCCGTCGCGGGCAACCGGGTATACGCGACGCGCACGGTTCAAATCGTCATGGCCGCAATCTTCGCAGCCGGCCTGCTCGCCTTGATCGAGGACGTCAACGTCCTGTCCGTCATCCTCAGCACGCTGGCGACCGCGCTATTCGTCATCGTCATGACGGCCCGGGAAAACTCGTCGTGGCAGTGGAACCTGTTCGAAGCCGCGATCGCGCCGCTTCGCGGCCCCTTTCAACTGGTCGGCGATCTGTTCGTCGCCTTGCAGCAGATGAAGCAGCAAGCGCCGGAATGGCTGAGAATGGGTTCTCTCATCGCCTGGGTCGTTCCGTTGAGCGTCTTCGCGGTCTTCCTCGGCCTGTTCTCGTCGGCCAATCCGCTGATCGAACATGGGCTGATGCAGATCGACCTCCGGTTTTTGTTCAACCATTCCGACCTGCAGCGAACGCTATTCTGGCTCTTCATCGCGTGCGCGATCTGGCCCATCATCCACCGCGGCATCCGCCGCGCGCCGGTTCGGAAATCGGAACCTTCCACCGCTGTCGCCGCCGAGCCGTCCGAGTTCGATTATCTGTTCGGCGTGCAGGCGATGTTGCGCTCGCTGATCCTGTTCAACGCGCTGTTCGCGCTCCAGACCGGGCTTGATCTTGTCTATCTCTGGGGCGGCGCGGCCCTGCCCGACGGCCTGACCTACGCCGAATACGCGCATCGCGGCGCCTATCCGCTGGTCGCGACGGCGCTGCTCGCCGCCGGTTTTGTCCTCATCGCGATGCGCCCGGGCGGACCCGCCGAGCAGTCGAGGCTGATCCGTCCATTGGTCCTGGTGTGGACCGGCCAGAACATCCTTCTCGTCATCTCGTCGATCCTCCGGCTCGATCTGTATGTGGCCGCCTACTCGCTGACCTATCTGCGGCTCGCGGCCTTCATCTGGATGATGCTGGTAGCTGCGGGACTGCTGCTGATGCTGATCCAGATGATATTGAAGAAACCCAATTCACGGCTGGTCGCCGCCAACGCCGCGACGCTGGCGCTGGTGCTGTACGGATGCTGCTTCATCAATGCGCCGCGACTCATTGCGTCCTACAATGTGGAGCATTCGCGGGAGGCCGGCGGCCCGGGACCGAATCTGGATTTGCGATATCTCGCATCGCTTGGATCGCAGGCCCTGCCGGTCCTGGAGGCTCACATGAAGGAGATCCCGGCGCTTTGGCCGATCGCCCTGGACTTTCGAATTTGCCTGGATCGCGATCGTTTCCGGCGCTTGGGAAACTGGCGGGCCTGGGGCTTTCGGGCATGGCGTCTGGAACGGTATTTGAGTAACAATCCCGATACACCGTCGAATTCTTCCGATAGCGGCAAAGGCTAGCGAACGTGGCTCACTCCATTCTCGTCGTTGACGACGACCCCCATATCCGTGACGTCGTGCGCTTCGCGTTCGAGAAGACGGGCATGCAGATTTCCACGGCGCAGGACGGCAAGGAGGCGCTGCGCCAGTTCGACCACAACGTCCACGAACTTGTGGTTCTCGATATCGGCATGCCGGAGATGGATGGGCTGGAAGTCTGCCGGCAGATCCGGAAAACCTCGGATACCCCGATCCTGTTTCTGTCGGCCCGCGACGAGGAGATCGATCGTGTCCTGGGCCTGGAAATCGGCGGCGACGACTACGTGACAAAACCCTTCAGTCCGCGCGAACTGGTGGCGCGGGTGAACGCGATCCTGCGGCGCGCGCGGAACGCACCGGTGCCGCTACCGGCCGCAAAGGCCATGACCCATGGCAGGCTCATGATTGATCCGGACGCGCGCACCGCGGTGTTCCAGGACACGCCGGTTTCGTTCACGGCACTGGAATTCGACATCCTGCGAACGCTGCTGGCGCGGCCGGGATTCGTGTTCACACGCGAATTGATCCTCGACGCCGCCTATACCGGAAATATCCATGTCGCGGACCGCACCATCGACAGCCACGTCAGAAACATCCGCGCCAAGATGGCCGTCGCCGGTTGCGAGTCCGTGATCGAGACCGTCCACGGCGTTGGCTTCAAATTGGGACGCTGCGAGGCCTCGCGTTGACCGACGCCTCGGCCAACACCCGCCCGAAATGGCGGCCAAGTCTCAGCCTCGTCGTTTTTATCGTTCTGACCAGCGTGCTTACGCTGCCGCTGTTCAGTCTCTATTTCCTCAAGGTCTACCAAACCCAATTGATCCAGCAGACCGAGGCCGAGCTGATCGCCCAGAGCGCAGCGCTGTCGGCGGTTTTCCATCGCGAAGTCGAAACCACAATTCCGCAAAGCGTCGCGCTCGGTACCAGGGTTCCGCCTGCCGTTCCAAAGCTATCCGACGAACCCTATCAGCCGATCTGGCCGGCGCTGGAACTTGCGAACGAGAGCGTGCTGCCGCCAAGGCCGGAAGCCCGCACACCTTCCGCGCCAGCCGATCCGGCCTTCACCGCTCTCGGCGCGCGCATGATACCCGATCTGATCGCGACGCAGAATGTGACTCTGGCGGGGTTTCGGCTGCTCGATCCGAACGGCATCGTCATTGCTGGCCGCGAGGAAGTCGGCCTGTCACTCGGCCATCTCGAGGAAGTAAGCGAAGCACTGCAGGGACGCTTCAGCGGCGCCCTGCGCGTGCGCATCTCCAAGCATCAGCAGCCGTCGCTTTATTCGATGAGCCGCGGTACCGGCATGCGCGTTTTTACCGCGATGCCGGTTATCGTGCGCGATCAGGTCGCGGGGGTTGTTTATGCCTCGCGCACGCCCAGTAACGTCTTCAAGTACCTGTATGAGCGGCGCAAGAAACTTGTCCTGGCGGTGTTTTCCATGATCGTGCCGACGCTGCTGATCGGATTCCTGTTTCATCGGACGATCACCGAACCGATGCGGGAACTGGTTGAACGCACCAATCTGGTCGGCAAGGGCGACCGCAACGCCCTGCGGCCACTCAAGCGTCACGGCACCAGCGAATTCGCCCGGCTGTCGCAAAGCTTTCTCGAAATGGCGCGACGGCTGAATACGCGCTCCAGCTTTATCTCGACCTTCGCCACCCATGTGTCGCACGAACTGAAATCGCCGCTGACGTCGATTCAGGGGGCCGCCGAGCTGTTGCGCGACGATATCGACGCGACGACGCCAACCATGACCGACAAGGACAAGCGCAAGTTTCTCGATAATATCATCGCCGACGCCGACCGGCTGACACAAATCTCGGGCCGTTTGCGCGATTTAGCCCGCGCCGAGAATCCCGTCGCGGTTGGCGCCGCCAAGCTGTCGGCTTCGATAACCGGTTTGCGTTCGGCTTTCCCTTCCCTAGATATCCGCGCGAGCGGCGACCTCGATACGCCCATGCGCGTTTCCGAAGAAAATGCCACCATTATTTTTTCCAATCTCGCCGACAACGCCATGCGCCATGGAAGCTCCACGCTCGATATCTCCGCGGCGCAGCAAGGAAACTCGCTGCTGGTGAAAGTCATCGACAATGGCGAGGGCGTCTCGCCCAACAACAGGACGCAAATATTCGACAGCTTCTTCACGACCCGCCGCGACAGCGGCGGAACCGGGATGGGTCTTGCAATCGTTCGCGCCATGCTCGACGCCCATGGTGGCGCGGTCCGGCTGGTCGAATCTGAACAGGGAACGGCCTTCGAGCTGACGATTCCGGTTGCCGACGGGCCGCTGCCGTGCTGAACGCAACGTCGGATCAGCCGATGCGAACAAGCACTCTCGGCGCCGCGACGATCAGGCGCGCCTGCCTGTGCCTGTTGATCATCGTCTGCGGCCTCGCCTTGCGCAAGTTTGGGCTCGGTCTCGGGCTGCCGTTCGTGCTCGTGAAGTATGGCGGATCGATGCTGTGGGGAACGATGGTGTTGTTTCTGGTGGCGATGGCCGCTCCCGGGCAGTCGCGTTGGCGCATGGCGCTGATCTCGGCTTTGCTTGCGGTCTGTGTCGAGCTGTTTCGCCTTGTGCATACCCCGTGGCTCGACGATTTCCGGCTGACGACAGCGGGCGCGCTATTGCTCGGCCGCGTGTACTCGCCATGGAATATGCTCGCTTATGGCTTAGGAATCGCTTTGGGCGTGCTGCTCGATCGCCTGGGAAGGTCGGCCTTCACAAGAACAAGGCTTTCAGCACAGCACACCCCTCACTCCGCCAGTTGAAACCGCTCGAAACGGTGCAGTTCCTCCTCGATGCGGCGTTTTAAGTCCTTGCGCGCGCCCCGCGGCGCGGCGCCGACCCAGCTCCATTTCTGCATCAGCAGTTTGCGGCTCTTGCGATCGGTCTTGAGGTCGAGGGCGGCGACGATGTTGTCGCCGACCAGAACCGGAAGCGCGAAATAGCCGAACACACGCTTCTCCTTCGGCACATAGGCCTCGAAGCGGTGTCCGTACCCGAAGAACAGTTCGGTCCGCTTGCGTTGGATGATGAGCGGATCGAACGGCGAGAGAATATGCACCAGTTCGAAGGCGCCGCCGTCCGATGTCTCCAGCGCCTCCGGGCGCGCCCAATGCTCCTGCTTGCCGGCACCTTCGAGCGCGACCGGCACCAGTTCCCCGCGGCGGACTCTTGCCTCGATCAATCGGCGGATCGAAGGCTTGCTCGGCGCATCGAGATGGCAGATCGAATCCAGGCTTACGAGCCCCTGCGAGCGCAGCGCGCGGTCGAGCAAATAAACGGAGGCTTCCTTCGCGGAGGCGGGCTTCGGCGGCCGGTCCCAGCCGAAATGCCGCGCCATCAAGTCGTAGGTCTTCAGCATGCCGTTACGCTCGGAGATCGTGAGCACGCCGGTGTAGAACGCCAGCTGCAGCGCCCGCTTCGACGGCTTGCGACTCGCCCACAGATGCTCCTTGTCCACCAGCACGTCGTCGTCGATATCGCGGATGGTCAGCGCGCCATCCCGCCGGATCAGCCTCAACACCTTGCGTAAATCCGCCGGCTTGACCGAGCTCAGCCATTTATGACCCTCGCGCCGGTGCCGCCTCATGGCGGGAAGAAAGAAGCGCAGATCCTTTGCCGGCACATAGGACA
>Ga0179587_10001777_pt1 | contig 10014 bp, 14 predicted proteins | sample CZODoug2_1_08_16_FD_185932 | JGI IMG/M metagenome (GOLD analysis project Ga0179587, IMG submission 185932) | Vadose zone soil fungal communities from Angelo Coast Range Reserve, California, USA - CZODoug2_1_08_16fungal | ecosystem: Environmental > Terrestrial > Soil > Vadose zone | place: USA...
CTGCAGACGCTGAACTTGATGCCGAGGAATTCCGAGAGGGTGCCGCAATCGACGAAGACGGAGAAGACATAGATATGGATGCAGCCGATGATGATGGAGATGGTAGCACAGAGCCTTTCCATCTACCTACGGCCCCAGAGCGTGAGGCAGAAAAGCAGAGTGGGGGACCGGACCTCCACATCGTACAACGGCGGATGAAGGCCTGTGTGAGAGTGTTGGGGAAGTTTAAGCGGTTGGCGGAGAAGGGCCGGTAAGTCCTACAGGAGGCTCATTCAAAAGAAGGTGGTACTAACTTTTATTGGTGTCTAGTTCGCGTTCAGATTATACGGAGCAGCTGGTTTCGGATATCGCTAGTTATTATGGCTACAACAATTTTTTGGCCGAAAAACTGTTTCAGCTTTTTCCCGTAGCCGAGGTAGAGTTTACTTTCGTGGGTGGGTGTCGCGAGTGGCTCACGAATTCTTAGGCAGTCGAATTTTTTGAAGCTAATGAAGTACCACGTCCTGTTACAATCCGAACTAATACGCTGAGAACAAGGCGGCGTGACCTCGCTCAAACACTTGTGAACAGAGGGGTTAATCTGGAGCCTATCGGAAAATGGACGAATGTGGGATTGCAAGTGTTCGAGAGTAGTGTGCCAATTGGTATGTTCATTCTATCGACCTATGCGGGTTCTGAAGTTATCCGTTTTTATAGGTGCAACGCCAGAGTATCTTGCGGGCCACTATATGCTTCAGGCTGCTTCCTCCTTCCTTCCTGTTATAGCTCTTGCACCACAGATTAATGAGCGTGTTCTTGATATGGCTTCGGCACCGGGTGGCAAGGCAACACACATTGCAGCTCTTTTACAAAATACCGGGGTTGTGTTCGCAAATGACACTAACAAAGCACGGACTAAGAGTCTTACTGCAAACGTTCATCGATTAGGGTGCAAGAATGTTGTAGTATGTTCCCATGACGGCCGAGAATTTCCGAAGGTGATGGGAGGCTTTGATCGCGTATTGCTGGATGCTCCCTGTAGTGGTACCGGTATTATCAGCAAAGATGCGAGTGTCAAGGTCAACAAGGTGATACCTCATGTTCTCGACAACTTCTTGGGATATTCTAACTCCAATGCACAGACCGACCGTGATTTCGCGCTTCTGTCCCACCTTCAAAAACAGCTGATCCTGTGCGCCATTGATAGTGTCAGTCCAGACTCCAAAACTGGTGGATTCGTCGTATATTCAACATGTTCGGTCACCGTCGACGAGAACGAAGCCGTAGTGGACTATGCACTACGGAAACGACCTAATGTTAAGCTTGTTGACACCGGGCTGTCGTTTGGACGCGAGGGGTACACAAAATACCGTGGGAAAGCATTCAGCCCCAGCCTTGGTTTGACCAGGAGATTTTATCCACATGTCCACAACATGGACGGGTTCTATGTGGCAAAATTCAAGGTAGAGAAGAGAGCGAAGCTGATGCCTACCAAGGACCTCGATGTCGACTCGGAGTCTATCTCTGGGACTATGGATGGAACGAGGAAGGTTGAAGAGGATGTAGGGTTTGACTCTGAAGAAGATCGACCATACCTTGAAGGTTCGTTCGTTCTTTGTGGTATGTCGAAACATCCGCTGAGTGACAAGGTATCTTCAGAGGCAAAGCGTAGACGTATGAAGGCGAAAGGTCTTCGCCCACCACCTCGCTCGAAATCTAGTACAAAGTTGCAAGTATAGTGTTGGTATAAGATAGATTTTGTCCGCAAGTCACTTGATGTCAGAGATCAGCCGATCACAAGCACACAGTTATCGCCACTGCTAAAGACGCGTGAGAGTTGCTCATTATTAACCGAGTGATGTGAGATTTTAAAGATTGATGCATCTACTTTGAGGGAACGAACGACAGTCGTGTTGGCTACGATGGAGAGTAACTGTATATTGTAAACAGATAAAAGTGTATATACTTCTGTATTCAGAGATTGGATGGAAGATGATTGGGGGTTTGGACCCTGAGGGAACAGCTGGGATTAGCCGTGGGCAAACAAACAGCCAAACAGGGAGAATCGAATAAAAGAAGGGACGGCTAAAAATGTCTGACTCTCTATCCCTCCATACCTCCTTCCATTCCCCAGCGGATTCCCTGTCTGCGTAGCACGCATATTCTCTCTCTCTCTCTATCTCTTCCAATTTATTCCTCTTAAATGTTTGTCTCCTTCCCTCCTCCCTTTCCACTCTCTTTATTACACTTACCCTTTGCCCTTTTAGCTCAATTCACTTTTCATAATGTCCACCTCTGAAGCTCCCCTTGCCGAATCAAAGCCTCTCGAGGTCTCTGCTGAGCCCACCCCTGCTGTTGACCAGACCACCAAGGTCGAAGAGGCTGCTCCCGTAAGCGTTGTCTCACCTCTTTTATCCACCCTTCCTTTCCCTTATCTCCATTCAAGGAGCCTTCTAAACAGGAAGACAAAGCCGAGGAGCCCACCGCTTCTGCCACTGAAGCTACTCCCGCAACAGAGCCTGCCACTGCCGAGGCTCCTGTCGCCGAGGAGTCTAAGCCTGTTCGTATCTCTTAATCGTGCTCCTGTTTTGCCTACATACTGACTCGACATGTAGGCCGCTGATTCCGAGGCATCTAAGAAGGAAGACCGCCCCAAGAGCCCTAGCTTGCTCTCTAAACTTCTCGCTCCCTTCAAGAACGAGAAGACTAAGGTTGAAAAGAAGGCCAAAGCACCTAAGAGTCCCAAGAAAGAGAAGAAGAAGGAAGATGCCGAGGTATGTTTCTTTTCCATTGGTTTTTTTCCTTGTCCAAATCATCATCAACTATTATAGGCTGCCCCTGCTGCTGAGGAGCCTGCCAAGGAGGAGCCCACTGAGGCACCTGCTGCTGCTGATGCCTCAGAGCCTGTTGTCGCTGAGGAACCTGCCGAGGTTGTGAAAGAGACGTCAGTGCAGTTTCTTGACTTCCATTTGATCAACTACTTACTTGCCTGTTATAGTGAGACTGCTGAGGCTGCTCCCGCCTCGGCTGCTCCTGAGACTGTTACCGCAGAGGAGACCACGGTGAGTAGATGCGTGGGTCATAGGATTATCCCATTGAATTGTATACTTACAGAAGGAGGAGAAGCCGAAGGAGGAGAAAGTCAAACCCTCTAAAGTTGCACGTCGTCTCTCTGCTCGTGTCGGTGACTTTTTCAAGCAAAAGCCCAAGCAAGAAGTTTCGACTCCTGCCAAGGTTGATGAGCACCCACCCAAGATCGATGAGCCCGCACCTGTTGCTCCTTTGGAGAACCCTGCGTCAGAGTCTGCCGCTGCGGCTCCCGCTGTGGTCGCCGCTGATTCCGCTCCTGCAGCAACTACGGAGCCTGCCAAACCTGTGGAACCGGCTCCTGCCGCAACTCCAGTTGTTGCAGCTGTTGCATAATCTTGCAGGGATGTCAATGAATGACCGTTATGATTTGTCCTACCTTTTCTTTTGTCTTGTCATGCTTCATTTGAAACAGGTTTCCTCCCTCTGATCCTTTGAGGGGATGATTGTGTTTCAGTGATTGTGCCTTCTCGTTATGATACATCTCGGATTTGGTTTTCGATCTGCTTTACTTTTCATGAACACCTTATTACGACTAGCTTGATCCGTTTTCTATACCTAATTCTCGATCTACTGTCTCGAGCCCCATACCCACATACTTTCTTTACAGAATTGTGCTTTTCCATGTCATTATGGTCAGTTGTAATCGTTTGTTGACACCACCTTAATCCGACACTGCATGAGTCAAGCTTTTTTTGCTCCTCAAGATCGCGACATGGGGCCTAAATCTTCGGGTACAGGCAAGGAGAAATTGATTGACGAAGACGAAGACGTGCTACAGGCTGTCATTCTAGCAGATAGCTTCAACAAACGTTTCAGGCCTCTGACCACCCGTAAACCTCGTGTGAGGCTCGTCTGTGCCCTGCCTCCGCACGATTGATACAATTCAACAGTGTCTCCTTCCAATCTGCAATGCTCCGTTATTGGACTGGACGTTCGAAAGCCTTGCGTTGGCTGGCGTTCAAGAAATATTCGTGATTTGCCGATCTCACGCAGAGCAGGTGAAAGCCGCGATCAAGTATGTGGTCAACAAGTATGATACTGGAATGCGACTCATCAGAGTCCTTGTGCAGAGAATCAAAATGGTCGAAACCTGGTTCCGGGATCAAGATTGTACCCATCTTAACGGCGAAAGAAACGTTCTCGCCCGGAGATGCCATGCGCGATATCTATACCCGCGGGCTGGTCACTAGTGATTTTGTTCTAGTGATGGGGGACCTCGTGAGCAATATCCGAATCGACGAGGTCGTACGGGTGCACAAGGAGCGTCGAAAGATGAACAAAGACGCCATCATGACGATGGTGGTTAAAGAAAGTGGCTCTAAACATCCCACAAAGTACGGTCATTTCTTTTTCCCCCCCGCAACTTTTGTGAAAAAATTCTGATTCGCAATGATTGTCAAAGAACCAGGGGTGATTCCTCTGTGTTTGTTTTGGACGTAGAAACCTCCGAATGCTTGTATTATGAACCAGTGACAGGGTACCCTCGAACGATGGTTGCTCACGTCCCTAGAGACATCCTGGCTTCACATCCTGAGATTGAGATTCGAAACGACCTGATAGACTGTTGTATAGATGTATGTTCTGTGGAGGTCAGTAGGTGGTGTCATTATTCATCGCAGTAATATCTCAAGCGTTTCTGCCCTTTCATTCTCAGGTTCCTTCGCTTTTTCAGGACAATTTTGATTACCTGGATATCCGAAGAGACTTTGTACATGGGGTTTTGACGTCAGACTTGCTTATGAAGAGCATACATTGCTACGTAGTAAAGGACGGGTATGCTGCGCGTGCCAAAGACACGAAAAGTTACGACTCTGTCAGGTAGGCCATACGATCTTTTCTGTTGTGATTGTTCATTGCCGATTCAGCAAGGACATCCTGTCTCGATGGACATTCCCGTTGGTTCCCGACGACAACCACCCTGGCGGTCACATATATGAACATCTTCGTGGCAACAGATATATCGCAAAAGATAATTCTGTCGTTCTTTCCCGGTAAATTTGCCATATTTTTCATCCTAGGAGCAAATTGTGAGATACTTGCCAGAACATGCAAGATTGGAAATAACACGCTTATCGGATCTTGTGCACAAGTTCACGACAACGTCGAAATAAGCGAGTCAGTTATTGGCCAGAACTGCATTATCGGCGCTGGCACGATCATCCGAAGGTCATATATCTTTGACGGCACAGTGATCGGTTCGCAATGTGTCATTGAACGCAGTATCATCGGCACGAACGTGAATGTCAAGGACGATACCCAGGTTCATAAAGGCTCTTTGATTGGTGACGGCGTGGTGGTTGGACCTTCTGTAATACTAGGGCCATTCGAGAGGCTATCTAAAAGGCGTGATCATAGCGACGCGTCTTTAGATAATGATGGAGATGAACAAGTGGATTCTGATCTTGAGGATGTCGAAGCGAGTGCGTTTTTCAATGCCTTGCGTTTGTTCACAAGTACATGAATCAACACTTGCAGTTCAGGACTCGACGACAAAAACGCTAGGAAAAGATTCGAATGCTCTCATTTGGCCAAGGGGTCTGCCTGATGATGTCACCGAGGACGAGTTGGATAGCTATAGAAATGAACGACTTCTACGCCTAGGTATGCACTTCCCTGGTGTTAGTTCACTACCTCTGAAGGATTCTCGCCAGGTGACAATGCCTCTGACTTGGACAACTCTGACATTGGCTCAAATACTTCTGGAAGTGAAAGTGAATCTGAGGATGATGGAGGTGACTGCAGATGGGACCCTGAAATACCTTCCGATGCTTCTCTGCCACTTGACATACCCGAAGGCTCGCCTATGGCGGAATCGGAGTTCCGCAATGAAGTACGGCAATCTCTTGAGCGCGCGTTTACAGAAGGACATTCAGTAGATAACGCAGCTGTGGAGTTGAAAACGCTCCGTATGGCTAGCAATGTGCCACTTACTCGGGTTCGGGAAGCAGTTGTGGCCGCCATCGTGGAGCATATACGTCTTGTTGATGATGGTGGAGCTGCCCAACGAAAAGAGATTGCAAGTGTCATTAGTCGGTGGGGACTGTTGATCGACAGAATAGGTGGAGTGGATGCAGTGGAGACGATCTCTGCGTTACAGGTTCGTTCTCATTTGGAAAATGGAGAGTTGAAGGTGTTGGCCAATAACCGTTTAGAGTCATTGCTCATCATCAAAACGAATGCCGCTATTTGGACAAATACTTGCAGCACTTTACCAGGATGACCTAGTGGAGGAAGAGGATATTCGGCGGTGGCATGGGCAGCCTGAGTCGAAGGGTGAAGGCCTTGAAACGAGTGAGGACCTTGAGAACATCAAGAGATGTTGGATAATAGGTGCACACATGATCCATCAATTTGATGAACAGGGAAGCGACGAAGACAGCAGTGAAGAAGATAAAGATCAGGAGGAGGTTGAGAACCAGGGACTTGCAGAAGAGAACAAACAAAATGATGCCACTGATGAAGAGAATGAAGAAGATGAAGAGGAAGATGATGAAGAGAATGAAGATGAAGAGGAAGATGATGCAGAGAATGAAGATGATGATGAAGATGATGAAGACGAGGACTCGACGTGAACAAAGGACAATATATTCCCAGTAAAAAATGACAATGTAGACTTGTCTGTTCGAGTACAGTAATTGACTACTCGTTCGGTTGGGTATCCATCTGTCCAAATATTACTGGAGGGCGAGAATAAAGTTCGTAAATCATAAGTAGGGGGAGTACACTCTAGTACTTTAGAATGATGTACAATGCTGAAAGAATAGATAAGTAAGGTGAGATGTCTCGATTGTACCAGCATACCATGAATGATTCCTGGACTGGATGAAAAGGGTGGTCAAAAGGGTGGTTGTGGGAGGGTGAGAGGTACAGGACACTGACATGTAGCCCAAGATAGTCAAGAGGATGTTAATTAGCTGGATGAGGAGTGTGAGTGCCAAGTGGGGAGTGTAGTAAGTAGTAGAGAATACCGACAAGATCAGCACCGCAGCCTTTTTCAAGGAAGACTCCCAAGGGAGGGATGAAAATTGCGATGAGGATCTAGAAAGAGAATGAATGAGGAGGAGGGTGGAGAGAGAGAGAGACAGGAAAGAACCTTGCAAATGTCGGAGGTCGTGAAAGCCATGATGTGTGTGTCTGAGTTAGCAGGAACTTAACTTATATAATGGCCGTTACTCGTGACATCATTCAGAGACACTGTCATGGTGGAGTTTTTCAATATCCCTTATACCACCCACTCCCCTGACCCATTCCGTCAATTCGACCTATATCTTCCCCAATCCCCCTCGTCTTCCTCACCGTTACTCTCTTTCATTCATGGAGGTGCCTGGAGATCGTTAGTACACCCCTTGTGTCACTACTAGGCTAAACTTCTTGTCCACACAGCGGGGACAAGGCAGATCACAAAGATCTAGCCCGTAAGCTCGTATTGTCCACCGGTTTCGCAGTGGCCATTCCAAACTACAGACTCACCCCCAGAGACCCTCCTGGAGACGATCACTTTCGTCATCCAGGACATGCGGAAGATCTCCTCCACTTTCTGACTTTCATGTCGTCCTGGGAAGGCCTCCCTCATATGGGTTCGACATATGACCCACGAGCCCTTTATCTTATGGGCCATAGCTGCAGCGCCCATATGCTCACTTCCATATTTTTGGATTCCTCCCAAGTATCGCCAACCCTCACCCCTTCCTCAACTCTCCTGCATTCCGTCAAGGGAATCATTATGTCGGAAGGACTGTACGATCTCGAATTACTGCTGGCAAGCGACCATTTCCCCCATTACCGCGATTGGTTCATAGCACCCACCTTTGGTCGAAGGGTTTCGTACGACAAATTTTCCACGACAAGGTTCCCTTTGTGGAACTGTGACATTCGGTGGTTGATAGTTCACTCAAAGGGTGATACTCTGGTCAATTTCTCCCAAAGCAGGGCAATATATGCCTATCTATGTCGTCTGTACGAATCGGATGCGAACACCCACGTACAGCAGAACATGGACCAGCTACAGGCTGATCACAACGACATTCCTCATGGAGACGATTATGCTGATATCGTAAAAAACTTTGTTCTCAGAGATGCTCTTTGTTAACATACAATAAATTTCTACTGTGCCGCTACTTATGTTATTATGGATTCGAATGCTTTCTCTAGATAGAATGCCACTTGTTCGCAATCTTTGATAGTATTGTATAGTGGGGTGGGAGCCAAACGTATGACATCGGGATCCCTCTCATCCCCAATCACGCCATTATTGCAAAGTGCACTAAATATCCTTCCCATCACGCCTGAACCAATAGGTAAGAACAGCAAAGAAAGTTGTGCCCCACGAGAAGAAGGGTCATTTGGTGTGATAATTGTAAATCCTGGCTTCGTGGCGTCGGTGGGGAAATCTGAGTGTTTCTGCAAAACAGAGTTAACCGGGACAAAGTACTTGGACTGCAGCAGAAGCCTCTCCAGTGCGCCAGTCAGCTGAATAGACCTTTCCCTGATTGGACCCATCATCCCTGTTTCTTTGAATATCTGCAGAGATCCGAGAAGAGAGGCTAAAGCAAGAACACAGGGGTTTGACTGTTGGAATCCTTGGGCGCCCATAATCGGCGAGAACTTGGGCGGCATATTAAACCTTGTCGAAAGCTCGTGACCCCACCATCCAGCAAACCTGGGGGAACCAACGTCATGGATATATTGAACAAACAAAAAAAGTAAAACGCTGACTTTGGACGTTGGATGTCGTTCCATTTCTCATGAATAAATAACCCAGCAATGCCACCTGGGCCAGAGTTGAGATATTTGTAAGTGCACCAGACAGCAAAGTCCACGTCCCAGTCATGCAAGGACAGCGGAACGTTTCCGATGGCATGTGCCAGATCCCAGCCGCAGATACATCCCTGAGAAGTTGAATATCAGCGAATGAGTAAAATCTCACACACGATAGGCAAATGCTCGCCTGTTCTTTGGCCTTTCTAGTGATGTTCTCAATAGGGAAATATTGACCGGTATAATACTGCACGCCACTGAAGAGGACAAGCACAATGGACGGCCCTTGCTGTGCAATTATTTCCAGAATGTCTTCCTCGCGAAGGGTGTGCTCGCCTTCTCGAGGGGATATTTCGAGAATGGCCACTGCAGGATCGAACCCATGTGCGATGACCTGCGATGCAAAAGCGTACTAACAGAATTTGACCACGTTACTTCGAGGTAGCACCAATGAAAAGAAGACTGACTTGATCCGAGGGAAAGGCTCTGGCCTCACACAGAATCTTGTAACGTTCAGGAGTTGGTTTATAAAAGGAATCCATCATGAGATGTAAATTGTTCGTCAACGTCCCCATACATGCGACTTCCTTCTCCTTAGCCCCTGTCATTTGGTAAGTCCCGCCCGGGCATCAACCGCACTGCACCACTCACCAACGAGTTCTGCAAGAAGCGGTGTGATACCGTCACAAAACTCCGCCCAAGGTCTGCCATGAGGATGGGAAAAGTGGCCAACGACAGCGCTGATTCTGGTTGTCAGGAGAAGATAACCAGATCTTGCTATTGACATTACCATGTAGCCCACGCACGTAGCTCTTCTTGAACCAAAGTATTCGATCGTTGCGATAACAATCCAAGGGAATTCCCGCAGAGGTATGTGATCTTACTGTCTACAAACACCGCCTAAGAACTCGAGGCTGATGATTAAAGCTTGAAAGTCTGGGCGGCGTACCCCCATCAGACCGCAGTTTAGCTTTGATGTCCTTGTTTGTAGGTACAATAAATTCGCTGCTTAATGGGTCGAGAAGGGACGAAGAAGATGGGGCCATGGTGGTGGAATGAAATTGGTATGCCAACCTGGAGTTGAGATCCGATGTTGATTATGTAGGACCAGATATCCTCCTTACCCTGCCGAGAGTTGCCGTGTCAGAGTTGTACGGCTAGCTTGTAGCGACTCGGCGTTTCTGATCA
>Ga0179587_10001778_pt1 | contig 10004 bp, 1 predicted proteins | sample CZODoug2_1_08_16_FD_185932 | JGI IMG/M metagenome (GOLD analysis project Ga0179587, IMG submission 185932) | Vadose zone soil fungal communities from Angelo Coast Range Reserve, California, USA - CZODoug2_1_08_16fungal | ecosystem: Environmental > Terrestrial > Soil > Vadose zone | place: USA...
GAGGATAGTCTGAAGCACTTCCCCAGCGGGATTCATAACAACAATGTCAGCGGTAGCGCCAGGCATCAGCGTCCCGGTCTGCCCGCTGATTCCGGCCGCCTTCGCCGGGTTCCGCGTGGCCAAGCGCACCGCGCTGGCAAGGCACCATCCGGCAAATTCCATCACGTTGCGCACAGCCTGATCCATTGTGAGAACACTTCCCGCCAGCGAACCGTTGCTCGTGCAGCGCCCGTCCTTGACCTCAACCTCGAGCGGGCCGAGGCGATAGCGCCCGTCCGGCATGCCCGTGGCCGCCATCCCGTCCGTGATCAGGACCGATTGCTCGCCGCCTTTCAGCTTCAAGAACATCCGCACAATGGCCGGGTCCGAGTGGATGCCGTCCGCAATGATGTCGGCGGAGATTCGCGTGTCAGTCAGTACAGCGCCCAGAATTCCCGGATCGCGATGCCCCAGCGCCCGCATGGCGTTAAACGTATGCGTGGCGTGCCTTCCGCCAGCCTCAATCCCGCGCAACGTCGCCGCAAAATCCGCATCCGAGTGGCCCAGGCTCACGCACACGCCGCGCCGCGCCGCCTCGGCAATCACCTCCAACGCCCCAGGCAATTCTGGCGCGATCGTCATCATCTTTATATCTCCCCGTGCGGCCTGCCAAAAACGGTCAAACCTAGCCAGCGTCGGCTCTCGCAAGTCTTCAGGCGGATGCACGCCACGGCGCGCATGGCTCAGAAAAGGTCCCTCTAAATGAATTCCGAGTGGCCGCGCACCCGCCGGCCGTGCAGCGGGATCCCCATCCCCGGCCGCCAACTCAATGGCGTCTGCCAGTGCTGCCAGCGCCCGCAGCGTAGCATCGTCAGGCGCCGTGACCGTGGTGGGAAAATAGCTGGTGACTCCATGTTTTGCTAAGAGGCCTGCAATGGCGGACAGGCCCGCCGCATCGCTCTGCATCACGTCGTGTCCGGCCGCTCCGTGGGTGTGGATGTCAACGAACCCAGGCGCGAGCACCGCTCCGGGCAAATCAACCCGCCGCGCCCGCGCCGGAATCTCGCGTTCCAGTTGGCTGGCAACATCCGCAATGCGGCCGTCTTCGATCAGCAGCAACGGCCGCACAATTTCATCGAGGGGCGGATCGAGTTCGGTTAACAGGCGGTCAGCGGTAAGAGCAATCATGTTGGGAGGCAAGCACGAAGCGCGCCCTCTATCTTAACCTGCACGCGGGCCCGCACCGCAGCTTGATGCGGTCCTCCCCCGGGGATGACGTCCTAACTCAAAGATCAGGGTTGCGGGAAAGTCTCCTTTGCAAGGGCGTAGCTTATGCGCCGAAGAACTAGATCTGCGAGAGCCAAAGGAGCGAAGATCTACGTTACGAACGAGGGCTCCGGCCACCGCCGACTCGTTCAACCAGATGTTATAATCAAAAAGCTTCTGGGGAACGGGCGCCCGCCCACAAACCCTCGCAGCCTCGTCGGGGAGTGGCTCAGCCTGGTAGAGCACCTGGTTCGGGACCAGGGGGTCGGAGGTTCAAATCCTCTCTCCCCGACCATTGTTTTTAAGCACTTAAACTACAATTCTGGTTTTTTGGCTACAGCGCTGTAGTCGATTTTGAAGACGGTGAGAGCCACAGAGTTCAATACGCGGGTGCTCCCGCACTGCTCCTGTCGTGTGGAACGAGAACCACCCGCGCATTCCGAGTTCGACCACGAGCGAGTCACGCCGACTGACGGCCGATAAGTCGTTCGCGCTTATTTCCAGCATGTCCGTGACTCGCGCACAATCGCTCGCAGTAACCTCTGCCCAGTGACTTCGATCCCAGTAAAACCGATGGCGTGTCCACTCTGGGGCGAGCGACAAGAGCCCGCGGGCTTGTCTAGGTCCTGCCATAATCACACCAATGTTCTCGACGGTAACTCAGGACCTAACATTCGCTTTCCGTCAGTTTCGTCGTAGCCCAGGATTCGCTGCGACCGTCGTATTTACGCTGGCACTGGGCATTGGGGCAATGACAGTGATCTTCAGTTTGATTTGAGGGCGTTCTCCTGCGCCCACTGCCGTTCCCTCGCGCAGATCGACTTGTTGAAATCAAGCACTCTGGAATTCCCTGCGTTCATTCGGAGATTCTCGTACACGTCTAATGCTGGAACGCTTGGGCAAGCGGTCTGGTGGTCCCTCTATACGGCTATCGAGTCTACGTTTTACGAGCGTCGCCAAGCGAACTCACCCCCCAAGAATGAATCACCTCACAAAGGTTTTGGAAACTGCATTTCTCAGCCGCAGGAGCTCAACTAGCCGAGTACTCCGTGGAATGTCGCGCCGGACGTTAAGATTTGGAAATGATCCCTGTTTCAAGAGATTCGTTGTTCACTGAACGAATTGTTTCATATTCACATTGATTTCACTTGACACCTGCGCATCCGCTCTTATAGCCTTCCGGTCATTCTAGTTAACGAACGGTGATGCCCAGCGAAAGATTTCCAATTTCGCGCGGTACCCCTGGCCGGCTAGCTTCCCTCGAATCGCGGTGCTCTTGAACGTCACGCCCGGGTGGGCGCGTGAGGCAAAGAGCAGGGTGCCGCGTCGGTCCTCCACCCGCCACCTCAACCTTACAATCTCTCAGGAGTCACATCGTGGGCCTCGATCTGCGCGTGCCAGTAACTCTGAAAGTCTCCTTGTTTGTTCTACTTGCAGCTTCCGCCCTCTCGGCCCAAACGCCCGCCATCACGAGCCTCTCTGTGAACGGTGTCGCCGCCGTCAATGCTGGCGTTGTGGGTTCGCCCGTCACGATCATTGGCACAGGGTTTGGGACGCAAGGCCCCTCGAGCACGGTTACTTTCAACAATTTGGCTGCGACGCCTGTGAGTTGGACGGCGACTTCCATTTCGGTCAACGTTCCGACGGGCGCTTCGACCGGGAACGTAGTCGTCAACCCGGCAGGGACGGCCAGTAATCCATGGCAATTCATGGTTGTTCCCGGACCGCAGACACCCGGGATCAACTTCGTTCAGGGAAATTATGAGACCACGGCCACGTCCAAAACCGTGTCCGTCCTCTTCCCGGCAGCCCAAGTAGGAGGGGATCTCAATGTCGTTGCCGTGGGGTGGAGAAACAATTCCTGCACTGTGACCTCGGTGACGGACAATTCCGCCAACACCTACGTGCTAGCCCTGGGGCCGACCCACCTCAACAATGAAACGCAGTCGATCTACTACGCCAAGAACATCGCTGCGGCAGGGGCCGGCGTCAACAAGGTCACGGTCATTTTTTCGTGCACCGGAACGATTAACAACGACATTCGCATCGCAGAGTATAGCGACATTAACACCACCAATCCCGTGGATGTGGTGAGTTCTCTTGCGGCGAGCACCTCGACCTGCGCGACTCCGTCCGTGACAACCACGAATGCCAATGATCTGCTTCTCGGTACCGATTTCGTCATCGTAACGCCTACGTCGGCGGGGACAGGCTATACCAATCGCGTTCAGACGACTTCGCTTGTAAACCCTAATAGTCTCGGCCCAAGCATTGTGGAAGACCGCATTGTGACAGTGACGGGAGGTTATAGTGCATCCGTAACGATGCCGCTGTCGCGGGATTGCATCATGCAAATGGTTGCCTTCCGCGCCGTGCCCAACCAGGCTCCCGTGGTCAGCGCCGGGTCGAATCAGACGATCACGTTACCGACGACAACGGCAACGCTGACCGGAACAGCCACCGACGACGGCTTGCCCAACAAGAGCCTCACGCTCGCGTGGACGCAGGTAAGCGGACCTGGAACCGCTACGTTTGGCACTCCGACCACCGCATCGACACAAGTGACGGTCCCGCAGGTTGCGGGAACTTACGTCTTCAAGTTAACCGCCAACGACTCGTCTCTCTCGACGAGTGCCACCATGACCCTCACGGTCAACCCTGTGGTCGTCAATCTCTCCGTGTCGCTGACACCGACGTTCGCCGGTCCGAATGTTGCCGGAACCACGCAGAAGATGACGGCGGTAGTCACATCCAATGGGGCTGCCGTGGCCGGAGCCGTCGTGCAGTTTACCGTGACGGGCGCAAACCCCACCTCAGGCAACGGCACAACCGACGCAACAGGGACGGCCACGTTTACTTATACCGGCGCACTCAAGGGCACGGACACGGTCCAGGCCAGTACCGGAGGAAGCACGTCGAACACCGCCAGTGTGAGCTGGATTGTGCCGGTACAGCCAGTTTCGACGACCACGATCTTCGGACGTTTCTTCGCCTCCGACGGCTCGGGGATTTTCGATACGCTGCCCACGGCCATACCGGCCTTCAGCCAGGAGTTTCCGACGATCAATTTCGATCCGCCCCCTAACACTGTCCCTGGGAACTCCTTTGGCGCAGATTATTTCACGTTGCCCTTCACGGATGTCACAACTGATATCAACGGAAATTTCAGTGGAACTATCCAAGCGCAGGGAAATGGGTTTCGGGCGGGTCTCGGAGTCCTAAATACGTTTCAGGCGGTCTTCACGGGATCGTTCACGATTGCTAGCGCGGGCAACGTGACCTTCAATTTCTTTTCAGATGATGGATTCGTTCTCGGGGTAAATGGCGGCGCAAGTCACGTGAGCGGCCCCATGATCAACGTTCCGGCTGGCGGAGTAACGCCATTCCAGAACTACACAGTTGTGGGTTCGTTTAACCAGGGGTCGCGGCCGACGGGAAATGTTGAGATCGTGAACTTTCCCGCTCCCGGCACTTATGCATACGAACTGGACTATGTGGAATGTTGTGACGGCACGCTGTCGTTAACCATGGCGATCGGAGCGACGAATAGTATCGGAACCTCCCCGACAGGCGCCTTATCCATCACTCCGATTAATCCTGCCTCGATTCTCGTAGGTCAACTCGAAACCTTGACCGTACAAGCCACGGATGGCTCCGGCTCGGCGGTTCCCTCCGCGGGTGTAACTCTGACCATTGGCGGTGCGAATCCACAGACCTTGAGCGGCACGACTGATTCCACTGGAAAAGCAACATTTCAGTACAGCGGTGTAAACGCGGGATCCGACACGGTACAAGCCCTCGCCAGCATCAGCGGCCAAGGAACACTGTCCAATCTTGTAGTTGTACCGTGGAGCGCTCCTGCCGGTGGAGGAACGATTACGCTCGTGCAGCAGGGTTGGATCGGCACGCCCCTACTTGGAGCGACCGTGCAGGGACCGGTGTCAATTACGGTCGCGTCGGGCGTCACCCTCACTTCAGGGACGCTCAAGTATTTCCCAACTTCTAATACGAGCGCGGTCACAACCCTGAACTCCAATACGACGGGTACCGGGACAATCGGCACCTTTGATGCCACGCTTCTGCCGAACGGCGGCTACACCATCCAACTGGATGCCGTGTCCTCGACGGGAGCGACGCAACGCAGCATTATTGCTGTGATCGTAACCGGCGAAAACAAGCCGGGCCGCGTGAGGACGACCGTAACGGATTTCAAGGTGCCGCTAGCCGGAATCCCCATCAACATTGCGCGGACTTATGACAGTCTGGTGCGCAGCAAGGTCGGGGACTTCGGTCAGGGATGGTCGCTGGATGTTGGCGTGGATTTGTCCGTGGACGCTTTCAACAACGTGACCTTCACGTTCAACAAGCAGCGCATCACGTTCAACTTCACGCCTCAGTCAACGGGTTCAGCGTTATTCGCGTGGCTCCTTGTGCCGCACTACACTCCGGCACCCGGTTTCTATGGGTCGCTCACGTCGGATGGATGTAATGCCCTAGTACAGGTGCAGAACAATGTCGTATGTTTCCCCAGCACCGCGACGTACCAGCCGACAACCTACACCTACACGGATCCTTCTGGACGTGTCTACACGGTCGCGGCGAGCGGAGCCTTGCAATCAATCAAGGACTTGAACGGCAACGTGCTGACGCTGACCTCGTCGGGAATTTCCAGCAGCGCAGGCAACGCGGGGGTGACATTCACCCGAGACGGCCAAGGTCGGATTTCGCAAATCACGGACCTCAACGGAAAAAACTACATCTACACGTATGACGGAAGCGGAAATCTGTTTACGGTCCAGCAGCCTGGAGTCAGTACGGTCACCACGTACCTATACACGACCGATCATCTTTTGAATTCGATCAAAGATCCACTCGGGAACACCATAACAAGTACGTTCTATGCGGACGGGCGTTTGAAGGACGTGACCGATACTGCTACACCTCCCAATATCACGCGCTACGCATACGACCTCGTTGCGAACACCGTGACAACGACATGGCCTGACACTGGGATCACTGTTCAAACAAACAATGCGTTCGGGAAGCCAACCCAGATTGTCGATCCGCTAAATCAGACAACAAATTTTACCTACGACACAAATCAGAACGTCCTGCAGTACACGGATGGTCTACGTAAGAATACGACCTATGCTTACGATACCAATGGATTTCAAAAATCCGTTACAGACCCTCTGATGCATATCAGTAGCAAGACATACAATCAGTATGGCGAAGTAACCAGCGCTACTGATGCAGTTAACAATGTCCAAACGACGCATTACGATGCGAATTTTAATCCCTTTCAGGTCACAGATTCCATCGGCCAGGTGAGCGCGAGCACCTTCTATTCGAACGGCAGCCTGCACACCTTTACAGATGCCAACGGAAACACAACAACGTTGGTCTACGATGTCCACGGTTATCTGTCGACAGCCACGGATGCCGCGGGAGATTTTACACAATATTTCCCCGACTCAATGGCTCGGGTGGCCAAGAAAATCGATCCGCGCGGGAATGCCACTACCTACACATACGACTTGCTAGGCAACCTCAAAAGCGTGACTGACGCGGTGACCAATACAGCTACCCAATACGGCTACGACAACAACGGGAACCAAACGTCGGTGACGGATGCGTTGGGTCATCAGACTCTTTACGCTCCCGATGTTCTCAATCGACTCAAGACAATTACCTATCCAGACGTGCCAACGACGACGCGACAATACACTTACGATTTCCGCGGCAACAAGCTGATGGAGACAGATCAGTCGGGCAGAGTGACCCTATACACATACGATTTGGGTGGCCAGTTGAAAACGGTTACATCAGCCAATGGAACGCCTGACGCCGGAATGGTGTCGTATACCTACGACGCAGACGGACGGAAGAAAACAGTCAAAGACGAAGTCGGGAACATCACCACGTACAACTACGATGATTCCGGCTGCCTTACCAGCATTTTAGACGGCGCCGGCAAAACGACGATGTATACGTGTTATGCCGACGGAAAGAGAAACACGCTCAAAGACCCCAACGGCAACACCACTACTTACGCCTACGATGCTCGAGGTCGCCTGAAGACGGTCACCTACCAGGACACCACCACGGATCAGTACGCCTACAACGGAGCAGGGCAACTCGCCACGCATACGGACCAAAACAATCAAATCACAACGAATACTTATGATCTGGCAAATCGCTTAAAGACGGTTCTCGATGCGCAGCAGCAGCTCACGCAATACGGCTGCGATTTCAATGGCAATCTCACGAGCATCACGGATGGTTCGTCTCGTCAAACTCTCATCACCTATGACAGCCTGAATCGCCGGTTTACTCGTCAGCTTCCGCTCAACAGTACTCAGGAAACCTATATTTACGACGCGGCAGGGAATCTCAAAACGAAAAAAGACCTAAATGGCAAGACGACGACGTATGCCTATGACACGCTGAACCGGCTAATCACAAAGACGCCAGACCCGTCGCTCAGCCAACCTGCCATTTCGTTCACCTACTGGCCCACCGGGCCGCGGCATACCATGACGGATGCCAGCGGGCCCACAACGTACACAATCGACAACCGCGACCGTGTGCTGACGAAGGCGACGCCAGAAGGAGCCCTGACGTACACCTATGACGCTCATAGCAACGTCAAGACCATCGCGTCTTCGAACACGAATGGTGCCTCAGCTACCTATGCCTACGATGGGCTCAACCGAGTCGCATCCGTTGTAGACAACCGGTTGCTCGCCCAAGGATCGGCCGGAACAACCAACTTCAATTTCGACTCGGCCGGGAATCTCCTAAACTTTACCCAGCCAAATGGAGTGGTAACGACGTATTCGCTCTATGACACGCTGAATCGCCTGAAACAGATGGGCTCGGCCAAGGCAGGGACTACGCTATCGAGCTTCACCTATACGCTGTTTAACGCTGGGAATCGCCATACGGCTACGGATCTGAGTGGGAGAACGGCGACCTACGGATACGACAACGATTACCGTCTGACTTCGGAAGCGATTGCGGGCGATCCCGGAGGCGTAAATGGTACCGTAGGCTACACGCTCTATGACGCGGCCAACAACCGCAAGACGATGACCTCAACGCTGAGCGCCATTGGCGCAGGGACGTTCACTTACGATGCCAATGACCAGTTGACGACGGACACTTACGATGCAAACGGCAACACGATCTCGTCGACCGGAATCACGCGGACGTATGACTTCGAGAACCATCTGACCGGCTACGGGGCGGTTGGGGGTGTTGTAATCAAGAACGATGGCGACGGGAGTCGGGTGTCGGAGACCATCGGCGGGGTGACGACGAAGTACCTGGTCGACACGTTAAATCCGACCGGCTACGCGCAGGTGATGGACGAGGTGGTGGGCACGGCGGTGAACCGGACTTACACCTACGGGTTGAACCGGATCAGCGAGAACCAGTTGGTGGGAAGCACGTGGACGCCGAGCTTCTACGGCTTCGACGGGCACGGGAACGTGCGTGCCCTGACGAGCTCGGCAGGGGCGGTGACGGATACGTTCCAATACGATGCCTTTGGAGTCCTGATTGGCAGGACGGGAAGCACTGCAAATAGCTATCTGTATAGCGGGGAGCAGTTCGACAGCACGCTAAACCTCTACTACCTGCGGGCGCGGTATTACAATCCTGCGGTGGGGAGGTTCCAGACAGCAGATTTGTATGAGGGTCGATCTGGAGAACCAGCAACGCTACACCGTTATTTGTACACGCAGAACGATGCAGTAAACGGCGTCGACCCAACCGGCAATGCCGACATCGTAGAGTACCAACTAAATTTAGAAAGGGCCGAGGCAAGATATCTAAGTAAAAAAGGGCGATGCGAATTACATCACATATTTCCAAAATACCTGGGTGATGATCCTGGCGGGGAAAGAGCACTTATACCCGCGGCATATCACCAGCTGATTACCAACGCCTTTCGTGATCTTTGGCCATACGGCCTCGTCCCTCCCGACGCTGCTACCGCACAAGGAATTTTGGACGCGGTTTACAAACTGTATCCATTGATTCGCGACGAAGTGAATTGTGTTTTTTAGGCGTGGTCGGCTTTCATGACATCGAAGATGGTGACCATGGTTGGCGGGGGCGGACCCGAGATATATGATTAGTGCAACAGGGCGGGGGAACGTCGCATGGTGGAAAACTATGAGCTTCAGCTCTTTTCTCAATACCTGCCGTTGGTGGTCGATCGGGATGACGATGTGGATCGCGGCTCCGTCCTCGCGACCACCCTGCGCGGAGTAGTCGGCGATCCATTATTCGTTCGCGTCGGTGCACTTGACGAGCGACTTCGCCAAAATCGCCAGGGAGTGGCGTTTGCGGGTTGGGACATCAAAAGAAGCTACAGTGATGAAGAGCTTGCGCGCGCACAGCTGTTTCTGTTGAATGTGCCGATGACTCACGTCTCCGCGGAAGAATATGGCACGGGATACCAGGAATCAGCTGCCTGCGATTGCGACGGAGAAACGTTGGATGCAGTGGAAGGGGTGAGGTTTCGTGTTGTTCGAAAGACGCATTCCTGTGGCCTGAGTTCAAAACAGGTGGGACCACTGAAGCTTCCTTTTAAGAAGCTAAAGAGCGGAGAAGACGTTTATAGGGTTTGGGGTGGTGAGCTAGTCGTCTCTGAGCGGTTCGTTGCACTCGTCTACGCCGGTGGGTTCTCGGGGACCGTAGTCTTCCCTGTCTCCGATGTGGCCAAGAATGATCTAACGTCACCACTGGAG